>JAABUY010003553.1_pt1 | contig 17030 bp, 6 predicted proteins | sample 5560271 | NCBI WGS metagenome assembly JAABUY01 (sample SAMN10711886, study PRJNA513374) | rock metagenome | isolation source: Antarctica rocks | place: Antarctica: Victoria Land, University Valley
GCACACAGTACGCAATGATCGGGTGGTTTTCATACCCAGTTTGGTTGCAGTCCTCTGTTCTGTTGAGGCCACACCACAAGGTGCGTCAGCAACGCCTGCGCGACACCACTGTGGCACCTTGCTCTGCAACAACCACAGCTCAACCAGTGACTCTATTAGCTCTGAAAGGCAAGCCCTTCAGGTTCCCAGCCTGCACCGTGTGGAGGAAGAGTCTTCGCAGGCCACTTAATTTAAATAGATCTTAATTATCTACAAATTCACTGATAACAAAAACACAACATTCATGTAAATAAATGATAATATAAAGATTTAATAAGTTTATTTATCTTTATTACAACACTTTTTACATTTTCTTTCTACAGAACATCTTACTTTTTGTATTAAGCTTTTTATATTTTTTTTTTGTATCATGTAAGTAAAGTAAATAATGAAGACATATAATGCTGATTTTTATTTTAGAGATACATCATTAAAACAGAGAAAACTGAGTGCAAAAATTATTTTTATTAATGTAGTAAAAACATCAAATTTTATATTCTTCATTATTGAATTAAATCAATTCATTAACATAGTAAAAACATTAAACTTTATATCTTTCATCATTGAATTAAATTAAGTCATTAATAAAAAATATATTTTACTAATACATTAGACTTTTTATCTCAATCTGAGAAGAAGAGAAAGAAAAAGATTAATGAAATTAATTTATTTATTTTAAACATTGCTGTATATCTGAAAAAAAAGACTTTGCTGATTAATAAAAAAGAATAAAGACATTTATTAATTACTTTAAATTTACATTAAATGCTGTACTGTCTCAAAGTACTTTAGCTACTTTTTTTACTTTTCTTAAAATTTAATATATAACTTTACTTATTATAATGCTTAATTATAATGCACAAAGTGTGTACTAAATTAAAGACTAAATCATATTTAAGAATTTAAAAGCTCTTTATTTATTTTTTTATTAAATTTTTTATATTTTAATATCACTCAAAAATTGATTTCATCACATTTTTCAGTAATTAATGCATTCATAAATGCTGATATTGAAGAGATTTAAGAGCAGAATAATATGACAATGAATAGATTAAATATAAATTTTAAATATAATTTAGAATACAAAAAGCTTAAGATGAAAGTTTAAAGAACAAAATATGCAGTTAAGATAAGAAAGAAGATTGTTGTTAAGAGATATGCAGAGAGTAAACATAATGAATATTGATAAATAATTATAATATTTTGTATTAAATTTTAACTTTATATGTAGTGATCTTTCTCACAGATCAGAATGTAATGATTAAGTAAAAGAAAAATAAAAATACTGCTTAGCAAAATAATTTAATTATAAATATTAAAGAAATACAAGCTCTGTATGAGCTTCTTAAAGTAAAAAGTATTTTCTTAATATTTAAAAAAGAAATATATTAACTTTATTTGACATTTAGTCTGTACTGATATGATTAGATTGAAAAAGCAGACAAATATATTTAAAATTATTGAGATAACTGTTTAGATAAAGTAGTTAAATATTAAGTGTTAAGAAGTAATGTTCTAGCTGCTTCTATGAAGTAAAGTAGAACTAGTATCAAAAACTGAGTGAAGACTCTGCTTACATTAATTGCAGTCAACATTCTTTTTACTTTTTCTGTAACTCTCTTGATCAAGATGTGCTCATAGACAACACAGTTTAGAGATTTCACTAAATGATATAATATAACATGAATATCTACTTTTTTTTAAAAGATTATGAACTCAAATTAACAAGAAGCTTCTTAGAGAAAGTGTATACTTCTAGTGTGACAGCAGCTAAGTATGTTAACTTTTAAGATTCATAAAAGATTTATAATAAATCTGACTTTAGCAGAATCAGCAAAGTGATGACAGCTATGTATATTAATTATTAAGATTTATAATCAATTCAGCTTTAACAATATCACTGATTATTAAGATTTATAATAAATTTAACTTTAGCAGAATCAGCATTCTGTAATAGCTAAGTATGTTTAACTTGAAAGATTTACAGAAAATTGATTTTAATAAAAATCAGCATTTACAGTTTCTCAGAAAGCACTGTTCTTCAGTAGCTTAATATAAGTTATTAAAATAAATAAACATTATTATTTTATAAAATAAAAGATACAAAAGCTTTCTATTTATTTTACTTATATTATCTTCAATGCATACATTGTTATTTTACTTTATGCATTTCTTATACTATGTATCAACTATCATCATCATAAACTTCAACAACTTCTTTATAAAGCAACAATTCATCTCAATTCTTATTTATGAGAACTGCAATCAATAATTCATTCTTATGAAAAAATAATTGATAAAAAAAGATCTATAAAATGTTATTAAAGTCTCAGCAGTCAATATACTGATCAGTAAATTCTTAGACTCATTTTTTCTCAGTAGTCTCAGCTTTAAAAGTCAGAAAATTGATGCAAAAATTTTATATTGACTTATTATCTACATAAATATAGATGATTAAGAATATCTGATGAACAAAATTAGCATAAAGAATGTTTGAAATGCATTAAAGTTTAAGTATAAAGAAAAGCTGCAGATGACTAAAAGACAATATTTGATAAAGTTTGTTAAATATAGAATGTTAAAGAATGTGTTTATTAAAAAAGCATAAATTTATTTAAGCAAACTCAGCAAAAAGATTGCTGCAACTCAGTCTGATATAATTAAGTTATTTAAATTAAAATGATGATTTTAGACACTGCTTTAAGTACTATTAATTAAATATATTATGATCTGTAATGTCATTGATGCTCAGAACAATTTAGACATCAAGAAAGATTTATAAAAGCTTTAGAAGAAAGAGATACAGCTTAAGACTGATGAGATTGTTATTGTTTTGTAAATAAATAAATAAAAAGAAAATTAATGTTTAATGAATTAAAACTGCAGTTCATTGAATTACTGCACAGCTAATATTAAGCAACATTATTACAGATCATTCAGCTTAAACAGTAATTATTTTTTTCATTATTTTATTAAATGTTTTCTTTGTAACAATTCTCACTTCATTAAAGATTGTGAATTTCTTTCTAATATTAAGCAAAATATTTAAAAGAAAACAAACAGATTAACTGTAATTAAGCTGTACAGATTGACTGTAGTTAAGTTATATTAAAAGTCAATTTATAAAGAAAAAGAAAAGAGACACAGAGTCTTTGATGCAGAAGTCAGTGACAGTAATGATGATGACTTCTTCTTTAAATTTAAAAAAAAAAAAGTTAATAATGAAATCACTGTTCTATTTAAGAAGACTGTCAGTAAAATGTTTAAATCTAAATGAGTTGTAGACTCTAAATTCTTTTTATATATAATTAATTAACTTTAACTCTTCAGTGATTTTCTCATATGAATGAGACATCAACAAATTAAAGTTAAGAAGAAACATTTATATTTTCATTATTATAAAGTAATTATTATGCAAATTAAGTCAAGAAATTTTGTAAGACTGAGTTTAACACTTTATATGTTTAAACTTAAGATTAATCTTTTATTAGAAAAGCAAATGTGCAAAATGAAACTGCATAAAAGCTTTAATTAACACTGTCTTTAAATGTATAATAAGTACAGCAAGACTATAATAGAAGCATTAAAGCAAGACAAAGTCTATATAATTAAGTATATTGCAAAGAATCTTAATGAATTTACTTTAATATTTGCAATATACACATCACATTTAAAGACTGTCTTCTCTGCTACTGCTTTAAATGTAAGTCTGTATGTTTAAATTCATGAGCATGATCTTATAATTAACTTCTTAGATGTTGACACTGCATTATTGAATGAAAAGATCAAGACTTATAGACTTTGATATTAACAATTTGCTCATCTTAATTTTACAAAGTTGCATAATCTTTACAAGATAACAATTCTTGAAAAGTCAATTCTCATCATTGAGAACAACAAGAACATATGTAAGATTTAGCTTTAATTAAATTTATTAATAAGTAAGATTACACTGTAAGCAAAAGAAAGACTAACATTCTTGTTCTTGTCTTTATTGATATATATAACTCATTATTTTTATCATTTAATGAATATCAGTACTTTCTGAAGATAGTAGATAATCATTTTCAGAAGATGTGAATGATACTGCTGAAGTAATGTAATGAGATTTTACAGATACTGTAAGAATGATGATTAAAGACTAAACTTCAGATTGATGTAAAGATTCTTACTGTATAAAGTGACAATGAAATGAAGTTAAAGTTCATTTTAAATGACTAATGTAAATCTCTTAACATTACATCACAATACATAATGCTCTACATGTTAATTCAAAATGACATTGTTAAAAGAGTTATTCAAATCACTGAGAACTCAATGTACATCATAATTAAAAAGATATAACTGTCAATAAAATTCTGAGTGCAGACAGCATAAACAGATATTTATCTTTACAATTAAATAGCAATTAATCTCTTAATTAATGACAAGCAGATAACTTCTAAAGAAGCTTTTATTGATGTAAAGTCATTCATTAATTACATTCATATATAAGAATGTAAATACTACAGCTACATTGATCTCAAGTTACTATCTGAAGATAAATGCAATAAGTTTATAAATTAAGAATGAGTGAGAGTCTTTATAAACTATGTTGAGAAAATCACAAAGCAGTATCAACTTTAAGCTTTAGATCTTAAGTACATCATTAAAACTTATGTTGTGAAGTTTGCTGAAAATGAGAAGAGAGACATTGTTAATCTTAAACTGTAATGATAAATATTAAATGTTCTTTTGAACAGAAGATTTGTTGAACATTTATAAAAGAAATTAATTATTATGAAGATCACAACTTCAGATCAGGCACTTATAACTTAGAACAGTAAAATACAGTTTAACTTGATTACAGTTAAGATTAACAAGTCTTAAGATAAACAACATGAGATTAAGTTGACTGCAATTAATCTAGATGAGTTGTTAAATGAGAAGATCAACACTGATTAAATTAAGATAATGACACTTAAAGAAGTCAGAATCTTTCTATGCATTGAGATCTTAAAATAAAAGAAAGACAACAACAATGATGATTAAGATGCAGATAAGCTCTTAATTAAAATATTAAGAATTATGCTGACATTTACAGCATTCTTTACAGATAAAAAAGAGTCTATAATTAAGTCTGACATTTTAATGTCTGTTATCTATGCTGAAGCAGTGAGAGACTCAATTTAAGAAAAAATGTAAAAGAATGCTATTTACATAAAGCTGACAGTCTTGACAATAAATGAAATATGAAAAGAGACTGTGCTATTAAGAAAAATTAACATTGTAATTAGTAAATGAGTCTTTAAACTTAAGCTGAACATCAATAAATTCTTAAATAAGCTTAAGATAAGATTTGTGACAAGAGACTTCTCATAGACATATGATGTTGATTATAAGAACATCTTTACTTTCATTATTAAGTTTAACATTCTGCAAATCTTTCTGATTATCATTGCACTCAAGAATCTAGAGTGTCATCAAGTAAATATCAATAATGTCTTCATGAAATTCTTTCTAAAGAAAACAATCTATATAACACTTTTTTCTGAAATTAATGTCACATCTAATCATATTTTACACATACTGTACAGCCTTTATGATCTTAAGCAAGCTACACAGAACTGACATAAATAATGTATTACTGAACTACTTAAATTAAGTTTTCATTAAAGCAAAACTGATCTCTATCTTCTTCTTTACAGCATTAAAAGAATCATGCTGCTTCTTTATGTAAACAATATTATTGTGACTTCAACAAATCTATTATACATTCTCTGATTTAAGTAAGCTCTTATGAATGTGTTTAAAGTTAAGAACTTAAGAAAGACACAGAAAATTCTTGACATTTAAGTTATATATAATTGCAAAATGAGAATTCTACATCTGAATTAGATTCATTATGTAAATAAGATATTAAAAAATCTTTATATGCAATCTGATAAGCATAAAGTCATCAGCATTTCATTTAATAAATATGATGCTCTTTATCTTGTCAGCTTAACTGATCAAAGAATAGATTAAAGACAGTATTAACAGATAATTAAAAGTTTAATGTACACAGCAATTTATACTTGATCAGACATCATCTTTATACTAAATTAATTAAGTCAATATCTCAGCAATTCTGCAAAGCATTATGAATACATACTTAAGAGACTACTGTAATACATAAGATTAATTATCAATCTTAACATTATGTATAGTTTTAATGAGAGTCAAGCAATGCTTAAATACTCTGACTTTAACTATGCTTCTGACAAGCAGAATTAAAAATCAATTTTAAAGTACATCTATATATTTAAAAATGAATCAGTGTCATGAATAAGTCAAAAGTAAAAGTTTGTTGTTATCTTAATTACTGAGATCAAATACATAATTATATCAATGTGCATAAAGACTGAGATCTGACTTAAATAGATGTTAAGAGACATAAACATAGATAAATATTTTGAAGTTAATTTACACTGTATAAGCATTTAAGAGAACAAAGCTCATTAAATATCTTTATTTATTCAGCTTAAAGAAGACAATCAAGCTGTCTTGATCTTAATTAAGAATGCACATGTACATAAATAATTAAAGTACATTAATGTCTTTTATTACAACATCTGCAATCTGCATAAGCACAATCAGATTCAGATAAACTTTATATTTAATCAAGAGATGATTACTAACAAGCTTATTAAGTCTCTGTTTAGACAAATCTTTAAATGATTTATTAAATTTATAAAACTTACTGTTAATAATTAGTTAAACTCTTAGATAATTTGTTGAACTCTTAACAATGCATTTAGTCATCTGATGTTTGTCATTAGTGAGAGTCAATAGATGCAGTCTTATTAAGTGAAAATGTTGAGAAGCAGTGTTTTTACTACTTCTATAAAGTAAAGTAGAATTAATGTCAGAGACTGAGTAAAGACTTTGTTTACATTAACTGCAATTAACATTCTTTTTACTTCTTCTGTAACTCTCTCAATCAAGATGTACTCATAGATAACACAGTTTAGAGATTTCACTAGATAATATAGTATAGTATAAGTATCTACTTTCTTTTAAGATTAAGAATGAATTATTTAATTTAACAATTATAAATAATTTATTACAGCTAAAGATAAGAATTCAAATCTTATTATGCAGATTTTTAATAGCAGCATACTTAATTTAGAGCACATAACAGACAAGAAAAATCATTAATGTATATTATATTTTTAATATTTCTTTATAATGACTTTAAAGACAAAAATTAATGTTGTTTCATTCTATAATTATTAGCTCTTAACAGTGTTCAATGTCTCTGCAAATAAGAATGAAGAAGCTTTTTCTAATTAAATAATTGTTATAATATCACTATGTACTCATACTGAATCATAGCTGAACTTCTTACACAATAATTGATAAGCAAAGTACTATATAGACAGTTTTTACATATAAATCTTTTGAGTTTCTTAGTTATTAATCTTCATCAATACAAGACTTTAACATCAGAACTTCATCAAATAGCTGTTGTAATGTAGTGTCTTACATTGTTACATATCTTACTCATCAGTTTCTTATAGATAAGAAACTCATAAATTCACAATTTTAACAACTCTATCTTTTTAAAGAGTGACAATCTGTTACATTACAATATGCAGACTAAAAGTCAGCAAAATGAGACAGAATTATTCTTTAATTATATTGAGATTTAAGTGATCTTTAAAGAACAGAAATCTGCAGAGATTCAGACTGCTATTTAGACTGCAGAGAAGAAAAATTAACATTTAAATGAATAGATTTATCTGACTGAAATTAGACAAATTAATAATGAGAAAAGATGATGATTCATAGAAATCAATTGTGAATTATAAGTGTTTAATATGCATAACAAGATTGACAAACTTCTGAGAGATAAAGATTCTTAAATCTTATCTAAAAAAGAACTGTATACAGAATCTTTTTATGCTTTTATTAGCTCTTTAAATTCAACAAATGATATGCATTCAAAGTTGTGTATACACTTTCAGCAAAATGAATGCAATGACTGAAGAACTTATTCACATATAATGAGAAGTTCATTTATGAACATACTGAGTTTATACACAATGCTGTGACAGCATTTCACTTAATTTCTAAAAACTTCTTTAATGACTACAATAAAATTCTCTTTGTCATGCAGTTCTTAGCAGAAGAATCTTAAAATGCATGATTTTATTACATTAATGAGAATAAACTTCTAAATAATAAGTCATAAATATTCTTTTTAAAGTTTCTGCTCAATCTCATTAAGAACTCAGTGAACTGCAAACTTAGTACAGTACAGAAATACTTGAAAGTTATGCAGAAATCTATTTAATCAGTTTAAGTTTTTACAACATATCTTAACATATTGAAAGATCAGCTCTCAAGCTATACAGAGAAACAGAAAATAAGTTATCTTTTTATGAAACTCTGATTGAAGATTTAAGTGATTTTAATTAATTATTAAGATCTTTTAAAGATAAAAAAAAGTCTAATAGTTCTAATCACTAAACTAAAGATTAATCAGTGATTTGTAGATAATTATATAATTTAAAGTTATATCATTAAGAAAATTTATGAGCATTACTCATACTCTTTTACTTAGACAACAAAGTCACAGCAAAACAATTGTCTCAACTCTGAGATTACAAAATTAAGTTATCATAACAACATAAACAAACTCTATTTTGAGACTGATGTTAAGAAGAATAACTGCTATAACTGTGAAAGATTAAATTATTTTGTAAAGAATTGTAGAAGTCTCTTAAAAAATCTTAATTATATTAAGATTAATGCAGTCAAGACAAAAAAAGACAGAGCTTTGTTGACTATGCTTTAATAATGAAAATTAGATTAAAGATCATAAAGAAATTTAACATTATAAAGAAAGATTAAGTCTGAATTGAATCTGATTGAATTTCTATTAATGTATTGTTAAATACTGCAATAAAGATTAATGTAATGTCTTAGTAATATGTTGTTATTCATTAACTGACATAAGTTAATGCAGAACTCTTGAGATCTGAGCTTTTAAAAGAACAATATGTTTACTGCTATGATGCATATTTAATGAAGTATAGAGTAATCAACAATTAAGAATAAGAGCAAATTGAAGAGTAATTATTTTATATTTTAGATAAAAATGAATCTGAACTCATCTTTGATCTCTCAGATCTGAAATGACAACACATTTATATTGATTGTGACTTGCACACATAACATTATAAAATAAAAAAAATGTCTCTGATTATTAATAAGTCTGAAGTGTTTGTCAACAACATTTAAAATTAATTTACTATTTATATATTGTTGATGATGTCTAAGTTAGACTCATCAACAACTACTATACATATTGTTGATAAAATGTTGACACTATCTTAACAATACAACAAATATGCAGATATGTTCTCTGAAGAGAATGCTGACAAGTTATTATTTCATCAAAATCATGATCATATCATAAAGATAAAGAAGCATAAATTACTTTATGATTTACTTTACAATCTGTCAAAAACAGAGCTACAAGTGCTTAAAGAATATCTAGATGACATTTTAATAAAGAAATAAATACAACATTTTGTCAGCTCTGCAGAAGCATCAGTTCTGTTTATTTTAAAAAATGAAGAGAGCTTATATCTATATGTTGATTACAGAGATCTCAACAAAATTATTATTAAGAATTGTTACTCTCTGCTGTTAATTAGTGAGACACTTAATTGTTTAAGTAAAGTCAAGATATTCATTAAACTAAATCTTAAGAATGCTTATTACTGCATTAAAATTAAGAAAGATGACAAGTAAAAGACTGTGTTTTGTATATATTATAATTATTTTAAATACATAATCATGTCATTTAAACTGATTAATGCTTCAGCAACTTTTCAAATCTATATCAATTGAGCATTAACTGAGCTAATTAATGTCTTTTATGTAATATATTTAAATAATATCTTAATCTATTTCAGTTCTCTAAAAGAACATCAGAGTCATGTGAAACAAATTTTAAAGTAACTTTAATAATTTAAATTGTATGCAAATCTAAAGAAGTACACTTTTCATACTATATAAATGAAATTTCTTAAGTTCATTATCTTCACTGCTGATGTTTTGATGAATCAACAATGAATTAAAATATAAAGAAATGATCAATATCTAGAAGTTACTGTGAAATATAAATATTTCTAGAATTTGCAAACTTTTATCATCACTTTATACAGAGATATTTTAAGATCATTGCTTCTTTAATTAATCTATTAAAAGACAGCAAGAATAATAAGAAGATAGATGTCTTTAAGTGATTATAAATAACAGTGTAAGCATTTTGCAAGCTTTGCAATGTCTTTATACAGATATTTATTCTAACACACTTTAACTCAGAGTTAAGAGCTCAGATTGAAACTGATGTCTCAATAATTAAGTTAATAAATATTTATTCATAACTTTAAACAGATGTTTAATGACACTCTGTTATCTTTTAATTAAGAAAGTTAAATCTGATCAAAACACACTATGAAACTCATGATTAAGAATTATTGACAATTATAAAGATGTTTAAATACTAATGACACTATCTTAAGAATAGTCATTATCTCATTGAGATACTCATGAATCAAAATAATCTATAAGAATTTATGAATGTAAAATCATTAAATAAAAGACAAACACACTAAGTCATGAGACTAGCTGCTTATGATTTCATAATTATACATTAATTAGAAAAAACAAATCTCATTAATGTGTTGTTGAGATGCTCTGACTACAAAGTTAAGAAGAACATGAACAGATTGCTGTCAACATTGTAATGAAAGCTGATTACATTATCTTAAAAATTAAAATTAAACATTACTGCTCTAATTAGTCAGATCAACACTTAAAGCTTAAATTTGCAAATTATGCTGATTATTTTATTAAAAGAATATTGATTAGATACTTAGACTGAAGATCATAACTGTTAAGAACAAGTCAATAAGAAATTTAAAGAGTCTTTATTCAGAAATGAATTGAAGAATGATGATTATAAATTTAATTTATTTATATACAATGTAGCAGAAGAGCTGCTTAATTTTGTTGCTGAAATTACTGATTGCAAACAGTTTATATTATATGTATTGATTTAAAAAGTGACTGATAATGAAATGATACATAATGAAAGACAATCATTTTTTTTGAACTTATTTATCTCTTGCAGAACACTGATGTTTTAACAGCAAAGATGCAATAAGATTTGAAATCATAGAGTAATTGCAGTTATTAAGAGATCAATGATAATTTATGAATGTTTAATTTTACTGAATTACTTTATTACAAAAGCAAGATATACATATTATTTAACAAAGTCATTAAGAATGAGTTCATAAAGCTGCATCATGACAATGTTTTAGCAGAACATTATGAAGTAAACAGAATAATTAATTTGCTGTTTAAAAAGTATTATTGAGTTAATATGATGAATAACATTCAAGAATATGTTGCTTTGTATACTGTATGTCTAAAAGTTTAAGTATTAAGACACTGTCTCTATAATGAATTACAGTCATTGTCATTATCTACTTAATTATAAAAAAAGATAACAATGAACATAATCACTGACTTGCTGTCTAGCAGACAAGAGATTAATATTTATAACTTCATATTGATAATTGTAAATCATCTTATAAAGATAACTCAATATATTTCTGTCACTAAAAAACTCACTGTGATCAACTTAACTGACATATATATTGAACAGATCATATGCTGCTATGAAGAACTTAAAGATATTGTTTTAGACTGAGAATCAATCTTTATTAGTATATATTGATTTAAATTCTGTTATCAACTTTAAATAAAGTGAAGATTAAGCACTGTCTTTTATTTGCAAACTGATGATTAAATTAAAAGACAGAATTAAATTCTAAAACATTATCTACATTGTTATTGTTGTGAAGAACAAAATAATTGAGTGTTCTTTCTGTTAATGACAGAGTTTGCATATGCAAACAGAAAACATACAATAATTAGTTAAACATTGTTTAAGACATTAATGAACTATCACTTAAGAATTACTCAACATGTTGAGAATAATATTTATGAAGAGAAAATGTCAGCAACAAAAGACTGAGCACAGTAAATGAAGAAAATTTGTATTACAATGATAAAGTGATGACAAGCTGCTGTAAAAGCATAAGTCAAGTATTTTGACAAAAATTATGTTTAAAAAAGCTACAACATCAACAATTTAATGCTATTATTCATTAAGAACTTAAAGCAATGCAGATTAAGCAAGAAACTGTTGTACAAATTTATTAAGTCTTTTTGAATTGTTAATCTTATTAATAAACAAGCATACTAACTGACTCTGCCTGCTTATTATAGAATTCATAATGTATTCTATGTTTTATATTTAAAGTTTCATAAATGCTGTCTAAACAATAATTCTTTGTCAGAACTGTTCTTTCTGAATCTCATAAATAATGAGAAAGAATACAAGATCAAAGAGATTTTAAGCAAAAAACAAAGAAAAGAACAGTTACAATACAAAGTTAAGTGAGTAGAGTATTTGACAGAATATAATAAGTGATTTTGAGTAAAGAATATAAGAAATGTGAAAGTGTTGCAATAAGAATATGATGCAAGAACAGAGAAGAAGTGCAAATATAAATGAGATTTAAGAAATTAAAAACTTCTATTAAAAATATTTTACATAATATTATCTAAAAGAAGCAAAGTCAAAACACAATTAACACATTAATAAAATGCTATCAAATCACTCTGTTATCTCTGCATCTGCATTGCTATCAGAAACAAAAGACAAAAACAATAACTGTTTATTAATGTTATAATTGCTGTTAAAGTGACTGAGTCATAGCATTGAGTCATGAGAGCTTTTTAAGATGTTGTCATTTAATTAAAAAAAGAAAAGCTCATACTTAAAGTGAAGTAAGCAACATGATGATGACAGCAAAGCATAAGAGAATTAAGAAACCAAATTATAAAGTAAAAAATATTTAACATAAATGTCTGCATCACAGTGACTGTCTACTGCTCTTAAATCATGAGCAATAACAGATTATAAATCTCTACAAACTTATAATGATTGCTGTGATGCTCTGCAACATAAATAATGTAGATAATGACATGCTTAATAAATGATGTCTATATACAATTAAGACAATGCTGAAGTCAAGATTGACAGACATCATTGACTGCTATGATGACAATATAATTAATAAATATATGCAAGTTATTAATCTAACAGTTAAAGAATGCAGAGATCTGTTATCATTAATGTATTATAAGATAACAAGAAACTTTCTGTCAAACTGAGTTGCACAGCTTTTGAAGCATCTTGTAATAATTACAATTTTAATTCTCAATAATGTTGCATTGACTGATGTTGTTGCTGATATGTTTTGAACAGCAGAGACAATAAAGAGAATTTAACTTGTTGTTGATGTAATGATTATGATGTGACATTGAGATGATGTTAATGTGAGTAAATAAGAAAGTAAAGAAATTGCTGAAAATATAACATTATGAAGTGATGATATCTCTGAGAACTGAGGCAAAAATGAAATTAAGATGCAATGTATATGATGACATTACTGTAAAAAAGAAATGTAATGTACAATGCAGAGCAGAAAGATATTCATTAATTGTAATCTTAAACTCAGCATTCTTTTGAGTAACAGATTTCTTATAAATTAATTACATCTCAGAAATAATATTCTATGATGTTAATAATGCAGCAATGATTACTAAGCAAGCATTTTCAATCAAATCTGTCAACAACAGCTCATCTGTGACTTGAGAAAGTGAGAATGAAATGCAAAAAGACAATGTTTTGTTGTTAAAAAGATTGAGTAAATACAACTACATCTACATACAGCAGTAAAGTCTCTGCTGCTGTCTCTTCTGCACAACAACATTATTCAGAGTATGCATCTCATCATCATTATGTAAGCATTTTGTCAATAAGTTTATCTTAAAATACTTACATTTCTTATATTCAGTATTCTTCTTTGTCATGTTCTGTTTCTGTGTTTTGTTTCAGCAAAGCAAATATATTAATAACGTTACTTATAATATTCATTGCATTCTTAACTAACTTAACTCTTACAGACTTAATCTTTAGAATTAACTCTGATGAATTTATTAATTCATTAATGTTTAAGATTATATTGATGAACAGTGTTTAATGATGAAAGCAATAGAAACTTAAAGATTTCTTATTGTGTTTCTTTGTATTTGTATGAGTGCATCTCTTAAACTGCAACATTATTAGAATGTGTTGATGTTTTAAATGCTATATATACAGAAATTACTGACAATTCTGCTGAATTCTTAATGAAAGACACAGCAAAAAGAACATCTTTCTTATTCTTTTTAATGATTATAATGTTGCTGTTGCTATGCTTTTGCTATCATGTCATTTATACAGTGTTATAAGAGAGAAGTATCATTCAAAGATATGAAGTTGCTACAACTTTAATATATTAAGATGTTGAAGATAAAATAAATGCAAATTGTATATAAGAAAGAGTTTTTTATATATTGTGACTGAACAAAGAGATCACTGATTTAACTGATTTAGAAATAAAGAAAAGTTGATTTTACTTATATTTTGCATATTATTCATCATTAAACAAAGCTGAATCATCATCTATCTGAATGCAGTAAACTTAAAGTATTGTATAAGATTATTAGTTTAGCTAAGATAGACAACAAGCAAAATATATAAGAATGTTAAGTAAATCATTATTTACATTTTGCTGATCTGATTTCACAGAATCACAACATATCTATAACATCAGTGATACATCAATGTGCTGAAGAATCAGCACATAGAAGAAAGAACAATTGTTATGATATCATTATGCACTTATATTAAATTATAGCTGAATTTCTTACACAATAATTGATAAGCAAAGTACTATATAGACAGTCTTTGTATACAAATCTTTTAAGTTTTTTAGTTGTTAATCTTCATCAATACAAGATCTTAACATCAGAACTTCATCAAATAGCTATCATAATGTAATGTCTTATATTGTTACATATCTTACTCATCAGTCTCTTATAGATAAGAGACTTGTGAGTTCACAATAATTTTAAATAAAAATACTGATGATGAGTGTATCTTTTTTAAATCTGATGAACTTATGCATGCAGATATTAGAAAGACAGTATTAAAAGAAAACAAAATATATTAATTCTACATTATTTATTTATTAAAGATTTAATTAAATTTTAAACTTCATAAACTGTTATTTCAATGTCAAAGAGTGATCAAGTTAAGATATAAATTGATCATATATAATTATATCATTTATTATAATGTTCTTTATAATTGTCTATTAGCTTCTTGCTGATTAACTATATTTATAAATCAACATCAACAATAAAGATTAACTATCAACAATATAAGCTTTAATCTTCATTAATGATGTAGATTAAGAGACAGAAGACTTAGAGAAAATATAAAATAATAATTAAAAGAATAAAGATTATTATAATGATGATAATGATAGTGTCAACAAAGATACAGAGAATTAAAATAAACTTTAATGCTTTGTATAAAGTTAAATGTTCTTAAAGACTTTTAAACATTGTTTTTTATATCTGAGCATGTTTAATTTTAATACTTCACTCAATACTATTAGCTCACATGTAACTTATGTTTATTATAAGAAATTTAAGAAAATTGAAATGTTCATAAATGTTGAATATAACTCATGATAGCTTTGCTATTAGTGTGGTGCCACCTTTTAACAGATTATGAGCTCAAGTTAGTGAAGTAATTTCTTGTCTAAAATCTCAGAAAGATATGTGTCTAGATTATTTTAGTTGATGATTCAAGTTCATGATGAGAAAGTAAGCTCAAAGATTGCAAGTTTAAATTGCTGTCTATGTGCACTCTTTACATCTGCAGAACACTGAATGTCATGATGTGTGTGTGTACTTTAGAAAATTGTGAGTTAGAGAGAGTGTTAAATATAACTTACAATAGCTTTGCTATTAGTGTGGTGTCATCTTTTAACAATAAACTGTATAAAAAGAGTAAAGAGATTTGATGTTTAAATTAAAAATTATGTTAAGTATATGTTTATTAAGATTGTTAATACTTAAATTAATGAATATCAACATTATCTTTATTATATCACTATACACTCATACTAAATCATAGCTGAACTTCTTATGCAACAATTGATAAGCAAAATACTATATAGACAGACTTTACATACAAATCTTTTAAGTTTCTTAATTATTAATCTTTATTAATACAAGACTTTAACATTAAAACTTCATCAAATAACTATTATAATGTAGTGTCTCACATTGTTACATATCTTACTCATCAGCCTCTTATAGATAAAAGACTCATGAATTTACAATTTTAATAACTTTATCTTTTTAAAGAATGACAATTCATTACATTACAATATGCAGATTAGAAGTCATCAAAATAAAACAGAGTTATTCTTTAATTATATTAAGATTTAAGTAATTTCTGAAGAACAGAAATCTGTAGAGATTCAGGCTGTTATTTAGATTATAGAGAAGAAGAATTGACATTTAGATGAACAGATTTATTTAACTGAAATTAGATAGATCAATAATGAGAAAAGATGATGACTCATAAAAATTAATTGTGAATTATAAGCATTCAACATATGTAATGAGATTGATAAATTTTTGAGAGATAAAGATTCTTAAATCTCATCTGAGAAAGAACTGCATACAGAATCTTTTTATGCTTTTATTAACTCTTTAAATTTAATAAAGTGACATACATTCAAAGTCTTATATACACTTTCAGCAAAACAGACTCAATGACTGAAGAACTTATTTATATATAATGAGAAATTCATTCATAAACATATTAAATTTATACATAATACTAGGCCTGCGAAGACTCTTCCTCCACGCGGTGCAGGCTGGGAACCTGAAAGGCTTGCCTTTCAGAGCTAATAGAGTCACTGGTTGAGCTGTGGTTGTCGCAGAGCAAGGTGCCATGGTGGTGTCGCGCA
>JAABUY010003554.1_pt1 | contig 17030 bp, 16 predicted proteins | sample 5560271 | NCBI WGS metagenome assembly JAABUY01 (sample SAMN10711886, study PRJNA513374) | rock metagenome | isolation source: Antarctica rocks | place: Antarctica: Victoria Land, University Valley
TCGGATGCACGTAGAGCTGGTACGTGTGCTGGAACGACGCGTGGCCCGCCCGCTCCTGCAGCAACTCCGGACGCCAGCCCTGCCGCGCGAGCTCGGTGAGGATGCTATGGCGCAGCACATGCGGCGACAGCGGGAGGCCGGTCTTGCGCGCAAGCCGGCGGAAGAGGGATTGGACGTTCCGGTAGACGAGGGGACGCCCGGCCCGGTGGCCCTGCCGCGTGAGAAAAAGGTGGTTGGTCTCGACCTCAACCGTGTGTGCCCAGCCCACGTAGGACACGACCGCGTCGACCAGCGCCGCGCTCACATGGATGTCCCGCTCGCTCCGCGGCGTCTTAATCTCGGCCCCATTCTCCAATTCGCCGCGGTCGCGCACGCGGATGACGCAGTCGGCGACGTCGACATCCTGCACCCAAAGGGCAAGGGCCTCCCCGATGCGCATGCCCGTCTCGTACAGGAGCCAGATGAGCAGGCGATCGCGCCGGTTCTCACACGCGTCCATCACCGCCTGGACCTGCCCCTTGCTGATCGTCCGTGGGCGCGCCGTCCGGCTCACGGGTTGCTTCAGGATGTTCTTCTCGACGGGACCATCCGCCGCAATCCCGTAGAGGACGCCTTTGTAACGGCGCGTGCGCTCGGGCAGGTAGGCGGTTGTCCGGTCGCGCATATCCTCATACACGTCCCCAGTTCGCCGCATGTAGTCGTAGAAGGAGGAAGCGGCTGTGAGCGCGAGATTGATGGTGCGGTTGCTCCGCACATGATAGGTTGAGCGAACCGGATGCACCTTCGTCGAGCGATACGGCGACTTGAGCCAGGTCACGAAACCCGCCATACCGTCGAGCGTTGGATGCTGCCAATCCAGATCGGCTTGCCCGAGATACTCGAAGTACAGGGCCAGCATGAGCGCATAGACGCGCAACGTGTTGCGCGCCTTCCCGGTAACGTCGAGGTGTTTGAGATAGCGGACGATCGGGGCCACGAGCTCGCCATCGTCGTCCACAACGACATAGCGCGTCTTGAGATCGGCGGTCGTGACCTCGACGGTGCGCATGTCCCCCTCCATGCTCTACGTTGGTTACTACTGTACAGAGAGCGCGATAGCTGTTCAAATACATATCAACACAGGGGGAACAGCAATACGTACAATACTATCCAGACGGTGAAAGAAATGGAGCGCGTTAACTCAGCGTGTACGAACACCGCGGCGCCCTGCCCGTCGTCCTCGTCTATGAACTTGCATCAAACGAGGGGCCGAGCGTGACCACCGCCGCGGCGTCGATCGCGACGCAGGTGTGGCGGCAGCTCCTCCCCGACGCCAAGGAGGGCATCATTGTCGTCGAAGCCTACAAGGACAGGGACACCCGGCGCGGTGCCGGCGAGCCCTCCGAACGCTTCGCCGAAGTGACGTTCGACCTCGACGGCGACGCGCTGTACTCGCCGCGCTGGCGGCATAGGGAGCGGGCCGAGGTCGAGCGCCTGATCGGCGGGCCGGTGAGCCTGCCGGTTGAAACCAGCTATTAGCGTTCAAGGGAAGGAGTAGAGTGAATCTTAGGGAAACGTCGAAGATCGTGCGGGCGCTCCGCGCCGGGTGTACGTTGTCACAAAGGTTGAGCGCCTAGCTGCATAGAATGGCCCTGTTTTGCCACAAAGGGTGAGCCATCTGTGCCACAAAAGGTGCGCCGATGCGCGCGTTTTGCCATAAAGCGTGAGGGTGGCGTTCATGGGGTGGATGGGCGCCGCTGGGCTACCGGCGCGGGTCGCGCACCAGGGCGAGCGCGGCGAACGCGGCCACCAAGGCGAGCGCGGCGCTGGCGAGGAACGCGCCCTGGAACCCCGCGACGAGCGCCGCCCGGGACGGGCCGCTCGACCCTGCGAGGGCGGCCGTGCGCGCCGCCGCGATCGCCACGAGCGCGGCCAGCCCCAGGGCGGTACCGACCTGCCCCGCGACGTTGAGGAGCCCCGAGGCCAGCCCTTGCCGCTCGGCGCCCACCGCCGCCGTGAGCACACTGGCCCCGGCCACCGATGTGCAGCCCAGGCCCGCGCCTTCCAGGACGAACCCGGCGATAAGGGGGCCGAGGTCCACGGCGCGCGACGAGAGGGCCGCCAGGAGCAGCAGCCCGACGACGACCGTCCCCATGCTCGCGACCATGGTGGCGCGGGCGCCGATGCGGGCGACGAGCCGCGGGCCGAGGAGCGCACCGGCGGCGATGGCCACGTAGATGGGCAGGAAGGTCAGGCCGGTCTCGGCCGGCGAGCGGCCCATGGCCCGCTGCAAGTAGAGCGTGCCGAAGTACACCGGTGGGTTGGTGGTGGCAGCCAGCACGAGCGCGACCAGGAGGGCGCCGACCGGGGGGCGGGCGCGGAACAGGCGCAGGGGCACCAGCGGGTCCGCGGCGCGGGCCTCTACCGCGACAAAGGCCGCGAGCAGGGCCAGGGCGAGGGCTAGCGCCCCGCGCGTCAGGGGGTCGCCCAGGCCCGCGCCGCGCACGCGCGTCAGCCCGTAGACCAGCGCCGTCAGCCCCGCCGTGGCCGCCACGGCGCCGAGCGTGTCCAGCGGCGGTGCCGCCCGCCCGCGGCCCGCGCCCGCGGGCAGCAGGGCGAGGGTGAGCGCCGCGCCCAACGTGGCCAGGGGGACCTCGACGGCGAACACGCCACGCCAGCCGAGCGCTCCGGTCACCACGCCGCCCAGGAGCACGCCGACGATCGACCCGCCCGCGCCCGCAGCGAACCACACGCTCAAGGCCCGCGCGCGGGCACGTTCGTCCGCGAAGGTGGCGGTCAGGGCCGCGAGCGCGGTGGGGACGGCGACCGCCGCGCCGAGCCCTTGCGCGGCGCGGGCCAGCAGGAGCGTGGGCGGCGTGGGGGCCAGGGCGGCGGCCAGCGCCGTCAGGGCCAGCAGGGCGAGACCGCCCGCGAGGACGCGGCGGCGGCCGTAGAGGTCGGCCACGCGGCCGGCGAGGAGGAGGAAGCCGCCGAAGACGAGCGCGTAGGCGCCCACGACCCATTGCAAGGCCTCTGCGGAGAAGCCCAGGCCGTGCCCGATAGCGGGCAGGGCCACGGCGACCGTGTTGAAGTCGAACACCGTGACGACCTGCGCCGCGCACAGGGTCGCCACTAGGGGCCACGCCCGCGCGATGCCAACACCCGTCGCCGCGGCGCCCTCCGCACTCGTCGCCCTGCGCCGCCGATCCGCGCTCGTCACCATGGCCCACCCGCCTCCTTGCTACCACTCAAAACATGTACGATGGTAGCACATTGCGGCGATTTGTGCCACCGATGTACAGTACGGTGGTAGCGGGATCGACGGAGGTGGGCGGACATGGGCGACGATAGGGACACCGACGCGGGGGAGAGGGACACCGACGCGGGGGAGAGGGACACCGACGCGGGGGCGCGGCTGCGCGCGGCGGAAGGGCGCATGCCCGCCCTGATCGTGGGCGAGCGGCTCTGCCTCGACTTCGCCAACACGGTGGAGCCCCGCGGCGGGCCGGACCATGGCGCCGACCCGCCCTCCCGCGAGTACCTGACGGGCTACGGCGATCTCGTGGCGTGGGCAGCCCGCGTGGGCGTGCTCGACGAGGAGGGAGCCGTGCGGTTCCTGGGGGAGGCGGGGTGCCGGCCCGCCGCCGCGCGGGCGGTGTTCGCGCGCGCCATCGCGCTGCGCGAGGCGATCTACCGGGCGTTCTGGGCGGTCGGGCAAGGCCAGGCCCCGCGCCCCGACGACCTGGGCGTGCTGACGCGTGAGCACCGAGCGGCGACCGACCACGCCGCGCTCGTCGCTGCGGAGGACGGGTTCGCCTGGGCGTGGACGGGCGACGGCGACGACGAGGGGGCGCTGGATCGCCCCTTATGGCCGGTGGCGACGTCGGCCACGGCGCTGCTGACGGCGGGGGAGCTGGGGCGCGTGAAGGTATGCCCTGGCGCACCGGGGGAGGTGGTCCCGTGCGCGTGGCTGTTCTACGACGAGAGCCGGAACCGCACGCGGCGCTGGTGCAGCATGGCCGACTGCGGCAGCGCCGCCAAGGCGCGCCAGTTAACGGCCCGCCGCCGCACCCGCCGCGCCGAGGGGCGCATGTGAGCGCAGTGTACCCGGCCCCGTAGCCGCGTGGGCGCAGCCTTTGTGACACGCCGGCTCAACCTTTGTGACACACCGGCTCAACCTTTGTGGCAGAAACCTCAACCTTTGTGGCAATGCACACCGGGCGTGGCTATTGGTGGCCAACACGACGCCTACAAATCATCTACGCGCTGCTGGGCGAGCGGCGAGCGGCCGACACCTTGACAAGCGCCGACGCGCGATGGTATGATGGAGAGGTAAGGCCGACGCGAGATGATTTAGGGCATCGCGGACGGTCTTTCTTTATACCCCCCGATAGCTATCGGTAAGGACCATTACCATAAGCTATAAAGAGTAAAGTAGGAATCGGTGCTTACACCACCTGACAAGAAGTTCACTGCGGCCGACCTGTGCGCGTACTGCGGAATAGCGCCCAGCGAGCCGGGCGACGGTGATCATGTCATTCCGCGCTGCGTCTTCGAGCTTAAGTCGCAGAGTGGGATCAGGGTTCCCTCTTGTCTGCCGTGCAATAACCGCAAGTCGAAAGACGAGGACTACGTGCGGGATTGGTTGTGCGCGCATATAGACGTCGATCAGTCCGCCGTGCCAGCCAAGGTATACGACAGGTTTATGCGCTCGGCGAAACGCGCCAAGTTTGGGTCAGCTATCGCGCGCGCCGCTATGACCCAGGGCCGATACGAGCGACGCTTCACGGCTAGCGGTCTCTACGCCGGGATTGAGTTCGCCTACCCATTTGATGGTATCCGAGTTAGAGAGACGTTTGAGCGCGTCACGCAGGGCTTGTATCACGCCGCACATCAGCAACACTTGACAGCGGACGGACAGTTCGCTGCCGGGGAGGTGCCACGCCCCCGCATCGGGGATCGGATAGGACTCCTTCGGGGGCTGGGGGCAATCGGCCCCTATTCTTTAGGCGGTAGGCTGTGCAACGTTCTATTCGCCAGCGAGCAAACGCCTTCTTATCTCGACGTTCGGGCCCTCATTACATTCTATAACGACAGTGTCGCCGTCGATGTACGATATCTGAAGCCCTTGCAAATAGTAGCAGGATAGACGGGTGTGATGAAGGATCAAACCACTGTTGCGCTCATCCCGGACGAGCCCACAGCTGACAGCAGCGCGTGGGGCGTGCTCGACCAGGCCGTGGCCATGCAGGCGCCGCTCCGCGACCCGATGCGGGCCTACCTCGACGGGCTGACCAGCGCGGCGAGCCAGGCGACGGCCGTCAAGCGTCTCCGGGCCGTGGCGCGGCTCGTCGAGGTCCCCGACTACGCGGCGCTGCCCTGGGGCCAGCTTCGCGCCCATCACGTCGCCTTCATCCGGTCCAAGCTCGTCAAGGCCGAAGCGGCGCCGGCGACGGTCAACCTCACGCTGGCCGTCCTGCGCGGGATCACGCGCCAGGCCCGTGACTTCAATATGATGACCGACGAGGAGTACCGGCGCATCACCGAGGTCAAGCCCCACAAGGGCTCGCGCGTGCCGCCCGGCCGCCATGTCCGCGCCGGCGAGCTGACGGCGCTCGTCGAGGCCTGCGCGCGGGACAAGACGCCGGCCGGGGCGCGCGACGCGGCGATGCTGGCCTGCCTCTACGTCGGGGGCCTGCGCCGCGCCGAGCTGGCCGCCTTGAAGGTTGAGCACTACACCTCCGACCCACCCACATTGACGATCAAAAGCGGCAAGGGCGACAAGGACCGGGTGGTGCCGTTGGAGCCGAGCGCGGCCGTCGCCGTGGACGCCTGGCTTGTGGTGCGGGGCGCGCGGCCTGGGCGGCTCTTCCTGCCCGTCAACAAGGGCGGGCGCATCCGGGGCGAGGGACTGACGGCTGGCGCCGTCTACAACACGCTGGTCAGGCGCGCGGCCGAGGCCAAGATCGCGCACGCGTCGCCCCATGATTTGCGGCGCTCATTCGTGTCCGACCTGCTCGAAGCCCAGGTCGATATCTCGACGGTGCAGCAACTCGCCGGCCACGCCAACGTGACGACGACTCAGCGGTACGACCGCCGCGGCGAGGCCTCCAAGCGCAAGGCCGTCGAGAAGTTGCACTTCCCGACAATTCAAGCATGAGGGAGCGAAGGCACGTGAACATATGGATTTGACTACTCCGGCAGGGAGTCACGCAACGCTCCGTTGTGGGACATCTAGAACGGGACTCTCGCTCACATCTCGGCCAGGATGCGGCTGTGCGTCCCCGCCCCACTCTTCGTCCCGTCCGCAGCGTCTGTTGGCCCCCGTCCCGTGGCACCACCCCATTGGTGTGTGTGACACGCGCGAACGCGGAGTGATCCTTTGGAGGGCGATCGTGCTACGTCTATGGTAGAGGGTATGGGGCCGGGGGACGCAGGCGTGGACGAAAGGGTGTGGTGGTGGATGACGCGGCGACGGGACTGCCCGATGGTGAACTCATCCGACGCATCGCCGCGGGCGATCGGCAGTCCGTCACGGACCTCTACGTGCGCTACCAGTCGCCCCTGTTCCGGTATCTCCTGCACCTGACGCCGGATCGCGGCGTGGCGGAGGATGTGTTGCAAGAAACGTTTATCGCGGTGTGGCACGGCGCGCCCCTCTTCGCGGGACGCTCGTCCGTCCAGGCGTGGCTCTTCGGCGTGGCCCGGCGACAGGCCCACAACGCGCTGCGACGTCGCGGACTCCCGCTGGTCGGTGAGGATGCGCTCGCCGCGCGCGCGGCGCCGGACCCCGATCCCGCGGACGCCGTCCTGGCCACCGCCGCGCATGACGACCTGCTGGCGGCGCTCCGTCGGCTCTCCCCCATCCAGCGTGAGGTGCTCACCTTGATGTTCGTCCATGACCGCTCATCGCGGGAGGTCGCCGCTATCCTGGCTATCCCCCTGCCCACCGTCAAGAGCCGCTTGCACCACGCGAAGCGGACCCTGCGCGCCCTGTTCGAGGCGTGTGCGGAGGTCGAGCCATGACGCGCGACTGGGACGAGGGCGCCGCCCATGTCGTCGACCTGCTCCCCGACTACGCCAATCGCACCCTCGACGCTGCGGAGGAGGAGATGGTGGGGGCCCATCTCGCGCGCTGTCCCGCCTGCCGCCTCGAGTTGCGCACCTGGCGGCACATCGCGACGACGCTGCGATCCGGCGATACGGAGGTCGCGCCCCCGTCGCCGCATGTGCTCGCGCATATCCAGGCGGCCATCGCGCCTCCCCGCGCGCCCATGCCCGGCGCGCCCCGCGCGGGAGCCAGCCCCACGACGCGCCGGCGCTGGGGTCACATCTGGGCGGTCCTCCGCGTGCAGGGACGCCTCATCCGCCCCGGCGTGTGGCTGGCCGCGGCCCTCGGCATCGCCGGCGCGACGCTCTATGCCGCGACGGTCGCGCGCCCGCGGGAGAGCACGCTGGTCCTGGCTTTCGTCTTCCCCCTCGTCTGCGCGGCCGGGATCGCCCTGGTCTACGGGCCTGAGGTCGATCCCACCCTGGAGATCGCTCGCGCCACCCCGACCCCGCCGCGCCAGGTCCTGTTAAGCCGCTGGGCGCTGCTCATCGGCTACAACCTGGCGTTGGCCCTGGGCGCCACGACCCTCCTGGCCACCCTGCATGGGCGGCCGCCGTGGGACGGGCTGGCCCTGTGGTTGGGCCCCATGGCCGTGCTCGCGGCCTTCGGCGCCCTCCTCTCCCTCCTCGCGGGGCCGGTCACGGCGGTCGGGGGCGTGCTGGCGGTGTGGATGACGCGCCTCTTCCCGCTCGACCACGGCCTGACGGTGGGTCCACGCCCCGACCCGTTCTGGCAGACGAGCCCCCTGATGTTCGCGCTCGCCGCCGCGCTCGCGCTGCTCACCGTCGTCGCGGCGGAGCGCCAGGAGCGGTTCGCATGAGGGACACCGGCCGCCCGCGCCACACTCGTGGCCCGCGCCATGCCATCGAGAGGCGCGGCGCATGAGGATGACGCCCGTCTCCGGCGCGCCATCCATCGTCGGCGCGCTGCGCTACGAGTTCCTGATGCAGGCACGCCGGCGCGCTCTCTGGGTCGGGATGGCCTTCTTCTGTCCCTTCCTCTTCCTCGGCCTGTTCGGGCTCTTCTCCAGCCGAGACCTCAACACCCCGCGGCCGCTGGCGATGCCCACGGCCCTGGCCTACTGGACCTTCTTCGCCACGGCGCTCCTGTCTATCGGGGCCGGGTTGCTGCTGGCCGATCGCTTCCCCCGCGACCGCGGCACACACATGGACGAGATCCTCCGCAGCATCCCGCACACCGCGGGCGGGCGTATCGTCGGCAAGTATCTGGGAAGCACGCTGGCGACGGCGCTGCCCATCCTCGCGATCTACGCTGTCGGCGTCGCCATCATCGCGGCGCGCTGGCGCGACGCTGGCGCCCTCTCGCTGGCCGCGGCAACGTTCGCCACCATCACGGTCCCGGCCCTGCTCTTCGTGGGCGCGGTCTCGATCGCCTGCACCACCGTGCTGCGCACGCCTCTCTACCAGTTCCTCTTCGTCGGCTACTGGATCTGGACCAACCTGAACCCGGCGGAGGCCATCCCGACGCTCAACGGCACCCTCCTCTCGCCGAACGGGCTCTACGCCCTCGCCGGCTTCTTCGGGTTCAGGACCCCCAACTTCGCCACGCCGCGCGCGACGCCGGCGGACGCCGTCGCCAATATCGCGGTCGTCCTCGCGGGCGCCGTGCTCGCGCTGGCCCTCGCCTGGCGCGGCCTCGTGTGGGCCGAGCGGCGGTAGGGAGGAGGGGACGATGACGATGGCCCGGCGCCTGTGGTACGAGGCGCGCGTGGTGGGGGGCGCCCTGTTCGGCCTCCCCGTGCTGGTCGCGGCGCTCTTTGCCGTCGCGGCCGCCCTGATGCGCTGGACGGCGCTCCAGGGGGGACAATCGCACGCGCAGGCGCACGCCGTGGCCGCGCAGATGCTCCTCTGGCTGCTCGAGGTGGGTCTGCCGCCGGCGGCCGGGTTCGCGGCCGCCACCATCGCCGCGCGCGACCCGGCGCGGGAGCTGTTGCTGTCGCTGCCCGCGCCCTATCCCGCCGTGATCGCCGGACGCCTGGGCGTGTTCACGGCCTGGGCGGCGGTCGTCTGCGCGGCGGCGACCGCGGCCATCGGCGCGGCGCGTCTCTGGGCCGCCCCCCAGGGGCTCCCCGCCGGCGGCTTGGCGTGGGCGGCGCCCCTCGCCTGGTTCGTCGGCATGGGCGCGCTGGCGGCGCTCCTCCTGCGCAGTCGCGCGGCGGGCGCCGTGGCGATCGGCATGCTCTGGATGGTCGCGATCGCTGCCGCGAGGAGCCTGACGGAGAGCCCGGCGCTGCGGTACCTCTACCCGTTCCTGACGAGCCAGACCCTCCCCGGCGGTCATGCGCCGCACGCGCCGTACTGGCTCGCGAACCGCGTGGCCCTCCTCGTCCTAGCCGCGACGTTGGGCGCCGGTGCGCTGGGGGCGGCGCGCCGGTCCGAGGCCCTGCTCGGGGGCGAGGAATGAGACGCCTGGACGTGGGCACGCCACAGGTCCGGGATGGACAAGGAGGACGAGACTGATGGACATCGTGTTGCGCGGCGTGACCAAGGTGTACCGGGGTAACATCCGGGCCCTCGATGGGGTCGACCTGGAGATCGGCATGGGACTGACGGGCCTGCTGGGGCCCAACGGAGCCGGCAAGACGACGCTGATGCGCATCCTCGCGGGCATTGTGCGGCCCACCGCGGGCGCACTCCGCATCGGAGGGGTGGACGCGCGCACGGAGGGCGGCCGCACGGCCGTCAAGCGCACGCTGGGCTATGTGCCCCAGGAGTTGGGCTTGTATCCCGACCTCTCCGCCCGCGAGACCCTCGACTACATCGCCATCCTCAAGGGGGTGGGCGATGCGCCGGCGCGTCGGCGACGCGTGGCCGACCTGCTCGACGTGGTCGGCCTGTCCGACGTCGCCGCCCGGAAGGTCAAGACGTTCTCCGGGGGCATGAAACGGCGCGTCGGCATCGCGCAGGCGCTGCTGAACGACCCGCGGCTGCTGATCGTGGACGAGCCCACGGCGGGCCTGGACCCGGAGGAGCGCATCCGCTTCCGCAACCTGCTGGTGGATCTCGGGGGCGACCGCGTCGTGCTGCTCTCGACGCACATCGTCGAGGACATCGCGCAGACGTGCCGGCGCGTGGCCGTGCTGACGGGGGGACGGATCATCTTCGACGGGACGACGGCGGCGCTGGCGCAGGCGGCGGCGGGGTATGTGTGGACCGTCACCACCGAGGGGCCGAAGCCGGCGGGTCAGGTGACCGTGCTCGCGATGGCGCCGCACGGCGCGGTTACCCGGTATCGCGTCCTGGGGACGCCGGACGATCACGGCCAGGACGTCCCCGCCGCCCCCGCCGTCCCGACGCTGGAAGACGGGTACCTCTGGCTAATGAACAAGCGACAGATGCCGCTCGCCGCGGCATCCGGTGGCGGGTAACGGGAACGTGACCGAGGGAGGGGGCGACACATGGGCGAGCGGGGTCGACGACAAGAGGAGCGGAGGGACGCGAAGGCCCGGATGGTGGCCGGGATGCGGCGCGGACAGCCGTGGCGGGACGCGGCAGCGCTGGCCGGCGTGCAGATCAGCCGTACGGCGGCCTATCGGTTGCGAGCGAAGATGCGTGCGCAGGGAGGCGCCGACGTGTGCGACGGGCGGCAGGGGCACGCCTCCAAGCTGCGCGCCCCCGTTCTCCACTGGCTGGAGGCCTATTGCCGCGGCACGCCGTCCGCATCGGGCTCCACCGTGCAAACGGCGTTGTGCGAGCGTTTCGGCGTGATCGTAAGCGTCCGCCACATCAACCGCGTCCGTGCCACTCTCCGCGTAAGCCCCGTCCCCAGGCGGGAGACGGGGTCGGGCGCGGGGGGAAAATGCCCCCCATGTCCCCGCACCCCTGGCATCGCTCGTGCCCGCGTGGCAGGACGGCGCCGGCGGCCTGCTCCTCCTCGCCGCCGCCCACGAGACCGGTCTGCTCCCCGCGCTGGACGCGACCATCCCGCGCGATCGCGATGACGACTCCACCGCCCACACGTATGGGGCAAGCACACGGGCGCTGCTGCTGACCCTCCTCTTCCTGAACGCCGTCGGCCTACGTCGGACCTGGGACCTACGGGGTTATGCCGACGACGCCCTCGCGCTGCTCACGGGCCGGGACCGCGCCTACGGCTACCGCCACGTCGAGCATGTCCTGTCCGCCCTCGCCCGCGCGGGCACCGCCGACCCGCTCACCGACGCCCTGGCCGCGTGGACGACCGACCTGTGGCGGCTGCCCTCCGCCGCCGCCGCCGCGGTGCCGCCTCCACCCTTCTACATCGACGGCCACCGCAAGCCCGTCTACAGCGATCGCCTGATCCCGCGCGGCCTCGTCGCCCGGCGCGGGGCCGTGCTCGGCTGCCGCGCGCTCATGCTCCTGCACGACGCCGACGGGCATCCGCTCCTCGCCACGACGGGCCGGGGCGACCTGCACCTGACGACGGGCGTGCCGGCGCTGCTGGCGCGTGCGTCCGCGGCCAGCGGTCACGACGTGCGGCGGCTTGTGATCGACCGCGAAGGCATGGCGGCGGAGTTCCTGGCGCGCCTGGCCGGCGGTCACTGTGACATGGTGACCGTGCTGCGCACTGACCAGTACGCCGGCCTCGCCTCCTTCGCCGATGTCGGCCCCTTCGTACCGTTCCAATATGACAGGGATGGGACGCTCGTGCGCGAGGTCGCTCCGGCACGCTTCGCGCTAGCTTTGCCAGAGCGTCCGGGCGAGCAACTCGACCTGCGTGTGGCTTTGGTGCGCGACCGCCGCGCGCAGGCGCCCTGCCCGCAGCCGGCGATGAACTCGCACACCGCCTATGATTGGCTGCTCGATCTCGACCCAGCGGATACCGCCTGGTATCGCGAGGGCTGGACAGCGACTCCAGCCCCTGCCGTGCCGACGGAGCCCAAGCTTATCCCCATCGTGACCACGGCCACCGACGTGGACGCGGCCGAGCTGGCGCGGGTGTACTTTGATCGGTGGCCCCAGCAAGAGAACGTGATCAAAGATTGGTTATTGCCGTTGGGGTTGGACACCAACCACGGCTACGCGAAGACGCCGGTCGAGAACTCGGAGGTGGCCAAGCGGCGGGCCGCGTTGGAGAAGCGCCGGGCGAACGCCGAGCGATGGGCGCAGGGGGCGCGCGTGCGCTACGAGCGGGCGACTAAGCGGTACAACCGCCTCTGGGCGGCGGCGCGCGAGCGCGAGCGCACCCTCTACGACGAGATGGATCGGGGATTGTGGGACCTGCAGAAGCGCGGCGCCCCGGAGCAGGTCTACCGCACCGAGGCGAAAGCGCGCAAGGCCGCGATCAACGCCTTGTAGGCGCGCTCTGCCAGCGCGCCTACAAGGCGCACGACGCCTACCGAGCCGAGTGGGACAAGTGCGAGCGGTATTGCAAGGAGCAGCGGACACTGCTGCGCGAGATGGAGGACTTGGCGGCGCGCGAACGGGACATGCACGAGCTCGACAACGGCAAGGATCAGGTCATGACCGTCATGAAAGTGGCGCTGGCAAACCTGGGGATGTGGACACGCGACCAGTGGTTCCCGGCGACCTACGCCCACGCGACGTGGCAGCGCCTGGAGCCGTTCTTCCGACTGCCGGGCCGGATTGTCTACGGGGCGGACACGGTCCACGTCGAGCTGCGGCCCTTCAACGACCGCCAACTCAACCGCGACCTCGCCGCCGTCTGCGCCAAGGTCTATGAATCGCGACCGCACCTCCCTGATGGGCACCGGCTCGTGTTCACGGTCGCTGGTGCAGGCCGTCCCGTTCTAGATGTCCCACAACGGAGCGTTGCGTGACTCCCTGACAGGGTCTCGCGCTTTTGGCCGTCTGCGCATCTAAAATGAGACAGCATCGGCGCATCGGGCAGGGGCTGATTGCCCGCGATGGCGGCGGCGAGGCCGTCCGGCAGCGCGAAACGCGCGTCTCATTTCAGATGCGCAAGGAGATCGCAATGCGCGAGACCCTGACGGGGTGTCTCAATTCAGATGCGCATAACAAGCGGGTGGCGTGAGGCCCTGACAAAGTGGGTGAGCGCCACATATCGATCAAGATCGCGCCGGAGACCGATCAAACCGACAGCTTGATGTGATGAAAATAGATGTTGAAGGGGCCGAACTTCCTGTGCTGCAAGGCGCGTCTGCTTCATTGAAGCAATACAAGCCAACTATATTCATAGAAGTATGTGAGGAAAACTTCAACAGGGCAGGGTACACAACAAGAGATGTGAGTGGGTTTCTAATAGATTTAGGCTACCAACTCTTTGTTATTACGGATCGGCGAGATTTTCCTACGTGGCGATTCGGTAAAATTGTTCCAGCTGATGGCAACAACCTTCCGGCTGAGTGCGACATTGTGTGCCAGCACATGGGCGTTCGGTAACAGCGACGCAGAATCATATGCTTTGGGGTTTCCACACACCGACGTCAGAGTTGCCAGTTACGCCCGATCCTTGGCCTTACGCTGCCTCTCCGGCAGACGTCAACGATGAGGTCGAGCAGGAGTCGCGTGTTCCGCGCGGCGTCGAAGCGTTCTTCGACGATCTCGCGCCCCATGACGCCCATGCGCGCGCGCATATCGGGCGCGTCGACGAGCGCCGCCAATCGCTCAGCCAACGCATTGCGATCGCCCGGCGGCGTCAGGAAACCGGACTCTCCTTCCGCGACGATCTCGGGGATGCCTCCCACGCCCGATGTGACGACGGGTAAGCCGGCGGCCATCGCCTCGATGGAGGCGAGAGAGAAGCAATCGGCGCGGGTCGGCAGAGCGAATATGTCGCACGAGGCGTAGAGCGCGCGCAGGGCCGGGTCGTTCGGCGCGAAGCCGCGATAGACGCGCACACCCCGTTCAGTGGGAACGTCCGACCGGGTGACCAGGTGCAACTCACAACGATCGCGCAGGCGCTGTCTGAACACGTCGAGCAACAGATCGCCCCCTTTGCGCTCGAAATCACCGCCCACGAAAAGGATGCGCATGGGGTTCCCCTCACCGTAGTGTCGGGTGGGCGGCGGCCAGCGGTCCAGGTCGACGCCCGGGGGAATGACCCGTACCCCGCCGGACGGGACGCCGTAGTCATCGCGCATCGATCGCGCGGCCCACTCCGACCAGGGATTGAGCACGGCTGCCCTGTTGAGGTAGAAACGCTCCAACCCGTCACGGACGCGCCCGCGCAGGCTACGATTCGGCGACTTCGCGTAGTAGTCGCCGAACGCGGCCTGCTGTATCGACGTCGAATCACCTGTGAAGATGAGCGGGGTACGATCATACGTCCCACGACTGAGCGCGTAGGGGAGGGTGGACCGCAGGTCCTGTATCCACACCGCATCGAGCCGTGGCGCACGGAACAGGGGCGTCGCGCAAAGCATGGAGCGCACTGTTCCCTTGATCGTCGCGGGGACGAGCGGGAGACGCTCGATCCGCCCACCGGCTAGAAATGGGTCGATCTCGACGATGCGCGCCCGTAGGTCGTCGCGCTGCTCCAGATACGGCCGCATGTTGTCCCACTGCGTCCGTACGCCCGCCACCATCCAGGGCGCGAACGCCACGTTATACGGGTCCGGCATAACGCCTCCCCACGCGACGCGCGCGCCACTTCGCGCCACGCCACGCCATGTAGACCTCGACCGCGACGCCGCGGCGCGCCGGCGGCTCGACGCGATGGACGCAGAACCGCGAGAGGCGGGTCCCCGTGCCGCCACAGGCCAGCGTATACCCGGCGCGCGCGACCGCGCGCTCGACGCGGGCGTCGAACTTGCTGTGCGGATAGGCGAAATGCTCGACGGGGGCGTCGAGCACACCTTCCAGATCGGCGCGCGACCGCGCCACCTCCGCCCAGAGTTGGTCGTCGGGCAACTCCGTCAGCGCCGGGGGGTGGGTCCGGCTGTGCGACCCGAAGCCGACGCCGCCCCGGCGCATCTCCTCGATCTGCGGGCGCGTGAGCATGGCCGCGGGCGGCCCGTCGTGCGCCGCGTCGAAGCTATTGTCGCCGCCGATTGCCCCTGTCACTAGGAAAATGGTCGCGTCGAAGCCATAGCGCCGCAGCAGCGGCCACGCATAGGTATAGTTGTCTTGGTACCCGTCGTCGAACGTGATGGCGACCGCGCGCGACGGGACGCGCCCGCGGCGCGGCTCGTCAAGAGCGGCCGCCAACGTCCCGAGATCAAGCGACCGATACCGTCGCCGCGCCAGCCAGCGCAGGTGGCTCTCGAACGTCGCGACCGTCACGCAGACGCGATAGGGGTCGCGGGTGGGCAACACGGGGACGATGCGATGGTACAGGAGCACCGAGACCCACCCGCTCCAAGCGCGCGCCGGATCAGCGCTGGACATAGACGCCTCTTTCCGGGTCGATGCGGTACGCGCGCGACCGCCAGATCCCTACCCATGGATACACGATCTGACAATACCCAAGGTACACGTTCTTCGGGTCGCGCCACTTGAGCAGACCGGCGGCTATGCGGCGTATCCCCAGTTGCCAGACCCAGAGGATAAGGAGTTGGGCGCCACAGACGTCCCCGCCGCGGATATACTTCGCGAGCTGCGCGCCGACGCCGACGCCGTACGCGCGCTCCATGAGCTGCTGCGTGGGCCAATCCTTCCAGTGCTTGTGGTAGGCGAGCGCCTTCGGCGCGTAGACCACCCTTTTGCCCGCCCGCAACAAGCGATAGGCGATGTCGCCGTCTTCGCCGGCCCCGAACGTGGCGCCGGCGCCCAGCAGGAGGTCGAAGCCCCCGACGGCGAGCAGGTCGGCGCGGCGGAAAGCCATATTGCCGCCATGCCCGATATACCACGGTGGGGTACAGCCGGTGTAGACGACGCGGCGCAGGCTCGCCTTGAAACCTACCTCACGCCCCGTCCGGCGGCTAAAACCGTAGGGCAGGAGGCGACCGTAGACCGCCGCGACGTCGGGGTCCGCGAATTCGGCGAGGAGCCCAGCCAACCACGCGCCATCGACGATGCAATCGTCGTCGATGTAGGCGACGATGGGCGCGCGGCTCTCCGCCGCCCCGCGGTTACGCGCCCCGGCCGACCCGTTTGGTGCGGCGCGTATGACGCTCACGCGCCCGTCACCGGCGGCCAGCGCCCCCACGGCGCGCCGTGTCGCATCGGTGTCGCTTTGGTCGACCACCAGGATGTCCAGGTGTCTATAATCGAGCGACAAGAGCGCCTTGACCGTATCGACAACCAACAACGCGCGTTCGCGCGTGGGGACGACGACGGTTACCCGCGTGGGGAACACGCGACACGGCTATGCGCGAGGAGGACAGGGCGTCTCGGAAAGCGATGGACGGGGCTATACGGTTTTGGTAAACCGAGTAGTCGTCCCCGCAAATACGTCATCGTCCGCATCCGCTAGTCACCTATGTGTCCGTTCCACGCTGACGAGCTAGGTAGCCGCGCGCCGACGCCCACAGTCAGGATCTCGCGCTTCTGACCGTCGTTGCGCATCTCAAATGAGACGGCATCGGCGGATACAGCAGGCGACCGATTGCCCTTGTTGTCCGCAGCGCCGGCGATAAGGCCGGCCGGCAGCGATAGGCGGTCGTCTCATGTCAGATGCGCGGAGACATCGTAATGCGCGAGACCCTGACAGTGAATGTTATGTAACATGACTCCGGTCATCGTCACGCCACGACACTGCCACCAGTGGTTAGTGTAGCATGTGGTCAGCGTGTCGCGCTTCTGCTCAACACTGCGCATCAAGAATGAGACAGCATCGACGCGTGCCGCAGTTGAGCAGACGTTCATCTTGCCCACGGCAAGATCATGGAGCGGCCAGCCCGTGACGATCTCCAGTCTCATTTCAGATGCGCCAGAAAAAGACGATGCGCGACACCCTGCCTGACTGTAAGCACGTCGGATCAGCGAGCGGGCGCGGGCGTGATGCATGGGAAAGAAGGCGTGTATCTTGGCGTGCCGTTAGCTCCTTGACATTTCATGCATCCACTCGCCCACCTCGC
>JAABUY010003558.1_pt1 | contig 17017 bp, 18 predicted proteins | sample 5560271 | NCBI WGS metagenome assembly JAABUY01 (sample SAMN10711886, study PRJNA513374) | rock metagenome | isolation source: Antarctica rocks | place: Antarctica: Victoria Land, University Valley
TCTTGACGCGATTCAGGGTCGAGGAAGCCGGCGCGGATCATGGAAAGGACTAGAGTCGGCACAGAACTGATTCGCAAGGGGCTTTTTTCGGGTTCCCGAAGAGTCGGGGTATATACAGCCCACCCTTGAGGAAACCGCCGCCAAGGATCGTGTCTAGGCCGGCGACGCCGCTCGGCATCATCTCGAGCCCCAGTTTTCTGACGTCGGTCATTCGCATGTTTCTTTCAGGTTGAGCGGCAGGGTCACGGTGAACAGCGCTCCGCCGCCGGGCGTGTCGCCGACGGTCACCGTGCCCGCCAGCGCCGCCACGAACTGGCCAACGAGCCAGAGGCCGACCCCAAAGCCGCTGCGCTGTTCGCTTTCGCCGGCCACATGCTCGAACGACTCGAACAGTCGCATCCGCTCGCCCTGCCGGATGCCGGCGCCGTGGTCACGGACCACAAGGCGCACTTGGTCGCCGACGACCTCGGCGCTCACCTCGACCGGCGTGCGTCCGCCATATTTCAGGGCGTTCGAGACCAGGTTGTCGATAATCTGCTCGATGGCCAGGCGATCCAGGTTGACCGGGAGCGTTTCGGGCATGGTGAGCGTGATCGGGACGCTGGCGTGCCGGGCGGCAGGTGTGAACTCATCGGCGGCCTCGCGCAGGAGCGCCGCGAGGTCGAACGCCTCCAGGCCGGGCCGGAACCTGCCGCGGGTGAGCCGCGACACGCCAAGCAGGACCGCGGCCCGCTTTAAATAACGGTGGATGCTATGCTGCATGCGCCCAAGCCGCTGCTCAAGCTGCTCCGGGGAACAGCTGCCCGCTTTGACGGCGGCCAGCAGCAGTTCGACCTGGCCCAGGATCGGCGTCATCGGGTTGCGCAGCTCATGGGAAGCGACGGCCAGGAAGGCATCACGCGCAGCGACCGCCTCGGCGAGTTCGGCAATACGCCGGCGCAGGTGGTCGTGCCCGGCAGCGTCCGCTGGATCCGTCACGGATAGCTGTGCCTCCGGTAGGCTCATGCGGCGGGAACCGATCATGGTGAGTATTGCGCGGCGTACGCTAGCAGACGGAACAGTGACAGCGGGCCGTAGGTAACGCAAACGAACGGACAGGCATATGTCGTTCCTGCCGCATTTTTAGACACATGCATGTGTGTAAATCCAGGGTGAAGGTCCGGTCAACTGAGACTAACAAAATGGTTGCAGATTATGCACAACTTTGCAATGTTCACGGACACGTGTTATGCTTGTTGATCTAACCTTGATACGATCCATCCGAATAACCGTAAATTTCGGCGGTCTCCGATTGCTCCGGCCCGCATGGTTTCCAGAATGAAGCATGCCGAGCGAACTTAGATAAGGAATGTTTCTTGAGCAATACTAGAGACTCTGGCAAGCTCGAGCTGCTTCAGCAACAAACAATCCTGGCCAAGTTCGGGGAGCTCGCGCTGAAGTCTGACGATATCGAGGAGATTCTGACGGAGGCCTGCCATATCATCAGCCAGGCCCTGGGAACCGACCTCGCCAAGGTCATGGAACTGCAGGCCGACGGCGAAACCCTGCTGGTGCGCGCCGGCGTCGGCTGGAAGCCCGGCGTCGTCGGCGAGGTGACGATCAAAGCGACGGCCGACTCCTCCGAAGGCTACGCATTGCGGACCGGAGAGCCGATGATCTCGGCCAACATCGACACCGAAACACGGTTCAAGTATCCGCCGTTCCTGACCGACAACGGCGTCAAGGCAGTCGCCAACGTCATCATCATCGGCGGCAAGGACCGGCCGCCCTTCGGCATCCTGCAGATCGACAGCCGTGAGCCTCGTCGGTTCACCCAAGAGGAGACAACGTTCCTGCGCAGCTATGCCAACCTGCTCGCTGGCGCGGTCGACCGCCTGCGCGTCATCGGCGAGGTGCGCGATGCCGCCTCGCGCCTTCGTCTCGCGCTGGAGGCCGGCGCCTTAGGCACTTGGGACCTCGACCTCGTCAGCCTGAGCGCCACGCGCACGCCGCGATATTTCGAGATTTTCGGCTACGCCGAGCCGCCCCCGGCGTGGAACTTCGGTATTTTCCTGAGCCACGTTCTGCCGGAGGACCGCACACAGGTGAGCGCCGTGTTCCACTATGCGGTGGAGACCGGGACGAATTTGCATTTCGAGTGCCGCATCCGCCGGGCCGGAGACGACGACGTCCGCTGGATCGAGGCGCATGGCAGGCCCGATAGCGACCGGAGCAATGCTCCACCCGCCCGGCTGATGGGCATCATTGCCGACATCACGGAGCGCAAGCTGGCCGAGGAAGCGCTGCGCCGATCCAATCAGGCGCTGGAGGCCAGCGTGGCCAAGCGCACCGACGAGCTGATCGAGGCTAACATCCGGCTCGACGCGGAGGCCGAGGACCACGAGTGGGTCGAGCAGGCACTGCGCCAATCGCAGAAGATGGAGGCGGTGGGCCAGCTTACCGGCGGCCTCGCGCACGACTTCAACAACCTGCTGACCGGCATCTCCGGCAGCCTCGAGCTGATGCGCTCCCGTATCACCCAGGGCCGCACGGCGGAGCTCGGCCGCTACATCGAGACGGCAACGGCCTCGGCCAACCGCGCGGCTGCGCTGACCCATCGCCTGCTGGCCTTCTCGCGCCGGCAGACGCTCGACCCCAAGCCGACGGACGTGAACCAGTTGGTCGGCGGAATGGAGGAGCTGCTCCGACGCACGGTCGGGCCGGCGATCCAGCTCGAAACCAGCTTTGCCGCCGAGCCATGGCCGACCCTGTGCGATCCGCACCAACTCGAGAGCGCGCTGCTCAACCTCGTGCTCAACGCGCGCGACGCCATGCCGGACGGCGGGCACCTGCTGATCGAGACCGCGAACACCGCACTGCTCGACCGGCGCGGGGCGCCGAAGGACTGGCCGCCGCGGAGCGTGCCGCCGGGCGAGTATATGGCCCTGTCCGTCGCCGATACCGGAACGGGGATGCCGCCGGACGTAATCGCGCGCGCCTTCGATCCCTTTTTCACGACCAAGCCGATCGGCCAGGGCACCGGGCTCGGACTGTCGATGATCTATGGCTTCGTCCAGCAGTCGGGCGGGCACGTGCGCCTGCGCAGCGAGGAGGAACAGGGCACGACGGTGGCGATCTACCTGCCCCGGCATCTTGGGGCGGTGGCGGACGAGCAGGAAGCCCGCGACACGTCCGAGCTGCCGGAAGCCGGCGCGAGCGCGGTCGTGCTGGTGGTCGAGGACGAGCCCGCCGTGCGCATGATCGTCGTCGATGTCCTTTCTGACCTCGGCTATGCGGTGCTGGAGGCCGTCGATGGCCGGTCCGGCCTGCAAATCCTGGACTCGGGGACCCGCATCGACCTTTTGCTGACGGATGTCGGTTTACCCGGCGGCATGAACGGCCGGCAACTTGCGGACGCCGCGCGGCAGCGCCGGCCCGGCCTGAAGGTGCTGTTCGTGACCGGCTACGCCGAGAGCGTGGCGGTCGGCGACGGCCGGATGGAGCACGGCATGCAGGTGATGACCAAGCCCTTCGCGGTGGCGGCCCTCGCCGCCAGGGTCCAGGGCATCATCAGCGGTTGAGTGGTGGGACTGACTAGTTGCGGCGCCAAAGCTCTTCGCTGAGCAGGGTCGCGAACCCGAGCCAAACCGTGAGCGGCAGCGTCATGGCAGCGGCCGGGCGGTCCACCTCGCGGGCGGCGGCGGCGGTGCCGAGGGCTGCGGCGAGCATGGAAGCGGAGGCGACCGTGCTCGAACCCAACTGCTTGCGGCGGAAGAACAGCCATGGATAGCCGGCGAGTCCAACCAAGGTCAAAGCCCAAGAGCCAACCGCGGCCGACCGCGCCTCGGTGCGCTGTGCTTGCAGCAGCCGGTAGCCGGCCCCCGCGAGCAGCAGCTCCAACGCGCCCCAGGCCGCGCCGACGACAGGACCGGGCGGCGTGAACGAGGGCTTACGCAGGCTGGCATACCACAGCGCCGTCATCGGCCGCTGCGGGCCATTCCGGGCGCCGAGTGCCGCCGCAGCCAGCACGCTGCCGATCGCGACCACCGCGGCTGATTTCTTGTCCATGCGCGTCCCCTCGCTCAATACGTTTTTAACTGGCCGTTTGTAACCGGTGAACGCACAGGGCGTTCCCTGATGCCATGACATCGGTTTGGCGTCTCGCCTGACGAGGATTTAAGCTGGCGCGGCCAAACTAAACCGTGACCGGCCTACGTCTTTCGATTGCTGCTGATCTCGCTTAGAGGCATTGGGATGGGAATCGAAACAGACACATAGCGGCCATCCGCTTCGCTGCGCTGGTGGCAACTGGCGTTCGGCGTCGTGTGCATGATGCTGATCGCCAACCTGCAATACGGCTGGACGCTGTTCGTGCAGCCGATCCGCCTGGCGCGCGGTTGGTCGTGGAGATTCAGTGGTCGTTCAGCATTTTCATCGCGCTCGAGACCTGGCTGACGCCGGCTGGCGGCTGGCTGGTGGACATGCTGGGACCGCGGCGCGGGCCGAAGCTGGTCGTGGCCAGCGGCGGCGTGGCGGCGCTCGTGGAGGACAACATCATAAACGGGTTGGCCCGGCCGTTTTTCGGCTGGGTGTCCGACCAGATCGGGCGGGAGCCGACGATGGTGATCGCCTTCAGCCTGGGCGGGCTGTCGTATCTGCTGCTGGGATCGTTTGGCAGCAACCCTTGGCTGTTCGTGATCTTCGCCTTGCGAAGCCACCCTCACCCAACCCTTCCCCAGAGGGAGAGGGCTTTAGCAGCGCGTTTCTTTTCAAACGCAATGTTCCTGCGGCTGGCCTGGATCGGCACCACTCACTGGGCGTCATCGTCTCAAAATAGTCACAAACCCAGCTTACGATCGAGGCATGAGCTTTATACGCTGTTTGACGCTGCAGGCCATGGTTGTCTTGGCGCTGCTGACCGGCTGCGCCGCCGAGCCGCCTCCCGGCGTCAGCCCGGATCTGCTGGCCGCAAAAGCGGGCGCGGACCCGGCGCACAGCCTGGCACTGATGCGCGAACAGGGGGAGCGGTTCGCCCATGCGCCGTTCCTGGCGGGAAACCGGGTCACCCTGCTGGTCAACGGCCCTGCCTCGTTCGCAGCGCTGGCGGAGGCGATCCGGTCCGCCCGCACCCGGGTCGACATGGAAAGCTACGAGTTCGACGACGCAGCCGGCGGCGAGTTCGCCGACATCCTGCTGGCGGCGCGCCAGCGCGGGGTAGAGGTGAACCTGATCTATGACGCTTGGGGCGCCGCCGGCACGTCGGCCGCATTGTTTGACCGGCTGCGCCGGGGCGGGGTCCGCGTGCTGGAGTACAACCCGCTGCAGCCCAACGACCGGGTGCCGGTGCAGGTGAACGCGCGCGACCACCGCAAGCTGCTGTGCGTTGACGGCGAGGTCGCGATCACCGGCGGGGTCAACATTAGCCGGGTCTATGAAAACCCGCCCGGCAGCGAGCCGGCCAACCCGCGAGACGAGGCGTGGCGCGACACCGACGTGCGTATCGAGGGTCCCGTGGTGGCGCAGTTCGAGCGTTTCTTCATGGAAACCTGGCGTCAGCAGAAAGGCCCTGCCCTCGCCGACCCGCCGCCGGCGCCGGCTGCCGGCCAGGGCGGCACGCTGGTGCAGGCGATCGACGGCGCGCCGGAGAATGGCAAGCCGCTGATCTATCGCACGCTGCTTGCGGCCATCACGCTGGCCCAGACGTCCGTGCATCTCACGACCGGGTTCTTCGTACCCACGCCCGACCTTACCCGGGCGCTGGAGGCGGCGGCGCGGCGCGGCGTGGACGTGCGGGTGATCGTGCCGGGCCGCAGCACCAGCGACGCCGCCGTAGCCGCGGGGCGGGCGAAGTATGGCGACCTGCTGGAGGCCGGGGTGAAGCTGCACGAGTTCCAGGGGCGCATCCTGCACGCCAAGACGGCGGTGATCGACGGCGCGTGGTCGGCGGTCGGCTCGTCCAACCTCGACTGGCGCAGCACGGTCTGGAACAACGAGATCGACGCGATAATCCTGGGCGGCGAGTTCGGCGGGCAGATGGAGGCGGTGTTCCAGGCCGACGTTGCGGCGTCGAAGACGATCGATCTCGCGAGCTGGCGGCGGCGCGGCCTCGGCGAACGGGTGCGGGAACTGAAGGCGAAGCTGGCCGAGAAGCTGCTCTGAACCGGCGCCCCTACTCCGCCATGAACTTCGCAAAAGCGTCCTTCCAGTCGGGGTGCCAGCGCGACAGCGGCGGACGGTCCTGGGTCACGTCCTGCGCGGCCCACAGGATGCGCTTGTCGTCCATCGCGCGCGTCACGTCGTTATCGCCGCACAGGATGTAGAACCGCCCGCGCGCCATGCCGTCGAGCAGCACGTCGATGACCTGCTCGGGCGTCCACGCGCCTGCCGGCTTCTCCGCCGTACGGACCCGGGTGAAGCCGGTGAAGGTAAAGCCCGGCACCAGCAGATGCGCCGTGACCCGGCATCCATCCATGTTGCGCAGGTCGTGCGCCAGTGCCTCGGTCACGACCTTGATGCCCGCCTTCGACACATTGTAGGCCGTATCGCCCGGCGGGCAGGTGATGCCCTGCTTCGACCCGGTGCTGATGATGGCGCACGGCGTGCCCTGCGCCGTCATGGCCGGGGTGAACGCCTGCACGCCGTGCACGACGCCCCACAGGTTGGTCCCGATGATCTCGTGCCAGCGCGCGGTTGGCGCAGACAGCGCGCCGCCGCCCTCGCGCCCGGCGTTGTTCATCAGCACGCCGACCTCGCCGAACCGCGCATAGGCGCGCTCCCTCAGGCGCTCGACGTCCTCCAGCCGGCTCACGTCGGTCGTTACGCCGATAACCTCCGTCCGGTTTGAGAGCGCAGCCACGGCCGCGTCGAGCGCCGCCGTGTCGACGTCCGCCAGGCACAGCTTGAGGCCCAAGGCCGCAAAGCGCTCGGCGGCGGCGAGGCCGATGCCGCTCGCGGCCCCGGTGACGACCGCGACACGGCCGGGAGTGAGTGCGGGATGCTGCATGGTGACGAGTCTCCTCGGGATGAACCGCGGATCTACAGGATGAAGCGCCTCGTTGTCGCGTCTGAGCCGGCAAACAACCGCTCACGCCGCTTACGCCTGGACCAGACGCAAATTCCGTTGCTCGGCGAAATAAGAACATTAGCATCGAGTGACCGGCCTCGGGCTGAAACAGCAGGCCAGCGGCAATCTCAAGCTTAGGCTTCACACCTTCAATTGACTCGGGCCGCCGGGAGTGCCGCCACGTTTGAGGGAGCGCGGCGGCACCCATCTCGCGTTTTAATCGTCGGGTCCAGTGATCGTGCCGTGCAGGTGAGCCCAACAGCGTTCGTGCGGCGCTGGCGAGGCAAAAGCGTCTTTGGGCAAATCGTTCATTGCCAGCGCACGCCGCCATAGCGCAAGCTCCGCAGGCACACGCGGCGGCACGATGATCGCCCGAGCACTGGGAGACGATGCCATGGACGACCAAGCGACCTCATCGACCAACCGCCGCAACCTGCTGCTCGCCGCTGCCGCCTCCGCTGCCGGCGCGTCGCTGCTGGGCGGGATGGGCCCAGCGCTCGCGGCCGAGATGGGCCGGTCGGAGAAGCCGTTGAAAGCCGCGTTCTCCAACGCCGGGCTGCAGGCGACGTGGTGCGCCCAGGGCAAGGCCGCCGCCGAATACTGGGGCAAGCTGTTCAACGTCGACGTCACCTGGTTCGACGGCGAGCTGAACGCCACCCGGCAGCGCGGCGCCATCGACAACATGGCGTCGCAGAAATGGGACTTCGTCGCCATCCAGGCATTCGGCATCGGCACCCTCGCCGCCCCGGTGCGCAAGATGATCGACGCCGGCGTGCCGGTCATCGACATGGACACGCTGATCGCGCCGCTCGACCAGGTGAACGTCCACTCGTTCCTCGCGCCCGACAACGAGTTCATGGGCTCGTCCGTCACCCAGGCGCTGATGGAGGCGATCGGCGGCCAGGGCACCGTCATCATGACCCAGGGTGCGCTGGGCCACACCGGGGCGCAGGGCCGCGCACGCGGGTTCGAGACGGTGATGAAGAATTATCCCAAGGTCGAGGTCCTCGACACGACGCCAGGCGACTGGGACGTGACTAAGGTGGCGCGCATCTGGGACACCCACCTGACGAAGTATCCCAAGATCAGCGCGGCCTATTTCCACAACGACGACATGGCGCTGGCCGCCTATAACGTGATGAAGTCGCGCGGTCGCACCGACATCAAGATCGGCGGCTGCGACGCCATGCCGCCTGCCTTGGCTGCGGTCGCCGACGGCCGCATGCACGCGACGGTGCGCAACCCGTCCTGCCGCATCCACGGCGGCGCGGTCATGGCCGGCGTGGCAGCGGTCGTGCTGGGCGAGAAGGGCGGCGAGGGCGGCATCCCCAAGAGCGTCATCACCGATGGACCCGTCGTCACCAAGGCGAACGCGCCGGGCATGGCCTGGATGGAGAAGTATTTCTTGATCTAGCGGATGGTCCAGGTGGACAGCCCGCTGCTGGAGCTGCGCGGCATCTCGAAACGCTTCGCCGGCGTCGCGGCGCTGAGCGGCGTGGACTTCGCCTTGCAGGCCGGCGAGGTGCACGGCCTCGTCGGCGAGAATGGCGCCGGCAAAAGCACGCTCATGAAAATAATTGCCGGCGTCCACGCGGACTATGACGGCGAGATGCGGCTGGACGGCCAACCCGTCCACTTCCGCTCGGCCCGCGACGCGCGCGACGCTGGGATCGGCATGGTGCACCAGGAGCTCTCGACCGTGCCCGAGCTGTCGGTTGCGGAGAACGTGCTGCTGGGCGCGCAGCCGACCCGGTTCGGCATCGTGTCGTGGCGGCGCATGCGCACCCAGGCGCAGCAGCAGCTCGACGCGTTCGGCATCGACGTGGACCCGGGCGTGCCGGTCGGCTCGCTGCCGCTTGGAATGCAGCAGATGGTCGAACTGGCCCGCGTCCTGCTGTCCGGCGCACGCATCATCATCCTGGACGAGCCGACCTCGGCGCTCTCGCCGCCGGAGGTGGAGCGGCTGTTCACCCTACTCGCCCGGCTGCGCACCACCGGGCGCAGCACCGTATTCATCTCGCATTTCCTGGACGACGTGCTGCGGGTATCGGACGAGGTCACGGTGTTCCGCAACGGCCGCCGGGTCGAGGGGGCGCAGGCGGGCGCGGTGGACAAGCCGTGGCTGATCGAGCGCATGGTCGGCGCCGGGCACGAACGGCTGGGCGAGAGCCACGTGGCCGACATGCAGCTGGAACCCCGGTCGACGGCGCCGGTAGTGCTGCAGACCGAGCGGCTGACGGTGCCCGGGCTGTTCGACGACGTCTCGTTCGACGTGCGCGCCGGCGAAATCCTGGGCATCTACGGCTTCATGGGCTCGGGCCAGCTCGAGCTGGCGCGGGCGCTGTCGGGCAAGCTGCGGCTGGGCGGCGGCGGCGTGCAGGTGGACGGGCGCGTGGCCCGGCTGCGCGGCGGCACCCCCGCGGCCAAGCGGGCCGGCATCGCCTTCGTTCCCGAAAGCCGCCGCGCCATGCTGTTCGCGCTCGAGCCGGTGTTCCGCAACATGAGCATCGCCATCCTGGAGCGGATCGGCCGCATCCTGCTGCGCCCGCAAACCGAACGGCGCATCGCGGACGGCCACGTGCAGGCGCTCGGCATCCGTCCGCCGCTGGTGGACCGGCCCGTCGGCCAGCTGTCCGGCGGCAACCAGCAGAAAGTGGCGCTGGCCCGCTGGCTGACCCATCTGCCGCGCGTGCTGCTGCTGAGCGAGCCGACGCGCGGCATGGATGTCGGGGCCAAGGACGACGTCGTGCGCATCGTGCGCGGCCTGCGCAGCGCGGGGATCGGCATCGTCGTGGTCTCGTCCGAACCCGAAACCGTGCTCTCGCTCGCCGACCGCATCCTGGTGATGCGGCGCGGCGTCGTCACCCGCGAGTTCGCGGGCGAAGCGGTCAGCAAGGACCGCCTGCTCGCCGCCGCATGAACGAGGTCCCAATGAGTGCATCCGTCGCCGCCCCGCGGCCATCCGTTTGGGCGATCCTGCGCGGGCAGCTCCGCAACCTGGCACCGCTGGTGACGCTGGTGGCGTTGGTCGCGCTGTTCAGCAGCCTGAGCGCCTCGTTCGCGACGCTCGCCAACCTCAGCAACGTGCTGCAGCAGGTCTCGATCACCGCCATCATCGCGGTCGGCCTGACCTACGTGATCCTGTGTGCCGAGATCGACCTCAGCGTCGCCAGCGTCGCCAACGCCACGGGGATCCTGGTCGCCTACCTCACCGTCCAGGACGCCAGTGTGAACATCGCCAACCTGCCGCTGCCCGGCGCGCTGGCGATCGCGGGCGGCCTGGCGGGCTGCTTGGCGCTCGGCGCGATCACCGCATTCGGTGTCACCCAGATCGGCATCCCGTCCTTCATCATGACGCTGGCGATGCTGCAGATCGGCAACGGCATCTGCGCGCTGCTGGTGCGCGGGCAGATCGCCTACAGCGTGCCGCCGGTGCTCGTGACCCTGGGCAGCAGCTCGATCGGCCCAGCGCCATGGATCGTCGTCGTGGCGGGCCTCGTGCTGCTCGTCGGCCACCTCGTGCTGACCTACACGCGGTTCGGCCGCTACGTTTACATGGTCGGCGGCAACCGCGAGGCAGCCGAGCATTCCGGCGTCGGCGTCAAGGCGGTGGTGGGCGCCGCGCTGCTGGTGTCGGCGCTATGTTCGGGCGCCGCCGGGATGCTGGGCGTGGCCTATTTCGGCAGCGCCCAACAGAACCAGTTCGACAACTACCTGCTCGACGCCATCTCGGCCGTGGTCGTCGGCGGCACCAGCTTGTTCGGCGGCCAGGGCGGCATCGGCAACACCATCGTCGGCCTGCTGGTGCTGGGCGTGCTGAACAACGGCCTCGACCACGTGCGTATGGACAGCTTCCTGAAAATCCTGATCCGCGGGCTGGTGCTGCTGCTGGCGCTGGTGGTGAATGTGTATGCCCAGCGCCTGCGGACCCAGCAGCGGAGCGCCGCCTGACCGACGGGCGTTTCAGTTCTTCGAGGTGTCGGGCGTCATCATCAGCAGTGCGCTTTCGATCGCTTTTTGCAGCGACTGCGCCGCGGGGACGCTCATCCGGAGGTGGGCGTTGACCACGCGGTCCACGGTGACGCCGCCGCCGGTGGAGTGCGGCAGGATGCGCTGGGATTCTAGGGTGATCCTGACCAGGCCCTCGAAGTGGCCAAAGGCGGACGCGCGCTCGAAATACAGGAACGGAGCCTGCGCGCTGCCGGCGTCGGAGATGTTGACCTCGGGAGCCCTCACAGCGGCCTGAGGCGGCTTGTCGATCTTGGTAACCATTTAGACAAAATCCTTCTCTGCGGTGGAATGCGATAGCCCCGGTCTCAGCCGCCAATTGCCTTGCGGCGCCATAGCTCCCAGGGGCGGCCGACTAGGCCATCATTGGTCGCGGCCGCCTTTGCTGCTTCCTCGTCATTCAGGAAGACGACAGGGCCCAGCCGCTGCGCCTCCGCCTGCAGGCGGGCGTTCACCTCGGTATAAACGGCGCGGAACACCGCCTGCCGGATGCCGGTGCCCACCACGACGGCGCCATGGCCGCGCATCAACGCGACCGGACGCTGCCCCAACGCCGCGGCTAGCGCACGGCCCAGCCCAGGGCTGCGCACCAGCATGTCCGTCGCCGGCCCGGCCGTGTCCCGGATTTCGAACACCGGGACGCCGCCGCCTAGGAAGCCGCTCAGGTGATATACCGGGCGCAGCGCCGCCCCGGCCACGCCGAACGGGATCACGCCGGGCGAGTGGTTGTGCACGACGGACTGCACGTCGGGCCGGGCGCGAAGGATCTCGCCGTGGATGAAGCGCTCAAGGTAGGGGCTGCGGCCCTGCGGGTCGACCGGCGTGCCATCCAGGTCGAACTCCATGATGTCGGCAACCGTCACCAACGCGGGCGCCATGCTGCGGGATAGCAGGAAGCGGTTCGGGTCCTTGTCATGCCGCACGCTGACGTGGCCGAATCCGTCGACCACCCCCTGGTCGGCCAGGATGCGGTTGGCGGCCACCAGGTCGTCCAATAGGGCCGGGTCGGGCGCGCCGGCCGACGCCGGAGGCGATTGCGCGGATGCCGGGCAGGCCAGCGCCGCCGCGGCGGCCGTGAGCAAGAAGCGCCGGCCCAAGGCATGGGTGCCACAGCAGCAGGTCAGCATTGTTTGTCCCTCCTCAGCCCCATATCCGGTCGCCTACCCGAATGACGCCTGGTGCCTGCACCGCGCAGTAGGTGCCGACCTCGTTGCCGAACCGCTGGACGACGGTGCGCAGCACGCTAGCATCGCGGGTGCCGGTGTCCGGATCGATGGCGACCATGGCGCAGCGCGGGATCGGCCAGTCCAGGCGCAGGCTGGGCGGATCGGCCGCATCGCCAAACGCCAGGGAGCGGCCGAGCCATTCCCGTTCGCTGGCTTCGGGGTCGTCCGGACGGATCACCAGGTTGGCGCGGAACCGGTCCAATCCCACCGGCACACCGTGCATCCGGGCGATCATGTTACCAGTGGTGGTGGTAATGACCGACACCGGCATGGCGTCGAACGCTCCGCGCCCGAGCCGCAGCAGCCGAACCGGCGCAGCAGCGGCCCCGGCCAGCTTGGCGGCAAGGGCCGGGTCGGCGATGTCGTGCTCCGCCCCGTCGGGGGCCACGACGCGGACCCGGGCGCGCGTGGGGTCCAGGGCATCGGAGTAGCGGGCGGAGTGCAGCACCAAGCCCGGCACGGTCCGTCCAGTCAGCCAGGGGAAGTCGGACGTGTCGGCGGTGCGGCAGAAGGCATATTGCCGGTCGCCATGCAGGCCGGTCCAGTGCAGCTCGGCGGCGTGTAAAACTTCCGCCTGCATGGATTTCACGGGATAGCGCCGGATGGCAACGACCGTGCCAAGCTGCGCCCTAGCTATGTTTGGCCTCATCGCTCCTATAGCGTTCCAGGCCCGGCATCGGTTGCCTGCCGGCTTAGGGCGCTAGGTCAGGCGCGTCACAGGGGGCCGCGATGACGGCCTCGGCTGGCAGGCTGCCCTGCGCGTATTGATCCAACAGGCTGCGGAAGCGCTTGTAGCCGTCGCTGGCCTGCTGCTCGTGGCAGGTCAGCGGCATGCCGTCCAACTGCATGGGCAAGCCGCCATGGTCCTCGATCATGCTCTCCATCGCCTGCCGCGTTTTGGCCAGCTGTGCCCGCGTTTGCTCGCGAAAGCGCGACCGCGCCTCGGGCGAGAATGGGCAATGGGCGAACTTCTCGGCCAGCGCACGCCGGAACACGCGCCCGGCCAGCGGGTCGCCGCAGGCGTCGAACGAGTAGGTGGAAACGGCGTAGGCACGCTCGAACGCATCCGGACGGTCCAGCGTCGGGTCCGAGCGAGACTGGGCGATGGCGGGTCCGGCGAGCGACAGCAGCAGGACAGCGAGCGCCGCGCGGATCACCGATACGCTTCCAGATACTGGGCCAGCGTCACGATGTCGTCGTCGCTCAGGCCGGATGCTGCCTCGGTCATGGCGGCGACGCCGGTGCTGGGCCGGGCGTTCGACCGATAGTCGGTGAGCGCCTTCACGAGGTAATCCTTGTGCTGATGGGCAATGGCGGGCGCGGCCTGCTTACCGGCGAAGCTGTCGGTATGGCAGGCGGCGCAGCGGTGCTGTTCGGCCAGCTGCTGCCCGGCCTGGCGCAGCGTCGGGTCAATCTCGCTCACCGGCGGCGGCCCGGCGGGCAGCGAGGCAAAATAGGCGCCGATGTTGCGGACATCCTCGTCCGTCAGGTCGGCGGCCATCGGCCCCATGATCTCATTTGCCCGGCGGCCCGATCTGAAGAACACGAGCTGCCATTGCAGGTATTTGTCCGTCTGCCCGGCGAGTGACGGGATGGCCGGGTTCTCCGACACGCCCTGCGCGCCGTGGCAGGCCTGGCACGCCTCGGCCCGCGCCTGACCGGCGGCGACGTCGGCCGCCGACGCCTGGACGGCCGCAAAACATATCCCCGCCGCGAGCAAGGTTGTTATCGTTCGCATCTGACTATCCATACCAATCTAGACGGTATCAATTCGAGAACAGTCCGCCCACCCCGCTTCTGGGACGGGCGGCCCCGCTAGGCTACTTGGCGTAACTGATGCGGTAAATAGCGCCTGCCCAGTCGTCGGCCACCAGCAGCGACCCATCCTTGGCCTGCAGGATATCGGCCGGCCGACCGGCATACTCCTGGTCACCGCTCAGCCAGCCCTCGGCGAATACCTCGTCATGGGCGTTCTTGCCGTCCGCGTCGACGACGACCCGGTTGATGCGCGCGCCCTGGTATTTGTGCCGGTTCCAGGACCCATGCTCGGCGATGAAGATGTTGTTCTGGTATTCGGCCGGGAACTGGTTCCCGGTATAGAACTTCATCCCCAGCGGCGCCACGTGCGCGCCCAGCTTGACGACCGGCGCCGTAAACTCGTCGCACTTATGCCCACCGGCAAACTTCGGATCGGGCATGTCGCCCTGATGGCAGTACGGATAGCCGAAATGCTGACCGATTTTCGTGATGTGGTTCAGCTTATCGCTCGGCGTGTCGTCGCTCATCCAGTCGCGCGCGTTCTCGGTGAACCAGTAGTCGCCGCTGCGCGGGTCGATGTCGCCGCCGACGCTGTTGCGCACGCCGAGGGCCATGATCTCAGCGAGGCCTGTCTTCGGGTCCACGCGACGGACCTGCGACACGCTGGTGGGCGGGATGCCGATGTTGAACGGAGGTCCGAATGGCAGGTACATGCTCCCTGTCTTGTCGGTCACGATGTATTTCCAGCCATGCGCGACGTAGGGCGGCATGTCGTCATAGGCGACAGTCGGCGCCGGCATGTGGTCGAGGTTCGCCTCGGCGTTGTCGTAGCGCAGCAGCTTGTCGATCGCGATCACATACAGCGCACCATCCCGAACCGCGAGGCCGGTGGGCATGTTGAGACCCTTCAGGATCGTCTTCACCGTGCGCTTGCCGTCCTGGTCGGTCACGGCATAAACGTTGGTCGCGTTATACGAGCCCACGAACAGCGTGCCGTTGTCGCCCCAAGCCATCTGCCGCGCTTCGGGCAGGCCCGACGCATAAACCTCGATCTTGAAGCCCGTGGGCAACTTGACCCTTTTAAGGTTGTCCTGCAGTTCTGCCATCGGTGTCGGAGTGGCCGGGCCGACCGGCGGCGCCAGGCCCTTCTGCGCGGCCGTTTCGTCGCCGAGGAACCAGTCCGGCGGCGGATGCTGCCAGAAGCTGGACTTGCTGCTGTCGTAGCTCTTGACGTCGGCAGCTTGGCTTGGGCTGTACATCAAAGTAGCAGCAACAACAACGGGCGCCAATACAGTCGTGTAACGTAGGATTGATTTCAAGTTCACAAGCGTTTCTCCGTCCCTCTCGCTGCGGCTTTATAGCCACACCGGTAATTAGTAAGTACCGGCGTCAAGGGTCCCCGCAAGTAGTGCGGCCCTGTATTGCTTGCCCATAAAGAACCGTTCACCACTTCGTGTTCGTGCGGAAAGCGGCGCGGCAAGCCGCGTAAAACAGCCTGCTTAGCACGGGACCCGAGGCTTGCCGCTGCTGCCTCCCTTCCACGTTGCGCGAAGAGGAATTTGTCGCATGCCGACCGACCGCTACGACCTGATCGTCATCGGCAGCGGGCCTGGCGGGGCGTCATTGGCGCATCGCCCGGCACCGATGGACAAGCGCATTCTGTTGCTGGAGTGCGGCGATTACCTGCCGCGATGAGCGGGATTTCGGCGATTTGCGGCACGTCGACGGCGTTTCCCCTGACTGGCCACTCGGCTTTGACGTGTTCGAACCGTATTACGGCGAGGCCGAGGCGCTGTATCACGTGCACGGCCAGCGCGGCGAGAACTCGACCGAGCCGTGGTCCAGCACCAACACGGAGACGCGCATGTCCGACCGAACCGGGTCCAAGCCCCGCATCCCCTACTGGCATCTCTGGACCGACGCGGACGGGGTTAGCCACCAGCAGCGGTGCTCGCTTACAGAGTTCGAGCTGAAAGGCGTAGGCGACGCCGCCCCGCAGTGGAACAACCGCCACCCGCGCATCGACTCGACCGTCGTCGTCACTGTCCAGCCCGTCGGCTGGGTCGGCAACTGGCATGAGAACCCGGCGCCGCAATGGATCGTCGTGCTATCCGGCCGCTGGTGGATCGAGAGCATGGACGGCGTCCGGGTTGAGCAGGGGCCGGGCGAGTTCTCGCTGGGCGAGGACCAGGGCTGCACGACGAGGGACGGCCGCAAGGGCCATCGCTCCGGCACCATCGGCGACGGGCCTGCCGTGCTGATGACGGTGCAGCTGCATCGGCCGCCGCTGCGCACCCCGTGCCACACGCGGTAGTACGGGGTGTGCAGCAGCATGGACAGGTTGACATCCACGATCCGCTGTTCCGCCGCCTAGTGCTGCCGAACGCGCCGTTGCTGAAGCTGGCCGAGGGGTTCGCTTGGTCGGAGGGTTCGGTCTGGTTTGCCGATCAGGACTGCCTGCTGGTCAGCGACCTGCCGAACGACCGCATCCTGCGTTGGAGCGAGGGCGGTGGCGTCTCCGTGCTCCGCCAACCCTCGGGCCTCGCCAACGGCCGTGCGCGCGACCAGCAAGGTCGCCTGCTCGGCTGCTTGCACCGGCTACCGCTGCATTACCCGCACGGAGCTGGACAGCCGCGTGACCGTGCTGGCCGACCGGTTCGAGGGCAAGCGGCTGAACGCGCCCAACGACATCGTCTGCCGGTCGGACGGGACCACAGGGCTAACGCATGAGATCGTGTCGGTAGGTCAATCCAGTCCGCCAAGTGTGCCTTGGTTGATGGAAAAGTTTGTCTGCTGTACGCTCACCATCCATCAGTTTAGCAGGCACTCCCAGAGCTTTGGCAGCGGCAAGGCTCGGAGCATAAGCCTGACAGCTGTGCGGAGGCCTCGGGTGAACCAGGACAGCTTGCTTCTAGCGAGCTTTCTGGGCTGACGCTCCGATGTTTTTTTTCGTTCGGCGTCGGGTTCTCGGCTGCGTCCCACA
>JAABUY010003560.1_pt1 | contig 17011 bp, 12 predicted proteins | sample 5560271 | NCBI WGS metagenome assembly JAABUY01 (sample SAMN10711886, study PRJNA513374) | rock metagenome | isolation source: Antarctica rocks | place: Antarctica: Victoria Land, University Valley
AGACATGACAGGCACTCCCTCCGTGGGCGACAGGATGCACACGGGGAGACAGGATAAACCGACGGGCCACTTCTGCCAAGCAGCACTAGCAATCACGGTATTCAATTTGTGCCCAACTGGGAATGCCCTACTCCGAATTGATAGCGGCTACCTTCGTAGGATCGGCCGCTTTTCTTTGCTCGGATGGTTAACTGAAATGTGGTTCCTTCGGCAAGACTTCGATAAATCTCAGGAGCGTGGCGATATCCCATATGATCATTTCTTCTTTCCAACGTTCATCCTGAGTGATAGTGTCGCTCCTGGTATTTCGATTCCAAATGACCCCTTCCTCCCATCGCGTGCCGCCTTAGCAAAATTTCAAGGAAGGATCATTGACTATACGCCAGAGGAATTAAGTGCAATGGACCCTCATGGCTATGCCGTTAGCATCGTTATTGCTTCGCTCCGCGATGGCAGGACAATCATAGGGACAGGACGATGCAAGCACATTGAGTTCCCAACCTTTTTCAACCTCGCTGAAGAGTTGGCCGTCGTGGATGTTGTAGAGAAAATTGAAATGAGTCAGCGCGGTAATGCACCCGTAATTACAGAGGGGCAAGTACAAGCATGGCGCGAGAGAATACCGCGGTGGAACGATTACAGATAGACTTGGTCTGCAATTTCGCAGACATAGGTTTACCGTTTCCGGGATTAGAAAACTCCTTCTGAGTGTTACCATAAGTGATGCGTGGTATTGACACCGACGGCATCTTTTCTGCTACGCTGACGCGGGTGAGATGTGAACGTACATTAGGAGGGGCATCATGCCCGACGAAACGATAAAAACAAAAGCGCCAATGAAGACGCCGCGCAAAACGACGCCTACCGCGACGAAAACGCCCGCGAAGCAGCCGACGAAGCGCACGACAACGAAGACAACAGCGAGCGCGGCGAAAGCGCCGACGACGCGCCGCACGACGACAACCCGCGCGGTGAGCACGGGAACGCGCACGCGGAGTGCATCGGGCGGACGGTACGCGGCGATGCCGCCGATTGCGGAAGGATCGCGACTCGTGATCGTCGAGTCGCCGGCGAAGGCGAAGACAATCACCAAGTACCTCGGCCCCGGCTACGCGGTACGTGCCTCGATGGGACATGTGCGCGATCTCCCGGATCGCGGTATCGGCATTGATCTCGAACACGATTTCGCACCGACCTACGTCGTCACCGAAGATAAGACAGATACGGTCAAACAACTGAAAGCGGCAATCAAGAGCGCGAGCGCTGTCTACCTCGCTACCGACCCTGACCGCGAGGGTGAAGCGATTGCCTGGCATGTCGTCAAGGCGACGACGCCGACGCGGGACAAGCCGGTGCATCGCGTCACCTTCCACGAGATCACGCAAGACGCCGTGCGCGCCGCGATTGCCAGCCCGCGCGAGATTGATATGCATCTCGTGGACGCGCAGCAGGCGCGCCGCGTGCTGGACCGGATCGTCGGCTACCGTCTCTCGCCGTTCCTCTGGAAAAAGGTGACGCGTGGCCTCTCCGCCGGACGTGTCCAGTCAGTTGCGCTACGGCTAGTCGTGGACCGGGAGCGCGAGATCGGCGCCTTCGTGCCGGTGGAATCATGGACAGTCGAAGCGGATTTCGCCAAGATCACCGGGCGCGAGCACATGCCGCGCGATCTCTTCCATGCCCGCCTGACGCAGATCAATGGCAAGAAGGCGGATCTGAAGGTGCAGGAGGACGCGCACGCCGTCCTCGACGGACTGACGGGCGCAGCCTACGCGGTCACGAATGTGAACAAGACGGAGCGAAAGCGCAATGCCGCACCGCCGTTCACGACGAGCACACTGCAACAGGAAGCGTCACGCAAGCATGGCTACGCGGTCGCGAGCACAATGAGAATCGCCCAGCAACTCTATGAGGGTGTCAAGCTCTCCAGCAAAGAGGGCGAGGTCGGCCTAATTACCTACATGCGCACGGACTCAGTCAATATCTCGGATGAGGCGCGCGAGGCGGCGAGGCGGGTGATCGTCTCTCGCTACGGCGGTGATTTCTATCCGACGAAACCGAATTTTTACCGCACGAAGGCGAAAGGCGCGCAGGAAGCGCACGAGGCAATTCGCCCCACTGATCCAGCCCGCACGCCGGAGGATGCGCGGCCCTACCTCAACCCGCAGCAGTTCAATATCTACCGGCTGATCTGGCAGCGGTTCGTTGCCAGCCAGATGGCGCAGGCGGTTTTTGATGTCACGCAGGTGGACATCCTCGGCACGCCGAAGCAACGCGACACGGCGTACACCTTCCGCGCCAGCGGTTCGGTGATCCGCTTCCCCGGCTTTTTGGAAGTCTATCGGGAAGGCCGCGACGCGGGCGACAGCGACGACGAGATAGATAAGGACGCGCTGCCCGCGCTCGCGCCGGACGAATCGGTTGACCTCGTCAGCCTCGTGCCGGAGCAGCACTGGACACAGCCGCCGCCCCGTTACACCGAGGCGACGCTCGTCAAAGCGCTGGAAGAACGAGGGATCGGCCGACCGAGCACCTATGCGCCGACGATTGCGACGATCATGAACCGCAACTACGTGACAAAGGACGAGAAAGTGCTCGTGCCGAGCGAGCTAGGCATGATTGTCACCGATGTGCTCGTCAAGAACTTCCCGGAGATCGTAGATTACGGCTTCACCTCGCAAATGGAAGAGCGGCTGGACGATGTCGCGGATGGCAAGACGGCGTGGGTGCCGCTGCTGCACGAGTTCTACGGGCCGTTCGATGCGACCGCAAAAAAGGCGGAAGCGGATGGCAGCGCGGTGAAAGGCGAGGCAACGGACGAAATCTGCGATCTCTGCGGCAAGCCGATGGTCATTCGCATTTCGCGCTATGGGCGTTTCCTTTCCTGCTCCGGCTACCCGGAATGCAAGAACATCAAGCAGATCGAAGGCTCCGGCGCGCCACCGCAATACGAGAAAGTGCCTGACGAACCAACCAACGACATCTGCCCGACCTGCGGCAAGCCGATGGTCATCAAGGTCGGACGCTACGGTCGCTTCATCGCTTGCGTGGATTACCCGACGTGCAAGACAAGCAAGAAGATCGAGGTAACAACCGGCGTGCAATGCCCATCATGCGCCACCGGCGAACTCGTTCAGCGCAAGACCCGTAAGGGCAACCGCGTCTTCTGGGGCTGCAATCGCTACCCAGACTGCGACTACACGACCAATACCGACCCGCGCAAAGTTGCCCCGGAACCCGTTGCGGTTTCAGCGGATTGACCTACCCCCGGCCCCTTCCCACGCCGAGTGACAGAAGGGGCCGAGGGGTAGGTCCGTTGCCGCCTCACATGGCGGGTGGTACGCTGCATTGATGACAGATGGATATGCACCAAAGGGAATGACAAATCTCCATGCCATATATGAATGATGTACTCCTGCCGCGCAAGCACGGCACGACGATCCTCGCAGTGAAACGCGGCGACATCGTGGCGATGGCGGGCGACGGACAGATTACTTTCGGCGATGTCGTGATGAAGCATGGCGCGAAAAAGGTGCGCACGCTCGGTGATGGCCGGGTGCTGGCGGGCTTCGCGGGTGCCGTCGCGGACGCGCTGACGCTCTTCGAGAAGTTCGAGGCGCAACTGGACGAGCATAGCGGCAATCTGCGTAAGTCTGCCGTCGAACTGACGAAGGAATGGCGAACGGATCGCTATCTGCGCCGTTTGGAGGCGCAATTGCTTGTCGCGGACTGCGAGCAGATCCTCGTTCTTTCCGGTGAGGGCGACGTCGTCGAACCGGATGAGGGCGTGATTGCCATCGGCTCCGGCGGCCCGTTCGCGCTCGCCGCCGCGAAGGCGTATCTTGATGGGACGACGTATTCCGCGAAGGAGATCGCCGATAAAGCGATGCACATCGCCGCCGACACCTGTATCTATACGAACGACCACATTACCGTGCTGACGGTCGGCAAGGAAGAATCCGCCCTGCCGTACCGCCGAAGGACTGTACGATGAGCGCAACGGAACACGTTACCGCCCGCGACAACCGCCAGCCACCGCAAGCCGCGAACGCCGGGCCGCCAGGCGGCGCTACGCCCACGGTCGCCGAAATCACCCCACCGACTGCGATGACACCCGCTGAGATCGTCGCGGAACTTGATAAATACATCATCGGCCAGAACGAGGCGAAGCGTGCGGTCGCGATCGCGCTGCGTAACCGCTTCCGGCGGCAACTGCTGAGCGAGGATATGCGCGATGAGGTGACGCCGAAAAACATCCTGATGATAGGGCCGACGGGCGTCGGTAAGACCGAGATTGCCCGCCGCGTTGCGAAGATCGTGGATGCACCCTTTATCAAAGTCGAAGCGACGAAATTCACCGAGGTCGGCTACGTTGGGCGCGATGTCGAGTCCATCATCCGCGATCTCGTCGAGGTCTCGATCTCCAACCTGCATTCGATGCGACTGGAGGCGGTGAAGAGCCAGGCGGAGGTCGCCGCGCGCGAGCGGTTAATTACCTATCTGCTCGAACAAACCGATAATGACCGCCGCCCGCGCGCGAACCGGCGCAACGGCACACCGCCGGAGAAGCCCGAACCGGAGGCGGAGAGCGCGGGTGCCGCGCAACGCCAGCGACGGCAGCGGAAGAAGTTGCTGGAAATGCTCAACCACGACTTGCTCGAAGATGTAACAGTCGAGATTGACATCGAGCAGTTCTTCGATGAATACAGTGACGACGGTCCTTACGACGAGAGTAGTTACGGCGATTTTCTCGACGATCTGAGCCGCAACACGTCGCGCCGCCGCTCTCGCCGTGTCAGCGTCCGCGATGCGCGCCGTATCCTCACCCAACAGGAAGCGTACCGGATGGTGGACTTCGACGCCGTGGTGGACGAGTCCATCCGCCGCGCTGAGGATGCTGCCGTCGTCTTCATTGATGAGATTGATAAGACGATCTCGCGCAATGGCGAATACGGCGCGGATGTCTCCGGCGAGGGCGTGCAGCGCGATTTGCTGCCGATCGTCGAAGGTTCGGTGGTGATGACACGCTACGGCCCGGTGAAGACGGACCACATACTCTTCATCGCAGCGGGCAGTTTCCACGGCGTCAAGCCATCCGACCTGATTCCCGAGTTGCAGGGGCGGTTCCCGCTCCGCGTCGAGTTGCAAAGCCTGACGGAGACGGATTTGCTCGCTATTCTCAAGGAGCCGCGCAACGCGCTGACGAAACAGTACGTCGCCTTACTCACCACCGAGGGTGTGGACATCGCATTCACCGATGACGGCTTGGAGGAGATGGCACGACTGGCGGCGGACGTCAATAATCGCACGCAGGACATCGGCGCGCGCCGTCTCGCGACCATCGTCGAGCGCGTCATCGAGCAACTCTCGTTCGACGCCACCGCATTTCGCGGCCAGACGATCACAATTGACGCGACCTACGTCCGCGACAAAGTTGGTGATATCGCCGCCGACGAGGATCTGAGCAATTTCATCCTATGAACAAAGCAGGACGAACTCCTAGTGGTGGCGGGCTTTAGCCTGCCACAGCGCGGCAAGTGCTTGTGAGGTAACCCCGTGAACGCCCAAGAATCCAGTGCGATAACGGAAAGACTCACAACCCGAAGACGCGACTTGCCGCACTGGGAGATGGGTGGTTCAACCTATTTTCTCACCTTTCGCCTTCACGCACCGCCCGGGAATTTGCCCGTTCTCACCCCAATGGAACGTGACCTCGTCAAGCAAGCAATCGTGTCCCTGCACGATCGCATGTGGCATGTCCATCTGCTGACCGTCATGCCTGACCATGTGCATATTCTCGCAACGCCGCTCGCGTCGTCTCCTGGAAAATGGCATCAACTTGCGACGGTGCTTCAACGTGTCAAAGGCAGCACGGCCTATGCGATCAACACCCTTCGACATCGAAGCGGCCCATTCTGGCAGAAAGAAACCTTCGACCGAATTGTCCGGGACCAACAGGAGTTTGATGAAAAAGCGATGTACATTTTGAACAATGCAGTGAAGGTAGGCATCGCGGATGATAGATGGGAGTATGGCGGATTCTGATGTGATGCTGGGGAAAGTGCGGCAGGCGAAAGCCCGCCGCCACCCAGATATGCCCGAAAACATCCCTACGGAAGCGCGTGTCGCGCTTTATCACGCGCGGACAGGGGATCAGCCCCGGTTTTCGTATCCGGTACGGGTGCTGCGGTGGCGGTCGTGCCATGTGATCGTCTCGGGCGTCTTTGGGCCGGAGGTGGCGGGGCGATCGCCAATTTTCCAACCGGGCAATGTGACAGCGGAGTTTTTCTGGCGTGACCGCTGGTGGAATGTCATCGCGGGATATGACGCCGCATCGGGCGCTCTGCGCGGCTATTACTGCAACGTCGCCAGACCACCACATTGGCGGACTGAGCCGGAACCGACCGTTGCGTATACCGATCTCGACCTCGATCTGGTGATCTTCCCGGATGGGCGCGTCGAATTGCATGATGAAGATGAGTTTACGGACTATGCCGCGCGCTACCACTACTCCCCGCATACCGTGGAACGGGCGCGCCGCACCGTGGACGAACTCCGGGCGCACATTGATCGGCGGGCGCATCCGTTCCGCTTCGAATCACTGCCGACGCTCTGTGGCCGCCTCGGTGTCTCCCTTCCTGCCCCGAAGATGCGGCAATCGAAGTGATGCGGTAGTATCGCGCATCGGGGAGGATGACCCGGTGCATCGTCTGCAATCAGTAACCAGCAGCATCGCTTGGTTCTGATTACTGACTGTTGACTGCTGACTACTCCAGTGGAGGCATCGCCGTATGTCGTGGCAATGGCCGGAGGAACCTGTTTCGCCACAGTGGCGTATCCTGTCGGTCATCGTGCCGATCTACAACGAACACGAGACGCTGACGGAAATCGTCCGGCGCATCCGGAGCGTGGACCTGAGCGCGCTCCGGCTGACCACTGAAATCGTCCTCGTGGATGATGGCTCGACCGATGGCACGCGGGAGTTATTGCCGGGGCTTGCGGAGTTGCCCGGTGTACGCGTTTTCCTCCTCTCCCGCAACCGGGGCAAGGGTGCGGCCGTGCGGACCGGCATCGAAAACGCCACCGGCGATTTCCTGCTCGTGCAGGACGCCGATTTGGAATACGACCCGCGTGACTATCCGACCCTTCTGCGTCCAATCCTCGAAGGGCGCAGCAGTGTCGTCTATGGCTCGCGATTCCTTGGCGAACACAAGGCGATGTATTATTGGCATCAGGTCGGCAACAAATTACTGACGATGTTCGCCAATATTCTCTACAACACGACGCTCACCGATATGGAAACGTGCTACAAACTCTGCACCCGTGAGGTCGCACATTCGTTCACCCTCAAACAGCATCGCTGGGGGTTCGACCCGGAGATGACGGCGAAGATACTCAAACGCGGCCATCGCATCTACGAAGTGCCAATCGCCTATAATGGCCGCGAGTTCGATGAGGGGAAGAAAATCAATTGGCGCGACGCCTTCGTGGTGATCACATCCCTTGTCCGCTATCGCTTCACCGAATAACTATTTCTCCGAATCCCGACAGACAGATACCGGAGAATATCGATCGTGTAACCGCACAAAAGGCGCATGTGATAATCGCAAAACCATCTGATTGACACCGGGTTATGGACATGCTACATTTCGTGCGAATGAAGCAACGAATGGTCGTTTGAGCGTTCGACTCAATCACTGACGACCCGCCCCACGCTGGGCGGGACTTCAACGTATAGGGGTGCAGTCGGAATCGGAGGTTCGGCATGGGCAGATATATCGCGGGACGCATTCTCTGGATGATCCCCACTCTCCTCCTGATGTCTCTGGTGATCTTTTTCCTGATGCACGCAACGCCGGGCAGCCCGTTCCAGATCGAAAAATCGAGCGCGGGGTATGTCGCCAACCTGAATCATCAGTATGGCCTCGATAAGCCGCTGCCAGTGCAGTATGTCGTCTGGATCGGCAACGTGCTGCATGGCGAGTTCGGGTACAGTACCTTCTTCAAGAGCCGCAAGGTACAGGAAATCATCGTGGAGCAGTTCCCGGTCAGCCTGAAGATCGGCGCCATTGCGACACTCGTCGCGTTCGTTGGCGGCATCCTGCTTGGTGTGCTTGCGGCGGTCAATCAGAATGGCCCCCTCGATTACCTCAGCACACTGATCGCGATCTTCGGCGCCAGTATGCCGAACTTCGTTGCGGCGTTCTTACTCCTGTTCCTAACAGTAATTATCCTTCCCAGCGCATTTCATATCAATCTAGGCTTTAAGACGACATGGTCGGGTTCACCACGGGATTACATCTTGCCCGTGATTTCACTCGCGGTACTCCCATTGGCGACGATTGCCAGTTACACGCGGGCAAGTATGCTTGATGCGATCCGTTCCGATTATGTCCGCACAGCGCGCGCGAAGGGTGTTGGCGAGCGGCGCGTGATCGGCCGCCACGTCCTCAAAAACGCGCTGATGCCGGCAATCACACTGGTTGGCCCGATTTTCGCCGGTATCGGTACCGGGACATTCGTCGTCGAGCAGACATTCGGCATCCCCGGTATCGGCAAGTATTTCGTGACGAGCCTGAGTAACCGGGACTATCCGATGATTATGGCGGTGTTTCTCCTGTTTGGTGCATTCCTTACCGTGATGACGCTCGTCTTCGATGTGGTCTACGGCATCATTGATCCCCGTGTTCGCTTCGTTGGTCGCCGGTAGGCGGAAGGAGTCTCTGGGTGGCAATCTCTGATCGCAGCGAACTTCAGCCGGGGATACCCGTCGTCCCGGCGACTGCGGATACGACCGCCATCGCGCTGCCGCTCCTGGGAGAGCAACGTGTCAAGCAAACCAGCCTCTTGAAGGACGCGATCTATCGCCTCTTCAGGAACAAACTCGCGGTTCTCGGTCTCGCGTTCATTCTGCTCATCCTTTTCTGCGCGGTTTTCGCCAATTTCATTACGCCCTACGGCTTCGCGGAAAAGGTGCCGGGCGAATTCTATCGGACGCGCCCGAATTATTGGTTCCCATTTGGCACTGACAACGTCGGCCGCGATGTCTTTACCCGGATCGTCTTCGGCGCGCGGACCTCGATGATTGTCGGCTTCGGCTCAGTCGCCTTGCAGTTGGTGATCGGTATCTTTATCGGCTCCGTCGCGGGCTATTTTGCCGGCAATACAGATACCGGGCTGATGCGCGTGACCGATCTTTTCAACACGTTGCCGCCGCTATTGATCGCGATTATCCTGCTCGCGGCGTTTGGCCCCAGTATCTTCAATATCGTTTTCGCGATCAGCATTACCAGTTGGGTGACGATCGCGCGGTTGACACGCGGGCAGTTACTGTCGCTGCGTGAACTTGACTACATCAAGGCAGCGCGCACGGCGGGCGCGGGTGGTACGTACATCATTCTGCGCCATCTTCTCCCGAATACTTTGACACCGCTGATCGTCTCAACGACCTTCGCAATTCCGACGGCAATCTTCGCGGAGGCGTTCCTCTCCTTTATCGGTATCGGCATCCGCCCGCCGAACCCGTCGTGGGGCGACATGGTCGCGGAGGGGCAACAATTCCTGCGCAGTGATCCGCACCTCGCGATCATCCCGATCATCTGCGTCATGCTGACAATGCTCGCATTCGTCATGCTCGGTTACGGCCTGCGTGATGCCCTCGATCCGAAGGGCAACAACTAGGGGACGTTTGAACCACGAAGAACACGAAGAGGAGAAGAGAAGTAAATTTAAGTGAAGATTCCCGACGTAACTCTTTATGTGGCTTCGTGGTTCAAATCCGAGGAGTAGACAGTGGTTGAAACGGCAACATCACGCGCGATAGCGACGAGTGGTGCGGGGGGAAATGGGAAGAAGCCAATCCTTGAAGTGGACGGGCTGAAGACGCAGTTCTTCACGCGCGCGGGAATCGTGTATGCGGTGGACGGCGTCTCATTCTCAGTGGACGAAGGAGAAACGGTCGGGATCGTTGGGGAGTCCGGCTGCGGCAAATCCGTTACGTCGCTCTCGATGATGCGCCTTGTGCCGAACCCACCCGGCCGGATTGTGGACGGTCAGATCACCTTCCGCGTGGACGACAACGTCTACGACATCCTCACCATGAACGACTCCGAGATGCGCAAGGTGCGCGGGCATCATATGGCAATGATTTTCCAGGACCCAATGACGTCGCTCAATCCGGTGCTCTCAATCGGTTTTCAACTGACCGAACCACTGATGCTGCATCTCGGCATGTCCAAGGAGGAGGCACGGCAACGAGCGGTTGAATTGATGAAGCAGGTCGGTATTCCCGGCGCGGAGGAACGGCTCGATTCGTATCCGCACCAATACTCCGGCGGCATGCGGCAGCGCGTGATGATCGCCATCGCCCTCGCCTGCAACCCGAAACTGCTGATCGCGGACGAGCCAACGACGGCGCTCGATGTGACAATCCAGGCGCAAATTCTCGATTTGATGCGCAAACTGAATGAGGAGACTGGCACAGCGATTATCCTTATCACGCACGATCTCGGCGTCGTCGCGGAGATGTGTCAGCGCGTCATCGTCATGTATGCCGGACAGATCATCGAAACGGCGCCCGTTGGGGAGTTGTTCAGTCACCCGCGGCACCCGTACACGCTCGGCCTGATGAACTCCGTGCCACGCATCGGTGAGGATGTCAAAGCGCCCCTCCACCCCATCGCCGGGCTGCCCCCGGACTTGCGCGATCCGCCAAAGGGATGCCGTTTCCGACCGCGCTGCCCGCGTCGGACGTCACAATGCGAGGAGACGCCGAAACTGGAAGTAATGGGACCCAATCATCTCGCAGCATGTTGGCATCCGATTGAACAAGAGCAGGCAGTAGCCAGTAGTCAGTAGTCAGTTGAGATCGGAACCCCGTTCTGACTACTAACTACTTCTCCGAAGGAGACCCCGTTGGCACAGGAAGTTCTGGAGGCATCACTGAAGCCGATCGAGCAGGATGCGATCCTTGTTGTTGACGACATCAAGAAGCATTTCAGCGTCGGCGGTTTCGGTCGTCACGCAACGATCAAGGCGGTGGACGGCATCTCGTTTTCGATCCGCAAAGGAGAGACATTCGGCCTCGTTGGCGAGTCCGGTTGCGGCAAGACGACGCTCGGTCAGACGGTCATCCGGCTTTACGATCCGACGAGCGGCAAGGTCACGTTCAACGGGCACGAGATTTCGCGGATCAATGGTAACGAACTGCGAAAGGTCCGTCGCGGCCTGCAAATGATCTTCCAGGATCCCGCCGCCTCTCTCGATCCGCGCATGACCGTCGGCTCGATTATCGCCGAGCCGCTGAATATTATCGGCATCGGCACGCGGGAGGAACGGCGCGAGCGCGTGCGCGAGCTCCTCCGCGTCGTCGGGCTGAACTCGTACTTCGTCAATCGGTATCCGCACGAGTTCTCCGGCGGGCAGCGGCAGCGCATCGGCATCGCGCGTGCACTCGCGCCCAACCCACAACTAATTATTTGCGACGAGCCAGTCTCCGCGCTCGATGTCTCGATTCAGGCGCAAGTCCTTAATTTGCTGCGCGACTTGCAACGCGAATTTGGTCTTACCTATCTCTTCATCGCGCACAATCTCGCCGTCGTCGCGCACATCTCCGACCGTGTCGGCGTCATGTACCTCGGCAAGATGATGGAGATCGGCGATAGTAAGACAATTACCGAGAACCCTTCGCACCCGTACACGAAGGCGCTCATTTCAGCAATTCCCGTACCCATTCCGGGTGTGTCGCGCAACCGGATGGTGCTCACCGGCGATGTGCCCAGCCCGGCGAACCCCCCATCAGGGTGCCCGTTCCATACCCGTTGTCCAGTGGCACGGCCAAACTGCACAACAGATGTGCCTCTCTTGACACCACGCGAGAACGACCATTGGGTTGCCTGCCATTACGCATGACGATGTCCGTTGCGCAGAATTTCGCGTGAACAAAGGAGGTGATTGGACGGATTGCCCGTCATTGTCATACACTACGCGTGACAGCCGTCATCGGTACTCGATAACCATTGGTGCGTAGCGACCATGCCATGCGGTCATGGCGGCGCACAAACGAAGCATGGAGGGAAGCAGGAAAATGGACTCTCAGGACATGTGGGATCAGAAGCAGGTACTCCGGAATCCGGAGATGCTCGCGCGTCTCGAACGCAATCTGCGCGGGGCGGGCATGCCGCGTCGCACCTTCCTCGCGATGGCCAGCGCCGTCGCCGGTTCCGCTGCGCTCGCTGCCTGCGGCGGGAGCAGTAGCCCGACCGCGACGACTGCAGCAACGGTAGCGGCGACCAAGGCAGCCAGCGCCGCCGCACCGACGACTGCCCCGGCAGCGGCGGCAACCACCGCGCCGACGGCAGCAGCCGGTTCCGCCGCTGCGGCGACCAAAGCGCCTGTCGCATCGGCTGCCGCATCTACGGCTGCCCCGGCATCCACGACCGCCGCCGGTTCCGCTGCGGCAGGGTCGCCGGTCGCCGCCACCGGCCCGGAAAGCACGAAAGTCTTCATTGACGGCCTCAATATCACCAGCGAGCCGGTAGACAATGACTTTAACCGCGACCTTTATTGCGGTGGCGTCTCGCAACACCAGTCCGGCCTCCTGCAGTACGACCAGGACTTCAACGCCTTGCCGGACCTCGCAGAGTCGTTCTCGAACAAGGGAGCTGTTTTCACCTTCAAGATCCGCAAGGGCGCAACGTGGAGCGACGGTCAGGCCATGAAGGCGCAGGACTTCGTTTATTCCCTGCGACGGCAGATGGACCCACGCACCGGTAACGGCTACGCATCGTACTGGGACAGCGTCATCAAAGGCGCAACCGACTTCTCCGCCGCGAAGGCGGATGCCCCGGCAGCCGACCTCGACAAACTGGCACAGGCAGTCGGCGTCAAGGCAGTGGACGATAGCACACTCGAGATCACGGGCGATGCCTTCGCCGGTTTGATCCCGAACCAGGCAGCGTATACTGCCGCTGTCGTTGCACGAGAAGATATCGTCAAGAAGTACGCGGACGCGAAGGGCGTCTCCTCGTGGACGGACCCGGCGAAGGCCGGTGGCCCCGTGCTCGCCAGTGGCGCGTACCAGATCACCGCGTGGAAGCATAACCAGCAAATTGATCTCGTGCGCAACGACAAATACTGGAACGCCAAGGCGATCCGCCAGAAATATGTCACGTCTACGATCATCCCGGACATTACGAAGAGCACGCTGCCCTTCGAGAATGGTGACGTGGATTATCAGGCTATCCCCGCCACCGAGGTGGACCGCTTCAAGAACAGCGCCACCCTCAAGTCCCAGACGTTCCCCTACGTCTATCCAGGCACGCGCTTCCTCGTCCCGGATACCGGCCATCCGCCCTTCGACAAACTCGAAGTCCGTAAGGCGACGCTGCTCTCGATTGATAAGGACCGGCTGGTCAACCAGGTCGGCAAGAAGGTCCACACGATCGCCTACGCGATGACGGCACCAGGCGTCTTCGGCTTCTTCGATGACGACGACAACAAACTGAAGAATCTGCAGAAGTTCGATAAGACGGCAGCGATGGACGCACTGAAGGGGACAACCTACGAAGGTGGCAAGAACTGGCCGAAGATTACCCTTTCGTACAACTCCTCGGATACCGACATCCCGACGGGCTATCCCGATGAGATCGCGCGCCAGTTGAAGGAATCCATCAACATGGACGTGCAGTTGGAGCCGCTGGAGGCCAAGGTCTGGAACGCGCGGCGCTTCGCGCTGGACTTGCAGTTCATGCTCTACCGCTGGTACCAGGACTATCCCGATCCCCACAACGAGTATTACCAAACCTTCTCGATCCACAACAAGGGGAATGGCGCGCGGCAGTCGTGGACGGATGCAACCTTCGACGATCTGACAAAGAAAGCGGCGGCGGAGACGGACAAGGCGAAGCGGCTCGACCTGTACTATCAGGCGGAGACGCGCATCCAGACGCAGTTCGCGTACATGCCGATTCACTGGCGGACAGACAACTACGCCATCAAGCCGTATGTGCAGGGCGTGCCGAAGAACAAGCAAGGGTATGTGGTGATGAACACCAATATCTTCGGACGCCTCTGGGACCGTGTCTACGTCACCGCCGACAGCAAGCACGACCCCACGAAGTAACGGGGAAAGGGAAACCTCACCCCCGGCCCCCTTTCCTTTGCCTGGTGGCAAAGGAAAGGGGGAGCAGAGAGGGCATCCGGGAACGGGTGCTCTCTTCGCGTATGTGACTTCTTGCGGCAACGGTGAGAAGCACGGTGATAACCTGCTCCCACTGGTAATTCCCACAATTTGGATGGCTGTCCAAGGGTCACGAATTTTCCACTTGCATTTGTGGACGTGATTTGCTACACTATTTTTCAATCTGAAGGGACAAAAAGACTTCGCATGGAGCGGGCGCACCGTACTACGCGAGCATCATTGGTATCACGGTGTAATGCCATGATGCGGATGGATTGGGTATCACCAGGGGCAGCCGGAAACGTGTCTGTGACCTGTTTGATCGCACAGGGATATGGGTTGAAGGGTTCCTCGGCAGAGTCTCCGCGTGTGCGGATACCAACGACAGCAAGGAGCGACATACACATGACTAGCGAACAACAGCCCGATCTCAATTCCGATGCTCGTGCCGTCCTGCGCGATCCAGAGGCGCTCGCTCATCTCGAACGGAGCCTGCGCGGAGCAGGCATGCCCCGCCGCACCTTTCTCGCGATGGCGAGTACAGTCGCGGGCAGTGCGGCGCTCGCCGCTTGCGGTGGAACCAGCAGCCCAACGGCGACCAGCGCGCCGACCGTCGCCGCGACCAAGGCCCCCGCCGCCGCGCCAACGCCCGCAGCGGCAGCGACCACCGCCCCGACTGCCTCGGCCGCTTCCGCAGCTGTGCCAACGACCGCTCCGGCTGCTGCCGCGACGACCGCAACTGCCGCAACTGCCGCAACCGGCTCAGTTGCCGCCGGTTCGCCGACGACCGCCGCTGCCGCCGCTGGCCCAGAGAGCAAGAAGCTGCTCCTCGATTACACATCGATTGAAGGGGTGGACAACGACTTCAACCGCGACCTCTACTGCCAGGGCATTACTCAGCACATGGTCGGCCTCCTGGCGTACGATCAAGACTTCAATCTCCTGCCTGAAATGGCGGAGTCGTACTCGAATAGTGGCCCGGTCTTCACGTTCAAGATGCGTAAGGGCGCGACGTGGAGCGACGGTCAACCGATCACAGTCAAGGATGTTGTCTATTCCCTGAAACGCCAGGTGGACCCACGTACCGGCAACGGCTACGGCTCCTTCTGGGATGGCGTTATTAAGGGCGCGTCTGATATTTCCAAGGCCAAGGCGGACGATCCGAATCTCGGAGCATTACTCAATGCGATGGGCGTCAAGGCGATAGACGACAACACGCTGGAGATCACCGGCGACAAATTCGCTGGGCTGATCCCGAACCAGGCCGCGTATCTCGCTGCCGTCGTGGCGCGCGAAGACGAGGTGAAGAAGTACTCCGACGCGAAGGGCGTCTCCACATGGACCGACCCCGGTAAGACCGGCAAGCCAGTGCTCGCCAGCGGCCCGTTCCAGATCACCGCGTGGAAGCATAACCAGTCAGTGGATCTTCTCAAGAACGATAAATACTGGAATGCCAAGGCGATTCGCCAGCGATACATCACCATCAAGATCGTGCCGGACATCACGAAGAGCACGCTGCCCTTCGAGAACGGCGATGTGGACTATCAGGTCGTCCCCGCCACCGAGGTGGATCGCTTCAAGAATAGCGCCACGCTCAAGCCGCAGACGTTCCAGTACGTTTATCCCGGCACCCGTTTCCTCGTCCCGGACACCGGTCATCCGCCGTTCGATAAACTGGAAGTGCGTAAGGCCGTCATCCTTTCGATTGATAAGGATCGCCTCGTCAACCAGGTTGGCAAGAAGATTCATACCATCGCCTATGCGATGACGGCGCCGGGCGTCTTCGGGTTCTTCGACGACGATGACAACAAGTTGAAGAATTTGCAGAAGTTCGACAAGACGGCTGCATTGGACGCGCTGAAGGGGACAACGTTCGAGGGCGGACGCAACTGGCCGAAAGTGACGCTCTCGTACAACTCTTCCGACCTCGACATCCCCACCGGCTACCCGGACGAGATCGCGCGGCAGGTCAAGGAAGCGATCAATATGGACATGCAGCTGGAGCCGTTGGAAGGAAAGGTCTGGAACGCGCGGCGGTTTGCGCTCGACCTCCAATTTCTGCTCTATCGCTGGTATCAGGACTATCCAGACCCCCACAACGAGTACTACCAGACATGGAGTATCCACAACAAGGGTGCGGCCCGGCAAAGTTGGACCGACGCGACTTTCGATGACCTGGCGACGAAGGCGGCGGCGGAGACGGATCAGAAGAAGCGACTCGATCTCTACTATCAGGCGGAGACGCGCATGCAGACGCAGTTCGCCTACATGCCGATCCACTGGCGGACGGATAACTACGCGATCAAGCCGTATATCGCGAATGTACCGAAGAACAAGCAGGGCTACGTGGTAATGAACACCAACATCTTCATCCGCGCCTGGGACAAGGCCTATGTGACGGATGCCAGCCCGCACGATCCGCCAAAGTAACGGGGAACCTATCCCCTCAGCCCCCTTCCTCGTGGGAAGGGGGCTGAGGGGATAGGTTCCTTCCCCCAATTCGTCGGAGAATCGCCTAAAATACCAGCGTTTCGTAACCCACAGCATCCAATTGGGTGTCTTTGGTATGTTTGAGGCGCTAATTGGGGGTTTCGGCAACGGAAATGATGTGCTATGCTGCGGATGCAACACTGGTTACCGCATCGCGCCGCGCGGCGAAAGAACGGCGCACACATTGAGAGGGGTACAACCGATGGCCGAGCATCCAAAGCATCTCTGGTGGAATGGCAAGCAGACGAACTGGGACGACGCGACGGTGCATGTCACGCAGATCGGTTGGTCCTCGGTTGCCGCTGTCTTCGAAGGTATTCGAGGTTACTGGAACGATGAGAAGGA
>JAABUY010003561.1_pt1 | contig 17009 bp, 16 predicted proteins | sample 5560271 | NCBI WGS metagenome assembly JAABUY01 (sample SAMN10711886, study PRJNA513374) | rock metagenome | isolation source: Antarctica rocks | place: Antarctica: Victoria Land, University Valley
TTATACAGTTATACTAATACATCTTGATAATTCAGTGATACAACTTTAAATTACTAAAGAATTGATCATTGAATAAATGTGCATTTCTAGAAGATCGAAGTGATGATTAATTCTTTATGTAATTTACCTGCTGATGTTTGCGCATTCGAGTTTGACGCCCCCTCAAATTGGGGAAAGCGTGTCGGCACAGCCCATCGCCGCTTTCCCAGTTCATAAATAATCGCTCGTTTCTTCTCGACTTTCAACATTTCTTCTCATCTTCTTTGTCTCTTTCGCCTGAGCTTTTTGTCGACTTCTCGTTTTCGTCTCATGATTCTTCGCTCGAATCTCAACTCACATCTGAGAGAAGTCTCATCTTTGCGATGATCGATTTTATTGACTCAGTTTTCACGTCGCTCATCTGACTCGAGACTTGTTTCTTGCGTTTCTGCTCACGATCTCCCCCGTTTGAAGAAACGCACTTTTCCCCTTGACTTCTTGAATCGCTGTTCTTCGCGTCTCTCATCTTCGTCTTCTAGAGTGATTCTCGATCTTTCTGTCTTTCTCTCTCAGCGTTCTTCTGTTTTCTGTTCTCGAATGCTCTTCTGTTTCTCGCTTCATTAGCGTAACAACTATTGTTCACGAGATGTTGAGCAATCATCATCGTCACGACAAGAGCGCGAGCAAGATGAAGCCTGCTCAGAGCTATCGCCTGTGCGTCGAGATCAATTGAACAAATGTCTCACATCATTCTGAGCGTGTTTTCTACTGTGTCGTCGACGAATAGATGACGTGATGCTGTTGTCAGCGATCTGATGACATCTTCTGTCAAAGTCTGACTTGCGACAATTGAGCAGTCTCATTTAGTTCAGCTTGACTGAGTTTTAGGCATTAGTTGATATTGATGTGACTGCGACTTGATTGAGAGAATATGCATGTGCTTTGCGCAGCACTGTCTGAATCGAGACTTGACTGTTGAAGAGACGACATTTTCCTGTGTCGTTCTGTGTCATTTTGTTGAACACTCTTCATTCTTGTCATCTGCATCAAAAATCTCTCAGCTCATGAAGAGATTGTCTCAGTCGTGTCGATGCTGAGTCATGAATTATTGATGAATCATCGACGATCAACTTTAGAGAAGAGAATTCGCGCGATCTGTGCTTTATCAAGTGTCTTGCGAGACGTTCTACGAGACATTCTGTGAAGTTTGATTCATGAAGATCGACGACGATTCAGCTGACTGCTGCAGTAGAGATCTTCGAATGTACGTCGTTTCGAGAAATACAGCGCATGAATTGAACGACAAGAGAACAGAGAAGAGGAAAAAAGAATCAGTGAGAGCTGAGTAACTCTTGAGAATTGCGTGTAATCAAGAGAGAACTTACGAAGCTTTAGAGTGACAGCGCAGAGATGATGTGACTCGCAATGAGATTGAATGTATCTTTATGTCGAGAGCGATTGATGAATCATGACATATAGTTCATCTTGCGCTCTTCTGTATGACAGACAGTCGTTTTCACTGTCTTCTTGTTTATAAGATTCTCTCGCAATTATCTTCTGCAATGATTGTCGTTGACATGTTTCGCATCAACTTTTATCAATCATCATCAGCAAGCAGCTCATGCTTCAGCCTAAAATCATCAATTTTGAGTAATACTGACGAAAAACACATGATGATTTTAGAGCGCGACTGATGAAAAAAGTCATTCACGACAAATCGAAAAATCAAACATTTGTTTTAAACTCAGATGACTGAAGATATCAAAGTCGAGAATGAAGATATTGTTGAAACTCAGCGTCATGAGAAATTCATCTAATTACTGCAGAAAACTCAATAAGAGCTGAAAACAATCGAGACAACGACGACAGTGACATCAATAACGAGAAAGACTTCTGCTTTTCATTCATCGAGTCTATCGAAAGTCTTCACAATCTTTTGTTCGAAATCGAGAAGAGCACATCTATTTCATCGAAGAAGATTGATCAAGTTCTGTGTCATGACGAATTTCTCAACGTTGATGAATTTCTTTCTTTCGTCGAGCTTCAAACGATCTCGTTAACTTCAGATCAATCTCAGCTTCAAGAAGACGTTGCATAATCATCGATGAAGCAGAGTTTTTTATGAAGAATGTCGAATCTAACGCTCTCTACTGATGATGAGTCTATGACAGCAACGATTACACTGAAGAGTTGAAACTTTCTCAAGCGCAAGACAGACACAATTGACTTGAACGAAGATAGCACAGTCAAGATTCATGATAAGACTGTATTCACTTCAGTCTCAACGTGTCTAATAATCTTACAGAACGTTCATTCGAATTTCTCAATAACATCGAAATCAATGACAGATTCGATAAGTCGATCATCAAATCAATCTTGAAATCTAGCAATGAGTGAAACAAGAACTCGAACATCATGTCGAGCAGAACGCTCTTCAAGTCACTGAGCAAGCAGATATTGACTTTTTCGTTAATAAGATCTGCAAGTAACTCATGCGCAGAATCATTCTGTTCACGAATGTCTACACAGATGCTTTAATCTCTTGAAAGATTTTCTGCAAGATATGACTGAGTAAGTGTATGATATCGATGTCATATGCAGCGAAGTATACATCATGAAGAAGCTGCTTCATGAATGACGCTTCAACAATACAAGATTACGAGTCGATTCTCGATCTAGCAAACGAAATAGTGTAAACGTCAAGATGATATGATAAGTGAGTGAATGAGTGACAGCTCAGACAACTACGACGCAACATCTTCATGTCAGAGTTAGAAGTGACTAATCGCTAATTCACAGTCGCAAGATCAGCGCTTTCATTATTCTGTTCTTCATTTATTTATTAAGAGTAAGATCTTCTACTCAGAGATGAGTTAATGCTTTGATATCAGTGTACTTGCACAAGCTCGAATACAATCGAGAGATTTTGATATCGTCGTTCACTCAAGTCATTCACACGTGCGATCAAGCATGAGCTACATATCGAAGCTAGAATTCTTGATCATGTTCTCATAATTTCTTCTCTGTCTGTCAACGTCATATCGTCAATGCTGCTCAGTGTAAAACGCATTTGATATGACTGAGCTTTTTTAGCTGACGACGAATACTCAAGTCAACGACTTGCAGAACAGCATAGTCATTGTTTATTTTTTCCCACTCTAAAATATCATCAAAGTTCAGACGATCTAAACAATCTTTCACGACTACTTTCTGTTTTAGTCACTGTTGCTTCATAAATAGTCGTTGCTTCTCATAGAAGATAAAAGTCGCAAGATCTTTACTTGCATTGATAAGTTTGCTAGTGAAAAACTTTGTCTGCTTTCGCGACTTAGTTCGAAAAGCACTTGATGTTCTTCGTCTGCGTGACGTCAAAGTGCTCATGTCTTGATCAAAAGAATTCGTCGATGAAATTGTGAATAATTCACTCTCATTGAAAGATGCTGCTTCGTCGTAGTCATGTACTCTCTTCATGTGATCACTTCGATTTCAATGTCGCGGGAAATTGTTTTCAGATACAGAACGATCGCACTTCATAAAAGCACACAAATGTGACTTTTTTTCATGATCATGCTTATCGTGAATCTCTCTCTTGTGTCGTAACATGCACGTCGCAGACGAGAAAGATATTGTAACACAAGAAGATTCTTTGCAGCGATAAGACTTAACATGAAAGTCTATATGTTTACTAAACATCTTAGTTAGCTACTTCGCAATGAGAAGTCTCTTCAAATATCTTACTCGAAATGACATTTAAGCTTCTCTGATTGATGAGAACAGTTCACAACGAGGCAAATATAAAAACTCTCTTCGATACAATCAGTCTGATAAAAGAAATGTTCTCGTGCTGTAGTGCTTTCGCCTTCGTCTATGACATATACGATCGACGTACTTTCGAAGCTAACGATAGCGTAAATGTTGATACATTGTTCATTCAGATTCATATCAGACGTCATATCTGTAGTTCGACTCGAAGAAGTCTTTGCGACGTCGAAAGAAGTGTGATCGAGAAAATTCGACTCTAAAGCATCACAATGATGATCGAAATTGAGACTCATGAAATCGAAGTCATATTGCATTGAATCAAAGTCGTATTGCATTGAATTGACTTGCAAATATTGCTGTACAACTTCTGACATACTCTACAAGAGAGATTTCTACTGACTGTGAGATAAATTTATTTGCTGCAGAAAAAAACAATCTCTGATTACTATGTTTATGAGACTGTCTGATAGAGACGAAATCTTGATAGATACGAGTGAAATGCAGAGAAGAAAACGTTGAGTTCTTGAAGATTCTTCATCATTTTTATTTCTTAGATTGATAGCACTCATTCTTGTATTGTTCATCATTGCTGATAATAATACACTTTCGAGTAAGAGACGACGCTTCTGAGAGAGATGCTAATAGATCGCTTCACTAGCGTAGCTCTAGTGCATTAGTGTCAACATTTATCTTGAGAATGCTTTAGAGATCTCATTTTATGACGTCTTTTGAAAACTTCTTTTTCCTCGCAATTTCACATGCTTCAAAAGCATTCTTGTTGATAAGCATATACTATTCGATCTCGTACTTTCTACAACTTGACTGAATACAATGTCTTTAGTAACAGAAATTGTCGAGAGTCTTGAGAGCATTACTCAGCGAATGTGAAACATCAATCTTGACAATGATGCTTTCGATGCTCTAAAACGAAAGATTTTCTGCTTGTCTGCGCAAACTGTGATTCATCACGCACTACAGAAGATCGTCACACAACTGCGAGAATCGCAGAATGCTGTTACTCTTTCTCATGTTCAAGATCGACTCGACAAGTTCATTGATAGTCTCTACGAAAACTCAGACAAGATCGATGCAACGAAACAGAGATGACAGAAATTGCAAGAGTTGAACTGTGAAACATTTCTATTCGTTGACGTGTTCTACATCTCGTTAGATATTTCTAAGATGCATCGCACGAAATTCAGCTATCTCATGAAGAATGCTGCACAGTACGTGCAAGTCAAGAATCTTTCATCGAGATGAATGTTTCAAAAGAAGATTCAAGTCACTTTAGTAACAAAGACTCATCTTGAGAGTATTGCTCAATTTCGAAGAAGTGAGTTTGACTCTATCAACTTAATCAGTCAGTCATCTCAAAGAATTAGAATATTATGAACTCGAGTTCAGCTTTGATGATTCGAAGAACAGACGATCTGCAAAGCGTCTTCGTTTAGATCAGTAATTGTTCTTAACAACATGCAAGATTAATTTGTAGCAGACGATGCATCGCAGAAAAATGACGAGACAATCAGCGAGTCGTCATTATTAAGTACACAACATGAAAATATAGACGTCTCTGCAGAATTTCTGTCAGAAGCACTCTCTATCGTTGATGAGCAGAGATTGTCACTATCGTCTCAAGATCAACGAAACGAAGATGAGTTGAAATAACAACACAAATGCGCAGCTGAGCTGACTGCTTGATAGAATATCGCGATTTCACGTTGATGACACAAATCACGATTGCTTCTGCAGATATGAATAATCATGTGAGTATGTCATATGCTTGAGCTAATCTGAACTTTGCTAGACCTGATGAACGATTTAGCTTCATTATCAAATTTGTCGCTCACAACAGTTGATGCAAAGATAATTCTCGAATTTCTTAAGAACGAAGCGAGTCGTGAATTGATCATTACACTTTCAAACTCTTATTCACAGCAATTATTCATGATCATTTCTCTTCAGCTTTGCGCAAACATCATGCAAACATTCACTAGCTGAAATACAACTTCTTTCAAGACGTTTTCTCGAACCTCTTGATGTATTTCACCTCAGCATTCTCTATTCATCAACAGTAGTACTCAGACTTCAAAAATATCATGATCATCTTTGATGACACATTGAGATGTGTTGAATAAGTGCAGACATGCTTGTCATCAAGAAGTAGACTGACAACTCTCTTCTCACTCTTCAATTTGATGATAATCGTCGTAGTGTAATCGTAAGATTCTCGAACTAGTGCTGAACTAGAAGTCAATCAATCTTTCAGCTCATCATTCTTATGATCGATCTAATGTACATCTCAGTCTCATTTCTTGCGTTTCGTCTTTTTAGACATAAGATACTGTATATCTCTAGCTCGTAATTTTTCATAAGTTTCTTGTTATCTTTTGCAACATTCTTGACATCTAGCGTTTGCATTTCTTCAGTCATAATCAGAGATCAGAATAGATATTGAGAAAGTGCTGTAGCTGATATAGAGAGATTTTCGATCCCTTTCTGAATATTTTCAGTTAAGCACAATACAGCAGTCATCGATGAAGAATCGATTCTATAGTAGAAATATCAACTTCGTGCAAGAGACACGAACTGTCAAATGATGAAATAGCGAAAGATCGTAAGATGTTCTATATCAAAAAAATCTCGATTGTTTCTTGAATTTTCGCTTCTTGAGACTGATGACAGAGTTGAAGCGAATAATAGTGAAAAACGAGTATGAGATGAATCAAGATTAGATACGAATGAGAACTCGCTGACTACTGACTATATAGATAAGTATCTTCTAGTAAAGAGCTCAAAATCTTTGAACAAATGAATCTCGACAGAGCAAAAGAAGACATTCAGACAGAAAGAAGAAGTCAATGATGTTTATCTTGAAACAGCACTCACTGTACTTTCACAGACTTGTTTGCATGTCGATCGACACTATCTATCTGCGCTTTGTCAGAGCTGTTATCACAATATGTAAAGTGCAAGCTGAAAGAAGATGATATCATTTTGATATACTTCTGAGATACGACGCATCGACAATGATTTTCATGCGAACGTTGCGACGATTTCGAATCATTCATCTGAAGAAGCAAAAATTTTGTCTCGCGACTGACGACATTGACACGTGACTCGATCTAGAAGTCGATAGTAGATGAAGTTCTCTCTCCTGATATACTATAATTAGTAGCATCAACAACACTTCAATCATAAAACTAGATCTTGATCTTGATGAGTTTAATTTAGTTAAAGTCAGTTTCACGATAGAAAAAGAAATCGATCAGATTCTACTTATAAAGTAGACGATAGATATTCAAGAGAAGAAGCAGAAACATTCTTGCAATATGAAGAAAGTCAATATCTGCTTGAGATAGAAGAATAAGCTTCTGAAGAATATTTCTTGAGAAATGAAGCTTCGTCACAAAAAAAATTCAAACTTCAAGACTGAAGTCAGAACAGAGTAAAGCAACTGTAGATGTTGCAATTTGAAGAGCTGAATTGATGTTCATGATTGTTTCACAATATCGTGATCGCAGACTGCTTGTTCATTTTTCGTGACGAGTCATGCGCTGCACATCAAGAGATGCTCGTGAAGAAAGCACTTAGTTTTGACTATTTGCTGAATACACGAATATCTTGAGATCTCGAATGCGTATTCTTGTATTGAATTTTACAATTTCGAGATGTGTCGTCGATCTTCACAGAATGCATTCTAGACTCAAATCGACGCATTTCATATGAATGTCAGATCAATGAAAGCAGATCTCGTCAGATTAACATGATCGCGAACTGCTTGTTCAGTGCTCGTGAAGAAAGCACTTAGTTTTGACTATTTGCTGAATACACGAATATCTTGAGATCTCGAATCTGTACTCTTGTATTGAATTTTACGATTTCGAGATGTGTCGTCGATCTTCACAAATCGACGCATTTCACACGAATGTCAGAGTATTCGAACTTAAATCGACGCATTTCATATGAATGTCAGATCAATGAAAGCAGATCTCGTCAAGAGTCTCTCTAAATTCTTACAAACATCTGTCAGATGTCTCTCTTAATATTTCTGAGTGTTCGCTAGTGCTTTATTCGATAGAAAACTTCTGTTGAGAAGTGCGATGGCAGGCTTGTTCCTAGCAGCTTATTGCGGTAGCTCTGGATCCAGTCTGGATCCAGTCTGGATCCAGTCAGGCTTGTTCCTAGCAGCTCTCTCTAGACTAGCGTCAGGGGTAAAGCCGCGCGCCGCGGCTTTGCCATGCGTGACAGTATATAGATAGAGCAGCCTGTGGCTTCTCTCCACAATCTAGATAGATTCCATCATATGTGATACTGTTCGCCCTACCCTTTCAATAACTTCGATGATTAATTCAAATACAGAAGCGATCTTTTCTAATACACGACTATCTGTCTCATGAGTCTCTGCACACTGTTCAATGAAGACAGAATGAGATGATGCTAAAACACAGACAGATATCGTCTGTCTTTTCAGAGAAGAGAGAACTTGACAGGCACGCAGAGTTCTTAAGTCTCTACAGCATCTGAATCATTGTCTCGTGATTCATTCTGTGTAACTTGATGAAATTTCTCTAAGTAAGAATTCTGTTGCACTTAAAGATTGAGTGCATCTCTTTTTGATGTCGATTTCGATATTGTTTGAAAGAGAATTCTTTGACGTGAAATTTAACTGAACTTGCTGCACTTTCAGAGTCTAAAGTGAGTCTGCTCGTGAATTTCTAAGTGATATGTTACAGAGCGTAAAATTAGTTTCACGAAGTAAAGACACAGAGAATGTTTTATATAGTATATTACATCTGATGCAGTTCAAGAACTTGTCTTACGCCTTCTGTATGATATGTTTAACAATGATTCGATGAAGAAAAAGACATACGATAAGTTCTTCTGTCTGTAAAATAATCTGACAAACACATTGCATTGTCAAGATTTGAGTATTCTTGACGAAAGCTTGAGCAATATCAATGACTGCAACGTTGTTTCTCAATGATGAGTGAAAGTCTTATTTCTCTAACATGAGTGATTCTTATCAAGTCATCAGTCGACGATTTCGCTCTACGAAAATCGTTATTTTTTATTGACTTATGATGTCGACTGACGAACTCTTCTTCAAACGCTTTCTTTTCTGTTCTCATTAAGCATTCAAGTCTTGACGTCAAAGTACGCGTAAGATTAATTTCTCGTTCAGATCTCTGTACAAAGACTGATCATGATTAGAATCACGCAGTGAAAGACGCACAAGTCACATGTCTGATCGAAAGACACAACGTGTCGTGTATAGAAATAACGACAGAAAGAAAGTAGTGAAGAAGCTTTACAAGAAGAAGATTGCTTTGCTAAAAGATTGCGTCAGCATTCTTAACGCGAAACTTTCAAAGCTACAGAACATTTCAAGCTCAATAATCTGAAATGAAATTTACTGCACACGATGTCAAAAATGATGAACAAAGTTGACATATTTGAAAACACACAAGTGCTGATCTGATCATGAAGATATGTATACTTTTCAAAGTCTATAAGATTCTTTAATCATGTCGATATTTAGAAAAGAGTCTCAATACGCGCTGCGAAGCATGTGATCAGACTTTGAAGTCTCGATCATCGTATAATCGACATCGACAACGACAAAGTTGCAAGAAGACAAGAGAACAAGCGACTGAAAAGAAACTTAAAGATAGATTAAGCTTTACAAGATATAAAATTGTGCTGTGCTTGTGTTTTGAACTAAAATTATTAGATGTTACTCTTGATGCTCTTGATCTAGATGAGTCGAAAAACTCTATGTCTTTCAATCTAGACAGAGTTCACAATGCTGAGTCTGCGACGAATTTACATGATGAAATTGCTGTATATATGATACTTTCTTACGCAGCGACGAGTCATTCATCTGTCGCAGATCATGATGTCGCTTTTAATGATCAGAATCGAAGTTCAAGCTCTATGTCTCAGATTTCTGATCACTCTACAGTCTTCGCGAATGAAGATCAGCTTTCTCGTCAAAATTTCTTAGAAATGCACAATCTTGAAAATCAACGTACTGAATACTCTGCAGTTCACAATTCAGTCTTCGCGAATGAAGATCAGCTGTTTCGTCAAAATCTCTTAGAAATGCACAATCTTGAGAATCAACGTACTGAATACTCAGTTCACGACGCAAACTTTGAGAATGAAGATCAAATCACTATTTCTACGAATCAGTCTACTGATTATTTTACACTCTACGATTCTGATTATATGAGTCAAGATCAAGATCAGATCACTAATTCTATGAATCAGTCTATTAGCTATTTTGCACTCTATGATTCTGATTATGTGAATCAAGATCAAGACTTGAATGACACGTCTCAGCTCTGAAGAATTGATGTATGAAAGAGTGAGTGATTAGTATAATAAATGAGAGAGATGTGAGAGACGTGTCAAGAGATTTTCTGTGTGAGTGCTAGCGAGCTGAAGTGCAAACATTGAACGAATAACTTGTGAGAGTTCTTATAGAAGTCGACTTTTGATTCTCTGCTTCATATGAAAATCGCAAGTGTTTGATGTTCTTGTCTTTCAGACGTCATGCAACAGAATATGCGATTCTTGAAGAGTGTTTCAGAAAGCAGACTTCAAGCTTGAAATAGCGAAATGCAAATGTAAAGTATTTCAACTACGCGCTGCTTTCTATATTAGAAGAGAATGATTCAGGTAGAATAGAATCTACTTCAATCGTAGTGCGAAGTCATTCATTCTCTGCGAACTTCTCAACTCGTTCGTCAACGACTGAGTCTGTTAGAAAAATAAAGTCATTCGCATCAATGTTCTTGATTCAATCTTCGTTCGTGAAAGAAATTTCGAAAGTCATGCTTTCGCTAGATTTATTCATGATGTTCGACTGACATACGAAGATAGTCGCTTATCAATGACAAGATGTGACAAATCAATCAGTGCTCATTTCTATCACTCTTCTTACTACGAATTGACACTAATCGATAAATTATTATGACAAAGACTCAACGTGAGAAAACAAGATGACAACATTAAGTGCACGCTGTCATGATTTGCAAGAACTACAACGATCTTAATAATGTGCAACAACATGAATAAATTGAGCGACAATCTGAAAATGTATAAGCGCTTCACTACTTTCTGAGTCTCGAAATCTATCTGCTTTCAATCAGACTCTCTTATGCTCTCTTACATGAAGAACTTGATTCAACGCAGGTTCAGAAGCAGTTGAAGCGTCTTTCTCAACGATTTCAGATTTCGATCTTTGAACTTCTGTAAAGAATTGCTCTCAGTAACTCAATGATCTCAAACATTAAATGACGTCTTGCGTCTTTCTTGTTTCTGTAGAGTCTATCGTAAGTAAAAGAAATCTGAACGAAAGAAGTATTACGCTGTGACTTTAGAACTCGAGAATTTCATGTTATGTCATACGTCTTAGCTTTATCTGTTTTGATTGATTACATCTTCTTCTGCGTTCAATTTCTTGTCTGCAGAAAATGTCATCTTTAGCATGATCACTTCATCAATCACATTTCAACGACGCGTCTTTAGTTGAGTGCTTTTGCTTGATCTTTTTATAGCATAAGATTGTCTGTCTCTAGCCTGCTCAATAAACAACGCGTAGACAGAGCATGTAGTATTAATTCTCAATTATTCTCTGTTGCTTTTCAAAACGTTGTTTGTTCTCAAGCATTCTTACAATCTTTCGATCTTTCTACAAATCTCGAACGACAATGTCAATTCTCTCATATGAGCAAGCATTTTATCAGCAAGAATTTTATCAACAAATCTTCTGCGAACATGTCTTCTATGAGCAAGTCTTTCACTCGAAGATTTTCTACAAGAAACTCGTAACAGAAGAAATTCATAGATGCGTTCACGAAATACTGAAGTGTAGAAATATGTTAGAACTCTACGATCATTACAAGAAGAAGACTGCAGCATTGATAAGCTCGATTCATCTTGATCTTGAAATCGAGGCTAATGATCATTGATTTGAAGAAATCTTTGCTTGATTTGAAAGATCGTGCGTTCGCACAAGCGTCAGCATCTTTAGATTTTTCTGTTCAATGCTCGTCAGTCTCAATGTCACATCTTGTAATCAAAATCACGCTCAAGTTCTCTTATTACATAGCTTCAGCGTCAGACGACACATTGTCAGCTTGAGACACGTCACTTCTAGACTTATCTTCTTCAATTTGATCTACGACATCATATGAAGAAGTAATCTCGCCTTTATTTATAGACTTTTCTCTAGCAACTTCAGAGTCTTCATTGCTAGATTCTCAAGAAGATCATCGAACAAAGAACGCTTGCGCATTCACAGTCAAGATGATCTCTGACATCTCGAATATCTTGAAAACATCTCGAAAAAGAAGCGCAGAAGACTCACTCGTGACTATGAAAGAAATGAAGAGAATGAAGAGCTGTAGTGTGAGAGATTAGAATAGAAGTGTCTCAGAGTGATTTTGCGCAAAGATGTCAAGCGTCGTAATTAGAAGTCTCTGAAAGACGTTTTCTCATTGAACATATCTGATTTCAATGTATCAACTTTTCGCTCGTCATAAGTTTGAATCGACGAACTGCGCTCTCAAATCAAGAAATCGAATTGCTTTGACTTTTAAGCTTCTCGACTACGTTCGAATTTTGCAGCGTTTCGTAGAAAGTGTTATGATTCTAGCTACGCACCTTCGTTGATAGCTATGTTGATGACTATGTTGATGACTATGTTGATGACTATGTTGATGACTATCCTGAGAGCTATCGCCGATCGCTCGCCGCTAGGGCATAGACTTGTTCCGAAGTCAACCCTATTCAGGGTTAGCTTATGTTCTTCTGAGTCATATAGATAGCCGGCCCTTCCCTTCTAGATACTTTCCTTCCTTAGCATTTATATACTCGTTACATTACACTCATATGACTCGCTCTATGCTGATCCCTAACAGAAAGATGACTGATATTACATTGTGACTTAAAGTTGATTTGACAAGAGTCTGAACTTGAGAGAAGAAATAAGAGAGAAAGATGCTCGTTTTGATGCTTTCATGCTTCTATGCAGATGCATTATATCTTCATGATCAGATGACGTAAAAGTGAGACGCTTAATGATGAGATACATTAATCGTGTCGTCATCTTTAAACGCTGTTAGTGCTGTCTTCGATTTTTGTTGCATAATACATCGCGCTACATAACATAATTTAGCGAAGAATTCAATCTATAATATTCTGTCACTCATTGAGTCTCACTAAGATTTCAATGATCAAAGAGAAGTCAAGAGACCTGAGAATTGAGATGCGCTTAATCGTAAAATATTCTTTCATAATATCGATCGATCAGCGATAGAAAACATGAAAAGCTTGATTCAATATTGATCGCGACACGACGCAAGATGAATTAGATCGTGTTGAACATTCTCACATGTGACGATCAGATTGCTCTGACGTTGATAATTCTGCTTCAACTCAAGCTTTCATCAAGCACGAGTTCATTGTTTCTTACTGACATCATCTTCTTTCATACAGTGATGCATGTTTAGAAGAAAAGAATCTCGAGAGAACTTTCGTGAATGCAAAAACAGAATGATACTGCAATATGACATAAAGTTTGAAGCAATTTCGTTTGACGCAAGATCTGATGTTGAATAGAAGTCATTCAGACTTTCAAAAAGTTTCTTTATCAATGAAAGATGCTGCTCTTTGCTGACGTACACAAGAGTCTTTCTGACATACAAGAATATTCTCAGACATAGAGACATCTGAAATTCTTCAAGTCTTGCAATGATGACATTGAAAAGATGACACATTTTCAATTTTGAGAAATCTATGACGAGTTGTACAAACTCTAAAGCGTTGTGTACATCATTCTTGACAAGTCTGACTCTTTTCATATGAGAAAAGCTTCGAACAAAGATCATCAGTAAATTTGATATATCATCAATCTCAACAAGACGAAAACTATCGATTTCGCTCTGATCTTCGAGTAGTTCATTCACGATAGATCGAGCGTTCTCGATCTGTTCTTTTGACAGAACGATCTTCAGCAAGACTACAAGTACACATGCTCGTTGCAATTTCTCGTACGCGCAGAGAAGAGCTTCGACAGACGAGATGTGCTTCTTCAAGACTTTGTCATAAATTCTGTAAGCATTTTGAGCACTCTGATCATATGCGACGCGAATCATAATAGAAATCTGACTAGATATTTTATGTTCATCTCGTGCAGTCTCACACAAGCAGCAAAAGTATTTCAGAAAGAACGACTCAACATCTCTAGACTGAATGAAGTCATGATCATCGCGCAGAAGATCTCACGCAACGTCTGCTTTTCTTCGCTTGTCGCTTCTGATTTCGACTGCGTTGAAAATCTGAACATCTGTGATGTAGCTTGTCGAATAGTCAGCACGAAGATTGCGTAGTAAACGACTATACTTCATCTGAAATTCTCTTTCAATCTTCTTGAAAATAACTTAGTCGAATTGTGAAGAGATTTTCTTCGTCAGCAGACTGACTCGAAATCTTTCTAAAGAACGTGAAGAAAGAGCGAAAGATGTACAGTCTGAAGTGTCAGACACTAAAGAGCAGAATGATGAATCGACATTGCATAAAAATTCGGTTTGCAAGGTGAAATTAAACGATGCACGTGATATGTATATTGATTTTCTGCTATAATTCACAGATGACGACGATTCATTACATGATCAATTGATAAAAATTGTTTCTGATGTCGCTATTAGCTGATGATGTTAGAAGTGTGCAATCATCATCTCATCTTTTTCATCGATGAGATTCGCAGACAGCTCTACAAGTTTTTTTCTAGCTGTCAAATTGTCTTCGAGAAAAGATGCTTCTTTTCTAGCTAACACATTGTCTTCGAAAAAAGATACGTCTGCGCAGACAAAATATGCTATTGTGTTTATCTCGTCTCGTCGACGATTTTTTGACACGACGTTTCTCGACTTGCTATGTTTAGATCTGATTGTTTTGTCGTTGACTTTGTTTCGAAAACAGCGCGAAATTAGAAACATGTTGTTGATCAATGTAGCTACGAAAACGAAAGAGTAATTTCTGAACGTTTCGCTCTTAACAATAAATTGAATAGACGTTCAGCAATCTAAGTGATATTGAGACTAGTGATGTCAATTGAATACTCTAAACGACGTTCAACAATCTGAGTGATGTGCAAGTGAATCATCACAATCTGAGTAATTCGACTCGTGATGTCAATGATGTGAAACAATGTGAGTAATCTGACTCGTTGACATTGTCATGTGCTGAGTAAATTGAGCACAATCTGAATGATGCACAGCAACGAGAAAACTCTGACTGATTCTGTCAGTGATTGACAACAATCTGAGTAATCTGACTCGTTGACACTGTTCTGTGCAACAATCTGAATATGATGTGAACGACGTGAAACATGCGTGATGCACAGCAACTTGAGTAATCTGCACAGCAACGCGAAAACTCTGATTGATTCTGTCAGTGATTAACAACAACTGTCATGTGCAACAATCTGAATACGATGTGAATGACTCAAAACATGCGTGATGCACAGCAACTTGAGCACAATCTGAATAGTGTACAGCAACGCGAATATCGTGACTAGTGACGTAAGTGATGAACAATAATCGAGATAATCTGACTCGTGATCAATGAACAACAACTTGAGTAATCTGAATGATGTACAATCATCTGAGTAATTCAAGAATGATTCATCAATGTCTCAGATCAATTGAGATTTGCGATGAAGATTATCAAAGACGTGATCTTTTCAAAATTCTCTTCTTTGATTTCTCAATTTGATCTTTAACTCTATCTTTGCGTCGAAGACATGAAGTTCACGAACATGAACTTCACAGACTTGAAGAACGAGATATTATACTTGTCGAAATTCATACGAATCGCACAGAACGTGATCGATCAAGCTGTCGTGTCTATTGTCGTAGATCGCATCGATGCTCTTAACAAGAAGTTTATCTTCTTATTCAAGAAGTTCGATCTCGTCTTTGTCAACAAAAGCTTGACACATTATTTTGAATCTGCACTGATTGAGAAAAGCTCTGAAATGAATGAAGCTGCATCGCGATGAATGATGATGTTTGAGAGTTGCTTGAAAAATTGATCTCAAGAAAGTCACGAAAGTCACTTCGAGTTGTTCTTGTTACTCTTCACACTCTACGATTTGTTCGACATCTTAATGACTGAGTGTCTCAAATCTCTTCTGAAGGCGTATCAGTGACAACGATCATCGAAAGAGATCATGAAGCAGCGAAATCGTTCACTATGTCGATTTAGAACAAGTCTTCTTGTTTTGCATTTTAAATTCTGCAGAACTTTTGATGAAAAACTGAGAAGATGTGAAGAATTCTATCATCACTGTTGACGATGTTCTCTATGTCGCGTCAATCTAAATATCGTGTTTCTTTCAGTCTATTTCTTCAAGATGTGAAAACGACAAGAGCAATCACAACAGAAACAGCATCAACAAATGCATCAGAAATGACAACTTGAGACATCTTTGAGCTATCGCGAATAGCATTTATGCTATCGCGTGAATCGTGCAATGATCGAAATGACAGATCATTCTTTTAGTTAGATGAAATGTTTCAACTTATACAGCAGAGCTGTCAGAATCTTGTAGTCATTAAGAATAACTCAGTCGATTGTCTTAGCTACTTAGACTATCATCTGTATTATCTGTGATTGAGACAAGTTGAAAAAACAGTTGTGCGATCTCTTGCTGAATCATAATCTTATCATATTGATAGCTTGCGAATCATGTGAGCGAGTTGCAGACTTCTGTGATCTTCTCAATAATAACACGTAGAGTACATTTAATCACAGATTTAAAGCAAATGTGTGCATTTGTTTTATCTTTGCTTGCAATTCTCATCAACGAGCTTCTTTCATGTCATAGAAAGAGATTTCTTTCAATCTTAACAGTGAAACTTCTACAATTTGTTCACAATGAAACAAGAGCACGATCAAGAATATTCTTCTAATTATGTAGAACGTCTTTCTTTACTTAGCTCAAGCGAAGTCGAACAATATCATACACAGATCATCGTGTTTATACATCAATACGAAAGAAGATTTGAAAAGATTTCTTTTGAAGACGCAGTGAAGATTGTCAGAAGCATATCATGATTACATAATTACATCGAATTTCTAGTAGAGAAATTAGAGATGAAGATAAGTTACTATTACTTCGATCATCGAACGAAAACTAACAGTTGCATAAAGAATCTAAAGATTCGCACTTTGCAGAAGAATAATGAAAAGCT
>JAABUY010003564.1_pt1 | contig 17002 bp, 19 predicted proteins | sample 5560271 | NCBI WGS metagenome assembly JAABUY01 (sample SAMN10711886, study PRJNA513374) | rock metagenome | isolation source: Antarctica rocks | place: Antarctica: Victoria Land, University Valley
ATGCCTAGCAGCAGGTCCACCAGGGGCTTCAGCTGTTCCTTCTGCTGAGGGCTGCTGGGTGGTGTGACCTGCAGATCCTGAGCTGCAGGCGCCTGGTTCAGGTACCACTGATCACTTGACTTTGGTCCCCTGCATTCCAACAAGCCTCAACCCTGAAAGATGTGTGCTGGTTTGGGAACACACGCAGCTTTGCCTTCTGTTGAGAGCTGCTGGGGTTGAAAACCCTGACCTGCAGGTCCTGGACTGCAGGCACCTGATGCAGATACCTTTTGACTGCTCGGCTAGGGTGCCCTGCACCAAAATGACTGTCAATGGTTGAAGCTCAGCATCTGTGCAACTAGGCTGCCAGCACTTCAGAGCTTTGCCATGGCCTGACCTGCAGATCCTGTTTTGTGGGGCTTGACGCAAACATCACTGATCCCTTGACTTTGAGCCTCCCTGATAGAGGTGAATCATTTCAAGAACACGCTGCTCATTTCGTAAAGCTGTTTCCAGAATTATGCACTGACCTGTGCATTGCATGCAGCTCTTAACAATCCCAAAACATCTGTAATTTTACAGAAACGTCCATATTACAAAGGAATCCAATTCCAATTTCAGAAACGCCTGGGGACAGTGAAAAAGCGTTTCTACACTGGGGAGATGTTTTGGGTCCGCACAGGTGAACTCTCTAGCTGAGGTCTAGACAGCAAAGTCTAGCAGCCTGGCAATCTCAAGGTTTATTGTTCATGCCAGCTGACACAAAGCCTGTTGGTACTTCTGTTGCTGTCATTGGGTCCAACAGGCTCTTTTACAACCAGGAACAGGCACTGCGGTTTCTACGTGTATCAGGCACCCTTAAGCTGTTCAATTCTATGCAGCGTCTCACCTGACAAGAGCCCAGTCACACAGGGCTTTAGCGGCGACAACTCTGGTAGCTGCCACCTCACTTGCCTCTTCAGCTGCAGCTTCTGCCCGAGGCTCATGCCAGACCAGCCCTGCCCTCAGGGCGGCCATCTGCCCTTCTGGCCTAGGGATACCTTCCAGCAAGCAAAATAGTCCCAGAGCTCGCATGGCTTCAAGCCTGCAATAAAGCAGTATATCAGCCGTGTCACAGACTGTCCTATTGGGCTATTTTCCTTCATAATCCAAACATTGCACAGCACTGAAAAGCTCATGGGTGCCAGAGACACATAGGAATTCCAATGCCTGTTACTGATTGTAAGGGAGCCTGTTGAAAGAGGCAGCCTACAGCTAAGCAGTCACAGTCATCCATCATGTGAGCCTGAACCAGGTTTCTAGGTGTGGCCCCACCCCTGCAAGCTGAGCAACCCAGTTGCAGGCAACAAGCTGCCTGCAGCATCCCTTAATGTACAGAACACAGCATTCACAGGGCAGCTGCTGCTGGGCAGAGGCTGTTGGGCAAGGGACATTGTGCATGGGCTGTTGGGCATGGGGCATTGTGCATGGGCTGTTGGGCATGGGACGTTGTGCATGGGCTGTTGGGCATGGGACTTTGTGCATGGGTTGTTGGGCATGGGGCATTGTGCATGGGCTGTTGGGCATTGCTCATATAGCAGCTTGTGGTATTAGACTAGTCCGCATGCAAGGCATGCTGCTGCCTGTCAGCAAAGCAAAAGCGCAGCTGTATGTGAGATCAAGGGGAGCTACCTGACAGCAGCCACAGCATGGCCCAGCCCTGGCATAATCAGCTGGGGCCACAAGTCCTCAATGCAGCCAAACTGCCCTGCCCCTGTGGTGTGCAACCTAGCAGAGGGCAGCTGCTGCAGCAGCAGGCCTGCCACCTTCAGGCAGTGTATCCAGTGCTGGTTCTGAGTCCTGACGTGTGATGCTTGGTGCAGCACACTTTGGAAAGACTCATTTTCATTGTCTTGACCTGAAATGAGTTTGCTTTGACTAACAACTCTGACATGGTATTGTGCTGCATTGCAAAATAGCACACAGCTGCATTGCAACATTGCATGAAGCCATGTCTCACATGCATGTGTTACACACATTTGCTGCCAGCGGCTTCTAGTCTGGCCTCACATGGAGGGAGAAGCACACAAGCCAGTTGACATGTTGAATTCCAATGATCAGGTGAGCACACACAGCATCATGCACAGCTTGAATACTGAAAAGAGACTGCTGAGCGCACCAGCCTCTCAGAGTGCTGTTGCATCAAGCCTAGTACGCTGAGCCCACAAGCAGATTCACAAGTTTGATTGTGTACAGCTCATGAGTCCAGGCGCCAAGACACACCTGTGGTGTCCATGAGATGATCTCCTGGACGTTGGGGTTCGCCACTCAGTCCCCAGCTGCTGAACATACCCCATAGCATGCTTAGCACGGCATCTGCCAGCTCAGCGTGCGAGGCATGCACATGGCACGCCAGCTTGACCAGAGCAGCCTCCCATGCTGTGCCCTGACTGGCAGACCTATACCGGTACCAAGCAGCAGGCAGTCAGTGATATGCAGTGCATGGGAGACACTGCACGTGTCATGATTGCAGGTCAGGCAAGCAGACACCGCTGCAGCTGTTGTATCAGGCTATCATGCAGACAACAAGCTTGCACCTTGTGAGCTCTAGCTTAGGGCTGCTGTGATGAGCACTCAACATTCCAGACTGCTGAAGCTGCTGGCATTCAGGACTGCAAAACTGCTTGGCATGCAAGACTGCACAAGTCCAGAGTTGTCACGCTGTGTACAGCTTGCAAACAATCAAGTCAGCAGTCTGTTCTGCTGCAGATCATGGCTCATGTGGCATGGCAGACTTGCTGTTCCACCGATCACAAACAAACAAGCCACATACGTTTACTCACAGGCGTACATGCTCAATACTTACACACCACCCATAGTCATATTGCATGTGTCCATACCTTGAAGGGTCTCTAAGGAAGTGGGTGACCAGGTCTGCTGCTGCCTGCCTGCCTGTGGCATCAGTCATGTCCTGTGGTGACACAAGACTCTCTCCAGTGCTGCCAAAAAAGTCAACATACACATACAGGATGCAACAAGGTTCAGAGGGCAGTAGACCACAGCTGGACACAAGCACAGCCCCCAGACTGTTGTGTTCACGTTTGCTGTACAAGCTGGCAAGCTGCCAGATTGTTGTCGGCCAGCATTTGTTTATGCAGGAACAAATGTCAAACAGGTGAGTCAGAGATACAGTGGCAGCACGAGTTGTATTGGGAGTGTCGCTGCAAATTGACCAGCGGTAGAGCTGTGTTGCAACATGGAGTCGACAGAGCCCTCAGCAGGTACACAGCACCACAAGTTGAGGTGAGGTGAGAGATTGTAAGTCACCACACAGGTTGCTGCCAGCTGCAACAGCTGACAAGCGGCAAAGCTGTATTCCTGACCAGCGTTTGCATGTGCAGAGAGCAGATGCATGAAGTCTGACACCGTTGGAGGCAAGGCTGCTTCCAGCGCCTGCAACACACATTGTCTCCTTCTTGTGACATCTCTGCTGGCTTACAGTGCAAGTGCATGCCTGTGTCAATGCAACAATGTTGATAAGACAAGGGGGATGTTTGCAACAAGCTCCATCAGCTTGCAACACCAAGAAAAGGGGAAGCATTGATGTGCGCTGAGCCATACAAATGCAGCCCAGAAGAACGCTGTTCAGAGACTGTCTCTTGGCCCTGTGCATTATTTCAGCGTGCAATGCAGTCTTTGCTCAGCAATTGAGAACATGCATGCTTGACATGTCAAGATGTTGCAGCTGCAGGCAGCTAGGCAGCACACCTTCAGCTGGTCCTCAGCAGCAGCTGCCTCAACAGTTGCAGGGGCGCCTGTCAGGGCTGCAGCCGCCTGCCCTTTTGCCCTCCCTGCATGGTGCAGATGACAGCACAGCACTCGCCTGCATGCACTGTTTCTACTCACCAAGCAGCACCCTTGTACAAATGCCTATGAGCAATGTGCAGAGTCACGTCAAGACAGAGGCAGGCAGACACCAGTCCGTGCTGCCACTGCAGCTGGACTTTCAGCTGACTACCAGAGGCTCCCGTCATGAATGCAAACCGGCATGGAAGTTTGTGTTCTTTTCAAGCAGACACCATCTCAATGATGGGCAGGTCAAGACCCACTGACTGTGCTGCGTTCACGCAAGCCATCCACGCTGGTGCATGGTCACCACGGTTTGTGGTTGCGTCTAAAGTGATGAATGTGTAACTTTCTGGCATAGCTTGCAGGAGCTGCCTCTCACCATACAAGGGCCTCTTCTGAGCTCAATGGTGTGTCATCTGGGGACTGTCTGAGCCCCAGGGTCTGCTCAGCAGCAGCATGTGCCATGGCTACTGGATTGACTGCGTTGGCCTCAATCAGGGCCTGAACAGCTGAGACTGCCACATCTGCACAGACAGACAGACTGACATAGTTGCCTGCAGCATCCTGTTGCTTTCAGGCTTAAAGTGTTCACCTGAGACTTGCGCAGGCAAGTGTCCTGTCCCTGTGCAGCCCAAGGCCAGATGCAGGCAGCCCTCATAGTTGGTTTGTCATTACTTTCATGCACTTTGAGAGGGTAGAACCCTCAAGACCGGCCCAAGGGCAAGCCCCTCATATGGCCTACCTATCTGATATTAGATGCCCTGTCAAAGCCTGCCTGCTTTGCTAGCTGGCCCCAGCCACATCGAGGTAGCTACTACAAGAACGCCTGAGTAAGTCTGAAATGGAAAGACTGTAATCAAGCAACCTGTATTACTGTGACACAGCAGCACACTGGTGATGAGTTTGCATATTTCATTCACCTTCACTACCATGACTACAGGTAGCATGAAAGCAGCACACCTTCCACATGAACATCACAACAGCTGCATGGCAATGTGCTTCCCTTGGTCATGCAACACTCCAGCAGCAGCAGTGGAGCGGTGAAGATGAACAGCCACAGGCACTGTCAAAATAGGTTGACACACCATATGGCCATTCAGGCCACAAAAAATCATGAGCAATAAGCAAATGCACAGACCTTCATGGGATTGGACATCAAGGTACACCAGCAGCTTGACCACGTCTGATCTGCACGTGTCATCTAGCCAAGTGCGCAGCATCAGACTGGCTTGCTTCTTGACACTGGCTACCCTCTCCCCTAGTCCATGGCGTAGCAGCTCTACCCTCTGCTGCACACTGTAAATCATTGCATTGATGATGTTAACCTGTTCATTATGTGAGGTTTGCTGGCGCAGGAAAGCCAAGCTGAGACTGAGGCCATGATGCTCTGTGCTACTTGCAGCATTTTTTGACATTTTGCATGAATGTTGGATTCCCAGGCAGCAAACATTGGAATTTTGCACAAAAGTTGGATGCGCCAGCAGCTAACAATTTTGTACTGCATAGATATCGGGTTGACAGGCAGCAACGAGTTAGAGCATGCTGCACATTTTGACACAGCCGTCCACGATTCAACTTTGCTGCAAGCATGTCGTCTTCCTGCCAGCAGATGCTGAAGTTACTATGGCCCTCTGCATTGCTTGCTCACCTGAGATATGTAACCTCCACCCTGTCACCCAGTATGGCATATGCAGTCCTCCTCACCTGCTCATGCACCGTTGTCAACTTCATGGAACTGCGTCTGAGTTGTTGTGTCCCAATGCATGCACACACAGCTGGTGCTTCATACTTGACATGTGCAGCATGGCGTGCCAGACAGATATGCTTGGCAGAATTGACAGGTGCTGTACCAACTCAGAGCATGTAAAGGTGCAGACAATACAGACACAGGCTGCATCTAAGCCGGGCTGTGTAAGAAGGATATGCCTAACAAATCTTGATGTTGTACTGTCAAAAGCAAATAAAGTGACTGTAAACATGTTGGTATATAAACAACGTACTTCTAAAAAACCCCATTTGGGGTTTTGAACTGGCAACACTGTTGCACCATGTACATGGTGCAGAGCAGACTGTGCAATGCCGCAATTTGCTTGCCACAGGTGGATCCGCCGCAATGTTTGGAGCCTGTCCACAAATGACAAGCAGCAGGAAGCTGCTTGTCAAGACATGTCTCCAACAAAGCTGGCAACTCAAAACCAAACAAATTGACACTGCATCACAGGACCACTCTGTCCTCACCTCATGGTTGACATCACGAGTATGAGCCACAATTTCAGTCACCATCGTCTCGCAAGCAGGTAGCGACGCCAGCACAGTCTTGCGCACATCCTGCATGGGCAGTGTGGAACTGCAGAACACCATGCTGCAGCCACCTCATGTAAACGCGCAATGGTGCATCTCCAGAGCTTTACCTGATGTCTTGCAGATAGTCAAAACATCAGGTGTAGCGGCCTTGCTTGGGCAGACATTGCTGCATAATCAAACAGGTTTTATGAGGTCACGCATTTTCCCCGCACTGTCTACTTTGACAACATTCTGTTCTCTGTGTGGTTCTTCTATACGCTTTGTCCCTTGGTGGTGTTTTGAGCATGCATGTGCACATCTGCACCTGGAGCTCTTAGTGTTGCAGCTTCCACTTCTGTGAACATGAAAATGGTATGAACGTGGCTTGCATTTGGGAACGCTGGCAGGATTGAGTTACTGGACAACTGGTGGCGCATACAAGCAAATGACAGAAAGCAATGCTCATTGTGCCAGTTTGTGTCACTGGTGCATCAACTCTGCATGGTCACAGACCAAGCTAAACTGGTATCTGGCTGATCTGACTGTTCCTGTTGCTGCGCAGAGGTTACCTTGCTCTTATCCGCTGCAAGCAGCTGCAAATAGCCCTCCATCACTGGGTCATCAGCATACTGCTCATCCTGTCAGATGGTCAACAAACTTGATCTAGCATGCTTTCCTTAGCCAGAGTCTGAAGTCAGCACAGCAAGCAATGCATTGCTGCTCTGTGTGCGGCGTGCTACTTATCCAGATATGTTAGTAAACGTGCATCAAACAGTTCATTGTATGCAACTTGTCAGCAGCGAGGCTTACATCACCAGGATCACAAAGTCGCGGGAGGCCTGAGACAGCTTGCATTCTGACCGCTGGCACTTTGTCCGCAAGCCCCTCAAGCATGCTTTCTTGCATGCTGTCCAGCAGGTCTTCGTCGAGCTCATCTGCCCTCAAGTTGTTGAAAATGACTTGAACAAGCTGGCAGCATCTTGCACGAACGGACTTGTCCCTTGCAGTGACAAGGTTGATCAGTTGCCTGAGCAACTTCTCAGCAAAGGTGTCACAGTCTTCCTCCCGTGCAGGATCTCTGTTAGCCACAAAGTGAGTGATAAAGCGCACAATCCGATCTCCGTTCATCTCTCCCTGAAAAATATCAGCTCTGGACTTGCGCTCAAGTTTGGATATGCCTTGAGCACCTCCTGTGATCAGTCTTTTATCAGGCTATGTCTCACCTGAGGGATCAACAGTACGTGCTTGACACACGTGAAGATATCTGCCAGGCATTTGTCGCTGTTGCTCCGCTCAAGCTGCCATAAAAGTCCCACACATTTCGCGTGAGCAGCATTGCTTTTCTGACAGAGGTTGAAGATCTGATACGCACTGAGACCTGACCCTGCCTGCGTTCGGGCCATGAATACCTTGACGCGCTAGGTGGCGCTAATGTTGGGGATGGCGCATGTCGCGCTGCTGCATAAGTGGCCGGCAATGCAAGCTTGACCAGTATACTTCGAAACCAGCATGATGAGTCACCGTCGTGACTACTGCTTCAGCTTCAAACTTGAGATTCTCTTGACGTGGTTTCAGCTTTTGCATACTTTCCTTATCCATTGTCATGCACCTGGCCTGAAAGTGTATCCCATCTGGCAAATCCTACAATGTCTTCAGTACCTCTCTGTCATGCTAGGCAGCATGAGGATGGTAAGTCTGATATTGATTGCATGATCATGAGTGCAGGCTGATAGGATTGCAGATCCTTACAAGGGTCATCGGCTTTGCACCCAATCCATCCAACCACAGACTTGCACATGGTCATGAATGCTTCTTCAGAGAGAGTCCATATCACACACCATACAGTACTACGTGAGGTAACATCTGGCAGGACTGATACCAAGAGTGCTATTCAGCTTGACTGTTTTCACATATGTTGCCCTGTATACAGCCCAAAGTACGGACTAGTACAAAGCACACACAAGAGCAGAGTGAACATTGATGTAAAGCGTGCAAGGTTGCACCCTTGTCATTTGCCTGATGCAACAGTCCTAGATGCCAAGCATTGTAGCAGTTCATCCTTGTATTTGATAAACTGGTCACGTGCTTGAACATGATAAAAAGCAGCTAATGTTTTCTTGACTTCATCACTTGTGCATGACAGCACAATGTCTTTCAAGTACTGATGTGAATTCATCCACTCTGCATCCTCTATAGGTGGCTGACACGCAGGGTTGCACTCAACACCTTCTTCGCACTGATCAGGATGATCAGTAGCTGTGATGGCTGGTGCTGCGGCGCCACAGATGGCTGTTGGGGCACCATCAGGCTCCTCTGCGGCGACCAGACCAGTATCAGCATTCTCAGGTGTGCACATGTAACTCTCAACTTCCTTGTTACTATGTTGCACGTCATCACGACCAAGGGCATCGCCACTTTGGCTGTCAGTATCATGCTTGATTGGGTCAGCAGCATACAAGGCCGGTGTGCGGTCACTGATATCTCTGCTGATAGCCTCTGAGCCATTGACATCTGAGTCCAGCCTGAGTGCTCCAACAAGGGTCTTTGGACTGTCAAAAATGCCTAAGTGGGGATTCAATGCCTGCTGTTGCGCCACCCATGCCTGTATACTGTCATTTAGTAATAGATGCAACTCAGATGGAGCCCCATACACCGATGACCAACAGACATGTTTTCTGCGCCACCGCTGCTCATCAACAAACAGTGTTCCTGGGTAATGTATGCCAGCCTGCAGCCTTTCGCCAGGCGCTGGTCTTCTCAAATAAGCTTCCATGTCAGGAGGGGTCCATGGCTGGTAACTTTTTATATGAAGCCTCCATATGTCTTGTTCATAGTACTGCATCTCTGCAGCCTGTCTGGAGCCCTTGTGCAGAAGGAGGGTGCCAAAGGGGTGGCTGAACGGCAAAAACCGGAGTCTCACACTCTCATAGCCGTAGTCATCCGCATCGCACTCATACAGCAGCACGTATGCATCGGAAGTCATCTTTGGCAGAGGTCAACTTTGTACACTCGGAGTCTTTACACGTTCGCCAAAGCAGCAGGTGGTTTCTGAAGATTGCCAGGGGAGTTGCTCCTGAGGCTTCTTGAGACATGACGCACATCGCAGTTCCATGACATCAGTTCCATTTTGACTGCAATGACTCATCGGATGACTCACCCTGCCACAGCGCTGTGAGTCGAGGATTCGTGTGTAACACACACGTCTGGGTACTCATTTTACCCAGATCGTCGATCTGGGTGAACGTCCAAGCGAATGAGCGATCAGGGTAATCTAGGTACACAGATCGACGATCTGTGTGTCATAGCAAACAGATCATCGATGAAGGCGATAAAAGGCTTCTGCAAAGTGGCAATCTCAGGTGTAACGCTGTTGTGGTTGCAGCAAGTGAGGCTTGGCATGTAATTACATGTGGACGTGCCGTGACGAGATCGGTATGCATCACTTACGATCAAATATTCCCTTCCTTCAGCATGCTAGCATGCTTATGGGCTGACTTTCATGCTGCTGCACGACTTGCAAAAGCAATTTCACCTAATTTCGGCTATGAACCTTGCCCGGGGAATTCTAAAAATGAAATCCTAAAGTTGTGATCCTGCTGTCAAAACCAGCATCCACAGCACTTGGCAGCGCACCAGCCAGTACGATATAGCCCTAATTTCAGAGACTCAAGTCGTGCACAGCGTCCAGCACAAAATCAGAAGCCATCATCTGTTCAGTGTTCCAGCCTCAGCTCCTAACAGGCATGGTGAAGGTCTAATTATTGCCGTCAGCAAACAGCTTCCATACTCAGCCTCACTGTGGCGCAAGGACAGTTGAGTTGACTACACAGTATGCACGACCTTTTGAAAGTATCAGCAGCAAAAGAAGTCAAGAAGCTTTGGCCACATCACCTCAAGCTGCTCTGGCTCAACACCGACAAGCTGTTGTGCAAGTGTATTCACCGGGTTATTTGTACAGTTTGCGGCAGATCCCTATAATGCTTGTGCATTGGAGATGTGCAGTGACCACCCCTGATGGTGAAGTCTCAGGACCATTGACAAAGTATGTGTCTATTTGCTGCTTAGATGCATATGAGAAACTGTGTGTTTGTATGCTTGCAATCTCGCAAAATGCAAAGAAGCAGATATGAGCCACCCTTAACTGCATTTGAGCTTTGGCACGACAAGTTGCGCCTGAAGATTATCTCGGCAAACAGTTCCCAGCTCGAGATTGCAATGCCGCCATGTGTGCAGCCTGCTTCAGGGATGCTTCAAAGATGCGATCATGTAGCTTGCTACATGCAGCTTGTCAGCTGGCAGGCTAAAAATACCAGGACCACAATGTGGTGAGAGGGCTGAGACAGCTTGTGCTCCGACAGCTGGCGCTCGTCTTCAAGATGCTGAAGCATGATATCTTGCATGCTTTGTCAAGCTCGTCTGCCTTTAAGTATGACTTGTTGATGCTGATTTGAACAAGCTGGCAGCATCTTGCAGGAACAGAGTTGTCCATTGCAGACGATGAAGTTGATCAGAAGCTTGAGCAACTTCTCTGCAAAGGTATCACGGACTTTCTCGCTTCCAAGATCTCCGTCAACCACAAAGCCGCTGATGGAAATGCACAATGCTGTCTCTGCTCGTTTGCCCTTGAACACAACTAGCAGTGGATCTGGGTTGTGAAGCCAGCTCCTCTTGTGATCAGTTTTTGTAAGCTGGATCTGAATGTCGGTGCACGCTTGACGGTGTCAAGTACGGAGAGATATGGTTGGAATGCTCGGAAGTGTGCAAGTGTACTGGTAAGCACGGTATGAAGCAAAGAGCATTGTACTGATAGGCAAGTCATATAGATGAGTTGTAGGACGGCATATATGAAGGCCTAGAGAGCTCAGAGAGCCGGTGTGACTCTGCTTGTTTGTCCTGTCCCGCAGAGTGAGTGGTGTTGGCGTAGTCATCCTGCTGCAAGCCTCTGGAGTGCGAGATGTAGCCTTTGCTTTTCAGCTGGCTTGCAGGTGTAAATCAAACTCATGACTAATATCACGTGTGTGTTCCCCTCGTTGTGCAGTTTGGTGCAGCGCACTTGCCCAACAACCGCAACGCGCGCATCTGTGATGCATGCCAAAAGTCCTGTTGACTTCTTGCAATCGAAGAATACACGCGTGCAATGCGGGTCCTCAAATCAATCTTATGCCTGGAAGCATTCGTGCGCGACCATCAGCCCATAGGGTAGACTCCTCGTCCTGAAGTGTAGCAACGATGGATTTGAAGACCCTCGCTTTGATCGTCGGTGCCAATCTGATAGCACTGGCTGTGGGCCTGCAGCGCCTTGACACCCAAGGTCTCATAAGGCTCGACACTTTCGTTCCCTATCAACTTCTGGGCCAACCCTGCGGCCTGGCTCGTGACGATTTCTTTGCTATCATCAGCAACCGCGTTGTGTTAGCTACCGGGGTCGTATATGGCGCAGGTAGGACCCCGACCTGTACAGCAGCTCTTTGACAAGGCAAGCCATGCTTATAGCTAACATCCCCGATGACGAAGGTCTTTTGCTTGTCTTTCAGTCCTGGTGGAGAATGGCTTCATCGTCAAAGTAGTTCAGTTACAGCATAGTCTGGAAGTCCCAGAAAGAGTGCAATTATTGAAAAGAGAAGCAGCCGCACTGCATAGAGACCTGAAAAACATCTATGATTATGGGCAAGCTGTTGTGTCCCCTGGGCTTGTTGACATGCACGTCCATATGGACGAGCCTGGCAGAGAGCATTGGGAAGGTATGGAAATTTCAAATTGCACTACATGTAACACCTGACCTTTACAGTACATTTGCAGCTTGTAAAGGCTCCCATTTAAGACTTACATTTGCAGCTCATATGGCTTCAGCACCGCACGATGCTATTGGTCAGCAATGCATCTGGCACCCAAACACCCATGCAAATCTGGTCAATCTCTAATACGGCATCTCAGCTGTTAACGAGCCACACCAAAAGCAGCAGCAGCATAGTGCTTCCCGGCTGAAAGTCATACATCCTCTCATGTACACGACAAAGCACTTGCATGCTTGTAGGTTCAGGCCAAAGCATGTTGATTCATGTGGCTGTGCAGGCATTGCTGCGGCCACATCAGCAGCAGCAGCTGGGGGTGTGACTACTCTTTTTGACATGCCCCTCAACAGCAATCCCCCCACCACTGATCTTCAGTCCTTGAAGAACAAGCAAACACTTGTCAAGGTGCCACTTGTGCACTTAAAGCAGTCCACACTCTCTTTGCCTGGGCTGTTCTCTCAATGGCATGTGAGGTGGGAGTATGTACATTCCCACCTCAGACACAGTAAGAACGTGGCTTGAGCTCCTTCCCAATCAGCCCAGCTTGGCTCAGCTTGGCTTGGTTTGACCCTGCTCTCAGCTGAGCGGCGCTCAGCACAACATCGTGTGTGCAAGTTTGCGCTGCGTGACTACTGTTGTTTCTAAACGCAGAGGAAGGCTAAAGTGGATGTGGCAATATGGGCAGGGCTGGTGCCAGAGAATGCCCATGACCCTGCATTGCTGCAGGGTTTGCTGGACCATGGAGCCCTGGGCTTCAAGTCCTTCATGTCCCCTGCTGGTGCATTACACTCTGCTCACGCTGCTGCTGAAACTGTTGCTGCTGCTGCTGTTCCTGCTGGTCACACCAATGTTGAGACTCTTGCTGGTGTTGCTGCTCACACTGCTGCTGAGACTGTTGCTGCTGCTGCTGCTGAGCCTCTTGCTGTTGAGACTTCTGCTGCTGCTGCTGCTGCCTCACATTGCTGCTGAGACTCTTGCTGCTGCTGCTGCTGCTGCTGCTCACACTGCTGCTGGGATTCTTGCTGCTGCTGCCTAGACTCTTGCTGTTACTGATGCTGCTGCTGCTGTATCAGCACATCTGTCTCTCAACCATCAACATTGCTGGTACCAAAATGCAAGCGTGCCAACTTGCAAATTGACATGTGAGCCCAATGACCCCCAGAGAGCTTGCAGCATGGTGTCATGCGGCTGCATGAGCTGAGAACTGATCGCTTGCACGGTCTGCACCTGATTTGCAAGCTGTTGTAGATAAACGCTGCGATCGAGACTGGTTATGTAGAGGTTGCCTTGCTTTGCTGTACAGGCATTGATGGCTTCAGCAATGTCAACAGGACACACATTGAAGCAGCTTTGCCTGTCCTGAAGCGCAATGGAGCGCCATATCTGGTTCATGCTGAGATTGTGGATGATGACACAGAACCTCAGGTGATCAGTGCATCTAGCCCAGTCATTGGTCTCTTCATCATGAGGGGCTACCACACAGCTGTGCTCTAGCTGATACTTCCATGGTGCCAAGGTGGTGTATGTACATACATGCTGTGTATATAGAATGTGCGTGTTTAATGTGTGTATATAGCATGTACATACCATGTATGTAGAATGTATATGTGCAATATGTACACAGTGATAAAGGCAAAGTATGTTGCCTTGACGCCCTCTGCTGTCATCGCTGCATGGATTACCAACTTGACAAGCACACTTGAGCTGTTGACTGCCTGCTGATGCCTTCTGGCCTGGTCACCTGACTGTGGTCACGCACCTGCTTCGGTAACACACGGTATGAGCTGCATTCCTTTTTGAGGTGATGATAGGAATTTCATGCACCTCAGAATGTCCAGGAGGCTTTTGATTGCTGCTTGCAAACAGGTATGGTTTTCCATTCAAATGCAGTGTAGCAGCATATTCACTTGATTGGGCACAGAATGCAACGCATGTTCCTGTTGAGGCATTTTTTGACATACAGGGTGATCCCAGGAAATACCAGACATACTTGGCTACCAGGCCCAAGTCCTTTGAAGCTAATGCTGTGGCACTGCTGATTGATGTGCTGAGGAAGAGCAAGGGCCAATTCATGAAGCCAGGATTCTGGCTGCACATTGTGCACCTGGCCAATGCCGACCTGCTGCAAGACATCAAGCAGGCTCAAGATGAAGGTCTATCTATGCTGTCTATCACTCCCACAGTTGCTGCTTGCACCAAAACAGAGTTGCTGCTGCTGATCACCAGTCATAGTCAGCATGCATGCAGACAGATGGTTGATCAGCAAGGCAGCCCACCTCCTTTGCTGCTGCTGATGCTGCCGCTGATGCTGCTGCTGCCGCTGCTGATGCTGCTGCTGCCGCTGCTGATGCTGCTGCTGATGCTGCCGCTGCTGCTGCTGCTGCTGCTGCCGCTGCTGCTGCTGCTGCTGCTGCTGCTGCCGCTTGTCAAGGCGTCTGAGATGCTTTGAAAAGCAGCTTTGCCATCCTTGCAGTTGCAGTGCTCTAGCCTCGTGAACAGAGTTTGCCCTGGCATCTTAGCTGGAGCACATGACGTTGACTTGTCCCTATTAGATTGAAACAAAAGCTGTACAGTACAATCGTGAACATATAGTCACATCCTGGCATCAGTGCAACTGTATCCTGTCTTGAATGATGGCTTCTGCTGCACCTCTCACTCCTCCTGCTGCTGCTGTTCTTGCAGGCCTGCCTCTCAGCGTGGAAACAGCTCCTCACTACATTGGCTTCAATGACCAGGATATTACAGACGGCAACAGCTTGCTCAAGTGTGCGCCGCCCATCAGAGACAAAGCCAATCAAGAAGGCTTATTCCAAGGCCTCAAGGTGCGTCATCAAAACCCAATTGCTGTCATGCATCACAAAGCATCAGACACTCCATGTTCATCCGTGCTGTACTATGTCACAATATTGGATTGGTCTGCCTGGAAGCTGTACAAGAGTTCTGCTGGTTTCAGAAGCAGAAGTCTGACCGTTTGTCCTCTTCTGCAGAGGCATGTCTTTTGTACATTCTTCGACTTGAGTTTCATGTGATGCAAGCACCGTTGTCGTCTGCACATGATCAGATACATGTTGACAGCGCAAGCTACAAGAGTCTTGTGCATCAGTCAGCATTATTGTTGCACCGCAGGAATCTAACTGCCATGCCGTTTTGATGGCCCTGCAGCGGTGAGCTCAAAAGGCACTCAAAAATTACGCTTGCTTCTTCAGCTTGTAAATTCGTAAATGATATCGGACACGTCGTTTACATATACGGCCGCATGCAGACTGGCACATTGACTGCATAAGCGACTAGAGTCTTGCCCACATCATTCAACATCATTCTTGCAGTGACCAAGACAGACCATCTGCGTGACTGTATGTGATAAGCAAGCAGGGATTGCTGGCAATGCTGTTGTGCAATGATTCACCAGCTGACTGTAGGTGCCAGGGTCCACGGGTGTAAGCAGGTTTTGTTTGCAGGATGGGGTACCTCTCTCTTGGGCTTTTCTTGGGTTGACGCCAGAAGGCATGATCTTTTCTGTTGTTTCTTCTTTTCAGAATGGGGTAGCCAAGCCTTAGGCTTTTCTTTGGTCAACGCTGATCGGCATGATCTTTTCACTCCTTTGCAAGATGAGACCTCACTTTCGAACTCTTCTTTGGTCAATGCCAAAAGCCATGATTTCTTCTGTTTTTCTTCTTTGCAGGATGGGGTCATAGGGGGCCTGGCTTCAGACCACTCCCCCTCCCCTTGTGCAGACAAGCTGCTGGATGAGGGCAACTTTCTCAAAGCCTGGGGCGGTATTTCAGGTATTACCCTTGTACATCATTTTGTCGTTCAGTTGTTCGTTCATTCACTCATTTGTTCAGTCAGTCACTCATTCACTCACTCACTCACTCACTCACTCACTCACTCACTCACTCACTCACTCACTCACTCACTCACTCACCCACCCACTGACTCACTCCCTCACTCACTCACTCCCTCCCTCCCTCACGCACGCATGCACTCACCTGCGCACTCACTCACTTACTCACTCACTTTCTCGCTTACTCGTTCGCTCGCTCGTTCGTTCGTTTGTCCGTCCGTTCGTTCGTTCCTTCTTTCATTCTTTCGTTCGCTTATTTTTTGTGGCTTCATTCGTCATCTTTTCATTCATCAATAGGTGTTCCAGCATTACTTGCTGGTACCCACCAGATCTGCCTGAATCCTGATTCTGGCAGGTCAGCCGGAACCAGCTACTGAGTTTATTGCCAAAGATGGCGCAACGGTGACCTATAGTGCTATTCTGCAGTACAGAGAGCGATTCTGTCATTGTAAGAAGGGCACAGCTTCCTTTAGGTGCAGCATCGCCAAACACCCATTCAATGCAAGTTTCGCGTACGTGGTGCCTGATCGCAACTGGCATGGACTCAGACACACATCGTCACATTAGCATGTTGCTTGGGTAGCTGCATGCCTACAGAAGTCCTTCTGTAGCAATTCAGACAACGCGTTGCAGGACTGCAGTATGTGCTGCCGGCAACATGGACAGCCATCAAGAAGCTGGACTCAAAAGCAGATACTGAATCCAGCTTGTTGCGATTGGCTTCATGGTGGAGCTTGCAACCTAGCCAAACAACAGGATTGAGATCTAGCACAGGGCAGATAGCCAAAGGCTTCCACGCTGACCTAGTGGTGTCCACTGCAATCCTGCTGTGCTTCTTTTTGTTCTGTGCTCTTTTATGTTCTGCACATGCTGCGCTTTCACTGAGCCAGTCATTGTCATTTGTGTGTGCTTGCAATTTGCTTTGTTGTGTGCTGCTGTGAAAGGTCATGTGAACACATTGAGGTGCCACAAAGCTCTTGCAGAGGTCAAAGATCTTACAGCAAATGTTTGCGACATGTAATCTTTGGCTGGTCCGCCAGCAGACTGTGGCGAGATATTCCAGCTCTGCTGGCAGCTACACCTCTTGCCTTGTATTCCAAGTTACTCATTAGGCAATTTTGTGTTCCCTTGCAGGTATGGGACCCAGAAAGCCTGGCTGACACATCTCTTGGATTCATGCAGCACAAGAATCCTTGCTCGCCCTACACCAGCTTGCCCCTGTACGGCAAAGTCCTGGCAACCTTTGTGGAAGGCCAGATGGTGTTTGACTCTCAGC
>JAABUY010003565.1_pt1 | contig 17000 bp, 21 predicted proteins | sample 5560271 | NCBI WGS metagenome assembly JAABUY01 (sample SAMN10711886, study PRJNA513374) | rock metagenome | isolation source: Antarctica rocks | place: Antarctica: Victoria Land, University Valley
TAGGGAGGCGGCGAGGTGCGGGTCGAGGGCGTTGGGGTCGGGGGCTGTGCGTGGGGCGGGTGTTAGTACTAGGCTTTGCGGACGATGTGGGCGCCGTTGGGGGTGGGCGCTGGGGGGGGGTTGTGATGCGTTCGGGGCCCGTGCGGGGTGAGTGGCGACGAACCTTCGTTTCTCGTCTCAGTTACCGTTGATCGCGGGGGAGAGGTCGGCCCTGGAGGGTTGGGCTGGGAGCGGGCGGAGGGCGCGTTGGTGCGTGGTGGGGTGGGCGGTGTTCGTTGTGGGTATTGACGGCGGGAGGCTCCGGCGGCTGTCTTGGCGGCTTTGGAGGTTGAGGAGCCCATATCCGTGGGCGGTGTGGTCTGGTTTGTGGTGGAGGCTAGTTTGTGGTTCTGGAATTCGGGGGTGATGGATGGGGCTGGAGTTGATGGACTTGTACGAAGTACGAAGTACGGATTGGAGCGGAGCAGAGCTGGGATCGCTGTTCCGTGACCGGCTTTTAATATGAGAATTTGGCACCAAAAAGCAACGATGTCAATGCTTCTAGTATTGCTTTAAAAGCCATAGATCCACTTGGATGTCTACCTAGTCGCAAAGTTTTGGGGTCTTTTGTGTGTTTTTGTGCGCCACTTTGATATCTGCGAATGGGAGACATTCTTGCGCTCACTAAGTCTGCCATCATGCCTCGGGCTGAGCAGACCTTTTGGCCTGGTGTTCATCAAGGCCTAAGGATAGTGACCGGAACAGTAACACAAAGGAGTGGAGCTCAGAAGTAGTTCCTGGTATGTTACGAAACGAATAAGATACTCTAATATTGAATGAGATCTGATTGGACTGTATCATCTCAGCCCTGCAAGCCTCCGCTCTTGAACTTCCGAGAGTGCCCTACTCCCGCTTAGAAACGTGACCAGCCCAACGCCAGCTGCAGCTGGGAGTGTCTGAAATAAGTTCCAGCTGGTATAATACATGAAGAAGATCCCCTCTAGCGCCAGGATTGACCCGTAGAACATGGCATGTGCGACCGGTGCCGTCTGAAGAGCCCTCGGCAAGTGGTTGAGATTTGCGCCAAGAGAAACCCACTGCAGTTATAATGATGATCAGCATAGATCTTTCCACTCGTCAAGATACGACGTACCGTTCCAAGCAAGAGTGGAAGCGCGGCAACAACGGCTGCTGTGAACACCATGGTGATGATCTTTGGTGGGCTCTTCGGATCTGCTTTGAATGTATGATGAATCTCAGGTAGCTTTCCGTATCTCAATGGGTTCTCCACTGCTGGCAAAGGCACATTTGGGTCTAGCCTGACGCTCAGATCGAAGACATGGCGAATGTACGGCAACGATGACCCAAAGGACGCGAGAACAAGCGTTGCATCGAGAGGTTTTGAGGAGCGGAGAAACTGGGCTGGGAGCTCTCTGTGGGTCTGGCCAATGATCAGTTCCGACCCATGAGAGCACACCCAAGTGAGACAATTACCAATTCAACTTTGGCTTTGCCAGTCTCCTTGACAGCGAGAGGATAGGAAGTTTCCAGCTGCGTGTCCACGTCTTTGATGTTGAGGAATGCCTGATGAGGCCGCTTCGCAGATTTGTCTTCCTGTATCGCAAGAATGATCTTCAAGGTATCCGAGGCTCCTAGGACGACTGGTTGTGGCAAAGCCTTGGACTGTGTGAGTCTGCCGAGAGCTCCTCGTCAACTCATCGTAGCATTATCAGGCTATAGAAAGCTATACCTTTCTTTGAAACCACCGCCAATACCTGCTCCCTTTGATTGTACCGATATTGTGGCATCTTCAAAGCCCCATGACGGAGCACTCAACGCCGGACTTACACGACCCAAGAGTAGTAATGATGGCAGAATTGACAAAGAAAACCGCATTGTAAATCCTTAGAAGCTCGAGTCAAGCTACAGATGGGTGGAGATCTTGGTAGTGAGGAAACGTTGCAGATCATGGTAGCCTAGCGTCAAGACCAACCGCGCGTCAAGTTCAGCCACGCGTCAGGATCAGCCGCGAGTCAAAGGCGCGTTTCGCAATTTCGCTTCCTCGTTATCGCTCCTTGTCGTGGTATTTGTGAGCAGCTAACACCCTCACATTCGTAACAGTAATTAGAATCAAAGGGAGCAAGAGTAGGTGAACTTTACCTTGCCTGAACTCGATATATGCTCTGGCCCTGAAGAGCCGCCTTGATTACATAAGAAAACACCATGGGGTGGTAATGCGCAACCGAAATCATCTAACTTACCGTAGCTTGACCGGGTTTGGTTTGTCGCACCTTTACAACGAGGTCGGAACACACAGTCACGAAAAACGCAGTCCAACTGGATCACCCAACTTGCGTGACCAGTGCACCACTGCATCTCAGTCATAAGAGTGAGTATCTTACACTTTCCTTAGCAGATGCACAGCTTGCTTTGTGATTCTCTTAGCGACCTACCTAACCTTACCTATTCACCTATGACTCGTCTCTCTAGCCCTGAAACCTCGATTATACATCACTCCTGAAAACCACACCTCTCTGACACTCTTACTGACATCTTTTGCGTGCTCTAGTGACGAGGTCAAAGGTCTCCGCATCCTCAGTGCGAGCCCGCAATAGGACCCGTCCATTCTACCACTCTGTAGAGGGCACAAGCACTACTACTGATAGCGGCAGCGAATCAGTATTAGACACGACTCGGCAAACAAGTGAGGTTGATGGTCATCGCACGAAACGTATCAAGACAGAAGACACGACGGACTGCGAAGGCATCTACGAGGCTGAAGCTTCAGAGCACTCTCCTAGCACCGGACTGCAAATGCCAGATGATCACGGCAAGCAGGCAGCCAAGTCTATGGATATCAATATGGCAAACAAGGATGGAGATGGTCAAGTTCAGATAGACGCGCTCGCCTCGAATACGACCGAGTCCGCTCTCGAGTCATACCATGGGCTTCCCGATCTGTCTCTGCCGTCGCGCTCAGCAGGAGCTTCGCCAAGCAACCCACACCATACCATCGCCGGTATCGAGAAAGATGTTAGAAGCTGCTCACAGACTTCTGGCCCCGAGATCGATCTCTCAAGTGCGCCCTCAGACCCCACGGAGCTCGCCATCTGGGTTGCCAAGCAAATCAGCAACTTGAGCGGCGAGGGGAGGGACTCGATAGACATGGACGAGGACGAAGAACGACGCAAATTGATGCTGCACCCCCCTGGAATGTACAATCGGCGCTTCGATGAAGACAACGACCCTGTCAAAGTAGCCGAACGTGAGAGAGTACGGGAAGAGAACCGAGCGCGGAAAAAGAAATGGAGAGAGAGTAACACCGAACGAAGTAAGGGGAGCAATCACTTCTACGAATATTCACTTAAAATTTTCGTCATCTGACCTGCCGCAGACAAAGACAACGACCTTCGTTGCCGGATCAACAAACGTGCGAAGAAGCTATACGGCATAACACCATCCGCGGAGAAATCAGCATGGATGGAATCAGAATTCAACAAGCGTAGGAACAAGCGCGAGAGCAAAGAGCGACTGCGATCTTTTGACGGTAGCGACTTTACTGGGTTTTCCTTCGCATCTGGCTTGGGAAACTCGATATTTGCTTCAGAGAACGGCACCAGTACCGAAACCAACGCGGCTGGATTGCTGCTAGCAAACGCTTTGCTTGGTGTAGGCAGCAACGGACCCGGACCCAACGCCGAAGCGGCTAAAGCTTTGACGATGGCGCTGGAGGGAGGTAAGGTTGATCCAAGACCTTTTACCGAAGCCTTACGTACTATGGCCATGAATCCAGAGATCATGAGCGGCATCAATGCAGTTCTTGGCGGAGGTTCAGGTTATGACGATGAAGGAGATACAAATAGCGGTGACGACGGTCCGTATCCGCTTATGCAGTCGACCGAGATGCGTGGCGGGGCTACGGCTGGCGAACAATCCGTGGAGGTTGATGAGGAGTCTAGCGAGATAATCAAAGCACTTAACGCAGCGACAGCCATGCTCAATGAGATGAACGAAGCAAAGCCGGAGAGCAAGTCAGCCACGACGAGGGGTCCAGAGGTGAACGGGTTTACGGCCATAAACGGAGGCGCCAGACCGAATACAAGCCTCAAATCTACGGGCTCTAAGCAAGCGACTAACGATCATGGACTTGATCAGTCACAAATCGATGCACTACTGGCTTTGGCGAACGGTGGCTCTCTTACGGACGACGATGACGACAACGTTATGACTGACGCTCCCGACACAGCCAGCCAACAAGCTGAGCGAAATTCAACGCCTCAACCTGACAATGACATCACCGCCACTCTACAGAGAATCGTCAACCAACTGATGGCCGAGAAGAACGGAGACGGTCAGAACGGCACTTCTGATGTGTCTGCCACGCGAGGCATGCCTATTATCACATCGAAATCCGATCCTTATGGGATCGAATCGGCCAGAAACCCCGCGGCGGCGTTGCAATCTCTCTTGCACACTGCAGGTGTGTCCATCAACACCGTAATCCCTGCAGCGCAGGGACACGCTACTTCTCAGCTGTACGCACGGCTTTCCAACCGAGCCCGCTCCTCGACACCAGTAGGAGGTGGTATAAATCCGGCTCATGCCAGTGCATTTGGGAGCACAGCGCAGATGAACGAAAAGAGGTTCTCGAAGAGTGCAAGGGTCAACAAACCGCTACAAACGTCGAACGGGTCCTCCTCCCGTGCGAACGTGGTGGGCCCGCCTTTGAGGCTGAGAACAGCAGAGGAGCTTCGAAAGGTCAAGAGTTATGGATTCCCGCCATTGCCCGGATCGAAACTCGGGTTGAGGAAGAAGTAGGTGAGACAGACGATATTGGGAAGTTGGCCCTTTACATCTCAGGACAAGGCAGTTTGGTTCCGATGCATTACGAGGAGCGTACAGCAATGGTTCTTTGGGCGTCAGTTACGTGGCGTAAATCGATTTCGAGATGTGGCCTACTGGGTACACATACTCTTGCCCTACCTAATACCTTGGGTGCGTTTGTCTCTTGGCGTGGTCCAGGTTTACTCGGATACTCTGAGTCAGAGATGAAGCAGTTTCGGGATTAGGGTTCATGGATCAAGCAAGCATGGAGATGTACTTTTAGGAGCTAAATGATTTCAATCCTTCACACACACATACAATGCTGGCGGAATCCAGACCACTATATTCATATGTGGAAACGTCTTGATTACATGTAAAGTCCCCATCGACAACAGCCTTACGGAGGTTCTGGGAACGCCACACATCCTCGGCCCGTCCCAGCACGTTTTCACGCGTGTGGGCTAAGTTAGCGCGTTTCCAGAACCCCTTTCTCGGGATTTCTGCAGCACTTTCGCATCCAACAAGAGACAGCGCTCCCTACCTACTGTACATACCTCCCAGTCTCATCATACAATGACTTCAACCATAACGACCATGACATCCATAACCCGCAAACGCGGCCGCCCCCCCAAAAGCACTCAGATCCCTCCAAGCAGCCCCTCAGACATCCCACGAATAACTACCTCCGCCGCCCCACCAATACCGGCGCTCACAACTACAACGACAGCACGAAAGCGATCTACCAAAACGGCGGCCAGCAAACCGAGCCCGATCCCGACCGCACCGAAAGCGAGTCCCGCCTCTTCGAAATCGCCAACGCCAACGCCGACGCCGACGCCGACGCCGGCGGAACTGCACCCCAACACGCGCGAGCCGCTCCGCAAAGCCGTAGGGAACCCGTCCCCAACGCCCGCCACACCGAGCACCTCGCCCATCCTGCAAGCCGTCGCGGACGCGCGGGAGAGCACCACGGCGTCGGCACCGGCACCCACCAAGCCTCCCTCGGCACCGCCCGCCTCAACAATACCCTCCACGTCCACATCGACTTCCGCCTCGCCCCCGCCCCCGCCCCCGCCCCTGCCCCCGCATCTACCTACAGCCTCGCCCCCGCCGCCTCGCGCGCCACACCTCTCACCCACCTCGCTAAACGCCTACGCCGTCTCGACCCTCAGCGCGCGCCCATCCCGCCCCGCACCACGCATCAACGACGGGCGACTGCCGGAGAAATATAAGCCTGTTGCGCGACGGTGAGGAATGGTCCTGCCCTGTTTGTTATTTCGTTGCTTTCCTGTTGTTTCGTTGCTTTGCTGTTATCTTGTTGCTTTGCTGGGGGGAGTGGAGAGGGAAAAGTGAAAGGGATGGGATGGACTGGGGCTGACGGTGCGGGGTAGGATCACGTATGCGATTGTGGCGCTGCCGATTGCGTTGGTGACGAGTTGGGTTTTGTGGGAGAGGGGTGAGTTGGCTTTTTTTGTTTTGTTTTTCTTTTGTTTTGTGCCGTGATTTTTGGGGAGTGGGTGGTTGAAGGGGAGGAGGGGCTTGATGGTGATATGGTGCTGATAGGGGGTGGGCTAATGGGTTGGGTGTGTTAGTGGTACTGGGTAAGGAGCGGAAGAGGCTGGGTGGTCGTTGAGCGTTGCGGGGTGGGCGGATTGGGGATGGGGATGGGGTTGCAGGGGAGGGGAGGGGATGGCTTGAGGTGTGGGTGGGTAAGTAACTGTCAGTTGGTTAAGAGGTGGTTCGGAGTCTCTTGGCTGGAGAGTGGGGAGTCGGTGGGGTGGTTGGGGTGAGATTCGGGGTGTTGAGGATAGGTTTTGCTTGGGGGTCTCGTCCGAACGACGGATTTATCTCTCTACATGACATGTCGCATAGGTATAGGTATACTATATACGGTAGCAACATCGCCAGATCCCTACTCCGACAGCTCTCTTCCTCCACCCCGACGAACCACCGCCGCCCGCCCCGTCCACCGTCACGGGACTCGCGCGAGACTCGGTTGCTCGAGCCTCGCGTGTCGTGCTCGGCCCTGTCCATGTCTTGCATGGCACCCATTCGCTGGCTGCTCCCTTCTCAGAGACGAGTTCGAATCGCCGGCATGTACTCGCCGTGTGAAGAGTGCGATGGCGCGAGGGAGTGAGGGTGCGATGGGAGGAGGCTACCTGACAAGCTCGTGTCATAACTGCGGCAATATACCTTACATAGACATCCCTGCGTCACTTTACCCTAGTCAACCTCAGACGATGGGTTATCTCCTATCACTTCTTTTGAAGACGAAGGCTGGACGAACGGCGATCTTGCAAGATACGGCTATCAGTGGGTGCTGCGGCTGTGAGAGTGCTGCCTTGCCGGTGTGCGACGCCAGACGATGATGGGAGGTTTATGTTTGCCTTTTGGAGGATTGAGGTCTTGTGATGGGTTGGGGTGGGGGCTTTGAGTGCACAAAGTACCTTGTACGATATTGAACAACACGCTTCAGCATATATACATGGCCAAGTAACCCAATCCTTCAGCGTCGAGAAACATCATCCACCGCATAAACTAATCAAACCTTGTGCGCGACCTCGACATGATAGTGATCCGTACCGCGAGAGCCCTTTTCCCCGGCATGGAGATGATGCCGATGCTCTTCCTCCTCGATGGCGGCGGCGTATTGCTTCTCCTCCTCGGCCGAGGCGCCATAGTAATGCACGGCGACCTTTTCGCCAAAGGCGACATTGATGTCTTCGAGCGAGCGCTGCTTGGTCTCGGGGAAGAAGAAGAAGACGTTGACCCAATGGACGGCGGTGACGCAGATGAGGATGAGGAAGAACTTCCACGTGATGACGTCGAGGGCGATGGGGCCGGCGACCAGGATGATGATGCTGGCCGTGTACAGACCGACCATGCCGACGGCCATGCCCTGGGAGCGGATGTGCGTCGGGAAGATCTCGGACAGGTACAGGTACTGCGTGGCGTCCACGAAGGTCGACCAGAAGAAGATGAAGAGGAAGATGAAGAAGACGGCGGCGCGCTGGCCCGCCTCGTTGGTGGTGCCGAGGTATTGCGCTTGCATGGCGCATTCACAGGCCAGCGTGATGAGGATGCCGCCGAGGCCGGTGAGGAGGAAGATGCGTCGGCCGATCCGGTCGATGAAGAAGGCGGTGAAAACGTTGCCGGGGAATGATAGCGTGACCCATAGCGCGCTGAGGAGGAGGGGCATATAGGTCTTCATGCCGAGGGAGACGTAGAGCAGGACACCGTAGTTTGCGATGATCAAGACTCCCTGCACTTTCGGTTAGTCGAAGAAAAGACGCGTGAACGGACAACAACGGCGGGAATACTGACGGTGAACATATTTCCAGCCATGAGAGTAAATCCGACGAAAGCTCTTCTGCGGTTAGGAGCAGTCATGAAGATATCGAACGCGCCGGTGACGGCCTTGATCTGGCGATCCATTTCCAGTTGCTTCCTCATCTGATAGAACTCCTTCTGCGAGATGGTCTCGTGGGGGTCGTTCGGCGTGTGGTGCAGTCTTCGAATCACGTCGTGCGCTTCTTCGGGCCGATTCTGCTGCAAGAGCCAACGGGGAGAGTAAGGAAGCCAGGGAGATCCGATCAGGAGCAACAGCGCGGGGACTCCCTGGAAGGCCAGCGGGAAGCGCCACGGGAACGAAGACGACGATCCCGAAGCAGACAAGAAGTAGCAACCGAACCCTATCCACGCGGCGAGACTATAACCGACGGCAAACATGACGCCATGCATCGACACCATGAAGCCTCGCGACGCAGGTGTCGAACATTCAGCTTGATACCTGAAGAACCATATCAGTTAGCAAAAGTATCTACCGAAGCTGCAATGCGGTGGCTGGGATCTGATCACATGCGTCCTTACATGGGAATTGTGGTGATGAGCATGCCGATCCCAAAGCCAGCAATGAATCTCGCCACCAAGAACATGCCCATATTCGCCGAGCCAGCGCAGAGCGCCGCGCCAACGATCATGATAGCGGCACCCAGCTGTATGGAACGCTTCCGGCCGAATCTGTCGGCACTCCAAGACGTGAACCCCGCCCCGAAGGCCGACCCAGCCGAGTTCAGGCCGTTCATGGTCCCGATGAGGTTGGAGGTATGACCATAGCCCGGCTCGCCGGCCGTGGCCAAGTTGAAGAAGGTGTAGAAGGTCGGCTGGCCGATGGTCGAGCTGATGACGGCCATGCCATAGCTGCAGGCCGTCGAGCCCAGGGCGACGAAGATGATGATCCACAAGTTGAAGGCATTGGGAACGAGCTTCCCCATGTTGGCTACGGCTGAGGGGGTAGTCAGTGGTAGATCTTGCTGGGCGGACGAATGCCATTACATACTTCGGAGATTCCGAGTCTTAGGGCTAGCCGAGGAGGTTGAATACGCAGATCAGAGTGGTCTGAACGGTCAAGCGTGCATTGTTCCCAGACACGAATGCAACTACGAGGAGAACAGAGGAGGAGTCCGGATAAACGTGGGGCTATATGCCTCTAGGTGGGATGGATCAGACATGATCCACCTGATTGACCCCAGTCCCCGGCTGTGATAAGCCCGAGGATATCAGTTACCGACAGTACTACCCAGTATGACGGATGCAGGGTCAAAGTATAAATTCAACGGCCTCAGAGCGTCCAGACTCCTCAAGCCAGCGAGGGCGATTGTACATAAGGTAGCACCAAGCCAAGTAAGGTACGAAGTAATGGTAATGTAAAGTCCAGCATGCTTTAGACCAGCGCGTCGTCTTCCAGGCTCTACCCGATCCCTCGGACATATACAAATACATGGGGGAGGAGTATCTTATCTCAATGTAGGGTAGGGTAGGGTACAAACACTCAATGTAACACAGGTCGTGGGTTTAAGGTGTGGAGAGAGTGCGGGGAAGCTCCCAAAGTCTTTCAATATTACATGTACAGTAAGGTGATATATATTACAGTACAAAACGAAGTATCTACGGTACCCTCTTACCGACTGTACGTACATCAACTTATACTCTGACTCTTTCCGGATGAGGGATGAGGATGAAGAACTCAAGCCTCGTCAGGCCACGTTGTAGCTAATCTGATGTCGCCAACGCATCCTGGCGCCTTGGAAGATCAGAGTGAAGATCACAATGCCCTATTCCGTATCCGCCATCCCCACTGGTCCTGTGACATGCTCATCATTGGCAGCCAATTCTCTGGATACCTAGACACGTATAGCACGGAGTCGCTTTCACGTCTGGTTCGGGCATCTCAACTCTATTTGTACCTGACTCTCTAAAGGCTTTCCGCATTCACATTGTTCGACCCCACCAACTCAGGTACACCATTGGTGATGATTTCATTTTCATTCTAGTTATACAATCTTCAGCAGACAAAGGATGAACTTTATTGAACTGAAGTCTCATAATTGCATGATTCGTTCCTTCGAGACGGGTACTGAGACAGTCTAAACGCATATCGGGGTATCTCGCTGAATCGCCGAGTCAAAAATGCTGCCCCCTTGATGATGAATGCCCGTGAGGACTGTAAGAAAATAAAACACAATGGCCACTACCTTGCGCCGGCTTTTAGCCCACCCCTGCACGCTAAGTTCAGTCTTCCGCCAACACCAGAGTTTGAGTCCGTGACGTCCGCTGAGAACCCATACCGAGATCCCATACCGAGAACCCATACCGACGACCCACCGAGAACCCATACCGAAACCCATACCTAAAACCCATACCGAGAACTCATATCGAGAGAGAGCTCATACGAGAACCCATACCGAGAACCCAACACCTCATCCCAACCACACCCAGTCTCCCACCGTTCAAAAAGCATTCAGCACAGTCTTAGCCAGCGGACTCGACAACTTCGGCGCCCACTGCAAACTCTTCCGCCTCGCCAACACCAACCTTCTCCTCAACCCCTCATCCGGCTGCTCCTCGATGACCCCCGAGCGCGGAAACAGCAACTCCCGCGTCTGCTTGGGCGGACACGTCTGCTGCACCAACGCGGCGCCCTTGCTGAGGTAGTAGGGTGTGGTCGGCGAAACGTCGAACGTCAGAGCCAAGTCGTCGTAGCCCTCGTCGTCAATGTGAGTCTGGTATGGGGTCGCGAGGACCGGTTCGGGTGGCGGAGCGCGGATGGAGACGCGTCGCGGGGTGGTGGGGGTGTCGAAGATTAGAAACTCTTTGGTGGGCGAGAGGTCGGTTGTTGGTTTTTTCTTGGAGGGCGAGGGGGTCGGGATCAGGGTGCCGTTAAGGTTGGAGAGGGCGCGCGGTTCCATGGAGCGCCGGCGTCGGGCGCTGCCGTGGGGTAAGGTGGAGAGGTCGATGGCGTAGTCTGTTTCATCCATTCTTTTGTTCTTTCGCTCACAGCTGGGTCGGCGGACTGAGTTAGCAAAGATGATGCACGGCATGTATGTATGTGTGTGTGTGTGGTGGAACAGGGAGAACTGACTCTAGCAACCAGCGCACGCCGACGCAGTGGACCTGGCCGTTGAGCCCGCGCACCTTATCCAGCGTCCTCTCGCTCCCGTCCTTGAAAATCACGTGCGTCACCGCGACCTTCTGGCCGCTCGGTCCGATCTCTTTAAAACTCCCGTGCGACTGATCTTCGGCGAAGCCCGTGGTTTGGTCCGAGTCGACCAGGATCGACTGCCGCATCCACGTCCAGTTCTTCACCACCTTCGCTCCCAGCTGGATCACCAGCTCCCGGAAGATCTCGCTCGCGTCTTCGCCGTCGCTGGTTCGGCAGTCGACGTGGACCACCGCGCCCTTCAACACCCCGAGATTGACACCGCGGCGAGGACGTCGTGTCGGCTTGGCCGGGAGGAAGGCGGCCAACTTGGTGGGGAGGGGAGTGGCGGGGTTGATGGGTGCCGGTATGACCACCGGTTTTTGCTGCCGCGCCGTCTCGGTAGCGGCCGGCTTGGTTGGGACTTTGGTGTCCCGGGTCACCACCACCGTCTTCTTGGCGGTGGTGGTGGTAGTGGTGGCGGTAGGGGTGCCGGCGGGGGGGAACATCGGCGTCGACTTGGGCCGCGTCCGGTACCGCGACGCGTCCGCCGACGGTGCCGGGTTGGTGGGGGTCCGATACCGCTTCGGACCCTCCACTTCCCCCGGCACCATCGGGGACGCGTGCTCCCGGGTGAGGAAGACCGGGGCCGGCCTCCTCGCACGCGTCGCCGGCGTGCTGACCCCCTTCGGTGTGCCCCCCATCACGGGGGCAGGGACCGTCTCCGAGAGGGAACTCCCCCTCTTGCGCGGGATGCGCGACGGAGTAGACGCCGGCGCCTCCCCCGCCGCGCACCCCGCCACCCCGGATCCCACCTGGGCCGAAGCCCCGACTCCTCCTCCTCCTCCTCCGTGCCGGCGGGCAGGCCGCCCCAGCGGCGTCTTCCCCCCGCTCAGCTCGTCCTCCTCCTCCGAGCTGACCGAGGCGGCCTTGCCCACCTGCGGTTGCGCCGCCTTCTTCGGCGACAAGGGGGGACCCCCGCTTACCTTCTTGGCCCCCTTGGGAGCCGCTGGACGACGCACCGGTTTGGCCCGCAGGCCCGCCACCTCCGACCGGTTCTCCTGGTCCAGCTGGGGGTCCCCCCGGCTGCTCGTCGTCGTCGTGGCCGCTTTGGGCCGGCCACGCCCCTTCGCCGCCGTCGCCGCGGCCAACTCCATCTCCCGCGCGCGCGCGCGGGTCATGCGCACCGGTGGCGCGTCTGGTATCTTCATCGTACGGAAAAAGAGCAATTGGTTGTGATGATTGTGTGAGAGTTTGATGAGCGAGACGGAAGAACACCAACGTTAATGTTGGTGATGGTGAGTTGAGAAGAAGAGTAAAGTATGAGGAGGGGCAGATGTTTGTTTTTAGAACGGGTGCGATATATTTAGCGTGCCCCGTTGCCATAGGCGATAGGTACACAACCACCAAAACTACGAAGGAACCCCCCACTTGATCGCTCCTTCCTCTTCGCCCTCCAAAACAATCTCGTGCCCACTTCCCTCGTACACCCATCCGCTCGCGACCCAGCCGCATATTGCGATACCGGCAAGACCCCACCACACGCCTCCGACCACGCCATGACTCAATCCCAGCCCATACACCCATCCTCCCAGCACCGGCCCGACGGTCCTCGAAGCCGATGAGACAGACTGTGCGATTCCATGAATCGTGCCTAGAACGGAAGGATGCGGCGAGCAATTGTTGATGAGAATAATCGCCGCGGGTAGCGCGAACGTGCGCGCGACTACCTGAACAAGCAAAACACCAGCAAGAGCGACCCAGACCAGAATACCAGTCGCTTGTGACGGCGGAGGGACCGAGCACGGAACGACGGAGAGGAAAGGTGCGAGGGTGTACGCGATGGGAAAGCACAGGAGCGAGAGGCGGTAGCTAGGTAAGGTGCCTAATCTCTGGTTTACGGTCGGATATACGAGAAGCTGCAGAGTGATGCCTATGACTCCCAACACGGCCATGGCCATCCCCACGCTGCGCGGGGGCATGCCGAGACCGCCTGTGAAGACGAAGGGCAGTCGGCGGTGATGGTCCGGTGGCGATGGATGTTTTGGGTCGAACCGTGGGGTTGAGAGGAAGATGAACCATAGGTTGGTGAAGGTACCGACGTGGAATGCAAGGATGGCGTGAGTTAATAGGGTAAAGAGGACGTTGCGGGTCCAGATGCGACGGATGGGTAGTTTGCGTCGGGGCTTGGTGGGTTCGACTGATGTCGGGAGAGAATTCGAGTTGTTCTCGAGGTTGTATGATTCCATCGTAAGCATGGTAGATGGACTAGAGTCAAAGGTATCCTCGAGGCTAACAGGCTTATATCCTCGAGAGCGAGAGCGATAAAGCCGGCGCATGATAGTTGCTAGGCGTCTCCCGATCGCGCGCCCAGGGTCGGGTCTGTGTCTTAGTCTCTCCGATGTCTACTACTTGTTAGCCCTTGACAATTTAGATGAACACTGGATGTCACTTGCCTCTTCCAGTCCGAGGAGGACCCCAGTAGCTGCGGCGAAGAGGAAGAAAGCACTCAACAGATTGGGCAAAGCATATGGCCAATGCTTCATCCACCAGACGCCGCTCTTCCCTCCGAAGATGGAGTCATCACCAAACAGTCCTGGATAGCTTCCAACAGGATCAGCAAGTATGCCGCCCAAGACAGGTCCAATAATAACGCCAATGTTGAAGCACATCGGCATCAGCAGAAACGCTCGCGACTGGAACCTACTCCAGTCAGGAATCTTCACAATAATGGCGCTGGAGGACGCCTACTTCTTCTCCTGGACGATCTCGGCAATCATCGTCCTCATGACCCCGACATTCCCGTTCAGCGCCCCTCCCAGAGTCCGGAAAAAAGCCGCTTGGAGGAACGACGTCGAAAACCCAAAACCCACGCAGGAGAGGCAGGTTCCGAGGAGGCCAATCAGCAAGACCATCTTCCTGCCACCCCAATCCGAATCCGCCACTCTGCCCCACAATACGGCCGTCACGAACTGTGCGGCGGTGAAACTCCCCTGGAGTATTCCGGCCTGTGCCGCGATGGCCGAGTCGGCTAGCGAAGGGTCGAATGACTTCAGTTGGTAGAACATGTATGCTTGCAGCGATGTCTGCGTCAGCGGCTCAGAAAGCCTCGCTATCGTCAAGATGGCGAGCTGGCCCTTGTGTGGCAGGTCCTTCCACGCGACTGGCTTCTGCTTCCTGGGGAGACGCTCCTCTGCTGGGAGAGCTTCGCCGTCCTCGATGAAGGACGATCGTCGCCCGAATGTGGAGAGTCGAGGAAGTATGTTTGATCTATGGGCTTTTCGCAGACCGTCCTTGCCAGCTTGACGAATGCCATCTTCTCCTTCATGATCCGAAGATGAATGCCCTGCCCTATCCTCCATTAAGCCCCATGTCCCCGAGCTTTGTAACGTCCCCGGTTCTGGCCTGTCCTGTGAACTCGTGCTATCATCGGCGTCATCAAGATCTGATGTCCTGTGCTGGTAGCCTTGTCCGGTTGACGATAGGCTATAGTATACATTACTGTTGCCTGTACCCCGCATCAAAGTCACAGAAACGAAAGCTCGGGAAATCCACAATCGATAAGGAATCTAAGTATCCCAGTTTTGCTCCCCAAGGGCACACGGCGTCGGCGCACCCAACTCACGTAAATTACTTGATAGATTGTGCACTTGTGTAGATATGTAACTGGTGTCTACACTAATTGGTGATATTGATGTGACTGTTCTATAGAATAGTCGCTTAAATCAAATGGTTTACTACGGTAGGTAATGGCATTTATATACCTGAAGTTCTGATATCATACCAGGTAGTCTCCTCCATACTAGAGCCATACTAGAGCCGGGTTTCCGGTCCCTCCAGTATGAACGTGCTTGACGATCCCACATACCTACTGTACCTATATGTGAAGTCTATTCGTGGCATCACAGATTTGGGCATCACAGATTTGGGTATCACAGATTTGGGTATCACAGATTTGGGTATCACAGATTTGGGTATCACAGAGTACGAAGTATGTACACAGAGGGAAGACAGGCTAGGCTGACATACTCATGAGACTCTAAGGATCAGAGATCTAAGCAATGAATTCCTTGTGCTGTTGTATTCTTTTCTGTGCGCTGAAGTAGTTCTAGCAAATGAAAACACAATTTGTGTTTCATTCTTACTGACTGATGCCAGGACACAGGTCAGATGGTCTCACTAAAACCTCAGATGATCCTACACTAATTCTGAACTTCAAGGTTTTTTGCAAAGCTAACAAGCAAGATACTGAACTTGAGATTGTGTAATTCATTAATAATTCATTACAAATTTATTAAGAATCTATTTGTAACTGATTAGTGATTAGAGATTAATGTTTAAGAATTAGGTAATTAGAATAGAGAACTTTTACAAAGTGCAAATAATTTTTTGCACTTCAGAATTTACAATACTAGTGTGTAATTATCTTTCAAAAGTAATCAGTTCAGGATTTATTAACTGTAAATGAAGTGTAAAAAGTATAAACTGCAAGCAAAACAAGAATTAAAGTGTTAGCTATTTTTATTTTGTGTAAACAACTAACACTTTAAATCTAAGCTAAATCTATGTTAAAAGTGCAAATAAAAATTTACACTTTGTAAAAGTTCTTTAATTAGAAAATTTGAGTTAACAATATAAAATATATTATACATGCATTTCAGATACATTAGTGTGTTTATGTGTTAAAGATTAAGTTAAAACTAATATATTGTAAATTAATTAGTAATATATTTAAAGAATTTAAATCTCAATTAATCTTAAGATATTTTAAAAGATTAAATGATCTTTCAATAATCTTTATTAAGATTATCTGAGGTTTTAGTGAGATTATCTGATATATATAATTAACAAATGTAGATCAGATAATCTCACTAAAATCTCAGATAATTCTATATTAATTCTGAACTTTAAGATTTTTTGCAGAGCTAATAAGTAAAATACTAAACTTAAGATTGTGTAATTTATTAGTAATTCATTATAAATCTATTAAGAATCTATTTGTAACTGATTAGTGATTAGAGATTAGTGTTTAAGAATTAGATAATTAGAATTAGAGAATTTAAGTTAACAATATAAAATATATTATGTATACATTTCAGATACATTAAAGTTAGAGTTAATTAATTCAGAATAGATTAGTAATATATTTAAAGAATTTAAATCTCAGTTAATCTTAAGATATTTTAAAAGGTCAGATGATCTTCTGATAAACTCTGTTAAGATTATCTGACATTTTAGTGAGATTATTTGACATGCATGATCTTATTACTGAGTAGGCTGAGTGTAGAGTTGAGTCAGGTTGGAAAAAAGTGCACCTGACCTGAACCTGCACTAGGATTCAGGTCAGGTTGAGTCAGATTCATGCATGGATCAACTCTATCTACAACCTGCGCGGGTACCCGCACGCGGGTGGGGCTAGCCATTATGGGTAAGGTCAGGGCTAGGGCTCAAAAATGTGAAAGCTTATTGATATATTAGTCATAATAAATTACACCTTAACTAGCCATATAGGGATAAATTACACAGTCGCAAGATATATTACTGAATAAGTTACGAAAATCATGACTTTTCGCGAAGGTGCGCGTTAGAAACACACATTAGTAAGCATGTGTATGTGCTTACTAAGCGCATACACATGCTTACTAAGGCTATATATAACCCGCGAAAAACCCGTGACCCTACGCGGGTCGGGTCGGGTTAACCCGCACCCGACCCGGCT
>JAABUY010003566.1_pt1 | contig 16997 bp, 14 predicted proteins | sample 5560271 | NCBI WGS metagenome assembly JAABUY01 (sample SAMN10711886, study PRJNA513374) | rock metagenome | isolation source: Antarctica rocks | place: Antarctica: Victoria Land, University Valley
GCCAGGCGACCTCGTGTTGGGCACGGCGCGGCGGGGCCTGCGCCGCCTCACCGTCGGCATCCCCCAGGCGCTGCTCGTGGAGGGCGTGGCCATCTGCGCGCCCAACGGCCTGGGCAAGAGCAACGCCCTCTACAAGGGGCAGTTGTTGGAGGCTGACCCCGCCGTGGACTACGTGGCCACGGACCCCAAGGGCGAACACTGGGCGCAGACCGCCGCGGCCATGAGCCGCACGCATGACGTGTTTCGCCTGGACATGCAGACGCCGGCCGACAGCGTGACGTGGGCGCCGCTCTCCCTGGAGCGCACGCAGGCGCAGGCCGAGGCGTGGGCCGCCGCCTGGCTCCGCAACACCACGCCGGCCGGCAGCGCCCCGGCCGTGGCCTACTTCGAGCAGGCGCTGATCCTGCTCATCGCCGCCGGCGTCGCCCATGTCCACGCCGTCGCCCATGACGCGGGCCGCGCGACGGGCACGCTCGGCGAGCTGATCGACCTGCTGCTCCTGCCGACCATCGAGAAGATCGAGGCCCGCTTGCAGAAGACGCCCGGGGGCATCCCGCCGGCGGCGGGCCAGTTCCTCGGGCTCATCAAGGAGCACAAGGACCTGCGCACCTCGATCCCCTCGGGCCTGGCTCCACGCCTCTCCACGCTCACCGACGCGGCCGTGCGCGCTGTCGTCGGCGGCGCGGGCACGCTCGACCTGGACCGGCTGGGGCGGCGCGGCCGGCGGCCGATCGCGCTCTACATCGTGACGCCCGTGGGCGACCGCACGCTGCGCCCGCTCGTCGGCGGCCTGTTCACCACCCTCTTCCGCGTGCTCATGGACCGCGCGCGCACGCTGCCGGGCGGGGCGTTGGAGCGCGAGGTGCGCCTGCTGCTCGATGAGTTCGGGACGATGGGCGCGGTGCCCGACGCGCCCGACCGCTTCAACGTGCTGCGCCAGGTGCGTGTCTCGCGCGTCCTCTCGTTCCAGATGCGCTCGCAACTGATCGAGGACTACGAGGAGACCGGGGCCGAGGCCCTCGTGGAGTCGTGCAACGCGCTGGCGTGGTTGGGCGGGACGCGCGGCAAGGATGCCCAATGGGCCAGCGACACGCTCGGCAAGCGCACCGTGCTGGCGTCCAGCGCAGGCGATTCGGCCGCGCCAGGGGGCCTGTTCGGGCGCAAACCCGAGCGCGACAGCCGCTCGGTGAGCGAGGCGGGCGTGCCCCTGCTGTTCCCGGAGGACCTGCACGCCTCCTCGCGCCGGCGCATCATCGTGAGCGTGCGCGAGGCGCGGCCCATGGACCTGCGCACGCGGCCGTTCTACACCGTCCGCGCACTCCGACGCCTCTCGAAGCTCCCTGCCCCACCCGCGTGCGTCGAACGCGCGGACCCCGCGCCGGTCGCCGCCACGGCGGTCGCCGCCGCAGCCACACCGACACCCGAGCGCGCGGACGCACCGGTGGTCCCCGTGCCCGTGCCCATGCCTACCCCAACGCGGGGAGCGGCACCCGACGCGGCGTGGGGAGCTTCACCGGCCACGGTGCCCAGCGCGCCCGTGCGTGTGATGGCGAAAGCACTGGCTGCGGCCCCAGTGACGACGGCCGCAGCCACACCGGCGGTAGCGCCCGCATCCAGCCCGGCGCGGCTGCCGACGGCGCCCGTGAAGCACGGCACGGCCTACGACTGGACGGGGCTCCCATGACCGCACACGAGCCGCGCCGGATAGCGCCTTTAAGGGAGGGACAGGGGATGTTCTCGCACGCCGCCTTTACGGCAGGGGAGGCCGTGGGCTACAATGCCCATCATGAAGGAGTGCGCCATGTAGCACGATGCGCGGCCACAGCCGCGGCAAAAGGTAGAGGCCCACCGGTTTACACCCGGTGAGCCTCTACCTCGCCACAGACTACCTATTTATATTTGCTCGGCGCTGGTGTCGATCCCCACTAAGGAACCACCAGAGCCACCAACCGGAGGCCGTCGCCCGAAGGAGTTACCAGCTCCGAACCGGGTTGCGGGCCTGCAAGGAGGTTTTTATGCTTCAAAGCACACCCCTGCTCTCCCGACAGGATAGCGCGGACCCGCGCGCCTGTCAATGGGATAGCGTACCCCCCGTGTGGACACGCGCGGGCATGGTCGATACACAGCCCATCATCGCGGCCGTCGCGCGCGCCTACAACGAGGCCCACCCCACGGCCGACGTGACCCCCGACGCGCTCGTCCGCCCCGGTCGCACGGCCCACGTCGCCCAAGCGCGGCATCTCTGCGCCTACCTGCTCGTCGAGGACTATCACCTGACCAACATGGCAACCGCCTGGGCGTTAGGGCGCACCGACCACACCACCGTCGTCAACAGCCGCGCGCGGGTCACGGCCGCCCTGGACCAGGACCGCGCCCTGCGACAAGCCCTCGCCGGCGCGCGGGATATCCTGAGCGGCGGCGTCATACGCGAGCGCCCGCGCCGCGCCCAGGGCATCCGCCAGCCCTTCGCCGGGGCCACGCCCCGCGAGCTAGCCGAGTACCGCTACTGGCGTCTGCGCTCCCTCCGCCCTAACGGCAGCGGGGGCGCGCGATGAGCATGGTCATGATGGACACGGCCCTAGCAGAGGCGTGGACCTTCGGGGGCGTCGCCACGCTCAACGGCACGCAGATCCCCGACGCCTACTTCGACGAGGTGATGGCGCCGCTGGGACCCTCGGCGTTCATGGTCCTCATGTATGTGGCGCGCCGCACCTTCGGGTTCAAGCGCCACAGCGACCAGATCAGCCTCGACCAGATCTGCGACGGGATCGTCACCCGGGATGGACGTCGCCTCGACCACGGGACCGGCCTGGCCAAGTCCACCGTCGTGCTCGCCCTCGACCGCCTGGTCGCGTTCGGGCTCATCCGCAAGGAAAAGAACACCGACGCGCGGGGCGGCCAGCTCGCCAACACGTACCGCATCGTGTTCAAAGACGCGTGCGTGGCGGACCCGTCCCCCCTGTCCGGGACGCGGCCAGCCCCCGTGCGAGAGGCGATCACCCCCTCTGTCCGAGAGGCGGACAGCCCCCGTCCGACAACCGTACAGGCCCCTGTCCGCCATTCGGACAGACAACAAACAGTCGAGACAACAAACAGTCCAAGACACACAGATAACTCGAAACGAGGGGGGCGCGTCGAGCGCCTGACCTCCTCTCTCGATTCGACCGATTCGCTGACCGTGACGACAGAAAACACCGTGACACAGATACCGGCTGGCCACGTGGTGTCGCCCGTCGGCGAGCGCGTCGCCCGCTTGTCGGCCGAGTTGGGCGACGACGCGCCGCACGCGAGTCAGACGCGGGCGCTGAACATACAGCGTGCGGCCAGCTTGGGCGACGCGGCCGTGCTGCCCCTGCTCGATGAGGCCGCGGCGATCACCCGGTCGCAGGCGTCGGCGATTACGAAGCGGGGCCGCGGCGGCACGATCATCCGCATGCCCTACCTACTCGCTACACTCCGGGGCCTTGCCGAGACGCCCGACGTGTGTCCTGCCACGGACCGGCCGACGGGCAGCACGTCGGTCAGGCCCTCGGCCCTTGCTGCACGAGACGTGGACGATGCTCCGGCGACCACGGAGGCCGCGGTGGTGTGGCGGGCCGTGCAGGGCGAGGTGCGGCGAGACCTGACGGCGGAGAACTACGCCGCCTGGTTCGCCCCCACGCGAGCCGTCGCGCTGGAAGAAGGCGCGTTGCGGGTCGTGGTGCCAACCCCCTTTCACCGGCAGTGGCTGGAACACAAGCTGCGGGGGTGCGTAGAACGGGCGTTAGGGCACACGGGCTACGCCGGGGTGCGCATCGTGTACGACGTGGCAACATCGGGGGAGGCCTCAGCGGGGGACGACCACGCCGCGTGCGTCGATCCCGTCGATCGCGTTGTGCCCATCCTTCTACCATCCGCCGTCGCCGCGCCGCCCCCGGTCGCCGCTGCGCGGCCACCTATTGCGCCGTCCACCCCTCATCCTCATCCGTGTCCGACCATGGTACCTGTTGCCACGCCGCTCCCGCTGGTGGCGTGCCCCTACTGCCGTGCCGCGCCGTGCCGCTGCCGCTTGGCGGACCACCTGCAGCGCGTGGTCGCGGCGGGGGTGGCGGTGGCCCCCGTGAGAGCTCCGTGATGGGAGGGACCGGGCCCGCGTCGCCCCCGCGCGCCGCGTCGACCGCACCGGGTAGGATACGGAGGATGGTATGCGCGTCGTGTCGGTCGTCGCCGGGAGGGGGGCGACACGTGGGCGTACACGAGAGGCCGGTCACGGACCGGGAGGGCGGGATGGAGGACGAGGGCAGTGCGATGGACGTGACGACGGTCGTGGTGATCGACCACCAGCCGCTGTTCCGCGCCGGCGTCCGCCACGCGCTGGAGCGGGACGCGGGCGCGTGTGCGGTCGTGAGCGAGGTGGGGGACGGCGCGACGGGTGTGCAGCGCGCTATGGCGTACGAGCCGTCCGTGGTGGTGCTCACGGTCGAGCCTGGCGGCCTCGCCGGCCTGGAGACGATCCGCGCACTCAAGCGCGCGGTCCCGAGCGTGGCGGTGGTCGTGCTGGCCGGCCGCGCGGACGCGGAGACGCTGTTCTACGCCATCCGGTCCGGCGCCGCGGCCTACCTGACCAAGGACGTGGACCCCGCGACGCTCGCCGACGCGGTGCGTCAGGTGGCGCGGGGCCGCTACCTGATCAACGACAGCCTGCTCTCCGCCCCGGCGGCGGCCTCGCGCGTCCTGGACAGTTTCCGCGACCTGGGCACCGGGGCCGACCGCGCGATCGAGCAACTCTACATGCCGATCTCGGCGCGCGAGGTCGAGGTGTTGGAGTGCATCGCGGGGGGCCAGAGCAACAAGGAGATCGCGCGGTCCCTGGGCATCAGCGACCAGACGGTCAAGAACCACATCGGGGCGATCTTGCGCAAGCTGGCGGTGAACGATCGCACCCAGGCCGTCGTCCACGCGCTGCGCCACGGATGGATCGAGGCGTAGCGCGGGCAGCGCGCCGCGTGAGAGGGGAGAGAGAGCGTATGGCGAGGGATCTGGACGCGACGAACGATCGTGCGGTGCTGCCCGACGGGTATCACGCCTTGCTGGGCGACCTGGAAGGCCGCATCCGGGCGGCGCAAGCCCGCGCGGCCTTTGCGGTCAACCGTGAGCTGATCGACCTCTATTGGCAGATCGGTCAGGCCATCCAGCGGCGGCAAGAGGAACATGGGTGGGGGGCACAGGTCGTCGCGCGGCTCTCGGTGGACCTGCGCCGGGTCTTCCCCGACATGAAGGGGTTCTCGCCGCGCAGCTTACAGTACATGCGCACCTTCGCCGGCGCGTACCCCGATCCCGCGATCGCGCAGCAGCTGCTGCGCGATTTGCCCTGGGGTCATGTGATGCGCCTGCTCGACGCGGTAGCGGACCCCACGGAGCGCGACTGGTACGCGCGCCAGGCGGTCGCGCATGGGTGGAGTCGGGCTATGCTCGGCCACCACATCGAGGGCGGGCTCTACCAGCGGCAGGGCCACGCGTCGACCAACTTCGCGCGCACGCTCCCGTCGCCCCAGTCTGACCTGGCGCAGCAGGTGCTCAAGGACCCGTATTCCTTCGATTTCCTCTCGCTGGGGGCGCAGGCGCGCGAGCGCGACCTGGAGCGGGGGTTGATCGCGCACATCCAGGAGTTCCTGCTGGAGTTGGGGGTGGGCTTCGCGTTCATGGGGAGCCAGTACCGGCTCGACGTGGACGGCCGAGACTACTACATCGACCTGCTGTTTTACCACGCGCGCCTGCACTGTTATGTGGCGGTCGAGGTCAAGATGGTAGAGTTCGAGCCCGCCTTCGCCGGCACGATGAACTTCTACCTGTCGGCCGTCGACGACCTGCTGCGCACGCCAGGCGACCAGCCGAGCATCGGGATCATCCTATGCAAGGGGAAGAGCACGGTCGTGGCCGAGTATGCCCTACGCGACGTGGCCAAGCCCATCGGCGTCTCAGAGTTTACGCTGATGGAGGCGTTGCCGACGAACCTGCGGGGGAGCTTGCCAACGATTGAGGAGTTGGAGGCGACGCTGGGCGATTCCCTCGCTGGCCCGACAGATGACGGGGGAGGGTCGGCGCCATGAGCGCAAGCGCGACCCTGCCCGCCCTCGGTGTGCTCGACGTGGACGGCTTGCACCTGCCCGACAAGCCCCTCGCTCCCATCCGGGGGACGATCCGGCACGTCGGCGACCTGTATAACGGCGCGCGGGGGCACAGGCTCACCCAACTCTGGCTCACCGACGCCTGGGTGCGCGCGGCCGGGCTCCCCGACGAGCTCGCCGTGGCGGGCCAATTCCGCGAGGTACGCCATGCATTCGTGTCGGACGGCCTGGACGAGCTGCACGCCTTCCCCACGGCGCTCACACCCTGGCTCGACCTGCGCAAGAAAGGCGAGGCCGGCTCGGGCGTGTCGATCGTGTTCCCGCTCTACGACGAGCACGCGGTGTGGGGCCTCGACACCGACGGCGCGACGCTGCTGGGTGGCCTGGTGGCCTACGCCGAGGCGGTGGGCACGCCGTACTACCGCTCGCCCGGGCGCACGGGGACGGACCTCCTGCAGGAGCTGGGCAAGCGGGGGGCGGGCGCGGGGCGCGAGTTCGCCGAGCGGTGGCCGGGACCGGCCTTGCGGGTGGACACGGAAACGGAGGTGAGTTGGCTGCGCACGCTCGCGCCGGCCGAGCGCGCGAAGACATACCTCCACTCCTACGATAAGAACGCGCAGTGGTTGAGCGCCGCCGGCGTGGTGGAACTGGGTCTGTCGGGGATCGAGGAGCGGCGCGACCCGTCCGGCAAGCTGCCGTTCGACAAGAAGCTGCCGGGGTACTGGCTGGCGCGGATCGCCGGCGCGGAGGAGCGATGGGCCTGCACGCCAACGGTGGCCTGGGCACTGGAACGCGGCCAGGCCGTCGCGATCACCGAGGCATATGTGTGGACCAAGCACTCGCGGGTGATGGAGACGTGGTACGAGCGGCTGCGCACGGCGCGGACGGCGCTCTACGCGGACCCGACGCCGGCCGGCGCGCTGGCCCTGCGCGCGCTCAAATACACCTACTCCCTGACGATCAGCGGCTTTAGCAGCGCATGGCAGCGCGAGAGGCGCAGCCCGTTGTACCGGCCGGACTGGCGGCATCTCGTGATCGCGCAGGCCAACGCGAACCTGTCGCGGGCGCTGCACAAGATGGACGCGGCCGGCTATACGCCCGTCGCCGTCCACAAAGACGCCGTGTACCTGCTCTCCGACGAGCCCGACCCGGTGGCGGCGTGCCCGCCCTCCGTCACGCTGGGGACGGGGCTGGGGCATTTCAAGGTGCAGGACGCGGCGATCCCGCTGGAGCGGGTGCTGCCGGCGTTCGACGCCACGCACGGTGGCGGGGTCGGCACGTTGTTGCGGCTCCTGACGCCGCTGCGCGCACGCACAGACGCGCAAGGGGCGGCGTAGCGTGGTGACGTCTATGGGTGAGACAGTTTACATCGTCACCGGGGCGCCGGGCGCCGGGAAGACAACGGTGTTAGAGGAGTTGCTTCGCCTCCGCACCGACTACATCGTCGTCGACGGCGATTGGCTCCTGGGAGCGGCCTCGACCCTGGCCAAGGCGTCGGTCATCTCCGACCGCTCGACGTGGCGGCCCTACCGGGCGCTCTGGTTCGAGGTGTTGCATGCCATCGTGCGCAATGGTCGGACGCCCGTGCTGTTCGCCGCCATCGACGAGGGCGACGTCGAGGAGTTGGGGGATATCGCGTGGTGCGGCGGCATCGCCTGGTTGCTGCTGGATTGCAGTAACAGCGTACGCAGGGAGCGGCTGTTGCGGCGTGAGGGGTGGACTGTGGTCATGATCGACGACGCCCTCGCCGATGCCGCGGCGTTACGCGTGGCCGTGCAACGCCGGGTAGACACGGGGGCGCAGTCACCAGGCCAGGTCGCACAAGCGATCCTGTCGTGGCTGCATGGTGCCCACGCGGACAGATGATGCCCGCCCTAACGACGGCGCGTGCCCGGGATGGTCACACCCCACGCATCGACGGGTGAGGGGTCGCTGCCGCGCGAGCGTGAAATTGCCATATAGAGTAGTCCCAGAAGGGAGCGTCATGTCGGACCTGGGCGAGGACGTGGCGCGGGCGTACGAGGCGCGGGTGGCGGTGGCCGATGTGGAACTGACGCCAGCGGCGATCCGCGCCGTGGTGCGGCAACTTGGGGGTGGGGAGGGGCGCGCGCAGGTCGCGGCGGGGAACAAGCACCTGGCCGGTCAACTCGGCATCAGCGTCCGCACCGTGCAGCGGTGGCAGAAGGAGGGCGGAGAGGCGCGCCGCGTGGCGCACTCGACGCCGGGGCTGCGGATCAGCGTGCAGGGGATCGCGACGGAGCAACAGCGCGCCGCCAACGCGCGCGCGTTCCGGGAGCGAGTGCAAGAGCAGGGGCTGGACGTGGGGGCGTGCCGGGTCATGGTGCTGGTGTACAACGAGGATCGCGCCCGTCCACGTAGTATCGGGGACATGCACATTGCGGGGACGAACGAGGGTTTGATCGACGCGCTCGACGCGCTGGAGGATGGGAATACGGCCGCAGCGGCCGAGGCGTTCGGCAACGCGTGGTTGGGGACGTATGGGATAGACGTGGACGCCGCGGTGACCGACGTGGTGGGCGCCTTCGCGCTCGGTGAGTGATGGGCCTGAAAACGCGGTGATCCGCACCGTGCCACGCGACTGATGTGACCAGGCCCGCGACGATCGTCGACGCTTGATCGCGGCGGCGCAGCATGATAGGGTGAGACAACGTGAGTCGAACGGGTGATAGAAAGGGTCGTTGACATGGACGAGACACCGAACGCGATGAGACCGAAGAAAGGGCCGGGCCTGCTCCGGCAGGTGTGGGATCAGACGATGCGGGACGTGCGGCGCGACCTCGGGCGCACATGGCGTACTCAATCCTCCCTGGCGCGACGGGCAATCCTCGTCGGCGTGCCCGTGCTGCTCGTCCTTCTGCTGGCCTTCATCGTGATCCCGGCCTTCTCTGGGTCGTCGCTCACGGGCACATGGGTGGAGTCCTCTCGGAACGGCGCCCCCATCGCGGGGGTGCCCGGGGTGATCCAGATCAACGGGGACGGGACGGGGCTGTATAACAACACGCCGATCAAGGTCAGCTATCCCGACGGCGGGCACATCTCCTTCGGCGCGCCCTCGGAGACCGGGCTGGGGCTCACGACACCCTACCACCTGGATGGCGACACCCTCATGTTCGGCGCCCCTCCCAACACGGACGTCTTCCACAAGGAAACACGCGGCTTCCTGGGGCTCGGCCCCGCCCCCACATCACTCCCCACGGTGACCCCGACGGACACGCCGGCCCCGACTAATACGCCGGCCCCAACGAACACACCGTTCCCGACGGACACGGCCGTTCCGACGGACACGCCGCTCCCGACTAATACGCCGACGCTGACGCCGATCCCTTTGCATATCCAGGCTTGGGCCGCCCCGGTCTCGACCGCGGGCTCCTCCGCGTCATCCTCCACACAGGTACGCGTGAGCGCGCGCGCCGGGCGCGTGGCGCTCCTGGGCGGCGAGAGCACGAGCACGGGAGCCTTGACCGTCGCGGACGCGCGGACGGGCCGGGTCACCACGGTAATTCCGCTCAACAGCGCGGGGCGGTTGGATGTCGATTATGCGCACGGGCACGCCCTCATGGAGGTCGACGCGCCGTACGGGGCCACCTCCTATGTCGCCAACGTCGCGCTGTCGTCGGGCGCGACGATCACGCGCACGCTCCCGCGGAGCCTACAAGGGGATGCCCTCACCGCATGGGTGGCCGATCCGACGAGCGGCGGCGCGCTCCTCGCCGCGAAGGGTGAATCGTACAACAACATTGCGTCGCGGATCGCCAGCGTGTCGCCGAGCGGGCGCATCCGCCACACCGGGACGCTCGGTACCGACGCCAGCGTCCTCTACGTCGATCCCCACGATCGGACGGTCGTCGCCGTAGAGGGCGGGTCGTCGAGCACGGGCGCGCCGCTGGAAGGCTTTAACACCACGACGCTGCAACGGACGTGGGCGATCACCCTGGATTACGGGCCGTCCGCCTACGCGGTGGACCCCATCCACGGCACCCTCTGGCTCGCGGCGCAGGGAGGCCGGACGCAGGTCCTATCCATGGCGAACGGGCAGGTCATCCACACCATTGACCTGTCGTATGCGAAGCCGGACGGGTGGACCCAGAATACTGATCTGGTGGTGGATGGCGCGCACGATGTCGGCTACATTTCCTGGTCCAGCGGCTCCTTCGTGAGCCCGGCGACGAGCATCGACCGCATTGACCCGCGAGCAGGCAAGCGGACGACCTTGGCCACGCCCGGCGGTGACTCGCTGCTGGCGGCGCTCGCCAGTGGGAAGTTGCTCACCCAGGACGCGAACAAGCGCCTCGTCATGCTCAACCAGCACACGGGCGCCCCTATCGAGACGATCGCGGACCCGAACGGGTTGGCGGCGGGCAACGGCAGCAGTTCCGGGGGATTTTCCAGCACAGGCGTCGTGGGCTCGCCGGACATCGACGAGGTGAATGGCCAGGTTCGCGTGGCGTACGCGGCCACGGTCCAATACCAGAACGACGTGAGTGGCAGCAATACGGCGCCGGGGCTCGTCACGATCGCGTTCCGCGACCCCACGTCGTAATGAGAGGGTGTAAGGGGGCAGATAAAGTGCGCGGAAAACAGGCGTGAACGACGGTCTATCGCATATAAAATGCGCGGTCTATCGCACGTAAGGTGCGCCGATCCTGCATCTGTCGCACATAAAGTGCGCCGATCCGTCGGCACGGGGAGCGCCGTGGGCGCTGCCTGAGGCGAGGAAAGAGCCATGCGCAGGCACGGAAGAGGGAAGAGGAGGGGCCGCGGTGAGGATAGCGCAGGTTAGGTGCCCCATGGCGCACTTTATCTGCCCCCTTACATCAAGGTCAGCTAGCTGGCCGACAGCGGGGGAGAGTTAATCCTCCTCGCGGTGGGTCGTTCTGGATAGCGACTGTCGCGGATGCGCATGCCCTCACAATCAGGGGACGACGCCGATAGCCTTTGCGTAGTCCGCCGGGGCTTTGCCGACGATTGCCTTGAAGTCCTTGATGAAGTGCGCCTGGTCGAAATAGCCGAGGTTCAGGGCCAACGCCGGCCAGTCCACAACGTCGCTGGCGGCCACGCGTTCGGCCGCTTCATGCAGGCGATAGCGTCTGATAACCCACTTCGGCCCCACGCCGACATAGCGGCTGAAGAGACGTTGCAGCGTCCTCCTGTTCAGGTTGAGCCGCCCCACGAGGCCATCGACCGTGGTGATGTCCCGGTCCGCGATGATGCGATCGATGGTCTCGGTGATCACCCCCACCGTCTCGTCCCGCTCTGGACACCGCGCACGCAGAAATGTCTCGGCGCAATCGACCATCTCCCCCTCGTCCTCGAGCGCGAGGATCACCCCTGGCAAGGCCGCGCCGGCGACGCCGAAGGCCGTGCGCAGGCTGATAGAGCTATCGGTGAACGCGGACACGGGCGATGTGATGAAGGGATAGAAGGCGCCGGGCCTGAATTTGATGCCGAACACCCGCCCCCTGTCCACGAGGAGCTGGGAGAACCGCCCCCGCACAACGCCGACAATCCGCGATTTATCCTTCTCGATCACGAGGTGGACGCACGGATGGGGGAGGACCTCCGCCAGGTAGGGCTCACGCCCCTGGAGATCCCAGCTGACAACCCAGTAGTGCTCCACGAAGAACGCCAGGTCCGTGGCCGGTGAATGCAACGACAACTGAAATTTCTTTCCACCCGCTTGTGGGTCCAGGATGCCCCTGGGCTTCCCAACCTGTGTCATCACCATCACTCACACCGCATCGAGATAGGAGCGCCGTCTCCGCTATGCCGCCCCGGCGGTGTTGGGCGAGGCGGCTAATCCGCGCCATGCGCGCGTCCCACATGGCGCGTTTTTACAATACGTCGCGTTGCGCCTGTAGTATAGTTGACCCCAGGCGCCGCGACGAGAACATTTGTTCTTTATACGCATGGAGGCATGGTCATCAGCTGGCGAGCCTCCGCTGCCTATAATATATGTCGAGTGCATGCTGCTATTATGGACGCAGCAGGGAGGAATCACGATGAGCACACACGCGACGGGCACGTTTGACGTGAAGACCTGGGATGAGAAACCCTACGAGGAGCTCGACGGAGGGGCGAAGCTCACCCGCGCCAGCGTGACGCAGTCCTTCCACGGGGACATCGAGGGTGCGGGGGCCGTGGAGTACCTGATGATGTACCCCGACGAGAGTTCCGCCCGCTTCGTTGGACTGCAGCACGTGGTCGGCCGCATCGGTGGCCGATCCGGGAGCTTCGTGCTCCAGCTCAGTGGGACATTCGAGGACGGCACGGTCAAGGCCACCTGGTCCGTCGTGCCGGGTTCTGGGACCAACGACTTGCGGAGCCTGCGGGGCGAAGGACACTTTGCCGCGCCACGCGGACAGAGCGCGTCCGTCACGCTCGACTATGATATCGAGGCGGTGTAAGCGATCATCAAGCGCGGGGACGCGCACGCACAACGATCATCGAAAAGGGCAAGACTAGCGCCTGTGATGCACTCTAGACCATGACATGAGCGACACGCGTGAGCATTAGGATGGCGAAGGCGAGAAAATGGAGGCCGGCCAAGGTCTCGGTCAAGCACGTTAAGCACCTGACCATAAGTTCGGCACAGTTTCTCGGGCGAATCACGCCTAACAAAACCGTGCCAGATTTCTGAGCACATGCTTAGCCATTTAGTTCATCAGCGCGTGATTTGGGCTCAAATTACGCGTCCCACGGCGACACAACCTCCTGTGCCCTGCACCCGCGTCCACGGCCGGTCCGGGCTCACGACGCGTCGAATGCGACCCGCGGCAACGACCGCGCTGCGCGGTCGCCCCCGCTAGGAGGAGCGGCCCAGGGCCATTGGCGCGGGCGCGGTGACAAGCTCCTGGTAGGCGGCGACGAAGCCATGGACATCGCCGCGGGCTTGCAGCGTGAACGTCCGCCCATTCTCGACGGTGATGGTGAGCGGTTGCCAACTCTTGTCGATCTCCGCGCTGATCTGCGTGATGTGGCGCAGCGGCACGGCGCCGAGATGGTCATGCACCTGGCTGAGCATGGGATCGGCGGCCCAGACGTGGAGGGCCTCGGGAGACAAGCCGAGGATGACGGCGGCGTCGAGGGGGACGCCGGTGTCCTCCTGGAGATGGGCGGCGGCGGCGCGCGCGACGGGGCGGGCGATGAGGTAGTTGCCGAGGGGGGTGAGCCAGTGGGTGAAGCTCGCGGCCGTTTCGACGCGCGCGTAGACGGCGCTGCGCAGCGCCGTCCCCCCAAGCTGGGCGGATAGGGTCGGGACGAGGTCTTTGTCCTCGATATGCATGACGGCCTCCCGTGGAGAGTGAGTCGCGCGTCTGTCCCTTGTCCCTGCGGGGGACCCACAAAACGGCGCACGACACGAGGGACGTGGCCGGTTTCACCACTCGCTCGCCGCAGTCGGGGTGACCATCCAAAGACTGCGGTTGAGTGCATCCACGTCACGAGGTGTAAGGCGTCAAAGTTGTTGAGCGGGATGAACACTTATGGGGACCGCTACCGTCAGAGTTGTTGAGCGGGAAACGTCAGAGGGGGTGTAAGTTTTCAGGCTAGATGGGCGGGGCGCACGCCTGGATAGGTGTAAGACGTCAGAGTTTTTGAGCCAAAAGGACGTGTCAAGGGCACAAAAACCGCACAGTTGCTGAGCCAAAACCGCAGAGATAGTGAGCCATCGGGCAGAAACGTCAGAGATAGTGAGCCATCGGGCAGGGACAGGGTGGCATACAGCAGAGAAAAAGGGGCTATATCGTGTGTAAAAGGGAACAAGAGGCGCACAAAGAGACGATGGCTCACTAACTCTGCGGTTTTGGCTCAACAACTGTGCGGTTTGGCTCAAAAACTCTGACGTCTTACAGCGGCAACCGCCGGCAGGACGAGTTTGCATGCGAGCCCGCAGGCATCGCCGCGTCGAGAGCCCGCCCCGATCAGGCCGAGAAGTGGCCCGACGATGCATGACACGATCGACCAGAAGAGCACGTTGTTGACGAAGGCCCCCCAGTCCGTACCCGTCGGATCGGACTGAGCGATGCCTCGGTAGCCGCCTCTCAGCAGGTCCGCCACATAGTAGCCGCAGGTCGCCAGCACCAGGGCCGTCATGCCTGCTATCGCACTTCGTCGCCAGCCAGCGGCGAGTCGGCCCAGGAGGATCGCTGCCCCGGCCCAGCTCCAGCCGACGCCGAGGATCAACGATGCAGGGACCAGAGCGGGGATGCCGGCCCCGTTGATCGCCGACGCGACGCTGCCGAACACCAATCCGCCGACGGTGGCGGCAACGAGGGTGGCAGGCCACGTCCGAAGCCGCACCGTCGGCACCTCAGCCCGCTCACCCCTCATGCGTCACCCCCGATCATCCATCATGCGTCATCACGGCGGTGCCGGGCTCCGGCTGTAAGATCCCATAGTTTTTGAGCCACGTGTGAGTGTGGACGGTGGCGCACATCCCAGAGTTTCTGAGCCAGACATCCCAGAGTTTCTGAGCCACCCTGCAAAAAATCCCAGAGTTCGTGCGCCGATCCGTCCGCCCGGTTCTATGGGTAGGGGGTATTTCACACAGGCGGAGGGAGTATGAGCAGGATCGCTCAAAAGCTGTGAGATGTCTGGCGCAGGAACTGTGGGACGGGGCGCAGGAACTGTGGTGTAAGGCGTCACAGTTTCTGCGCCGGATTGACACGCGGCGCAGTGCAAAACGTCATAGTTAGTGCGCCAGAAACGTCACAGTTCTTGCGCCATCCTCCAAAAACGTCATAGTTGCTGCGCCGATCCGCGCAGTGTGCATCCCAGATGAGCAGGGGTATTGCATCTCCAGAGATGCAATATCACGGTTAAAAAGAGGGGGATGAGGGTGCGCAAAGGGGTGGCGTGCAAGGTCGCGCAGGAACTGTGACGTTGTCGGCGCAGGAACTGTGACGCTAGGCGCAGAAACTGTGACGCCTTACATCAAGGCGTGCGTGCGGATGGCTGTGGGGCGTGGCGCGGGCTCCACGCGGCGCACACAGCGGGTCCACGCCGCCGGTGTAAGGCGTCAGATTAGATGAGCGGGTTTCACCCGTACAGTGGTGAGAAGCGTCACAGTACGTGAGCGGGAAACGTCACAGGAGGTGAGCCAATCCGCACGGTGCGTCACAGTACGTGAGCCAACCAGCGCGTGAGGGGTGCGCGTCGGCGCGCAGTGCGCGGTGTCCCCAGCGGCGTTTTGACGCTTAGATGGACGTCGAGAGAGGCGGTGACGGGGCCATAGTGAGAGATAGTTCACCGACTGTGACGCAACCGGCTCACCTACTGTGACGTTTGGCTCATCTAATGTGACGCCTTACAAGTGTGACCGGCCCCTGTGTGGCCCGCTTCGCCAACGCCTCGACGAGGTGGCTCCGCTCCGGCTCCGCGAGCTCGGTCCGGTAGCGGCGCGCGAACTCGTCCCACCGCGCGGGGTCATGACCAAACCAGCGGCGTCGCTCGGTCGACGGCGCGATGTCCTTCATCCATGTGTCGATGTCATTGGCCTTCTCCTTACTGACACCGCGCGGCCACAACCGATCCACCAGCACGCGATAGCTATCGGCGGCGGCCGGCTCGTACGTGCGTTTGATCCGCACGCGCCCCGTCGCGTTACTCTCCGTCACAGTGGTCTGGTGTCCCATCGTGTGTCCCTTCCCTTCCCTGCGCGTCTCTTCTCGCCGTCCCCGCCATGCTGGCCCCTAGGACGCCCGCGCGGGCCAGGCAATGGTGAGCAGGAACGCGCTCTCGTCGAGCGCTTCCACGTCATGGGCGACGTCCGAATCAAGCGCCAGGACGTGCCCGGCCGGCAGGTCGATCGTCTGATCAAGCACCTGGAGGCGTACGTGTCCGGTCAGCGTCTGGATAGAGAGGCGTCCGGGCGCGCGATGTTCCTCCATCCGGCCTCCCTGTCGCATCACGATCAGGACGATGCGGAAGTCCGGTTCCTTGACCAGGGTCTTGGCGTTGCGCATGCTTTGCCGCCAACTCTCCTCGCCGCGCAGGCGCTCTACTTCCCCGAAAAGATCGAAGGTGAGCAGTGCGCCGGCCACCTGATGCATCGGTCGCTCGGGATTGCCATGTGTCTGTCCGGCCGGATAAGTGGTTGAAGACGGGCCGCCCGTGTGATCGGTCTCCATGGGACGTTGTCCTTATCTATAATGCGGGGTTCTCGATCCTGGGATGCGGGGTTCTCGATCCTGGGATGCGGGGTTCTCGATCCTGGGATGCGGGGTTCTCGATCCTGGGATGCGGGGTTCTCGATCGAAAGATCGGGGCGCGTCTCATCGCGTCGCACCCCCACGCCCGCAGGTTCTATGCCTGTCGGGGAGGCCGAACGCAACGGCAGAACGGTATCACCAGGCGGGAGTGTGAGTCCCGTGGCCCGACGGACATAGCCGTTGAAGTCGATGTAGCGCGCCAGGGTGAAGCTGTACGGGCCGGATGCGAGTGTTGTAAGGCGTCACGTTCGCTGCGCCGATCCGCACAGAATGTGTCTGTCGTCGTCGGCGTTGCCGGAGGGGAGCAGAGGTATTATTACGCTCAAAAAGAGGGTCATGGGGGCGTGCAGAGGGACTGGGTGGAGGATGGCGCAGCTACTGTGACGTTAGGCGCATTTACTGTGACGCCTTACAGCCGTGTGCGGTGGTGGTGGTGGCGTGTGACACAGGGAGGGAGATGACCGTGCGCACGCATTGTCCCGCCCCGGCCGCCCGTGGCGGGGGTGGTGGCTCCGGCCAAGCACCCTCGTGGCGCCCGGAGCTGGCCGCTTACCGCTGCTTCTTCCGACCTGACGGGGTTCACAGGGCTCCGCCGCACAAGGACTCGCACCATCGGCGTCACCGCCGGCCGCTCGTGGCGGACGGGGACGGGCCGCAGGCG
>JAABUY010003567.1_pt1 | contig 16994 bp, 15 predicted proteins | sample 5560271 | NCBI WGS metagenome assembly JAABUY01 (sample SAMN10711886, study PRJNA513374) | rock metagenome | isolation source: Antarctica rocks | place: Antarctica: Victoria Land, University Valley
CAATTGCCGCAGGCTCACTGGATGGGTGCCATTGACGCAGGCTCACTCGGTGCGTGCCATTGCCGCAGGCTCACTAGATGGATGCCATTGACGCAGGCTCACTAGGTGAGTGCCATTGCCGCAGGCTCACTAGATGGATGCCATTGACGCAGGCTCACTGGGTGGGTGCCATTGACGCAGGCTCACTCGGTGGGTGCCATTGAAGCAGGCTCACTCGGTGGGTGCCATTGACGCAGGCTCACTGGATGGGTGCCATTGACGCAGGCTCACTCGGTGCGTGCCATTGACGCAGGCTCACTGGATGGGTGCCATTGACGCAGGCTCACTAGGTGGATGCCATTGACGCAGGCTCACTGGGTGGATGCCATTGAAGCAGCCTTGCGAAGTGGTCGGCCACCAGGTAAACAGATTTCTTTAGACTCGTTCCGTCTCGCTGAGTATCTTGAATGGATCTAGATATCAGTATCGTATGGTTCACGGATTCTTAGTATAATGTTGGAACCGTACCTAGAATCTATCCACACTGCCGTGATGTAGTGCATAGCTGAATAGAATGTTTGATCGATAGAGATATTACAATTAGAATACTAAGAATACAGAAGCAAAGAGAAAATCCGAGCTGTATTTGTAGTAGATTTGCCAGAATCCGAAAAGAGGTTCAAGTAAATGTTTAGCCTAGGGGCAAGTGACGCCTTACTTCTAGCAGACTCAGCACAGTTCATAACAGATAACATCAAGAAACTCATAGAAGGTAGATCAAAGTGTCAACCAAAGATCAAAGATGATAAATTCCATGTTGCGATGCTGATAGAAATAAGATAGCAATAATAGAAGACAAAGAATAGCTCGAAGTGTGTTGAAAGAAAGTACTGCAACAACTATTTAAGCAGAAGGCAGAAGCCTAAGGATCTAGCGCTAGTTCCGAAAGGGAAGTGTTGCGACACAGGGAACCGGTGTTGCCAAGGCTGTGTCGATGACACTGGCTCAAGGTGTTACCTAGTCGGATAACTAGATCAGGTGCTAGGCTGGCGACGAGATTGGCTTCGAGGTTGGTTGGCAATAAGGTTGGTAACCGGGCTGGCCACCAGGTTGAATACAATCATAACAAAGTGGATGTGATGTATAGATAGAAGTGGATGTTATGTTGAAAGGTGGAGAAGTTGGATGTAGGAGAAAGAAAGTATGGCGGAATACTTGAGGTTTATGTATGTCTTGATGAACACAGCATATGGGAATAGCAAATGAATAGAAAATGAAGAAGCATATGAATTGTTGTACCAGAGTACATGAATTCTGAACAGAACGCTGAAATGAGAATGAAAATGAATCAGTATTGAACTTCATTGACTTATCACTGCCATAGTGCTGATGCCTTTAGGTGAATTCAACATCAAGCATTGTGAAAGGCTGAGACTTGCTTTGGCTACAGAGTAGCGAGGCGAACAAATATGAATACACCAGACACCCTCGCTGCTGTAGCCGGCGTTCCGCCAGCAAGGATCGAAGCTCGCCCTTCCAAACCCCTTTCTAAACCAATCTCACTGCTGTAGATCTCGTAACCTTCCTGCTGTATGACCGCCAAGCTCTTGCTCCTACCACTGCTGCTGTATGTCCATCGTATCCTCGTAGGAATCCTGCTGTCGCCGAGAATAGAATGCCTCCAAGAAGGATGATCCTCCTAGATCCTCTGTAGGGACCTCGCTCCACTGTCGCATCTAGCTGTACTGTAGTAGCACTGTCGCACCTCGAACCTCGCCTGCCCAGCTGTCGACTTTGCTGCAGTTGAGCAGAAACATTCAATCAAAAAAAAAGCAAGACTGCGGCCACTGCATTAAACCCCGAAGTGAGCCAGACCTTTTGTCGGGCCGAAGAGTCCACCATGTCTGTTGTGGCGGATGAGGAATTCGAGATGTCTCCGGAATAGCCTGCGAGGCGCACAACGCCTCACTTCCAGTGGCTGTGCTCCCGCTTACCTCTTACGGGTTTCCATCCTCATCCTGCGTTCGATTTCCTAACCCTGCCGCCCTTCACCCTTCACCCTTCAAGCCATTGGTACAAGACCTCGTACTATCATTTCCTGCTGGCTACACCCGGACACGCTTCTTGAACGGCGTGCTTGTCGCGGCAGCCAGCCCTGCAAATACCAGGGAACGATTATAACTCCATTTATCAAGAAGAGCTAAAGACATTTGAGACAAGCTCAGTGCAAGCCACGCCTGTAGAAGAATTAACGAAAGAAGTAAGAGAGTCCGCAAGCGACAAGCGGGCAGGTAGACTTTATAAAAGGAAGGAAGAGCTCTTGGGAGGTTCCCAAATAAGACAAGAGTGCCAGCGAGATGTAGGGAAACTCGATCTGGACAAAGCGCCAGCGGGATGCAGGGAAACCCGATTGGGATGAATGTCCCGACTGAGAAGCAAGCAACAGGATGAATAGGGAAAGTACCAAGATGAGCCGAAAACCCCCATGTTGGAGCCACCGAGTTTCTGCATCACCAATCGGTCGGCTCTGCTTCGTGTGAGTGTAAATCTGGCAGCTGATCTGCATAATAAAACAGTCGTGGTCGCTGCTCTTCGACTATTTTCCGGCTCACATTTTATGACGAACGTAAGTGGCAAGCGACTCAAATTGACAGATTCGGTGTAGGAGGATAGAATGGATATAGGAGGTGTAGGTCACGTGCCAGCGAGAGGTAGCCTTGATCCTATGGGGCTAGCGAGAGGTATTGGGGAGAGCAAGCAGGAGACTCTCTAGGAGAGGTAGGTCGGAATCCCATGCGGCTAGCCAGGAAGACAGGGGGGGGGCGAGCGGTAGAAAGGTAGGGCAAGCACCGAAGGAACACCATCTAGGATCCAGTCATCTACCTACCGGGCGAGCGACTATCGAACAGCTGGCACCAGGATGAGAGGTACCGTCGGGCGGCGAGGAACGAGAGACAGCGGAGCGACAGGACGGCCAGGTTTCCGTTATTCGGAATTCCCCTATAGGCAGCTTTGACTGTAATTAATGATTATTATATCAGGCTCTCACCGTCACCCCCACTTGACCCCATCATCTCGACTTCACCTCACCTTCACGCCCTCTTCTATCAATTAACTTCTCAGCCATTCCTTAAGAATCACAGGGCGCCCATTCTCCGGCCTGACGCTTATTCTCTCTGGTAATCCTCATGGTCTGTTCAAGAGCCGCAAGGGCATAAAACATCTCTCCTGGACGTTGCCCACTAGACATCGACTTTGATTACTTTTTCCTTGCGCTTTGACTTGTGTGCTGAGTTTCACTGTCATGTTGCCAACGCCACCGCCATCTCCACCATTGATTGGAATATGTTCCCCAGAGAATCGACTTGGTCTAATTCTAGCTGACCGGCTGGAATTAACGGGCATCCTAGGAGTAGGAGCATATGGAGTGGTCTATACAGCTGTCGACATACACACGAGTGTGCCCTATGCAGTCAAGGCTTTGAATAAAATCGGTTTGGATTCGAGGCAACGCAAGTTTCAGCAGCGAGAGATACAGCTTCATCACGAGGCCAGCCATCATCCCAATGTGGTTTCATTGATCAAGATAATGGATTCCTACGACTGTACTTTCGTTGTTCTTGAGTTCTGTCCCGAAGGTGATTTGTTCTCCAGCATCACTGAAAGGGGCCACTATTTGAGCGATGATTACATGGCGAGGCGAGCTTTTCTGCAAATCCTGGATGCTGTCGACTTTTGCCATTCTATTGGGATATACCATCGGGACCTCAAGCCAGAGAACATACTTGTCAGTGACGAAGGCTTAACTGTCAAGCTTGCCGACTTTGGTCTTGCCACTCGAGATCATATCACCTTCGATTTTGGTTGCGGGTCTACCTTCTATATGTCTCCAGGTAGGGTTTTCTTTGATTATACCCAACGTCTAACTAATCTTCGCTTTCAGAATGTCAACAGACTACTTCAACCTCTTCTTGCTATGCATCTGGACCAAATGATGTGTGGAGCCTTGGGATCATACTGGTGAATCTTACCTGTGGCAGGAACTCATGGAAACGTGCGTCAATTGAGGACTCAACGTTCAGAGCCTATCTCAAGAACCCGAAGTTCCTAAGTTTCATTTTGTCGTTATCGCCAGAGCTTGACTTCATTCTCAGGCGCATTTTCGAGTGTGACCCACAGAGAAGGATAAGTATCTCGAAACTTAGGGATCTCGTTCTTAGATGCCCGAGATTCACGAATCGCTCTAACTTGACTTCTCCTACGCCGCCTGAGGATGTTACATACGTCACAGATGCGCCATACGACACAACGCCAAATACGATCAACTCATTCCAGCAATATCCGATTACTTCGTATACATCTGCATCATCTCCACCAATTCATTCTATTGTGGCGCAATATTCACAACTTACAATATCTTTCAATGAATCTTCACCGTCGGACAACGGATCCGTTTTCTCTTCAAGTTCTAGCTGCTCAACCACATTCTTCTGCAACTCTCATGAAGAGAGCTCAAAGGTTCAAATACCCACATACGTGCCACCTCAATCGGTGGGTAATTTCTACGGTAATTTCTTTTCATTGGACCCAACGCCGAAGCACATGGTTTCTCATCCATATATTTCTTCGGTCCAGGTTTGCTAAAATTTGATGGGAACCTCTACATGGTCATACTGCTTTTTGAAGTCTGCATTTTACTCATGTTGACATGAGGATGATTACGAATACACGACTTGAAGGTAGCCTTCTCCTCTTTTTGAGTGTCTGATTTTGCATAGAGACAATAGACGGGAGGAGCTTTCTTGATATTGGGAGGAATCCTGAGTTCGGCAACACTGGCGAACGAATTTCCAGAAGTCTTTTTCGGGGCGTATAACCAAGGTTGGGGGAGTCCACGGCAATACCTTGCTCCTCTACGTCATAATTCACGATAGATCGGGTCTGGCCAGCTGAGTGTCAAGGAATACCTGGTCTTTACTTCTTACTGTGTCTATTGGTCCGATTCTTGTGCATTTCAGAGCGTTTATGGGAGGCTTTTTTGAGGATAGGCTAGAGATTCTTTGCACAGAGAATATTCAAGGCGTACGGAACGGAAATACCCAATCACAACGGTCGGCTGATATGCCATTCAAGACACTTTTCTCTATCTACATCTGTTTTGAAATACGTGGGTTTGGTATCATCTATCAATGCTCTTCCGTCATGTACATTAAGAGAACGTTGTCGCCTCGAGCGAGCATTTCTCAAGTTTGAGAGCAATCTTTACCGAGCCAGACATCTACAGCACCTACATGCCCCACGTATGGTTTCACAAGGCTTTCGACACGGAATTTGCCTGGTCGTTGAGCTGTATACCTAGCCTGTTCATCGTGCATCTCATAAAGTCTTTCCGGACTAAATTCTGCTCGACGCGCAGTTGTCCCCCACCGGGCCCTAGCCCTAAGAGTCACAATAGGCGATGATCTCGGGGCTCCAATCATGGTCGTGGGTTGATGTTCTAGTCTGCCTCACACTCTGTGACTTGAACTTGGTAGTACCCCTTGCCGGGTCCTTGATTGGGTGCCTTGCAATCAATGTCTTGCATGAAAGGGATGTGCATATGTTGGAAATAGGGGAGTTGGAAACCTCCGCCTCATAGGGCTGGTAGGGCTGGTAGGGCTGAGGCCCCCCAGTAGAGTTTTCACCTTCCACCTCCGAACAACAACAACCAATATCAATATGCCCCCATATGACCTCGTATTCCAACAGCATATTCCACCGCCACCACCACCACCACCACCCACCACTATTCATCATTCTGCATCCATCATTCATCATTCATGCGGCTTATCAACATCAGAATGACACCGAATCCCTTAATGTATGATAGATTTGATTGGGTGCTTTGAAATGTTGTACGTGGCCTTGCTGCGTGGTCGCATGGCCGCTTTGGCTGCTTGGCACCTTTGCCCCGGCACCGCTTCGATGCATAGGCTCTGACTGATTCGGAGTCGTCGGCACGACACTTGAACTCTGTAAGACTGTACTCCGTACCGGCTGACAGGTTTTGCATTCGACCTTTCTGGCTGACAATGTTTCTTCTTGTCTCGGTTCCGATTGACCGTCATTCCCTCCATCTACTCGCGCGCCTGCCAAAGGGCGGGCAGGAACGGTGTCACGTTTCATCCCATTCGTGTACTTGTAAGGTACCTCTACGAATAATAATGTCTTGTTTGACCCACATAGACCAGGTTTATCTATTCCTTTTGGATGCTTCCAAACCATCGGACCACCGCTAATAATCCTTCGGATGCTGCTCATGTCTGTCGGTTCGGTTGACTTATGGGTACTCCCAGGGACTCCGTACAGTCTAACGTCAAACACCTCATGATTCGAGTCCGTACATGCAGACTGCAGTGTTTGATTAGCATCGTGAACTACCTTATGTTCCTCGCCAGGGTATAGCAATACGCAAGCCGTTCAGTCATCACTTCAAGTTTCCAGAGCTGCAAGATTTCTTTAGAGTGGTGGCTGACATTCGCGACACTTCAATCATCATAAATACTGCTTTACTTACTATCGCTAGTCTGGATGGGACGTGCTACGTTCTGTCCATGCTTAATGTGGTTCGTAGCTTGATCCAATTTCAAGATGAATGCTGACAGATTTCACGTAGTGACCAAACACCATACTAAGCAGCGCCGCCGTTAGAAGTTCGTAAGCAACGCTGTGGAATACCGTGTCTTCCGGACAAGATTCCAGTAGCATGGAAAGGAACCAACCACTGACTGTTATACATGATTGGTACAAACGAGAATGATTTTGAGAAGGAGAGAAGTAGAGAGGGCAGGTGTCATTGTGACAAAGCCAAACGAGAGAAGATCGGTGCCTGGACCCTCATTGCAACCACGACATTTTCCTGACTGCCTTTACTTATGCGGTAAAGATCGGCGTTTTACGCAATGAAGTTTCTCATCAATAGAATGTATGACGAGCCTGACCGTTACACTTCTCGTTCAATGGGGGTTACAGGGCCCGAAACTTTTGAGAACGCGAATGACTAAAGCATCAGTAAAAGTAAGCTGAGCCTTTGCCGTCTTCAATAGAATCACATTAGGCTTCGATAAGCAATCTAATCATTGGATTCACTGTCAAATGAATGGTTCTCTTTGAAACGTCTGGCTCACACCCTACGCAAACACTACTATAAGATTCGAAAAGGCCGAATCTTTCACATCTTTAACCTTACCGCTCCTTTTCTGGACTTTAGTATTGACCTCTGGCATAGACTTTGGGGCGATACAATGGAAGGCAATTTAACGGCAAGCGTGACACAGTTGCCTGCTAATGTTCTCGAAGCTTTCATCCCAGGTTTTTCGATTATCTCGGGATTCCTACTCGATGTGCTGGGCTTCGATATCACTGTTGTTGTGTCCGTCGGCCTTCTTATTTTTGGGCTCTTCGCTTCTCTGAAATTTCTCGGCCATTACACATACGCTGTGTTTCGGGACTACTTTACAAGCTTTGTTAGCATCAATTCTACCGATGAGATTTATGATCAGATCATGGAATGGCTTGATGATCAAAAGATATCCACCAACTCACGTAGATTGATGGCCACGACTGGAAAGAGAAGTGCATGGGACCTTCCCGACCTTGACACGGTAGCGGAAGAACCGGATCCAAAAACTCTGATCAACTTTCGCAACTGGGATTCTGACGTTTCTCCAAAGTTTCTCTTCTACTTTGGTCGTCATATCTTCGTTCACAATAACCGGTATTTTGAGTTCGATCGCTCTAACAATGTTTTCACAGATCGTGTTCTCCGCAAAGTAGAGAGCATTCGGTTTACATGCGTCGGACTCTCGTCCCAGCCTATCAAAGATCTCTTGAAGGAATGCCGCGATCATTACCTAAATAAGGGAACGACTGTTACTGTTGTATACAGACCAGTAGCAAAAGAAGATAGAGGAACAACATGTCATATGTGGAACAAGGTTGCAACGAGACCTTCCAGACCTATAGACACGGTCATATTGAATCAAAATGAGAAGATGCGAGTCCTAAAGGATATGAACGAGTACCTGCATCCAACCGCTATGAAATGGTACGCGAATCGCGGTATTCCTTATCGTCGAGGGTATCTGTTTCATGGAGTAAGTATAAGCCTTCTCTTGTGATTCACCTAATGTTCTTTTAGTATTGCTTACGTTTTGAACAGCCCCCTGGGACTGGAAAATCCAGTTTTGGCTGGGCTATCGCTGGCGTTTTCGGCCTCGATATTTACTGTATCTCGCTTGCAGATCCGACCCTTACAGAAGAACATCTGGGAATTATGTTCATTTCATTGCCCCGACGCTGCATACTTCTGCTCGAAGATATCGACAGCGCCGGCCTGGTCAAACGTCAAGAAGAAGGCGGGAAAGGGAAAGACAATAACGGGATCAGCTTGTCTGGTCTTCTTAACGCTATCGATGGTGTTGCTTCGCCCGAAGGAAGAGTCCTAGTGATGACAACTAACTGCCCGGAAAAGCTTGACAAAGCTTTAATTCGACCAGGTCGTATAGATATCAAAATTCAGTTTACCATGGCCACACGTTCTCAAATCTCCCAGCTCTTCACCTGCATGTACTCCCCCGACAACCCTTCAAGCCCCACCATCACTTTCGACAAAGAACTCCCGAATCCAAAACATGTCGATGGCCTCGCCTCTGGGAAATTTGCCACCCTCCAATCCGGTGTCAACAAGCTCACACCCACGGATTTGGATGATATGGGGAAGGTCTTTGCGAACAATTTACCCGATAGTAAATTTACGCTAGCCGAGTTGCAGGGATATTTTCTTACGCGAAAGAACGAACCATGGAGGGCGCTGGAGGAGGTGGACGAGTTGGTGGGAGGGGCCGAGTGTCGAGCAGTGCCGTGTGAAATTGATAGCAGTACGGAAGTACATGGTGTTAAGCCTTTGCTATGTCTCGACAGTTAATTTGATTGTGATAACGTCTTCACTTGGTGTTTGTGACCGTTGACAAACCCAACCCAATTCACCTCAAGAGGGGGGCTGTCGGGGGTTTTACCTGGAGAGATAAGATACTCTGTCTATGTTTTCTTAGTCTATTTGTGGCAGCAGCCAGCCACCTCTATCTAGTGTCGAAGGGACTTCCATACCTAATGGCGCAATTGAGATGTGACATAATTCCCCAGCGGACACGTCGGCCTCGTCATGAAGGCATCTACAGATATTCTTAGGGCGCCTGCGGCGGCAAGATCCAGCAACCGGTATGATGACGGCGGAAGCTGGCGCAGTATTGAGAGCACTTTTTCCCACTGTGAAGTACCAACAGCGTCGGTACTCTGAACACGCAGACAAAGCCATGAAGCTTCGTCCTTTCCTACATTGTCGCTTGATGCAAGCTCTCCCTCAGCTAAAGACGAACAACCACACCCCAGTCACAGGGACGAGAATCTCAATGGACAATAGTCTAGAATGCACTGAGACTTGGTTGTCTTTTCGGCGAGCAGGACATCGCACGACCAGAATTGAAATTTGTGACAAGAACATGTAGCCGGTGCTAAGCGGCCACAACAGGGTGCTTGATTTGGATGACAAAACTCCACCAATTGAGTCTATGACCCCATCCTACGTTTTCCCAAGTCAGAAATCAGCGTGGCACAGCTGCAAATCCGTCTGTGAGCCAGGATCAAACTGTCACCGAGCAGCAGAGCTTTGCCATGACGCAGAACACTCTTCAAACATACGTGAACTCTGATAGGCAAGGTCTAATTTTTAGGCTAGGTGACAATACTGGCCTTCTTGAGACAATGCGAAGCTGTTGTTATAACCTACCCAAACTCAATATACTGGGAAAGCGCAAGAATAAATCGACATGTGCTAAGCTCTGTAAAAGATGAGAATCTCAAAGCTCAGTTATTAGAGCGGTACACTCGGGTCAGTCCCTAAGCAGCGATAGTTTGTTGGCGGGCAACAAGCGGTGACCAATTACTAACAGCATAAAACATCATCATCACCGACGGCACTCCCTCTGATGACGTCGAAAGTGCCATCATCGCTGCTCCCAAGGAGCTCGGAAATTGGGATGCGTCTGCTTGGCAAGTCGGGATTCAATTTTTACCGCCGAGGCGCTGGGGGAGTTAAATGATGCGTTGGCGGCGATGGGAACGGGAAGGGGTATCGTGGATGTAGTGCCTTAGAGGGGAGAGATGGGGCTCTGGGTGAATCCGGAGGGCTCCTGATGGTGAGATTACTACGCAGTGGTATTCATGAGATGTACGGAGTGGCTGACGGGGAGGGCTTTCTCTTGGTGCATATATTGCATATTGATACTTCGTTAAACGGGAGCGATCGGATTTCTCTAGATGCACCTACTGTACGCGGTATGTGTAATCCCTATCATGCATATCTATAGAAATCAGTTCAATGAGCTGAATGAGGCCTTTCCAAATTTGTGAAAACGGAGCGGATTTGGTAACCTCCGCCTCATAGGGCTGGTAGGGCTGGGGCCCGCTAGTAGAGTTTTCACCTTCCACCTCCTAGATAGCTCCGAACAACAACAACCAAAATACTGTTGAAATACGAGGTCATATGGGGGCATATTGTATATGGGGTTGAAGCTATCTAGTAGGTAGGAACTTCGAAAGGAAGAAGTGGAAGGAAGGATAAATACCCCTAGCGCCAAGCCGGCCGGAATAACTAACCACCGGGGGTATACGTATGTGCATACGTATGTGCATACGTACCCCGTATGGATGCGGAGATTACCAACCAAATCACACCTGAAATTCCAACAAATACCAATATGCCCCATATGGCCTCGTAGTCCAACAGTATTGGCCCGAAGATGAGCCGGATTTCACTTGTCCCCAATACCCAGCCACGTCAGACGAGTGTAAGGGGAAATGGGGGCGGATTATTAGAACTTTTGACAAGCACAAGATATAAAAGCCGTGATGAGAACAAATCCCAGAATGCCAAGAACAGATGAGACAAGATAAATCAAGACATCAGAAGAAAGGGCTGCTTGGTTGGGAGACGCGGACATATTGGTAACGGGCAGTGGAAAGAGTCAGACGGTAATTATTGATTGAGAAGCAGCGGCAACGAGCAAACCCGAAGGTATGATTTTGACGTAATAAGAAACAAGATTCGCCATGGCACCCACAAACAATGCGACTATCCCGCGTAAGCCAGCCACGATGAATGATGCGGTCAAGGAAACAGAGCTAGCCATCACCCGGTGGGTGTCATTCTCCTATGTTGTAAGCGGCGAGTCATTCCTTTTCTTCGAACCTATCTTGGTAGACATAATCAACTGCTCTATACGGCAAATGACCTATCACAAGAGATATTGGCGAAAGCTTCCTCGTTTCCCACCATATAGATAGTATGGTTGAATTTCCAGATTGAACCCTTCAGTCCCGATGTCCTGCCCCGAAGCAAGTGCCCGAGGTTTTAAGAGGTATTTTCGCGAAAACCACTTGAAGATTCGTTTCCCTAGTCAGAAGCTATAGGTGAATACCTAATGTGAAAGCAACCTTCATTACATGAGCAAACATAAGCAGACGCACATGGTTGTTATTAGATTCATCGATTTAAAGGATATAAAGTCCCTAAATTCATCGTTGTATCAGAATGTCTACACTTTGCTACGGAAATGAATTGATAGTGCACTATGAAGGAAACGAGATACGAGTGTGGAATAGTCAAGAGTCACGGACATTCTGTGATAGACGATGGATATGTAAACATCAGATTAGCTGTGTTACTGTTCAAGGCTCTGAGATTCTCTTTGGGACCTTGACTGGAAGTCTCTGGAGTTTACAAATGATAGCTGGGTCTGACCTTAAGGCAACGAAAATTCCCACGCCATTACCGGAGGACGCTATCACTCACGTTCGATCACTGAACGAAACAACCATTTTGATCTTCAAAGGGTCTCGCATTCACAGGGTTAGATGGAAAACGAAGCAAAACCCACAAAAGGCAATCACGAATCGAGACTGCTTTTTTCTGGACATTGATAATTTTTTAAAGGCTCAACAACCATGGGTAGATGAACAAGGAAATTCAGGATTCGTTTTTCTTGATGTTTCTTTTACAGGGTACGTTTTTCTAGCAGATACCAAGGGTACTACGCTTCTTGGAAACCTCATGACAAGAGTCCTGACGCCAATCGCAACAAATTTCCTGTCTGCCTGTTTTTTGTTCACATCTTCGACGAAAGTAACCTATGTTTTAAGTTCTACTACTGCTTCTACGTATCAGATTAATACTATAGACGTCGAGAGCGAGAAGATTCAATATATCTGGGGCGATAAGGAATTAGAATCAGGTTGCCAATTTGAAGAACAGCAGAGTATTACAGCTTACAACGGAAAAATCGCTCGGGTTCAAGGTGGTTATCTGGAGGTTCAAGATTTCAATCATCTGCGCAATACCGATGGACCTTTGCATTTCGACAGGATTATTCACTTTGCCGGTTGCTCAGTTGGTAATGTTATACATGGAGCGCTATTAGTAGAAAACCGTGAGCTCCAAAAAAGTATCTACACCTGGACTTACAGTAATGGGGAAATCAAACCCTATTTATTGCAACCGATTTCACACAACGAGAAATACACAAGAATTGCAAGAAATGAGAGCCTAATCGCTGTTTGCTCTGAAACTCAGAAGAAGAAGATGACCTCGTTCGTTGATGTTCTTATTTGGCAAAAGCCTTTCAAATTTCAGAGAATACCCGTTAGCTCGGAGGTGATTGATTTCACCAAGCACTCCGCAGACTCCTTCTGTGTAGCTACACAGACAGAGATCATATTAGTCGACGAAAAGAACTTTGAGATCGAAAAGTATGAAGAATGTGCGATAGCTGTACGTTATAATCATCATACTAAAGGGTGGAAACGTCTACTCAGGACAAAAGTCACGTACAAAGACTATCATGAGAACGAGCAAGTGAAGAACTACGTCATTGATCCTTGCGGTCAAAATTGGATCATCATTACTAGCGAGGGTGTTCTTACTTGGTATCGAGAAGGAGAAAGGAAGTCGAAGCGTTCAAATGTGTCCGAAAGTTTAATCTTGCTTGGTTTTCTTAAAGGTGAAAAGGTCATAACATACGACGAGAGTAATGACCCCACGATTCGATGCTACACTCTAAGGTGTGAAGAAGAAGAAGAAGAAGAAGAAGAAGAAAAATCTGAGCAGAACGACTTTGTTGAAGAAGAGTCAGACTCGTTCTCGTTCTCATCAGACTCGTTCTCATCAGACGAGAACGAGTTTGAAGAAGAGTCTGATGAGAACGAGTCTGATGAGAACCTGAACGAGAACGAGTCTGAAGATGAGTCTGGTGAGTCTGAGTCTGATGAGAACAAGTCTGATGAGAACGAGTCTGAAGAAGAGTCTGATGAGAACGAGTCTGAAGATGAGTTTGGTGAGTCTGATGAGAACGAGTCTGATGAGTCTAATGAGAACGAGTCTGATGAGAATGAACGTTCTGTGAACTTCACGCTTTTTGCTGAGGATAAGGATAAACATGATTGGGAGATACAGGAATGTCTAGGTCTCTCTACGATACACGTTGTTGATGACGTAATATTTCTGGTAACCCCTGAAGATCTTAGTGTTTTAGAGAATCAGGAAGTGCGAAATCTGTTGAAGACAGATTCTAGAGAAGAATATGAATTTGCATGAATCATAATACTTCGAAAATTATCCCTTCTTGTTTGTAGTTTCTTCGATTTATTGCAGATGTTGAAGTGCATTTTATTTGAACCGTAGTTCTCTTCTATTAAACGCTCAGAGTAGAGTCTAACATTTCTGGGCATAAGCAAAAAAGACTGGTTACAAAAACGGTCAATAAGAGAACGCACCCGTGAAGGCAGAGAAGGCAGACGAATGGCCTCGTACACCACCTACAAGTGTGCAGGGACAGAATTTTCCATTCTTGACATACACTTGATACAGCGATGGAGAAGAATAGAGAGACCGCACTTCTTCACCTTTGTCATGTTTCACATCTATCTTCTCTCTCTTAGCTACACCTCGTCTTAGAACACTGATGACTGCTGGTGAGTGACTAAAACCTCCTACACGGAATCCATGGAAACATCCCCAAGGAAGAGGTCCGCAAGCGGGAAGGCGCAGGCTTGCTTGCTTTTGTTGACAATCTCTACTTATACATATTCTCGTTCCTCTACCCGGCCGAACAAACTTTCTCCGTCTCCATCGAATCGAATTCGATGCAGAGGTGCTTCATCTAGGTGACCAACAGTTCATGGGATTCGGGTCCACGGAACAGCTAGTCTTACCGAATTAGCGCGTTTCGTGTGAGGGGTTTGTACAAGCAGCCAAAACCACAGAGCATACACATGAGTACGAGATGATTTGATCGTTTCAAATGGCCAAAGCTGCACCATTGCTGGCATCCGTGAAGAGGGAAGATTGGTTGGGATACGTCGGGGAGTGCTTCTTCTCCGATCTCTGTCCGGTGTCCGTCGAGCAGACAGATCGTAAATTCGTACCAGAGTTGGGCGTAGCTCATGTAAAGCAGACCATGGCTCTAGATTTGTCCAAGCTGACATAATTACAGACGATTGAGGATGATGAGGTCACAGTAACACTTACACGTAGAAGTCATGTGGACTGGCACGATTCCACAGTGAACATTCACTATAGTTTCGGGTTCGACTTGCAGCTGCTATTCACCAACGACGAAGCATTTGAAATCCTGTCCACGACAAAGGTACGTCATTGAGCCGAAGCTTACCTCGCATGTGAACTAAGCTGATGCATAGCTGCTGCGAATCGATAAACCTTGCAAGTCTGCGAGGTTATTCAACCTTCCCAGAGAAGTTCGCGACAAGATCTATACCTTCGCACTTCCGAGGGGAAGATGGAAAATAAATGACGTAACTAAGTTTCATAGATACAACTTCACTAGAGGCATGGGTGATCCTAGCGGTTTCTATTATCCGCTGAGCAAGGAACTCACTGTCCTTAGAGTTAACAGACAGATGCGTCAAGAGGCACTGCCCCTTGCATATCAAAGGACGATCTTTCGGGTAGAGATGGACGATCTCGTTAAGCTTCTCATTGCAGTTGGCAGGATTGGGCGCGAGAACATTGAAATTCTGGACCTTGTTTGGGAAAGCCAAGCCGATATTGAGTGTCAATTGAATGATGCTTCTCTATCGTTACCAACTCTTCATGCTGCAAGATGTGTTCAGCTGCTTAAGCGGTGCAATAGGCTCGATTCCGTGGAAATATCGTTCGATACGAGTAACACATTTGACGATTTCAAAACCAACCCTGGTATCCGTGAGCTTTGCTCCTTTCGAGGGATTAAACATGTAGGGATCTGGGGAAATGGAGAGTCACTAGAGCATCTTGATCATTTCAAGTGGCTAAAAAAAGAGATGGAGTCTAATGGGAGAATGAATGGACGAGAAGAAAGTTAGCAAACAAATTTGTAATCGATGAGCTAAAGTTTCGTTGAGAAAAGATTCAAGAATTGGCGCCTTTCTGAGCATCATACCCACAGCAATGAAATTCGGTACTGGTCAATTCTGCGATCCTCATAAGTTTTAAGTAGGACTGCTTCCATGCGGGAAGACCTGATCCTGAACAATCCCTAATAGTATGCTCGATTTCCCTTCGCACATGGGACGCCGTGTTTATTGTATACATATAGCATTCTTCAAGGAGGACCAGTCCGGAAGTTCTTGCTTCAGGGAGGGTCGAAGCTCGAGGAGTAGGGGGGGGGGGCGTGGAAGGAGAAGAGGGAGAGAAGGCGGTAGGTTCGGTGGGTTGATTGGTTCACTTACGAATCATGGTTTATCTGTAGGTCGGTCTCTTCTGTTGACTCGCCTCATCAGGGTGGTAACCCGCTTGTAGTATGCAGTCAAGGTCTCGTCTTTCCGTTAGCATAAAATTTTGGTTGACATCTGCGATTTACAGAGGAGGTATTGGTCATCTTCCTTCCTCTCCTCGTTTCTGCTCTCCCCCGTCACCTCTATCCTGTACCAGGGTTAACGAGAAATATAATGGCCACCTTTACTGCTAGCGATGCGACAAACCTCATCCAACCTCAACTGCCTCAAGGACTCTAGACAATATTGTTTTTCCTTCGCGCACGCCAGACCCGATGGAGATCTGCGAACTGGGAAAGGGTCGTCTCTGAGCTCTAGAACGAGGGATTTGATAAATAGCTTCTAAAAGCACTCGGTGGTTTCATGCCGGGATGTATCTCAGGACGTTCTATTGATATGTGGGCCGGCAACGAGATTTACCTGTACGAGGTGCTGGCTACGAACATTCTGCAAGCTATGCTTGTTAGAAGAGCTGAACGGTGGTGGAATGCTGCGCGTTGGCCGCGTGCAGAGTTTTCACAGCCTCGCAGACCTCGATAACCTCAATGCACATGCTACAAGCAATCTTTACGCAGGCGAGAAAGTCAAATAGAACACAGAACTACGAGGAAAATCGCTTATGAAAACCATCCGATTCAGTACCTCGTGTTGCGATCATGCAGTCTGGATCCAGACTGATCCAGACTAGCCATATGGATCCCTCAGTCTACAGGAGAAATCTCAGGCTCTACTCTGCAGTTTTACGAACGCTCACCAACAGCGACACCAGCTCAAACGCGTTCCGGGTCACCCACTCTTGGTTCACCTATCCCACATACCTCAGCCGAGACGATCAAGTTTATGAACAATCTCCACGAAATCGCAGGTAAAGAAAGACGCGACATCCGACATTACCAACCCCACCGCCACCATGACTTCAGCTGGTGTAATTGATGGCAGCGTTTACGTTTCTACCGCTTTGAAGATTACATACCTTGCGGTTTACTTCTTCTTTAACCTGGGCTTGACCCTCTACAACAAGGCCGTGATGATTAAAGTAGGTCTTTCCACCAATCTAATAGTTCCCCTATTTCCTTCTTGAGCTCGATGGCTGTGCAAAATCTTATCATGTCGTCGACTTCGCCACCAAGACTTAGGCTACGCGATTATCT
>JAABUY010003570.1_pt1 | contig 16989 bp, 18 predicted proteins | sample 5560271 | NCBI WGS metagenome assembly JAABUY01 (sample SAMN10711886, study PRJNA513374) | rock metagenome | isolation source: Antarctica rocks | place: Antarctica: Victoria Land, University Valley
GCAGCAGCAGGCGCAGACGACGGCGATGCTGCAGCAGCGCATGGCCGCCGCCGGCGCGCCGCCGCCCGCGCAGCTGACCGGCGCGCAGGCCGCGCAGGCGCGCGCCCTGCGGTGTTTGCCTGGCACCAGCTCAGCGCTTGGGAGTTGCACGTACTGATGCCAACGCCCTGAAATCGCCCTGGGCGTCATACGCAATTGTTGTCGCGCTCAGAGGTCATGAGAGATGGCCCGCCGGCTGCTGGGCAGCCGCTGTTGCTGGGCGCAGCTGGGCTTTGGCCCTGGCCTCACCACTGCGCCAGCCTCCCCGACGCCCGGGCGCGGTGGCCGCAGGCGGCGGCGGACTGGGGCAAGCTGGCGCACCTGCCGTACGCGGCGCACCTGCTCGCCTCGGAGCCTGGGCAGGCCATCCTGCAGAAGGCAGCGGGCCTGTCGCCCGACGCACTGCGCGGCATCCTGGCCTGGCGGGTGCGGCGCCGGGGCGCGGCTGCACTCGGGCCGCGCCCGGGGCGCGCCGCGGGCCGGCGGCCGTGAGCGCGCGAGCGCCGCATGCGCCCTGTGTGGGCGCGACGGGCCGCGCGCTGCGCGCATGCCGGGGGTGCCGACGAGGGGCGTAAGCCGGTCGCGCGCATTGCCTCGGACGTGCTGGAGGGCGGGGCTGCACTGCCGTTGCTGTCGCAGAACGTTTGCAAAGCGCTCCCAGCCCCTGTGCACTTGCTTCTGGCTGCGGCACGCGCGCGCACCTAGGAGCATGCCGTACGCGCCCGCGGCGCGCGGCGTGGTGCGGCCGCCGCCGGCGCGAGCGCGTGTCGCGCGGCGCGCAGAAGACGCCGGCGGGCGCGGCGGCGATCCGGCCGGGGCCGCTGCCGGCGGGCGCGGGCGCGCCGCAGGCGTACGCGGCGCCGGGCGCGGCCGTGGCTGCGGCGCAGCAGGCGCAGCAGCGCCAGCAGCATCAGCCGCAGCCGGGCCAGGTGACCCGGCGCCAGCGCCGTCCTCCTTGGTCGCTGCCGCTGGCGACGCGGTCCTGCAGGCCCACGCTGCAAAACATGCGCGCGGCCGGCCATGCGTCGGCGTGCGTGCGGAGCTGGCACTGTCAAGCACAAGCGTCAGCGTGTGTCTGTGCGGCGTGGCGCGAGGCGGGGAGGCCGCGCCGCGCGCAGGCGGGCTATGTGTGGTGGCCGGGGATGCCGGCGCCGGGCGCGCTCGCGGCCGCGTCGCCCGGCGGGTACGCGGCGCGGCCCGCGTATGGGGGCCAGCCCTACGCGCAGCCGTACGGGGCGCAGCTGCGGCCGGCCGCGCCGGCGCCGCGCGCGCTGACCGAGGACGAGCGCAGGGTGCTGCCGCAGAAGGCGCGCCCGTAGCGAGCGCCTGGCGCGCCGTTTGCTCGCACCCACCGCCCGGTGTCACCTATGGGCTTCTTTTTTGCGCTGCTAGAGCAAAGCCTTGCTGGTCCTGTGATACAAAGCGTACGCTGCACAGCAGGTGTGGTCAGGGGCGTGCCGTGCTGCCTTGGACATGCATAGTGGCGGAGTTTGCGCGGCGTTCCTGGGTCTGACAACGCATCCTTGTGATGCACACAACCTGGCGCGGCTGGCGCTGGCGGCAGCCGGCAGCGGTGGTGGCCAGCGGCGGCGGCAGCGAGCTGGGAAATCCCCAGACGTGCACGAGAATGCTGACTGTTGTACACACCCCACCATCGCGCAGAGCCTGGCGCGGCTGGCGGCGGCGGCGGCCGGCGCCGGCGGCGGCGAGCTGGCGCCGGACGCGGAGGCGGCGCTGCGGCGGCTGGCGGACGGCTGGCTGGACGCCGCGCTGGCGGCCGCGTGCGGCGCCGCGCGGCGGCGCAAGGCCGAGCAGCTGACCGCGGACGACGCGGTCACCTACCTCGAGCGCACCTGGTGCGCCCGCCTGCGCGCTCGCTCGCGCGGCACGCATCCATGTCATTAGTGGGGGATCTGGCTGGCAGGGTGGCGAGGCGGTTGCCGACAATGCGCTGGCCCGCTCGCAGCGCGGCGAGTGCGCCTGCGCTTGCGGCGCGCGCGCTTGTGCTGTGGCAGGCCAGGCCGTCTGGCGGGTGTCCTGCGGGAAAGCGTCCCGGACGCTTGCATGGAACGGCGCATGTGATGATATCAGGCCAGGCGCTCGGGTGCCTGGGTGTGTTCCACTGCTTGCTTGGCTGCGGCATCACCGGGCGGCCGCACAGCACGGGCAAGCATCGACGCAGGTGCGTGGCGCGCAGCCCTGGCGGCATGCCGGCCGGGCGCGCCGCTGACCGCGCCGCGCCGCCGCGCGCAGGCACCTGCAGGTGCCGGGCTGCGGCTCGGAGGCCGTGCGCGCGTACAAGCGGCCCGCGCTGTCCGAGCTGCACCGCGCGCGCGCGGCCGCCGTGCGGAAGGCCGCCGCGGACGCCGCGCCCGCCGCGCCGGCGCCCACGGGCGACGCGCGCGAGCCGGCGGCGGCGCCGCAGGCCGCGCAGGTGCTTCGTTTGGCACGGCTGTGTGTGGAGGCGTGGGGTGCCTGGCGAGTGATGGGTAGGCGCGCTGTTCCGCAGCCAGCGCTGCCAGTGAAGGGCATGGCCCCTCCCGCCTCTGTGAGCAAGCCGAGCGGGCCGCTGTGCACTGGAGTCACTGCGCTCATGCATGGCTTACGCTGCTCGCCCCGGCAGGCGGACGCGGCAGCAGCGGCGGGCGGCAAGCAGGGCGGCGCCAAGCCTGCGGCGGCGGCGCCCAAGGCTGCGCAGCCGCCGGGCGCGGAGCCTGGGCAGGCCGGCGCGGGCGCGGCCAATGGCAGCCTGTGACTGCATGCCCGGCGCCCAGAGCTGCTCGCATGCACAGAGGAGCCTCAGTGCTGCGGTTGGCCGCTGCGGCGTATCATGGGAGCTTGATCAGCAGGTTGGTCAGCTGCGAGCTGGGCGAGGGGAGTCAGAGTGACAGCAGTGTACCTGTGGGCCCGTCGCTTTGCCGACGAGCGCTGCCAGGAGGCATTGCTAGGCGCGCAGCGGCACATTTTGTGCTCGCATTGTAAAACACCAGCAGGGCTACCGCAAGACTTGACGTGCACTCAAAAGACGTCCAGCAATGACAGCAGGCATGTAGGCGCCTGTCATATGACGGTCCCTGGGACAAGGTATTGCGGAACGGCTGATGGCTGCAGACCGAGATGTGGCAGCGGATGTTGATCCGCCAGCCCACGTCTAACAAAGAAGTCGCGCCATACTGGCCCCAGCAGGGTACATCGGGGTGTGAAGCGTATGCAGCAACTTAAAGCTGATCATGTGTTCAGATCAGCAGCAGCAAAACGCGCTGCTGATGTGTGCACGTGCTCAGCGAGGTCCTGGTGCGCGCCAGCCTCATGCCCTACGTCAGCCTTCACCTCATCAAGCCAAACCATGTGCAAGGTGACCGCGCGGGGGGCTGCGCGCAGCCAAGGCGCGGCCAGGTGCAGGTCACAGGCGCAACCTGAAAGCTGAAAACACACGGATGCCCAGGGGGCGCTGGCTGGTGCCCGCCAGGCGCGCCCGGAGGCGGCCGCATAGCCAGGCGCGCGCCCGGCCCCTGCACATCCACAGAGGCGCGGCGCGCGAGCGGCGCGTTGGATAGGGTTAAGAGTAGGGTTTCCCGACACAGCCCAAGCCGCCTCGTCAGCGCCGCTGGCGGTACAGGCGCGCGAGCACCGCAAACGAGGCCAGGTGCAGCGCGAGGTAGCAGCCGAGCAGGACGCCGGCCGCCCGCCCGGCCGACAGCCGGAAGTCCCAGTAGGCCAGGATGTCGTCGCCGGACGCCGTGACCTGGCACGTGAAGCCCGCGCTCAGCGCCTGGGCGACCAGCGCGGGGCTCGCCAGCGCCTGCCGCGCGCCCCCCCGTGCGCACGGTCAGCCAGGGTATGCGTTAGGACACGTTTGGACGCCGCTCGCCATCGGACAGCGATGCAGTGCATGGAGCATGCCCGCAGCCCGCCGCACCTCCTGCCCTCGCGCCCGCACTCACACTGAAGCAAGCAGGCTGTCGCGCGCGGCTTATGCCGGCGCAGGACGTGCGCGCGCCTGGCGCAGGTCGTCCGCGGACGCGCCGGGCATGCCCTCCGCCACGCAGCCGGGCGGCTTGAATGCGCGGCCGCCCAGCTCCACGCGCGCCAGGCCCTGCAGCGTCCACCTGCGGCCGCGCGGCGTGCGCTGGCAGCCGGCGCCTGCAAGCCCGGAGGCAGGGCCGTGCAGCGTTGCAGCGGAAGCAGCGGGTGTGCGTGACAGAGCGCCAAGCACAGGCGCATGCATGGCTCGAGCAGAAGCTTCCCGCCGCACAGGGGCCCGGCTGCGGTCTTCGGCTGGCGCCGCAGGAACAGCGCGGCGCGCCGCGCACCGGCCCGCGCGCCGGTCAGCGCTGCCGCCTCGCAGGCAGCGAGCCAGGCTCACTGTGGGCGATGTCCTGCGCGCGGCCGGGCGCGGGACACGTAGAGGGGTGAGGGGTGCCGCAGGCGCAACGGGCGGCGCGCCGCGGGTAGGACGCGTAGGACAGCCAGACGAGCGGGCGGATGCGCAGCTCGCCCGTGCGCATGTAGAAGCCGGACAGCAGCAGCGAGAGCGCCACGTACCCGCACGCCAGCACGTACGCCAGGTCCTGCGGCGCGCGCGGACAGCCAGGTGGGGTTGCGCTAGGGTTGCACGCAGGTGGTCAAGCAGGGTGGCGCGCAGGTGGTCAAGCAGGGTTGCGCGTAGTTGGCCAAGCAGCGAGCTGCTGCGCCGCCTGGCCGCGCCGCAGCGCATGCGCAGGCGGCGCCCTACCTCGTGTCGTTCGCTGGCCCGCGCTGTGCTTTGTAAAGATGTCTGAAGCGGGAGGCCGCCGAGCAGGGCCGGAGCTGGTACGCACGCGTTGCCCGAGACATAGTAAAGGCACGGCTGCCCATGACATTCGCTTGCCCCAGTTTCTGACATGCCTCCTGGCCATGCAGGCAGAGCATGAGCGAGCGAGCAAGCAGCTCAGGCCCCGTGCCCCGCCCGGCGGCGCGCGGCGCGCCTGGTTGGGCGTGAGGTAGACGGCGAACATGGCCACCTGAATCGCCACCAGGCTCTGCAGCAGCAGCAGGCCCGCGAATTGCGCGACCGCCCAGCCCTCGTAGCGCAGCCCGGCCAGGCCGTACAGGACCAGCCCGCCCGCCAGCACGTTCAGGCAGATGAAGGGCAGCGCTGCGCGCGCGCAGAGGCCGCCTGTCACTATGAGTCCCTAGCGCGCAGCGTGGCCACGTGCAACTGCGACCGGGCAGCAGCATGCGTTGGACGCCAAGTGTTCACGATGAGCGTGAAGCTGCGCGATGCAGGCATCGTGAAACGCTGTGAGACAGCTGCCATTCCTGCATCGTCCGGCGCCTCTTCTCAGCGCTGTGCACACCGACCGCCTGGAGGCTCGCCCCTGCCGCCGAGCAGTGCATGTGCGTGCGGCCGCCATCACAAGCCGGGCAGCAAACGCCGCAGCGAGCGCATGTGCGCTGTGATGGCCATCAGGGGCCCGGCGGAGCCAAGCAGGGGGTGCGCTGGCCGAGCGCAAGCGCGGTGCGGCTGCCAGCAGGAGCCAGGCAGGGGCCAACGCCAGTCGAGCGCATGTGTGGTGCGGCCACCCCCACGAGCCGGGCGTGGGCCGGACCAGCAAGCGCATGGGCCAGGTAGTAGGCGGAGGCGCGGTACAGGCCCGCAGCCATGTCCGCAGCAAAGAACCTGCGGCGGGGACGCGCCGTGCTCACATCCCTGCTGGCTCTGCTGCAGCACGCGCTTTGGCGCAGCAACGTCGTTGCCGCGCGCGCGTGCGACAGCGCACGTGTGTGTCAGCTGCGGGGACAGCGCGCCGCCGCGCACAGCCAGGGGACAGCGCCAGACGAGGGACCGGCAGTGCATGCGCCCTTTTTAGCGCCCCCGAAACAGCGCGCGTGCGCGGGGCAAGCGCCTGCGGCAAGAGGTGCGAGGGCGAGGCAGCGCGAGGCACGGCCGGCGGGGCGCGCACTGGCGGTCGGCGACGTAAAAGGACATGTAGCAAAAGGGCAGCAGCTCGAACAGCAGCATGATGAAGAAGAGCGCCGACAGCCGTTGGAACGTGTCCTGCGGCGCCTCGCCCAGGTCCAGGAAGGTCAGCCCTGCACGCGCGCGCGCTGGCTCCTGCATCAAGGCTGGCCATGCCTCCTGCATCAGGGCTGCCCACCGTGGTACAACTGCCAAGCGCTTGCGCAAGTTTGATGTCCTGGTGGCGCGCGTCAGTGCCAGGTGTGACCCGAGCGGCGACGCAGCACCCAGCCATAAGCACAGCGAGTCTGCTTTTTTCCAGCCTCAGCTCACGCGGAATGCTTTGGTTCAGATGAGGTGCATGCAGTCGCATCACCATGCAAATGGGAAGAGGGTGTGCAGCAATGCCGCAGGCGCGCGGCTGCATGCGCCGCGGCCGAGCGTGGGCAGCGGGCGCGCGCCGGCCAGGAGGCCGACGCAGGTGGACATGAGCAGGCGGGAGGTGGCGTCGGTCGGGTTGCGCAGCTGCGCGCGCAGCGCGCGCCGGAAGAGCACGCCGAACTGCGTGCCCCAGCTGCGCGCAGCCGAGCTTTTCAAACACGCGTGCACGTGCAAGGACTCTTGACGTGCGCAAGCAGCTCCCTGTTGGAGGTCAGCATTGCATCTGCCCCAAAGCGCTCCATCCAGCATGCGGCGCAGCTGTGCACGTTCGCATTGTGCATGCACTCATGCCGCTGCAGGTGTCTCAGCGGTCACCGAAGCACACAGCACATGTTCACAGCCATCAATATGCCCGCCTGTTCTTGGAGGCTGCAGGAGACTGCAAGGTGCCGAGCGCGGGGCATGCCTGGAGGGGTACTGGCCGCACAGGTCCTCGCCATCCTCCGGGAGGCATGGCGGCGCCGGCGGGCCCGCTGGCGCGGGCGGCGCCAGACCCCGGCGCTTGCCAGCCCCGGCAGGATCCGGCTGCCTGGTAGGCGAGACGCTGCCACCGGGCTGCCGGGGCTGGCCCGCGCCCTCGACGGGTGCCGGCCAGGGCTCCGCCTGTGTGGGGCCCTCCAGGCTGCTCAAGTAGGCGACCGCGTCGCCGTCGTATCCAGCGCCGTGCTCGCGCCAGCGCAGGCCCGCCTCTTGCACCTCTGCGGTGGTTGTCATGGTCCTGCGCGGCGCGCCATGGCATTCCTCAGCTTTCTGTGAGCCAGTTGCCACATGCTTGGCAGTGCAGGCGCGGGTGGCTGTGCGGAAGCTTGCTGCCCTGCGTGCCTGCTGATACTCTCTTCACTCTGCTCCATTTACCAGGGCATTATAATGTTTGCCAGCCCATAGGTAAGTAGTGCGTTTTTTGTGAGGTTCACACCGGCGCACGAAGTGCGGCCAAGCCCGGCGCCAGCCTGTAGTCATGACAGTTGACAAGCATGTGTGTGTAACCTCAATAGTTGTCATGAAAGAGTGCAGGTCAGCGCGCGCCATGTGCTAGCACAGAAGACACGGCGCAGAGAGCGCGCGCCTGCGCGCGTAGCCGCTGGGCTTAGCGAAGCCAACAGACACGAGGTCCATGAGCCAGTCGGGCGCGGCGCCGTCGGCCGCCGGCTCGAAGGGGTAGCCCAGCACGTCCGCAAACCAGGGCACCGCAGCGGGCGGCGCGCCCGCGAATAGCTGCATGCCCTCCGACAGCACCACGACCTGCGCGGCCGGTGGCAACCCGGCGCCTGCGCTGACCCGACTGGCTAAGGGGTGGCGAGTACCTCAGCCATTTGGCCAGCATAGTTATACAGTCTACAGGACCGGATGGCAGCACGCCTTGCGAACCAGGGCATGGCGCAGGAGGCACTTATCACGTAACGAGGCCCACAGGCAGAACACAGGCGTCTGTGATGCTGATGAGTTACCCCGCCAGTAAGACCTAAGCGCCCGCGGCGGCAGCGCATGTATGTCACAAAAAGGAGCGGCTGCGCGCAGCACGCCTGCACCCAGCAGCGCAGCACGCCCGCACACAGCAGCGCGGATGCTCTGCGCGCGCGGCCGCGGGCGCGCCTGGTGCAGCAGGGCCCAGATGGCTGCGCGCGGCTGGTGCAGCGTGGCGACGACGGTGTGGCCCAGCGCGGCGAGGCATGACATGTGGTCCATCACGTTCAGCGCCGCAAACGCGTCCAGGCCTGCGCAGGCGCCGCCCCTTGAACAGCCGGGCCTCTTCTGGGGTTAGTTTTATGGTTACGGTAGGTGCAACATGTGGTCCATGTGGCCCTGCTGCGCCGCCCTGGACGGGCCTGGAACTGTCCCACTGCGCGCAGGAATATTGGCATATGATGACCTGCTGGCACTCTGACGCCGGCAACTTATGTGCAGCCCTAGCATGACCCTACCTGTCTGGCCCCGAGCGGGTGGTCAGGCAGCGCGCGCCCGGCGCGCACCCGTGGTCGGCTCGTCCAGGAAGAGCACCGCCGGCGCCGCGACCAGCGCGCACGCGATGCTCAGCCGCCGCTGCTCGCCGCCCGACAGGCCGCGCACGCGGATGCCGCCCGGCAGCACGCCGCCCACCTGCGCCGCTCGCAAGTGTATGGGTGACCTGATGTGCACTGCAAGCTCCCACTCCGGCAGCCACTCTGGCACCAAGAAGTATCCAAACAAGAGGCAGCTGCCAAGGTGGCGGTGAGACTGTTGCAGCGGCGCACTGCCGACCTGCGCCCCGCATATGCTTTACATTCCTCAAGAAATAGACCGCACTGCTTCATGATAAAAGAGGCACACAGCACCTGATACTGAAGTGCACAACAAGCACCTGCACAGCAAATCCTGCCCTGTGTTTTTTTTCATTCCCTGTGTGGCAGAGCGTGCCCTGTGTGGCAAAGCATGCCCTGTGCGGTACAGCACGCCCTGCGCGGTCAAGCGCGCCAGGCATGACCCAGGCTGTTCTGTTCCAAATCGCGGCCTCTGCCGGGCGCAGCGCAAGCCCGGCGGGCGTGCACCGGCGTGTCGCGTATGCGCCAGAGGCCCATGACGGCCAGCGCCGCGTGCATGCGCGCGTGGACGTCGGCGGCCGTGCTGCCCGGGGGGGCGCGCACCTGCGCGTGGAACTGCGCAGCGCGGCCCAGGGCTGGTATGCCTCACTGTTCGGGTGTGTGCGTCAGTGGCGCATATCTCACAGCTGTGCGGCCCGCACTGCAGCGCGCAGTGTGAAGCTGCCATTGAAGCCTGTTTGCATCCAATGGCATTCGAACGGCAGCAGCCATCGGCCGCGCGACCAGCATAAGAATTTGCACGCGCATTCTCCTGCAGGTAGGGCATGTGAGCAGCATACGCATGCATTTGAGCGCGTCCTTCGTCAGCGCTCGAATGATGCGCTGGGGCGCCAAGGGCCTGCGCCGTCTGCAGCTCGCCGCCCCCGGCACCAAGCACGACGGCCCGCCCATGCTGGCGGGGCACAGGGCCGCGCCTCCAGCGTCTCCCACGCGCTGAGCGTCGGCACGAACACGTCCTCCTGCGGCACGTACGCGCTGCGCCGCCGCAGCGCCGCGCCCGCCGGCCGCCCGTTGACCAGCACCTGCCGCGCTGAGCGAAGTAGGCTCAGGTTGTCGCCCGCGCGGCGCCGGCATGCGGCGAGCCCGCTCAGACAGGCGGTGGGGTCATCGGCACCGCCCGCCCGTCAGCCCGCCTGTGCAAGGCGCTGCTCCTGCGCTTGCCAGTCTGCAGCTCTGAGGCGGCCTGGCCTGAGCGGCACGCCCAGCCGGCGCCAGAGGAGGGCGATCAGCGCCGCCCGCCCATCGGCAGCCGGCCTGCGGAAGGTTTGGGCCACACGCTCACCAAGCGCCGTGCCCCAACGCCGCAGTGGCTGGCCTGAGGACATCATGAGTGCCAGGAATGCCACTGCACAGTGCGCTGTCAGCACGCAAGGAACAGCCTGTCTCACGCCAAAATGCAGGTCAGCATGGCATGGGCTCCAGCCTCTAAAAGGGCAACTGCTGCACGAGCTTGAAAGGCATGGCGCTCTGCTGACGTGCTGCATGCCTGTCATTTAATCAGTCCTTCCTGTCACAGCTGGCGCACAGGTCAAACATCCTGATGCACAAATCAGCCCACATCCAATGTGGAGGCAAGAGGCTGCAGGGAGGGCAGCAGGGGCGCACTCGGCCGCGGACGGCGCCGCCCTTGCGCTGCGCGAGGATGTCTAGCAGGGTCGACTTGCCTGCGCGGCCACGCGCGCTGACGCAGGTCGCGCTCTGCATCTGTTTATACGCTGCTGACATTTACTTGCTGATGCCGTGATTGCAGGCAACTGCACATGCTGCGGGACATGCGCAGACGGCAGGCAGGAGCGATGGCCGGAGCAGCGTTGCTTTCGCGCCAGTGCCGCCGACGGTCTCAGGTGAAGGCACTGGAAGCGCACAGCGGGGCCCGCAGGCTACCCTCACTGTTGCGCGTTTGGTGCATGCTCTGTCAGCACACTCAGCGCCCCCAGCGCCCCAGCGCGCAGCACAGTGAAAGTAAGCTGCTGCTGGATCCTTGTAGACGCCTTCGCGCGCGGCGCGTGCAGCGCTGGGAGCGCGGGGAGCCGCCGCACCCGCGCCCGAGGGCCCCACCAGCGCACACAGCTCGCCTGGCGCGACCGCGCCCGAGCTGGGCGCCAGAATGCGCCGGGGCGCCAGCGTGTGCTTGTCCACAACCTGCCGCCGCCATGCGGCTGCTCACGGCAGCATTCCAAAGCGTCACAGCGCTGGCGATTGTGCGCCTCCGCCCTGCCCAAGCCGCACTCGGCGCTGCGCCCGGCACCAGCATGCGCGCCCTGCCAGCGGCCCGCGCTGGCCGGCGCGGGCTGGAGCTGAGGGTGGCCTGCAGCGACGCCCCATGCAGGCGGCAGTGGCAAACAGGGCCGCGCGCGCGCGCGCATGCATGCCAGGCGCCTGCCGAGCGCCGGTCACGCCGCTCACCTCGCACGCCAGGTCCGCCCAGACGAGATCGGCCGGGCGGCGCACGCGCAGGCGCGCCAGATCGTCGCCCGCGCCGCTCACATGCAGCGCGGCGCCGCCGGCCTCCAGGTCGAGCGGGGCGACCCAGCGGTCGGGGCATGAGCACGCCTGCACGCTGGGAGCGCCTGCTCGCCCGCGATGTGGTGGGCCTGGGCGCCGGCCTGCCACATGACATGCTGAGCTACCAGCATGCTGCGCAATGGGCGACAGAGACAAACGTGCATCTTGCATGCGACCTGATGAGCTCTCAAGTGCATCCTGTGTTTCTATCATTTGGGCTTCCGCGCCATGCAGCCTGTGCGCTGACCTACCAGACGCACAGATACGGGGCGCGACGTGCCGTCCACATGCGTGCTCGGATAGACAGAGCAGCTATGCCTATGAGGCTGGGGTGACATGTCAGCGTCAAGTGGGAGGCTGCGGCATGCTGGCACGGTTGCAGAGGCGCCAGCAGTCTGCCGCGGCGCTCGTGCAAGGCGGGCGCGCGCCGCATGCGCGCAGCCGCGGACCCAGCGCGGCGCCAGGCGGTGCAGCTCGGACGCCGGCGCGGCGCCGCCGCTGGCGAGCAGCTCGCGCGCAATCTGGCTGCTGTCCCAGTCGCTCGGCCGCGCCGCCGGCGCGCGCCCGGGGCTGCGCGCCGCGCCGCCGCCGGGCGCCCCGGCTGCTAGGCGCGGCGCGGGCGACGCACCGGGCGTATGCGCCGGCGCTGGCTGCGGTGACGACGGCGCCGGAGGCGCCGCCTTTGGGGTGCTCGGCGGAGCGCTCGACGGGCCTGCAGCGGGCGCCGGGGCAGGGCGGGCGAGCAGGCGCGCGAGGCGGCGCCGCGCGCGCGACACGGCCCCGGTCACCTTCTCCAGCGAGTACACCAGCGCGCACAGGCCGACCAGGTGCGCCACCACCAGCGGCGGCACGAAGATGTCCGGGTGCACCATCGCCGGGCCAGCTGGCGCGCGCTGCCCCTGGGATCAGGGCAAGCGGCCGCAGCCGAGCATGAGCGCAGACGCGTGGGTTTCGCGTGCGGCTGCAGGAGGACTGACCTTTAGAGGCGACCCAGGCTGGCGACTCAGTGTGCCACAGGTGTGTGGTCACTGCGACAAGGTCGCCGCAGTGCGCGGCAGGTGCTCGCAGTGCGCGGTGCGCGGACGCAACCTCGGCGCAGTGGCCATCCTTGGCACGCTGATCATGTAAATGTGCCTCAGGTGGCTGTTGTGGGATGGGCAAGCCGCTGGAGTGCCAGCTTCCTGGCCATGCCAGGAAAGCCTTGCAGCCTTGGACAATGTTAGGGTCGCAGCTCTTCATGCATCTCCTGGGCTGCCAGACATCATACCATGTCTCTGCTCATGCAGTACTGTTGTGGGTAACACTTGGTACACTGCTGGTGTCCTTGCTCAGGCTCTGCCGCGCTGCAATCTTGGCGCTATCAAGCTTGGCGCTGGTGTAGTGTTGAAGCTGCAGAGGGGGCTCGGTTTGTGTACCTCAAACACGCAGCCCGCCCCATGAGTCTGCAGAATCTATGGTTCTACTGCCCAGTTGCGCAGCAGGGCGTGGCGACCGGCAACAGCTTCAGCCCGCTGGTCAAGCACCGCACTTTTCTGTGCAGCACAGAGCGGTAGTATATAGCCGCTCTGCGGCATCACGACGTGTCGGCAGTGCCGACTCGGCACGCCTGGCCGTTTATGACGAGGTGCATATTGTGCGCGCCGCTGCCTGCGTGGCAGGGCCAGGCAGCCGCAGCACAGCCCAGGCGAGCGCGCTTGTGCGCTTGCGGCCAGTGCAGCGGCAGGTCCTCGCCCTCCTCGCTGTAAGTGTGTGCGCCCTGCCCTTTGACAGCGAGGAGGGCAAGGAGTGGCCGCTGCACTGCTGAAAGGTGCACAAACGCATATGCGTGGGCCGCGCTTCGGCTGCCTAGCCCCGCCAGGCGGGCAGCGGCGCGCACTACACGCACCGCAGCAGCATCAGCCAGGCGCGCTGACATGTCTTGCTGCCATTTCAGTAGCTCTATGGTACTGCTCTGTGGTGTTGGCCTGTAGAGGCTAACTGGGCACCCTGTGAGCACTCTGCTGACTTCTGGCCATGGGCGCCACAGCACCAGGGCGCGAGCAGCAGTGGCTGCGCGGCTGGGCTGCCCCTAGCCTGTGCTCCTGCGTAGGAGACGCGGCCCGGGCCGCTCAAGGCCAGGCGCCTCCTGACGCTGCCCCTCGGGGGCGCGTCCTTCGGGACGGCTGGCGGCACGGACGTCAAGAGCTCGCAGGCTCCCAGCGCGGCCACGCAGCGCGGGCCTGCACTGGCCAATGGCGCCGCCGCGGGCTTGTCCGCCAGCCTCTCGCGACCGCTGATGTGCTTGGGTCATGTTTTGAGCAGAGACGCCTGGTGCAGTACTGGCGCCCCCCCTCATGCTCTGCCCCGCTGCAAGCATGTGCTTGTGATATAGGCGGGCTGGAGCTATGTACTCTGTGAAGCAGCGCCGCCCGCTCCCCGAGTCAGCTAAATTTGACATTTCAAAAAGTCCAAGCGCCCTGATACGCAGGAGGACATGGCGCCGGACGACAGCTCGTCCCCACGGGCCATGCGCCGCGCGCTGCCATGCGAGGAGGGCGAGGCAGGCGCGGAGGGGTGACCGCGCGCGCACAAGCACGCCCGCACGGGCCCCGCGGCGGCCGCGAGGCCCTGCCACGCCGGCCGCCCCGCGCACTGCATGCGCCCCGGCGGCCCCATCGGCCAGGGCACGCAGACGGGCGGGCGGTGCTCTATTCAGTGTTGCTGGGGTGCTCACTATTACAGCGGGCTTACCTCAGCGTTGATGAATGCGCGGGCCGGGGCTGTCGTGTGCTGAATGCGTGTAATGTGAGCACAAGAGCGGAAGCCTGAGAACATGCTGCTGCGCAGCGCTGCGAGCAGCCTAACTGACTTTCGGCTCTGGGCGCCGCAGGCGCTTCTCATATGCTGAGCGCATGGGAGCCTAGACCGCGCGACGAAGTTCTTGAGTGCACGCTGGGGCCCTGGGGCGCGAGCGCCGCCGGCGCCTGCGCGCGCCGAATGACGGGGCTCAAGGATGCCGTCGCCCCGGCGTGCGCAGCGCATGCATGAAGGCCAAGGAGTGGGACCGCTGCCAGCAGTTACAGCTACGCTTCAACACCATGCGCTATCACCCATCACTTCAGTAAAGGCGCGTGGTACTGGATGCTCACATCGGTAGTCTGTAGCAATGCTCTATCTCCAAAGACGCTTGTTGACAACCCGTGCAAAACCAACATAGCAATGCTGACAATACTGGCCTGGTCCTGCATTGCCCGATATGTCATGTGCAGATCATGGCACAGGGCACAGGGCATTTCAGACAAGCAGTCCTATCACATTGCACGCGACCTGGGAGCGCGGTCCACCATGCCACAGGCAGGCCCTGCCATGAGCATTGAGCATTGAGCATTGAGCATTAGCATAGGGCCAATGCTAATGCTCAATGCTCAGTGCTCAATGCTCAATGCTCAATGCTCAATGCGAACAGGCTGAGGCAGGCCAGCGGCTCCCTCCCAGCCGCAAAGGGGCTGGGGCCAAGGACCAGACCATACACTGCGAGTGCTGCCCAGCCCCTGGCTCTCTCAGTTTGCACAGGCGGGGCAGCAGCCCACGGCCGGAGCTTCACAGAATACCACTGGGTGTCACATGGGCAAGGTGCCCCCGACTGCATCCAAACTCTCACACACCTTCCAAACAGGCAGTCAACGCGGGCTGAGGTTCCTCGCGGAGCATGCGGCCGCGCGCCACCGGCGTCTCAACTGCCTGCATGCGCTGCGCAGGCCGGGGCGACAGCATCCTTGAGTCCCATCGATGCGGCGCGCGCAGGCGCCGGTAGCGCTCGCGCCCCGAGGCCCCAGAATGCAGCCCGAGGGCTTTGTTGCCAGTCGCGTGGTCCGGGGCTCTCTTCAAGACATCTGCAGCGCCTGCGGCGCCCAGAGTTGACGGTCAGCGAGGCTGCTCGGCGCTGCCCAGTCAGCGAGTTTCCTGGTTGGCGCTCCTATGCTCAATGACACGCAAGCAGCACACAACAGCCCCGGCCCCGCACTCAGCAACGGTACAGCAAGCGCACTATCACAATGAGCACCCCAGCGATGCTGGAAAGAGCACCGCCCGCCCATCTGCGTGCCTGGCTCAGGCCGCCGGGGCGCATGCAGTGCGTGGGCCGGCCGGCGTGGCAGGACGCCGCGGGGCTCGTGCGGGCGCGCTTGGGCACGCGCGGCCACCCCTCCGCGCCCACCTCGCCCTCCTCGCACGGCAGCTCGCGGCGCTTGCAGTGCGGAGACGGGCAGTCGCCGGCCGCCATGTCCTCCTGCGTATCAGGGCACTTCAGCGTCTCAGGTTCTGCAGACTCAGGGGCGGGCGGCACTATGTACATGAAGTACACAGCCCGAGCCTGCCTGTGACCTCCAACACAAGCGCCGAGCTTGCAGTGGGGCGGAGGATGAGGATGGGCGCCGGCACTGCACCAGGCGCCTCTGAAACGGCTCACAATGTGACCCAAGCTCACCGGCGGCGGCGAGGGGCTGGCGGGGAAGCCCGCGGCGGCGCCGTCGGCCAGCACAGGCCCGCGCTGCGCGGCCGCGCCGGGAGCCTGCGGGCTCTCGACGTCCGTGCCGCCCGGCGACGGGAAGGACGCGCCCCCGAGGGACAGCATCGGCAGGCGCTCGGCCTTGACCGGCGCGGGCCGCGCCTTCTGCGCGGGAGCACAGGCTGCGTCAGCACAGCCGCGCCGCCACTGCTGCTCGCGCACTGCTCCTGTGGTGCCCGTGGCCAGCAGTCACCAATAGCTCAAGGGATGCCTGAGTGCCCTCCACGGGGGACCTCCACAGCTATCTTCAGCCACGCGCAGGCTCACCCACGTCTGTGCACCACAAAGCGGTACACATGATGCCACCATACGGCATAAAAACAAGTCAGCGCGCCTGGCCGACGGTAATGAAGATAGTGCGGCTGCCTGCCTGGCGCGGCCGGGCAGCCGCGACGCGGCGCGTGCGGGCGCGCTTGGTGCGCGGCCACTTGAGCGACCCGGCGTCGCCCTCCTCGCCGTCAGCGGGCGGCGCGGCGCGCTTGACCGGCAGGCTGGGGCCCTTGCTGGTGGCCGCGCCCTGCGGCGCAGCGGGGCGGTAGAGTCACAACTTCTGTAGACTCGCAGGGGCGAGATGGGTGGTCAGTACACAGCCCCAAGCCCATCTGCAGCTTCATCACTTGCGCGGAGCTTGCAGCGCAGCAAAAGCACGAGGGAGGCACCAGCAGGGCACCAGCAGTGCATCAAGTGTCTCTACAGTGGGATCAGAACATAACGGCTGTGGCGGGTAGCTGTGCTGACCAGAGCCTGTGCTCCTGCGCAGAAGACGCGGCCTGTGCCGCTCAAGGCGCTTGGCCTTGAGCGGGGTGCTCAAGGCCAAGCGCCTTGAGCGGCGCGGGCCGCGTCTCCCGCGCAGGGGCACATGCGTGTGTCAACACAGCCACGCTGCCACAGCTTCCACCATATCAAAGCCTGGCAGAAGGACTGTTACAATGAGGATTGCGCTTGTTGCCCAAGTGACTAATAAACAGATAAGAGACGGCAAGTAGAAAGTAGAAAGAGTAAAAGCGAATATTAAAAATAAGCTGCCGCGGGAAAAAGGAGGACTGGCGCGGCGCGCCTGGCCCGCCGCGTGCGCAGGAATGGACGACGCCGCGCGGCCCTGCGCGTCCGCCGCCATCGCCGCCGCAGCGTCCACGTAACTCGTGCTTAGCGCGTCCGCCATCAGCGCGTCCGCGCAGGCCAGCGCGAGCGCGGTCGGGCGCGTGGCGAGCGGGCCAAGGCCCTCCCAGTCGGCCGGCCCTGCTGCGCTGACCCCCACCCACACCGGCCAGTCCTGGCGCCCCTCCGCCAGGGGCACCGCCGCAGGCTGCACGGGCGAGGCCCCGCAGGGCAGCTTCTCTGGCGGCGGCGGCGCGGTTGCGTCTGTGAGCGGCGCAGCCGCGCACGGCTGCGGGATGCGGACGCGGTTGCCAAACATGTCCAGCATCGCCGGCACGCCT
>JAABUY010003571.1_pt1 | contig 16988 bp, 16 predicted proteins | sample 5560271 | NCBI WGS metagenome assembly JAABUY01 (sample SAMN10711886, study PRJNA513374) | rock metagenome | isolation source: Antarctica rocks | place: Antarctica: Victoria Land, University Valley
CCGCCAAAGGCAAGCTTTTGGAATCCAGCACTTAAATAAGGCCGGTCCAGGGGCGGCTCGCCCCTGGCGGGTCTGGGCAGAGCCCAGCCTTGCTTCCTGACAGGTCAAAACTTAGGGCCGTTGGTATTAGTAAGGCCGGTCCAGGGGCGGCTCGCCCCTGGCGGGTCTGGGCGGAGCTGCCCAAAGGTTCCGGCGGCCCGCTTGGGCCGTTGGAATGGGCAGCGGAGGGAGAGCCCAGCCTTGCTTTCTGACAGGTCAGAACAAAGGGCCGTTGGTATCAGGCCTGGGCCGGCGTGGCGATCCGCGCCAGTTCCAGCGAGTTCAGCACGTCGGCCCCCGACACCGTGCCGCGGCGCAGGCCGCCGTCCGCGCCGCCGGTGACGCCGTAGGCCGCGAGCTGTGCCGGCGACCACGCCCTGGCGGAGGACACCGGGGCGGACGCGACCGCGCCGGCCGCGGCGGGCTGGACGGTCTCCGGGACGGCCTCCGGGGCGGGCGGGGCCGCGGCGGCGAGTGCCGCGTGCGCGGGGGTGGCGTGGCCGATGCCCAGCTCCGCGAGGAGGCGGTCGCCGAGCTTCTCCGGGTCGATGCCGACGAGGCGCTCGATCAGCGTCGTGCCGAGGTTCATGGCGATGCCGACCGGGCCGCCGGTCAGGCCGCTCACCACTAGGCCGCCGGCGAAGCGCGCGGCCTCGGGGATCGTGTCGCCGGTCACGGCCCGGTAGATCGTGCCGACCACCGGCACATACTGCAGGGGGTTCAGCTCGGACAGCAGCACGTGGAACGACGAGGGCGCGGGGGGTGCTGCGGCCGCCGGCGCGGCGGGCGGGGCCGCAGGCAAGGACGGCGTGGCCGCGGGAAGGGGCACCGGCTGGGGGCGGCTGGCGGAGATCGAGAGGCTGGCGTCGACCATGGCGGCGTCCGGTGCTTCGGTTCGCCGCAGGCACTGCAATCGGGATGCCAGGCGGGGCGAAGCGAGAAAGGTTGAGGCTCTGCCTCAAACTCCGCCAAAGGGCGAGCCCTTTGGAAACGTCTACTTGGAGCGTTTTCGGAGTTGATGGGCTCACACCCCGCACGCAACCAAGCCGGCGTCGCCAGGCCTGACACTCAAAGGTGAGGTCATGTGACCCGAAAACGCTCCAGGTGAGGCCGGTCCAGGGGGGCCTCCCCCCTGGCGGGTCTGGGCGGAGCCCAGCCTTGCTTCCTGCCTGCGGCGTCAGCGAGCCGGGCCGGCGAGCTGTCGGGCGCAGAGGATGTCCAGCGCGGTGACGCCGGCCACCGCCAGCACAGCGATCGCCGCACGGCCGCGGTGGCCGGGGCTGGCGACGAGCGGCACGGCCAGCGTGGCCAGGTCGAGCGCGTCGCCGGCGATGCGCGCCTGCACCCAGGGCGCCGGGTCCGCGCCGAGCAGGAGGCCGACGCCGGCCGCGACCTCGCGCACGCCGTAGCCGGCCAGCAGCGCCGGGCGGCGCCCCAGCCCGAGCGAGCGCGACAGGGTGCGTGGCAGCACCAGCTGGGCGAGCCCGAGCGCGATGCTGAACCAGCCCAGGCCGCGGGCCAGCGCGAGGCCCTGGCGCGGAGCGGGCGGGGCCGGGCGGGGGATTGTGTCGAGTGCCGTGGTCACGGGGCGGCTCCTGTGGCGTGCGGCGCCGGGCGCGGCGCATGCAGTGTCAGGCGTCCGAAGAGGGGAAAGTTGCAGGCCGGAGCGCGCGGACTTGCTCGCGCGGGGAACGCCGGACCCGCGGCCGGCGGCGGTCGGACAGTGTCGCCGGACTACGGCAGGACGGGAGGGCGATGCGTCGGCAGCGGTCGTGATCCTGTGCGGGTTCGGTGCCCTGTGGGCGATCCGGGGCCTGACCGCGCTGGGCGCGCCGGCCTGGACGTGGGCCGGGCCGGTCGTGCTCGGCGCGGGCGTCGCGGCGTGGTGCCTGCGGGTGGCGCGCACGATGCCGGCGCGCTCCCCGGCGGAGCGAAGGCGGGTCGCGCGGCTCGTGGGCGTCTGGAGCGCGGCCGAGGGCGCGCTGATCGTCGCGGTGGACAACCTGCTGGCGAACACGGGCCGGGCGCATGACGTGCTCCCGGCGACGGCGGTGGTCGTCGGGCTGCACTTCCTGCCGCTGGCGCGCGGCATCCCGCAGCCGGCGTACTGCGCGACGGGAGCGGCGCTGCTGGTCCCGGGGATCGCGGGGCCGGCGCTGGCCGACCCGTATGCCTGGGCGCTCGCAGGCTTCGGAGGGGCGCTGGTGCCATGGCTGGCGAGCGTCGGCATCAGCGTGCCGCGACGTCTCCACGTCGCCATCACCCAGTGACGTGAGGAGCATGGCGCGCTCGGCAGAGGCGGAGGCAGAGGCAGAGGCAGAGGCAGAGGCAGAGGCAAAGGCGGAGGCGGAGCAGCAAGCAAGGCTGTTCCCCCCCGCCGCCTGTTCCAACGGCCCGAGAAGGCCGTCGGAACTCTGGGCAGCTCCGCCCAGACCGGCCAGGGCGAGCGGTCCTGGAGCGGCTTGGCTGAAGTGAGGACGATCCAGTGGCGCTGCCTGGTGGTGGGGCGGAGCCTCGACCTTGCCGGCCGTCGCTCAGTTGGTCAGGGCGACGGAGTGCACGAGGACCTCGCGGTCCAGGCGGGTGATCTCCACGGTGTGCGGTGGGCCGGAGCGGCCGCCCGGGGTGGAGAGGGTCACGGTCTGGCCGGTGGCCAGGGTCGCCTCGACGCGCATCGGCGCGCCGGAGCGGGCGTCGGCCAGGGTGGCGACGACGTGGAAGCCGTCGGGCCGCACCGTGTAGTAGGCGGTGCCGGCGAGGGTGCCGAGGTCGATGCTCTGGCCGGTGGCGGGCGCCAGGCTCGCGGGGGTGAGGCTCGCGGAGGTGAGGCTCGCGGAGGTGAGGCTCTGGGCGTGCGCGCCCGCGGCGGAGGCGGCGAGCAGCACGGCGGCGGCGAGGGAGCGGAGCGTGGTCGGGGTCATGGCGGTGGGTCCTGCGGGGCGCCGGCCGGGGTGGCCTGGCGCGTTGTCAGGAAGGTGGGACACGGCCTATCATTAATCCAACCGATGGGATCAATGATGGCTATCGACCATGTCAATCTCGGGGGCATCGACCTGAACCTGCTGGTGGCGCTGGACGCGCTGCTGGCGGAGCGCAGCGTGACGCGGGCGGCGGCGCGGGTCGGGCTGGGGCAGTCGGCGATGAGCCACGCGCTGGGGCGGCTGCGGACGCTGTTCGGCGACGAGCTGCTGACGCGCGGGCCGGAGGGGATGCGGGCGACGCCGCGCGCTCTGGCGCTGGCGGACCCGGTGCGCCTCGCGCTGTCGCAGGTGCAGGCGCTGGTGGCGCCGGGGGTGGCGTTCGACCCGGCCAGCGCGGAGCGGGTGTTCAGGATCGCGCTGCCGGACAGCGTGGAGGTGCTGCTGGGGCCGGCGCTGCTGGCGCACCTGCGCGCGGCGGCGCCGCATGTGCGGCTGCGGCTGTATCCGAGCGACCCGCTGTCGCTGCTGGACGAGCTGGACGCGGACCGGATCGACCTCGCGGTGGGCATCGGCATGCCCGAGGGCGGGCAGACGCACCACCGCTGGCGGCCGTTCCTGCGCGACAGCTACCTATGCATGTTCGACGCGGCGCTGGTGGGGGTGGCGGGCCCGATCACGCTCGCGGACTACGTGCGGCTGCCGCACGTGCTGACCAGCGTGCGGCCGGGGGAGCGGGGGGTGGTGGACGACGCGCTGGCGAGGCTCGGGATGGCGCGGACGGTGGTGCTGACCACGCCGCGGTTCCTGGCGGTGCCGTTCCTGGTGGCCGGCGCGCCGGTGGTGACGACGATGCACGCGCGGCTCGCACGGCTGTTCGCGGGGCGGCTGGGGCTGAGCCTCAGCCCGCCGCCGGTGGCGCTGCCGGAGGTGGCGCTGTCGCTGCTGTGGCACGCGTCGTACGAGGCGGACGCGGGGCACAGGTGGCTGCGGCAGACGATGGTGGAGGTGGCGGGGGCCGCGGACAGGGAGGAAGCAAGGCTGGGCTCTGCCCAGACCCGCCAGGGGCGAGCCGCCCCTGGACCGGCCTTACTTAAGTAGGCGTTTCCAACGGGCTCGCCCTTTGGCGGAGTTTGAGGCGGAGCCTCAACCTTGCCTGCCTCAGCGCACGCAGAACCCCCGCCGCCCGGAGGACTCCGACGCTGGGCTGGCCGGGGCTGCCAGGCTGGCGCCCTGCCCCCACAGCTCGGCGCGGTAGCACTCGAAGCAGGCGAGGCCCGCCTCCAGCCGCATCAGCGCGCCCTCCGCGATGGCGGGCGCCACGGCCGGGTTCTCCGCGACGAGCGGGTGGATCGCCTCGGCGTTCCAGGCCTCGGAGTGCTTGATGTCGAGCACGGCGTGCAGGTCGAAGTAGTGGCGGTCCTGCGGCGGGATGCCGAGGCGCTTCATGCCGCGCGCCACCAGAATGGCGCGCGAGGGGGCGGTCTGCTCGATGACGCCGAGCGCGCCGACGGAGTGGTAGGCGTAGCGCCGGTTGCAGGCGAGGCCGGCCATGACGTTGGCGAGCGCCAGGGACTCCGGCACCGTGGTGGCCAGCGTGGGCTGGAGGCCGAGGCGGTCGGCGATCACCTCCAGCATCGGGCCGTGCATGCCCTTGGGGTTGCCGCGGCCCATCTCGTCCCAGTAGTTGCGCGCGACCTCCAGCTTGGCCTGCTGCGACAGCTTGACCTGGGTGAGCGCCGCGAGGTCGTCGAAGCCGGCCTCGCCCGCGACCTCCTGGGTGAGGAACCAGCGCATCTCGTCGAGGCTGGCCTCGTCCGCGAGCCAGGTGAACAGCGCGTCGCCCTGGCCAGGGCCGGTGTGCTCCAGCCCTTCGAACCAGGCGACGAAGCCGTCTGCGTCGCGCGGGGCCGCCGCGGCGCGTTCCGCGACGGCGGCGCGGCGCTGCTCCAGCCACTCGCCCTCCTCGCGCAGACGCTCCGCCTGGGTGGCGATGTCCTCGCGCCAGGTGGCGGTCGGCAGGGCCGGGTTGAAGCGGGTCGCGTTGAACAGCGCGAGGCGCTGCTGCAGTCCGGGCTCCGGTAAGGCGCCGGGCTGCGGTGTCGGGAGGTCAGCGGCGAGATAGCCGTCAGGCATGGTCAGGTTCCGTTCCTTGTGGCCGTGAGCACCACGGCTGCGATTCGGTCTGCCGCGCCGTAGGGGGCGTGCTCCAGCTCCTCGCCGAACACGTCCGGGTCCATCTCGCGGTACGACCAGACAACGTCGTCGTGGGCCTGGAGTTGGGTCGTTGCGGCATCGTGGAAGGGGTCGCGCCCGCTCACGATCGCGACACCCGTGTAGAGCAGCAGGCTGCCGCCGGGCGCCAGGTGGGGCGGTGCCTCGGCGACGATGCGCAGCGACAGGCCGGCGCCGAGCGGGCCGCCGCCGTGGCGGTAGGCGCGCTCGGACGGGTCGGCGAGGTAGGGCGGGTTGGCCGCGGCGAGGTCGAACGCGCCAGGGGTGCCGGCGAGCAGGTCGCTGTGCACGGCGCGCACGGCCACGCCGGCGAGCGCCGCGTTGACGCGGGTGAGCAGCAGGGCCGCGGGGTTGATGTCGGCGGCCCACACCTCCGCTCCGGGATGGGCACGGGCGACCAGGATCGCGCCGGCGCCGCTGCCGCTGCCGATGTCCACCGCGCGGCGCACCGGCGTCGTGCGGCCAGCGAGCCAGGCGTCGATCGCGGCGGCGTAGCGGTACGTGTCGGGGCCGAAGAACACGGAGTCCGCGGCGCCGGTGGGATGGGCGGAGTGCACGAACAGCAGCCCGTGCAGGCTCGACAGGCGCACCGTGGACCGCCAGGCGGGAGCGTCGCCGGGGGCGGCGTCCGGGTCGCCGCACGCCGCCAGCACGCCGGCGTCGCGCATGGCGGCCATCAGCGGGTCGGGCAGCAGGCCGTCGCGGAACGGCCGGCTCCAGCCGAACACGTCGCGCAGGTCGCGCGCCCAGCGGTTGGCAGGGCGGGCGTTGACCCGGGCGTGGGTGGCCGGGGTGGGCGTGACGAAGCCGTAGCCGCCGTCGCGCAGCAGCGTCGCCAGGTGGAGCAGGGCGGCCTCGTTCACGATGGGCTCCGGCGAGTGGGGGCAGGCGGGACGGCGTCGGACGCGACGGGCGCGGGCTTGACGGGCGCGGGCGCGACGGGCGCGGGCGTGACAGGGGCGCAGGCGTCGCGGCGCAGCAGGAAGGCGGCGGCGTCCCACAGGGCGAAGGGCCGTTCGCCCGCGATCTCCACCGCGAAGCCGTGGCGATCGGCGAGCGCCGACAGCTCCGCGACATCCTGGGCGACGGGCCGGCCGAACGACAGGTTCAGGATCGCGAGCCGCCCGCCCGGGCGCAGGATGCGGGCGGCGCCGCGGACGTGGGCGGCGAGCGCGTCCGGCCCGACCTGCACCAGGTAGGGCATGCTGTCCACGGCGAGGACCAGGTCGAAGGCGTGCGCCGGCAGGGCGTCGAGGTCGGTGCCGGGCGTGGCCTCGATGCGGATCGCGGGCCAGGCGGCGCAGCGGCGGCGCGCCTCGGCCACCATGCCCGCGGAGACGTCGAGCCCGAGCACCGAGCGGCAGCGCGGCGCCAGCGCGATCGCCAGGCGCCCGATGCCGCAGCCGAGGTCGAGCACGTCTGCACCTGAGGCGGGGGCACCCGCGGAGGCGTCGGCTGCGAGCACGGCGGTCGGGAGCGCGCCGGGGGCGGAGTCTGCCGGGCCGATGCAGCCGTGGCGGTGCAGCCAGTCCATGATCTCGGCGGTGGCCTGCGCGAGGATCGCGGGGTCGCCGAGCGAATACAGCGCGACGCTGGCCTCGGGCGAGAACGCCACCGCGCTGTCGAAGAACGCGGCGACGGCGGCGGCCGACGGGGCTGCCTGCACCGCTTCGGGCGGGGCGGCCTCGGGCGGCCCGGCGGCAGCGCCCGGGGGAGCATGAGGGGTGGCGATCGCGGCGTGGTTGCCGCCATGGCGGCCGACCTCGCCGGCGAGCTGCGCCAGCATCGCGCCGCGGCCGTGCAGCAGGCCGGACAGCGCCTCCCAGCGCGGGTGCGGCGCCGGCGGGCGCCTCGCCTCGACCTGCGCCGCGATCGCGTCGGCGTCCGCGCCGCCCAGCAGCAGACGGCACAACGCCACCTGCGGGGAGATGCGCCCGGCCAGGCATAGCCCGACCGCGTCCTGGGGATCGAGGGCAGCGTCGGCGGAATGCGGGGTCGCGGCGGTCATGCCCCATGCCCCGGGGCGGCGACGGCCGTGGCGGGCAGCCAGCCGAGCGCGGCCAGGCGCGCGCCCTCGCCGGCGGCGAAGCGGTCGCCGATGTCGCCGCGCCAGCGCAGCTCCGGGATCACCACGTTGCGCGCCCTCGCCCGTGCCGCGTCCTGCGCCGCGGCCACCGTCGCGCCGATGCCGGTGACGATCATCGCGTGCCCGGATCGCCTGTGCACCCGCAATTGCCCCTCCCCGTCCCGCCGCATGTCGACGAAATGGTGGTGCGCGAGTTCCAGGCTGGCAGGGTCGCGGCCAGCGAACGGGTCGCGGTGGAAGAACACCGGCGGGTCGTCCCCGGGCGCCGTCGCCGACGCCACGCCCGGGAACGGCGGCACGGTCAGCACGATCGCCACCGACCAGCCTGGGCGCGTGGGGAACGCCGCGGGTGCGGCGGAGCCTGCGACGGGCGGGGCGGCGGCGGACGTGGGCAGGCCCGCCATGCGCGCCAGCAAATCCCCCCAGCCGGCGGGTTGCAGCGCCGCCAGCACCGCAAAGCCCGGGTTGCCGATGCGGCAGGTGAACTCCAGCGGCCAGGCGCCCTGCGCGTTGACGATCAGGTTGAGGTTGACGTAGCCGACGTGCCCGGCCGCGCGGAAGGCCGGCGCCATGCGGTCGAGCGTGTGCGCGGACAGCGGCTCCGCGTGCTCGAAGCTGGCCAGCGTGCCCATCTCGCCGGTCATCTCGCCCAGCTCGCCCGGGAAGAACCGCTTGTGCTCGAAGTCGATGCAGGCGGGGCGCAGGAACGCCCGGCCGTCGAAATACGCGCCCACGCCGACCTCCACGCCGTCGAGCCTGGGCATCAGCAGCACCCGCCCCGACGCCGCGCGGCGGAGCTGGAACGCGAGGTCGGCGCCCGCCGCGTGCTCGCCCACGAAGGTCGGGTGCGCGCCGTCGTCGTGCTTGAGCACGTAGCGGCCGGGGTGCGCGTCCAGCCAGCGCGACGCGGCCTCGGGGGTGTCGAAGGCGCGGCTCTGCGCGATCGGCAGGCCGGCGTCGCGCAGCGTGGCCTGGCCGAAGTCGCGGTCGTTCTCCAGGCGGTCGCCGTATGCGCTGCCGCCGACCACGCGGTAGCCGTCGCGGCGCAGCGCGTCCTGCGCCGCGCCCTGCCGCACGCCCTCGACCAGGATCACGCCGTCGCGGCCCACCCACTCCAGCCCCGCCCGCCAGTCCTCGATCGGGTCGAGCAGGCCGCCGAACGCGCGCAGCGCCGGGGGGTCGCTCGCGAAGGCGCGGACGTCGTGGCCCTCGCGCGCCAGGGCGAGGTGGATGTCGCCCAGGTACAGGCGCTGGCTGAGGCCGAGGATGCGCACGAAGGCTCCGGTCCGGTGGCCGGGGGGTTCTATCGCGGCATCGGGGCGATGTCATGGCAGGCAAGCAAGGCTGGGCTCTCCCTCCGCTGCCATTCCAACGACCCAAGCGGGTCGTCGGAACCTTTGGCAGCTACGCCCAGACCCGCCAGGGGGGAAGCCCCCCTGGACCGGCTTTCTTCAAGTATTGGATTCCAAAGGCGAGCCTTTGGCGGATGAGGCAGAGCCTCAACCTTCCTCAGCGCAGCTCGACCCGCACCCTGCGCCCCGCCGCCCTGCGCCACCCCCACGCCGCCGCGCCCGCCCCGAGCCCGGCCGCGGTCAGCGCGCGCGCCACCCCGAAGTCCAGGCTCTGCGTCGCCCACAGCGCCGCCCCCAGGCCGCACAGCAGCGCCAGCCAGGTCCAGGACCGCGCCGCACGGCCCGCCTCGCCAGGGGCCGCGTCCCTGCGGCCGAGCGCGGCGGCGAGCCCGGCCCGGCCCGCGGGCCGCACCCCCGAGAGGGTCCACGACGCCTGCGCCACCTGGCCGAGCGCGGCGGCGATCTGCGCGTCGCACCACGCCTCGTCGCGGCCGGCCTCCGCCGCGCGGCCTGGCGGGCGGTCGGCCTCGGCGGGGGAGCCGCGCGGGCGGAGCTGCATCCGGCCCAGGGTCGCCGCGGCCTCGCGCAGCAGAACCAGCGCGGCGTCGCGAAGCTGCCGCGCCGGGTCCGGGCGGGCAGGCTCGGCCTGCGCGGGGGCGACGCGCGCATACGCGGTGCGCGTCGCATCGACACGCGCGCTGGCGGGACGCGCGAGGTCGGGACGCGCGGAGTCGGGGCGGACAGGATCGTGCGTCCCGGGCAATGGGCGTGGCGCGCCTCCGGATGTCCGGGCGGCCGGGTCGCGGGCGATCGGGGTGCCGGCATCGGGCGCGTCAAGGCGGCCTGGCATGGGCGCGGTTGCGTCCGCTCCGCCGTCGGCGCCGGGCAGCACCGTGGCAAGGAACGCCGCAGCGCGGCCGGGGGCGGCGGGTGCCCCGCCGGGGAGCGCGGGATCGGGGCGCACGGCGGCGGCGGGCCGCGCGTCCGGGCGCACGTCCTGGAACGGCGCGTCCTTGCCGCCTGCATCTGGGGCGGGCGCATCCCGGGCGGGTGCGTCCTGGGCGCGGGCGTCGGGAGAGCCGGCCTGCGCGGGCGCCAGGGCCGCGAGCACGCGCAGCGCCGCGGCCGCGCCGAACTGCACCGGCGTCGGGGCGTCCGGCGTCGGCAGCAGGGCCTGCACCCCCGCGCCGAGCGTGCGGGCGCTGCTGCCGATCTCGCCGGCCAGCGCGCCCAGCACCAGCGGCGCCGGGGCGCGGCCCGGCACGGAGATCCGCTCGAACTCGCCGAGCAGGGCGCCGAGCTGGCGCATCACCAGCGCGGGCACGTCCAGCGCCTGCCGCAGCCGGGCGGCGGGCGAGAGCGAGACCAGGTCCACCGCGTCGCCGGCCCGGCCGAAGGGCAGCGTGGTCGCCGGCCCGGCCGCACGGGCCGCGGCCGGCGCGGCCGGGGCCGCCGCCGCGGCGCCTGGCACGGCCAGGACCGGCATGGGGCACCTTCTGCGCGAGAGGAGCGCCATCCTGGCCGCACGGCCTTGCCGAAGCGTTAACGGGACCCGGGAAGCAAGCAAGGTTGAGGCTCTGCCTCAAACTCCGCCAAAGGCTCGCCTTTGGAATCCATTACTTCAGCAAGGCCGGTCCAGGGGCGGCTCGCCCCTGGCGGGTCTGGGCGGAGCTGCCAAAGGTTCCGACGACCCGCTTGGGTCGTTGGAATGGCAGCGGAGGGAGAGCCCTGGCCTTGCCTGCCTCAGCCCCGCAGCCCGTCCCTCACCCCGTCGCCGAGCCCCGCCCGCTCGATCACCTCGCACAGCCTGCGCATCCTGCGCCGCTCGTCGTAGAGCTGGTCCAGCAGCCCGAGCACCACCTCCATCGCCCGCTCGTCCACCTCCATCGCCCGGCGCAGCTCCACGATCAGCCGCACCCGCGCCACGTCCACCTCCGCGAACACCGCCTCGCCCGCCACCCGCCCCGGCCTGACCCACTCCAGCGCCACCCAGCGCTCCAGCTCCTCCGGCGCCACCCCCTCGACCCGCATACACACCGCCAGCAGCGTGATCATGCGCTGCCCTCCCCACCCGCATCGTCCGCCGCCCTGGGGTCGAACCCCGGCTGCTCCCACCCGCGCAGGAACTCCTCCAGCCGCGCGTCCACCGGCCCCAGCACCAGCCGCACCGTCACCAGGCAGTCGCCCGCGGGCCTGCCCCCGCCCGCCGCCACCCCCCGCCCGCGCAGCCGCAGCACCGCGCCCGCCTCCGAGCGCGCCGGGATCGCCATGCTCACCGTGCCCCCCGGCGTCGGCACCGCGACCTTGGCGCCCAGCACCGCCTCGCGCACCGACACGGGCAGCTCGACCCTGACGTCGCGCCCGTCGCGCCGGAACACCGGGTGCGCCGCCACCGACACCTCGATCATCGCGTCGCCGTCCTCGGCCCCGCCCACGCCCGCGCCGCCCTGCCCGCGCAGCCGCAGCACCTGGGCGTCCTCCAGCCCCGCCGGGATGCCCACGTCGAGGAACCTGCCCCCCGGCAGCGTCAGCCGTTTCGTCGCCCCGCGCACCGCCTCGAGGAACGTCACGTCCAGCCGGTACTGCCGGTCCTCGCCGCGCACCCGCATCGGCGTGCCGCCGCCGGCGGCCCCGCCCGCGCCGCGGTTGAAGAACGCCCCCAGGATGTCGCCCAGCTCGTCGTCCGACACGGACTCGGCGCCCGCCCCGCGCCCGCCGCCGCGCGACGCATACCGCGCCGCCCCCGTGCCGTCCGCGAAGCCGCGATAGAACGAGCGCTCCCCGCCCGGCGGCGGCCTCGCCTTCGGGTTGCCGCCGCCGTCGATCTCGCCCCGGTCGTACTGCGCGCGCCGCTCCGGATCGCCCAGCACCTCGTTGGCCGCGCTCAGCGCCTTGAACCGCGCCTCCGCGTCCTTGTCGCCGGGGTGCAGGTCGGGGTGGCTCTGCTTCGCCGCCGCCCGGAACGCGCGCCGCACGTCCTCGGCACTCGCGTCGCGCGCCACGCCCAGCAGTCGGTAGGGATCGTCGTCGGCCATGCCCCCTGCCACGCGCCAGCCCCGCCAGAGTTGCCTGGAGCGGGGCAGGCCAGGTCGAGTTCTCCGGCGCTGTCACGCCGACCCCATGGGCCTCCATCCTTCCGGGGCGGCGGCTCGTGCCTTGGACAAGGCAGCGGGGACGGCGCTCGGCAGCGAGACGGCGCGGGCGCGGAGCACCTCCTCCAGGACATGCTGCGGAACCCACTGCGCGCCCTCGGCATGGAGGTCGTTGCGTTCGGTGACGGCGCTGAACGACTTCTCGAACCGGGCGGGCAGGTGGCCGTTCATGCGCGTCGCGAACAGGACGTTGGCGGGGTAGTCGGCCCGCGTCGGCGAGACGCGCCGCAGCTCGTCGGCGATGCTCCGGCGCCGGAGGTGCTCGCGCGTGCGCACGTCGGTGCGTTTCGCGCGCGCTGTACCCGACGCGGTCGTTCCGCTCGACGACCTGGCACGACAGGCCGCGCGTGCCGAGCTCGATGGCGAGCGACAGGCCCACCGGATCCGCACCGACGATGAGAACATCCGCGTCCCCGGGCATCATCGTCCCTGCGTCCCTGGCGGCCGGCGGCGTTTCAGGGAACGCGGCTCGAGGCGACATCACGCGAAGAAAGGCAGCGGGTCAGTCCGCACGGTGTCGCCGCAGACAAGGCAGGAAGCAAGGTTAAGGCTCTGCCTCAAACTCCGCCAAAGGCTCGCCTTTGGAATCCATTGCTTCAAGTAAAGCCGGTCCAGGGGCGGCTCGCCCCTGGCGGGTCCGGGCGTAGCTGCCCAAAGGTTCCGACGGCCCTCCCGGGCCGTAGGGAATGGGCAGCGGAGGGAGAGCCCAGCCTTGCCTGCTGCCCGCCTCGGCATGGCCACGCTCTCCCGACGTCAGGCGGCGCGGAGATGGCGGATCGGCTTGCCCGGCGCCGCGGCCTGCGCCGCCGCGGCGATGGACTGGGCGTCGATGCCGGCCAGGCGGTAGAGGTCCTGGATCGTCCCTGTCTGGCCGAAGCGCGTCACGCCGAGCGCGCGGGTGCGGTGGCCGTGGACCGAGCCCAGCCACCCCAGGGTCGCGGGGTGCGCGTCGATCACCGTCACCAGGCCGCAATGCCGGGGCAGGGCCGCGAGCAGCCGCTCGACGTGGCTGTCGGCCTCGCCCCCGCCCTGCTCGCGCGCCCGCTGCGCGAGCGTCCAGCCGTTGTGCAGGCGGTCCGCGGAGGTCACCGCGAGCAGGCCCACGTCGCGGCGGTCCTCGGCGATGAGGCCGACGGCCTCCACCGCCTCCGGCGCCACGGTCCCGGCGTAGGCGATCACCACCTCGGCGTTCGGGCCGGGACGGCGCACCCAGTAGGCGCCGGCGATGACGTCTGCCGCGTCGGCCGCGCCGAGCTGGCGCTGCGGCTGCGCGAGCGAGCGGGTGGACAGCCGGAGATAGACCGAGCCGCCGGCGTCGTCCCCGCTGCCGCCGGAGCGCTGCATGTGCTCGAACGACCAGCGCAGGATCAGCGCCAGCTCGTCCACGTAGGCCTGCTCGAAGCTCGCGAGCCCGTCCTGCGCCATGCCGATCAGCGGCGTCATGATCGACTGGTGCGCGCCGCCCTCGCCGGCGAGGCTGATCCCCGACGGCGTGGCCACCAGGATGAAGCGCGCGTCCTGGTAGCAGGCGTAGTTCAGCGCATCGAGCCCGCGCTCGATGAACGGGTCGTACAGCGTGCCGATCGGCAGCAGCCGCTCGCCGTTGATCGCGTGCGACAGGCCGAGCGCGGACAGCATGGTGAACAGGTTCATCTCGGCGATGCCGAGTTCCAGGTGCTGGCCCTCCGGCGAGAAGCGCCAGTGGAAGGTGGACGGGATGCGCTCGGTGCGGAACAGGTCGGCCGCCGACTCGCGCGCGAACAGGCCGCGGCGGTTCACCCAGCCGCCGAGGTTGGTCGAGACGGTCACGTCCGGCGACGTGGTGACGATGCGGCTGGCCAGCTCGGTCTCGCCCTTGCCGATCTCGTTCAGCAGCAGCCCGAAGCCGTGCTGCGTGGACATCTCCCGCCTGGCGGGGACCGGCAGGACGTCGGGCACCGGGACGGCCTGCGCCTCGCGGCGGCGCGGCCCGCCCGCGACGAAGGGCACCGCGCGCAGGAAGGCGCGCAGCGCGTCCTCCGTCGTCGCGAGGCCCTCGAACGGGTCCCACTCCCGGCCGACGCGCACCGACATGGCGGCGCGCAGAGTCTCGACCTGCGCCGGGTTCATCAGGCCGGCGTGGTTGTCCTTGTGGCCGGCCAGCGGCAGCCCGAACCCCTTGATCGTGTAGCAGATGAAGCACACCGGGCGATCGTGCCCGCGCGCCGCCTCGAACGCCTCCAGCAGCGAGGGCAGGTCGTGGCCCCCGAGGTTGCCCATCAGCGCCGCCAGTTCGTCGTCCGAGCGCCGTGCCAGCAGGGCGGACACGTCGCCCTGGTCGCCCAGGTCGTCGAGCAGGCGCCTGCGCCAGGCGGCGCCGCCGCCGAAGGTCAGCACGGAGTAGAGCTGGTTCGGGCACGCCTCGATCCACCGCCGCAGCCGCCTGCCGCCCGCCTCGCGGAACGCCGCCTCCTGCAGCGCCCCGTGGCGCAGCACCACCACGTCCCAGCCGAAGTTGCGGAACATGGACTCGAACTTCGACCACAGGCCCTCGCGGACCACCGCGTCGAGGCTCTGGCGGTTGTAGTCCACGACCCACCAGGTGTTGCGCAGGCCGTGCTTCCACCCTTCGAGCAGGGCCTCGAAGATGTTGCCCTCGTCCATCTCCGCGTCGCCGATGAGCGCGATCATCTTCCCCGCGCGGCGTTCGGCGTTCCAGCCCTTGGCGTGCACGTAGTCCTGCACCAGGGAGGAGAACAGCGTCTGGGCGACGCCGAGGCCGACGGAGCCGGTCGAGAAGTCGACGTCGTCGCGGTCCTTGGTGCGCGACGGGTAGGACTGCGCGCCGCCGTAGCCGCGGAAGCGCTGCAACTGGTCCAGGGTCTGATTGCCGAGCAGGTACTGGATGGCGTGGAACACCGGGCTCGCGTGCGGCTTCACCGCGACGCGGTCGTCCGGCAGCAGGACCCTGAGGTAGAGGGCCGTCAGGATCGTCGCCGACGACGCGCACGACGCCTGGTGGCCGCCGACCTTCAGCCCGTCGCTGCCGGGGCGCAGGTGATTGGCGTTGTGGATCGTCCAGGTGGCGAGCCAGAGGACCTTGCGCTCCAGCTCCGCCAGCAGCGCCACATCCGCGTTGTCGGAGCCGCCCCTGACCGCCGAAAACGCTGTGGAGACGGCGTTCTGCGAACCGCCATCCGGTGTCGGCGCCCCGCTGGAAGACATCCTCGAACTCCCCGATCATGAAAGGCACCACGGCGCCCGTCTCCTCACCGTCATGGCGATACGGTGTCAAGGATCGTCGTGGCGTGGACCACGCCCGCCGAGACGGACCGCAGCCGGATGTCGGGCTGGACATGGCGCGAGCGGCGCTGCGTCATCGCCGCGCGCTGCGTCGACCGCTCGGCGACGGCCTCCCGGCCGACCTTGTCCGGGCCGACGCCGAGCGGCCGGCCGTCCTGCGTGTGCAGGTCCGCCACGCGGTCCGCCTGGCCGTGGTCGACCAGCCAGGCGTACCCGTGGATCAGGGCCTCGATCGCCTGCGACTTCCTGCAACTGGCTCAGCTTCATGCCCCGCTCCGAGATGCGATGGTCCGGGTGCGTCACCCACGCAAGGCTCTTGGACCAACAACCCTCGGGGTGAGCGGTGAAGCAGGCAAGGTTGAGGCTCTGCCTCAAACTCCGCCAAAGGCTCGCCTTTGGAATCCACTTGTTTAAGCAAGGCCGGTCCAGGGAGGCTTCCCCCTGGCGGGTCTGGGCGGAGCTGCCCGAAGGTTCCGACGGCCCTCTTGGGCCGTAGAGAATGGGCAGCGGAGGGGGAGCCCGGCCTTGCCTGCCGTGCAGGCCGACGCACGGAACCGTCTCCGCGAGGCGGGCGTCAGACCTTCCTGACCAGTACGCCCGCCAGGACCGCCGCCGCCGCCGCCAGGGCGAACGGGGCGCCGGGAAACGCGAGCGGCAGCACCCCGGCCGTGAACGCGAAGAACAGCCCCGCCGTCACCAGCGGCGCCGCCACCGCCGTGAGCCCCTCCACCGCGGACAGCAGCCCCTGCATCTCGCCCTGGGTGTCGGCCTCGCCCCGGTTGGCCACCATCGCCCGCACCGACGGCGTCGCCAGCCCGCCGAGCGCCACCAGCACGACGGCCGGCAGCATGGTCCACCCCGCGAGGGCGAGCGCCAGCACGCCATACCCCGCGGCCCCCGCGACGTAGCCGAGCACCGCGGTGCGCCGCTCGCCGAAGCGCCCGGTGACGTGGCGCAGCAGCACCCCCTCGACGACCGCCTGCGACAGCCCGACGGCGGCCAGGATCAGCCCGTTGCGCTGCGCGCCCCAGCCGAACCGGTAGCCGGTGAACAGCACCAGGCTGCTCTGCACCGCGCCCAGCCCGACCCAGGTGCACGACCACGCGATCGCCAGCCGGCGCAGCGCCGGGTCGCGCAGCACCCCCGCGAGCAGCGTGAACGGGTTGGCGCGCCGCCACGTCAGGGCGCGCCGGTTCCTCGCCGCCAGGCTCTCCGGCAGCACGAACAGGCCGAAGCAGACGTTGGCCAGCGACAGCGCGGCCGCGGCGACGAACGGCAGGCGCAGCCCCCACTGGCTGACGAAGCCGCCCAGCGCCGGGCCGACGACGAACCCCGCGCCGAAGGTGGCGCCCACCAGGCCGTACAGCCTGGGCCGGTCCTGCTTGGTGGAGACGTCGGCGATGTAGGCGGTCGCCGCCGCGACGTTGGCCGAGGTCAGGCCCGCGACCAGGCGCCCCACGAACAGCCACCACAGGCTCGGCGCGAGGGCCAGCAGGACGTAGTCGCAGCCCAGGCCGAACACGGAGAGCAGGATCACCGGGCGCCGGCCGAACCGGTCGCTCAGCTCGCCCAGCAGGGGGGCGGCGAGGAACTGCATGGCGGCGTAGGCGGCGATCAGGGCGCCCACCCAGGGCGCGGCCCGCTCCGGCGGCAGGTGGCCGAGGTGCTCGACCAGGCCGGGCACGATCGGCGCGATGAGGCCGACCCCCAGCGCGTCGATCCCCAGCGTCACCAGCACGAAAGCGACGGAGGCACGGAACGGGGTCGCCATCGCCCGGACATGGGACGCCGGCGGAAAATCCAAGGCCTGCCGTCCGACCTGTCAGCAAGCAAGGCTGGGCTCTGCCCAGACCCGCCAGGGGCGAGCCGCCCCTGGACCGGCTTTACTTAAGTAATGGATTCCAAAGGCCTGCCTTTGGCGGAG
>JAABUY010003573.1_pt1 | contig 16982 bp, 12 predicted proteins | sample 5560271 | NCBI WGS metagenome assembly JAABUY01 (sample SAMN10711886, study PRJNA513374) | rock metagenome | isolation source: Antarctica rocks | place: Antarctica: Victoria Land, University Valley
TGTGCTACTGACAGTAGCTGTACTCAATCATTCTGTCTATAGTTGATATAGCATCTGAGATACTGTTTCAATGTCTGATTCATTCTTTTCATTTGTTCATTCATCTGTGAATGATAAGCTGCAAACAGCTTGTGATGAATTTTTAATTGATTCATCAATGATTTTTAGAATTTCAATGTGAAGAGCTTATCTTTATTTGAAATTATCTCATCTGATAATTCATAATTTGCTACAATCATTCTCAAAAACATGTATGTTAAATCTTTTGCAAATGTTGCTTTCTTATATGATAAGAAGTATTTGTACTTGATTAGTCTGTCTGTGATCATCAATATAAAGTTGTACATTGTTCTTGTAATTCTTTCTTTTGACTTTGATAGCTTGACTATAAAGTTCAAAGCTATGCTTTTTCATGCATAATCTGATGTGCTGAAACTCTTCAAAAGTTCGTAGAGTCTGTGTCAACTATGCTTTGTTCAAATGCATACATTGCACTTTCTTATAATATTCTCTATCTGCTTTCTCATTTTAAAAAAGTAGTAAATTCTAGATATTCTTTCACTGATTTTGTTCAAACTCTGATGTTCATGTATCATTAATTCATGATAATCACTTATTATCTTTTGTCTGCATCTTGTTGAAACATAGATGAGATCTTGAAATGTTAGTATTTCGTTGATTATTTCAAAGTTCACGTTGTCAGCAATATTCTTTATAATATTCTGCGTGACTGAATTCTTTGCTAGCTTTAGCTTTATTCGTTTTTTGAGATCTCAATTGTAGATTCATAACGTAGCTGCATTTTGTTTATTGTAAACAATGAAATCATTTTGATTCTGTTGTAAGATAGTCTGATTTATCTGTGATCTATCTGTCATGTGATCTGCTTTTCTACTCAAGACATCAATTTTCAAGTTTTCAGATATCTTTCAATATTGAATGTTGAAGTTATATGATGACAATTTCTTTGATCATCTGATCTGTCTTCGATTCAAAACTTTCATGATCATGAAGTATAACAGATTCTTATGATCTGCATATACTTGAATTTGATGTCTAGATTCTTTCAGATATACTCTTCATTGTTTGAAAGAGTTGACAATAGCTAGTGACTTCTTGTCATGTATCTCATAGTTCAATTCAACAATTGTAAGCTTACAATTGTAGTAAGCAATAAAATGCAGATGTTTCTTATCATCTGATTAACTGATACACGTCTCAATAGCTTTGTCTGACGCGTTCATCTCAAGCGTAATAGATTTTTCTGATTCAAACATGATCAGTACTGACTGAGAGATAAACAATTTCTTCAGCTTCTTGAAAGCTTCTTCTGCTTTCTCAGTTTACACGAATGATATGTTTTTTTTGTAAGATTTGTAAGTGACAAGATGATTCTGAAGTATCTTTTTATAAAGCATTTATAAAAGTTCATGAATTCTAAGAAGAATTGAACTTTGATCTTTGACTTTGACATTGATCAAGTCATAACAGCTTCTATCTTCTTTAAGTTCATTCTTAGATTCTGAGACGTGATTATGAATTTCAAAAACTGTACACTTTGTACATGAAATTCACTTTTTTCTGACTTAATGCGCAGATCAACTTTTGTTAAAGTCTGTAAAATCTTCTTAACATGTTGCATATGTTCTTTCTTCATCTTTGAGTATACTAGTATATTGTTCAGATATACTATGACAAATTGATTCAGATAACGTCATAGTCTGTTATTCACAAATGTCTGAAACATGACTGAAGCATTGATTAAATTGAAAGACATGATCAAGTACTCATAATGTTCTAGTTGAGTGCAAAAGACTGTCTTTCACTCGTCTTTTTCTTTAATTTATATTCGATTGAATGCTTCAAGTATATCAAATTTCTGTGATGATTGAGTTTACTAAATAAATAGATGAAGTCTATAAGAGTGATATGACAATGTGATATTCTAAGCAGGCACAGAATGAATATATATTATGATAGAGCTAATTATTAAGAAGCTCTCGATAACTCAAGAGAAACAATCAACTATAAAGAGTTTGTCAAGCATTGTCAAGTTGAGCACGACATAACTTATGACATATTAAGTCAAAGATATAACGTAGTTTAAACAATGTCTTGATAAAGTCATAGAGTTTCAGAGCTAACTCAGATCTGATCTTCAATTCAGTCTTTGACTTTAGTCTCTGATTTAATCTTTATGTATCAATTCATCATGACAATTGTTTTCTCTTCTAAATGAGTTCATTCTCGATCTCAATAATTAATGTCTTTGTTTACTTTGATAAACAATGACGTGCATTCATTGATTTGCTCTAGAAGCTCTCGATAAAAATCTTCAAATCTCTGTGAGAAAATAAGAAAAAGAGAAACTTTCAATTGAATGATGATTCATCTTTGATTATAATGCGTATAGATGACATTATAAATAGTATATGTGATGTGTAGTTGATGTAAATGATAGCAATGATGACGTGTAGATAGCACATAAACATTGTTTATCTTTTAAGTAAATAATGTTGTTGAGATGATAAAGTGTAAACAAAAGTGAATAATAATTGTTGATTTGTTTATCGCTCTTTCAGTTTCTCTCAACTTCTCGTTTTCTTCAACTTCATCTTTTTTCAATCATGATCATATTTTTATCATTGTGTGATTACTTTTAACAAACTTTGAGTATATCTGTATAGTAAGAATAAAAGATCTAGATCATGAGTTGTGAATGTGCAGTGACACTCAAAAAGAATCATAAGATGATGAAGTTGATTGATGCTTGAGTCAAGATCATTATGAAAGTAAGTGATGTCACAACTTGAGATTTCACGACTATTATTGCAACTAACAGTATCATAAGTTTGCTCAAAAGACATTGATCAGATGTGATAATCATGATGCTGCTGATATCATTGATGCTGAATTGCTCATGATGATGCAGATGTTATCAAATTCTGATTGAAAGCTCATCACTTCTACTATTTAAACTTTTAAGTACATCTCAGCTATTAAAGAGAAAATTCAAAAGATGATGAGAAAAGAAATGATTGTTGATGCTTCGTTGATGATTTTGTTGAACTCACAGACTTCGCGAAATTGAAGAACAATGATAAGATTCGCTTATCTCACTTCTTGATGTCATTACTGATGCTTTTCGGCTGTCAATTGTGAAAATAAGCAAGAGAAGTGCTGCTGATTTCAAAATTCTAAATAGAATAATTTGTATAAAGTGTGCTCAAGTTTTACACATCAAGAATAAAGCATCACGATGTGATGTCATCTTTCAAAAAAAACAATGTACAAGAAGTGTGCTTGCTGTGCAAGTAATGAGAATTTCTGTATTGCAGTGAGTATACTTATCTGATACATCTGTTAAACACTCATGATTCAATGTCTAGATTTTCGACATTTGCATTTCAATTATTAATGAATTCTTTCGTTTGCAAAATATTCATGATAGTGCGATTAAAAATGAAGAAGAGAACGTCGTTCTGAAGATATTCACTGTTCATCAGAAAATTCTTTACAAGAAGTTGATAACAACGACTTGTGTGAAGAGTCATCTTGAAAGAGTTCACAAATTCAAGTTTTTAAAGATTCAAAAGTTCATTCTCAAAGAAATGATGACTGTCAATGACATTGTCAGAGAAATTCTGAATATAAAGCGCTTTGTGATATGTTTAATCTCAATTATATATCATTTTATCAGCGTTTTTAATTGTTTTGATATATTTTAGCACAATCTGTCGTCTTTTGAATCTCTGTCTTCGCGTCTCAATGTAAATCTGACAATGAGAAAGAAGAAGAAGTTTGCAATCTTGTTTCATGTGAAAGATGTTTGATGAAGTGATGTTTGTTGTGTCGTGATGATTACACTTTCTTGTCGAGCGCGTTTGAGCATCTTTGCGCTTTTTTTCTCTGTCTGTTGATTTACATATGTGATCATCTCATTAGAGAATAAAACTATTATAATAAAGTGATTCTTCTTTTCTAATAATGAGTTTATGCTTGAAAGTGAGTGATTATGCTTTTCGCTTATGTTTCAGTCTCGTTTCAAAAGCTTTTATAAGCTTCAAGACATCTTTCATATCTTCGCTCGATATTCATTGATCATATTCAATGAAATATTCTTTTCATTGTATCTTATAATATAAGATTTTCTTTCTTTTTTGCTTCTGTAGAATCTTTTCTATCTTTCATTCTTGCTCATCATCAATAAGCTTGAGTATGAAATAATCAAGTATAGAGTCATTGTTTAGTCTATGATTATATGACTCTAAAAAAGATACATGAAAGACAGAATGAACTTTATAAATGATTGAAAGATCAAGATAATATGTCTGCTTGTTTATGAGTTCTTATATATGAAAGAACTTTATCATTTTATTTGATAGTTTCTTGCTCAACTTCTTCTGCTTCAGATTTTTTGCTGATAGCATGACTAAATCATCAACATTAAAGAACTTAGACTTATGTTTTTGATTATAGTACTTTGCCTGAGCATTGATTGCATTTTATCATCATTACATCAACGTGTTTTGCACATTTTGCAGCATTTCAACGCGTTTTTTTGCTGCTGACACTTCTTCTTTCATAGCATCATTCTTGATGTGTATGTCAAAGATTGACTTGTAATCATACATGACTTTAAAGAAACTACAGCTCAATGAAGAGTGCTTCGTCTGATAATACATGAACTCGACTACAAGTAAAAGCGTAGCTCAGTCGTCTTGCTTTTTGAAACAATATACTTGTAGATAATGTTTCAGCGTTTGATTCTGTCGTTCTATCTGATCGTCTGTTTACGAATGAAAGATGATGCTTAGTCATCATTTCATCTTCGCATGATAGCAAATCTCTGATCAGAACGCACTGATAAATAAACTATCTTTATCGATAATTATATCATTCAATATCTCATATCTTAAAGCAATCTGTTCAAAGAACAACTCTGCTAACTTTATGACAGTTAAAGTCTTCTTTATAAACAGATAATGTGTCATCTTCATGTAATGATCGACTATCACAAGAATTGAGTCATACACGACTTCTTTTCATTTACTAGACGACAGATCTGTTATGAAATTCATAGTGATTTCTTTTCATGAATCTGTGAATCGAAGTAATGATTTCAACTCATCATATGATAAATGATGTTTCATCTTTACTCTCTGACAAATGTCACAAGTATTTATATACTCTTTGACATTCTTGATCATACTTTTTCAGTAATATTTGCAATCTAATAGCTTGCTGATCTTGTCAGCATCAAAATGTCTTGCTAACAAGTCATTATAATGATGTTTCAATAACTCTTCTCTGACAGAAAGATCTTCTGAAACATACAATAATTCGTTGTATTCTATCATTTCTTGACTATTCAATGTTCAAGCTTTGACATCACTCTTTCATATACTTGTCGTTTCGTTTGTTCTTAGTCTCACAGCAAATTCATTTTCTTGCTGTAAGATCTTGATTAGCTCGACTATGAATTTACTACTGAAGTTGTATGTCATTTCATGAATTGTCAATACTCTGACAATTGCATGTGAAACGAGTTGTTTGCAATCAACAGTTTCAGCAACAGAATTAAGCTGTTTCTCAACTACGTTGTGATCTCTATGAATCAATGTTTCAACGTTTATGCTTCTTGAAGTTGTTGATTCGAATTGAGAAATTCTATCTTTTAAGAAATGTACTTCATCTAGATGCATTTCTCGCATTGCTAAAATCATGACTCTCAGCAGCATACTTTTGACACGCACTGCTGAACATGTACTTGTGTTTTCATTGACACTGTGAACAGACATCTTCTTGACTTCGTTAATCACTCATGTACAGTAGATTTCATCTTGCAATCTGCTTTCAACATGTTTCGCTGAATATCTTTGTTGATTGACACTGTGAACGAACGTCTTCTTGACATCATTAATCACTCATGTTCATCAGTGAGTTTTATCTTGCAGTCTGCTCTCAACATGTTCTGCTGAATATCTGTTCATACTTATACTGTGAACAAACGTCTTCTCAACATCGTTAATCACTCATATACAGTATAGTTCTCTGATCACTATGAATATAAAGTTATTTAAGCTTTCTATTCTAGTCAGCTTTCGCTGCAGAGTGAGCAGCAAACAATTTGCAGAAATGTTCTCATTCTTATAGTCAGATTATCTCAATGACATATTGATTGAATTTGTCTTTTCTGATCTATGTGCTATTTCAAAGTCGCAGATCAACAATCTCATGACTCATCTGACTTGTCTTTCGTTTAGCTTTTGAATGTTCATAAAATTTTTCAGATTATTATGATCAGTCAGAACTTCAACAGTATGATAACTGTCTTTCACATAGTGTCATCAATGTTTAAACATTGCTACTATGATTAGAAGCTTCTGATCATGTGTCTCATAGTTTCTTTCAACATTTATCATCATTCTGAATCAGAATGTAATTGAATGTCACTGATCTTCGTCATCTGACTGAGATAAAATACTCGCAACTGCATAATTGAACGCGTTAATCTCGATGTGTATATATTGCTCTGAGTCAAAGTGTCTTAAAATAGACGCTCTCATAAAAACATCGCGAAGCTGATTAAAAGCTTGTTTCGCTTCATTTAATCATATGAATGAATTCATTTTTACATCTTTTACACTATCTTTCAGCAGTTCTGTTAAAGACTTTGCTATCTGAGAGTAGTGATGTATAAAACGTCGATAGAAATTAATGAATCTCAGAAAAACTTGTATTTTTCAATACATCTTCAATCTGAGTCACGTTTTGATGATGTCTACTCTACTTAAGTTCATCGAAATGTTCTTGATGAATATGACAAATTCTAGAAAGTTCACTTTAGTGATAAAGAATTCACACTTCTTCAAGCTAGCATATAGCTTGAACTTTCTTAATCTCTCGAGAATCTGCTTCACGTGATTTATGTGATCAGTCTTCTCTACGAAGAAAATTAGAATGTCATTCAGATAAACAACACAAAAGTCATTTAAAAGTTCTGTCAAGATCTTATTAATATAAGTCTGAAAGATGACAGACGTGTTGATCAAATTAAACGACATGATCATATATTTGAAATGATCGTAATGAATACGAAACATTGTCTTTCACTCGTCTTCATGTTAAATTCTGAAACGATGATAAGCATTCTTCAGATCTAACTTCGTGAACTGCTTGATTCTACTGAGTCTGTCTAAAGTTTCACTAATTAGAGACAGTGAATGACGATTTTTGACAGTGATCTTATTCAAATCTCGATAGTTCATGCATAAATGAAAACTATCATTCTTTTTGAGAATGAATAGAATAAACGCGTCAGTCAAGCTGACAAAGTGCTTAATTCATTCTTTCGCTAAAACATCATCTAAATACTGTCTCAGAATCACTAACTTTGTGTTTAACAGATTATACAACGATTCATACAATGACTTTGCAGTGATTTCAATTGCATGATCGTGATCTTCATGCAAGAGCAATTTGTTAACACTTTCTGTTAAGAATACATCTTTGTATTCTTTCAATTCAACAAGTGAAGTCTGCGTTTCAAACGCGTTTGTGATACAACTCGTCACATTATTCATTGCTTTCACTTGATGTTCAACAATCGACTCTTCAACGACGTTGATCATGACAAGAGCATACACAGTAGACTCATCTTGTAGAGCTTTCACAAATACTTGTGCGAAGAACAACTCAAATGCGTGCTCGTTCACGTCGAAATGTCATGTTCTTGCAATCATGTTTATTCAAATACGCTTGAATTGCATATTCAACATACTCAGAATCAAGAAAGATTCTTTCTTGTTAATAGCATAAAAGATACTTATATCTTTTTTCTTTATGTCTCAACTGTCTCTCAGTTGATAACACATCTTATAGACGTCATAACAATAAACATTCTGATTGTTCATTCAGATAGATCTTGAGAAATCAACGTTCAGTAATGATATATCTTGCTCGATGATAAAACGTTGACTAATCACGTTCATCTTGACATTGATATTCATGTGAATCTTCAATTCTGTCTTCTGATCTCTCTGAATTACATGCTCTTTATATATAAAAGTCTTTATGAAGAGAACTTCTTGTTTTTCCCTTGATGATTTGAAGTGTTCATTGAGAACTTGTCTTTTTTCGAAATCTTGAGATGACTCATATGTGATATCAAATTGATGAATACTCGATTTACATCAGATTCTTTTGATCTATTCTTGATCTTTTCATCTTTATAATCAATAAAGTAATGATTCTTTTGATTGCATGTATAGCACATTATGTTGAACAAATTCTTGCTATAACATGATGAAGTGTATAAGCTTGTCTTTGACGAAAAATTGAGTCTAGTTGATCAATGAGATTTCTTTCGCTTTGAATGAGTCTTTTTGTTGACTTTATCTCAATCATGCAAGTTCTCGTCTTGAGATTGTTTCAACGACAAGACATGTTCTTTTCGCAGATTTGTTTTCAATCGAGCGACAAGATCGATTAATGCATTTCATGTGATAGAAATCAACTGCACATTAGTAATGATCACACGCAGCTCAGATCTCAACTTGATGAATAGATGAGCTCGCTTATGCTCATCACTATACAATGAAAGTTGATGTTTCAGAGTACTCAGATGAGCTGCAAACGTTCGTATCATCTGATCTGAACGTTGCGATGCATTCGCATACTGCTGAGTCACATTTATGTCTCGATTCATCGAATTCTCGATTAGATTCAGAGGAAAGTCAATAAAATCAAATCACATCTGCTGAGCTGCAAACATAGTCTCTTCGTGATTAAATTAAAGTTTCTTTGATTCATTCTTCAGATAGATCATGCAGTACAAAATCTTTTTCTCATCACTTTCAAAATATCAAAAGATATTTCAAAATGAGATTTTGACATCGTGAATTCACTCTCTATGTTCTCTTATGATTTTGTCATGATACTTCTTCAAAGACATTGAAAGTCTTCGCTTCTGCAAGACAATTCTGTGATGACTTCGTTTTGTCATCGTCGACACTATGAAGATGATGTGTAGATCATTCAAATTCTTCATGAGAGCTCAAGTAAAAGCTCAATGACTTTTCTTCGTCGTTTCAATGACTTGCAGAGTTTCAATCTTTGATTGAATAGTTGTTAGCTTCTGTTTCTTTCGCAGTTCATCACATTAAAACATTGCTCATGTCAGCTGTTTATTAATATCAAGAGAGAGTTCATCTTCTGCTTCTTTGCTTTCTGATTTCGTTATGCAACGTTCGTTTTCTGATATAATGTTTTACAAGATCAAGATGTCATTGTTTTGATTTTGTTGCAATCGCGTTGCTGTTATTATGCTTGAATATCAAATCATCACTTCTAAGAAGAGTTTGAAATAATTAGAACTATGATGATCAAGTCTACTAGATGAATAAACGAAGTCTATAAGAATGATATGACAATGTGATATTCTAAGCAGACACAGAATGAGTATATATTATGATAGAGTTAATTATTAAGAAGCTCTCAATAACTTGAGAAAAATGATCAACTATAGAGAGTTTGTCAAGCATTGTCAAGTCGAGCACGACATAATTCATGACATATTAAGTCGAAGATATGACGTAGTCTAAACGATGTCTTGACAAAGTTATAAAGTTTCAGAGCTAACTCAAATCTGATCTTCAACTCAGTCTTTGACTCTAGTTTCTGATCTAACTTCTATGTGTCAATTCATCATGATAATTTCATAAATCACTGTGCTTTCTGAAATCTGTTCTGCAGTTCAGATATGAGCAATAGCAAATAACTGTTTTTAATCATGATGTTATTCAATGCTTTGTAATCAACACAAAGTTTTAAGCTTTCATTCAATTTTGAAATAAACAGAATTAAGTATTCTGCTGATGACTGCAATTCTTTAATGAATTCTTTTCACATGTTCTCTTTCAGATATTGTCACAAAGCGTTAAACTTTTCTGTCAACAATGAATAAATGAATTGTTTCATGAGTTTCTTATCATTTATGAGCTTGATCTCATGATTGATGTTTGAGTAGTATTTCTTGATCACTTTCTTTCTTAAACAGAATCTTATATTTCTGATATTCTTTAGAAATTTTAATGATAGTGAAGTTACTTTTAATCTCTCTGCTTCATAACATCTGTGCATTTGAGCTGTTCTTCAGCTCGCTGCGCATATTGTTTGCTGTCATTGCAAAGATTTTCACATTCTTTGATGACTTCAATATCAAGTGCAATCGCGTCGTTTCTGTATGAAGAAAAGTGATTGTCTCATTGACTCAATCTATCATCGAATTGATTATACGAAGTCATGATATGTTTAGAACTATATCGCTGTCTGACTGCTTCATAACATTTAAACGCAACTTCTTTCAATGATGTTCAAGTCTCAAATGAATGAATTGAGTCTTTTGATTTATTAGTTCATTATTATACTTCATAAGTGTTTCATTGAAGTTTTGCAGATTATAAGATTCTTTCTTTTTCTGCAAAGATATTTGCGCTTTTCTAGCAAATTCTGAAAACATATAGTTTTTTGTACAGTCACTGTCAATGAATAAATGTGCTGTATAATCATTGATCTTGACTCAAACTCGTAACTGCATCGAGTCGCTTGTGAAGATAAATATGCTTTCGATTTCAACTCTTGACTAGACTTTTTCAATGATCTGTTGATCAAAGAGTCTTCTAGTTTTTTGAACTAAAAGCTTACTCTTCAAGTACTTGTTTTATGTACTGAAATCAATTTGAATTGATCTTTTTCTATGAATATTTCTTTGAATCACACAGATCAAATCTCTCTCTGATGACTTTTATCATTTGTTTAAGTTCTTTGAATATATGATCTTTATTGAGAAGTACATATTCTTCTTGCTTAATGAACTTGACTTCTGTGAATGACTTCTTCATGATTATGTCACGATATTGAATGTTCTTACACAATGCAATCAACTCATCTTGAACTACGTCATAAATAGCTTGATGTATTTCATTCTTGATTTGTTGCATACGCTGCGAAAAATCTTTCTCTTTCTGTTCAAAAAGAATGTACAATTCGTTGTACATGCTTATAAAACTTGCTTGATTTGTAAACTTTCTAAAATCTTTCTTTACTTCAAGATGATCTTCTTCTTCTTTGAGAGCATCTTCTGCTGTGATAGTGAATGCTCATAAAGTTTCGCTAAGTCGATTTTCTTTCTCGACTGCTTGATGAATAGCTTCTTCTGTGCTGTTCAATCTATTCAAGTTATATTCTTCACTGTCGAAAATCTTTAATTTCGCGATCATAGTGAACGAACTTTCATCACTTTTCTCATCATGCACTTTTGACTAATGATGAGTTGCTGTGTAGAAATGATTCTTTCATAAGAGTTTCAAGTATTATTCAGAATCTTTCTTATCACTCAGATGAATGTGACAGTTATTTTCGTAACATGCTATTCATGACAATGCTTGATGCTTGTCTTTCTGATCTTTTTTCATTACTGCGAAAAATTTGTCTTGTTTATCATAAAGCTTTGACTTGTTCTTGTACTTGTTTTGAGTACAATCTCTGAAGAAATGATCTAGCTTTTCACATATGTAACATGCTTTGCTCTGCTGAACTGTTTTATCACAAACGTTCATTGATATCTTTCAAATTACGTTTAACTTCATAGACTGAGAATCATAATGTTACGATTCTAGCTACGCACCTTCGTTGATAGCTATGTTGGTGGCTATGTTGATGACTATGTTGATGACTATCCTGAGAGCTATCGCCGATCGCTCGCCGCTAGGGCATAGGCTTGTTCCGAAGTCAACCCTATTCAGGGTTAGCTTATGTTCTTCTGAGTCATATAGATAGCCGGCCCTTCCCTTCTAGATACTTTCCTTCCTTAGCATTTATATACTCGTTACATTACACCCATATGACTCGCTCTATGCTGGCCCCTAACATTATATAAATGCTTCTTCGTTACAGGCGAAGTGAAATAATCTGCATCGACCCCCGAGTGCTTCTGTCGGTCCTTCAACCCACTATCGACATTTGGTCTAGCCGGCTTGCAACCGTCAGCAGCACTCATCTTCCTCCCCTCGTGAGCTGATTCAGCGAGGATAAACAAAAGATTCGGACTCGTGCGCTGATCAGCGAGTATAAACAAACGATCGGAACCATCCGACTAGATCAAAGATCAGCGAATTAACCGTTCATTCAGATTCGCAAGGGATTCTTCGAATTTGTTGAACAATCAAACGGGGCCAGTCTATGACTGCGTGAAGCCTCTACCCCAAAGAGCAACCAAAGAGGCCAGTCAAGGACTGCGTGAAGTCTCTATCTCGATGAGCAAACCTCAACAGTGAGCCTGCTTCAATGGCACCCACCGTCAATGCGATGACCCACCTACCCTCATCGCCCTACCCACCAGTGGACCTGATCATACGTCCACGTGCAACTAGTGAGCCTGCTACAATGGCGAGCCCAAAGTCGACCTCTTCGATGAGCAAGTCGATCAGTGAGCCTGCTACAATGGCACCTTCCGTCAATGCGATGACCTACCTACCCACATCGCCCTACCTACCAGTGAACCGGTCTGCCGACTCGTTCGCGTGCAACTAGTGAGCCTGCTTCAATGGCACTTCTACCTCGCATAGTGAGCCTGCTACAATAGGCATTTCGATTCTACACAAGGCTAAGGAAATACATTCATGCGAACATGAATCGTTGAAGAGGGGAAGTAATGTTACGATCCTAGCTACGCACCTTCGTTGATAGCTATGTTGATGACTATGTTGATGGCTATGTTGATGGCTATCCTGAGAGCTATCGCCGATCGCTCGCCGCTAGGGCATAGACTTGTTCCGAAGCCAACCCTATTCAGGGTTAGCTTATGTTCTCCTGAGTCATATAGATAGCCGGCCCTTCCCTTCTAGATACTTTCCTTCCTTAGCATTTATATACTCGTTACATTACACCCATATGACTCGCTCTATGCTGGCCCCTAACACATAATAAAATTGCTTCTTCTTTTTCTTACTTCATGCAACTGAGACATAAGTGATCTTGTTCTTCTTTTCAAGTCTTCGCTTGTACTGTCAATTATTCAGCATGATTGTCTTGTTAATCATAGCATGCAAAGTCGCGAATTTATTTGTATGAGTTATCTCATTCTTTATCACATTCTTCAATTCTTTATAGAACTGTGCTGTAAAAGTTGAGTCATTTCATTTGATTTCTGTTGCAATTGACTGAAAAGCAGCGATGTACTTGAATGTTGATTCTGATTGTTTAATATCATACAGCTGTCGTTCAATGACTCATTTTGCATCTATGTTTTCATACATTCTTTGTATTGCTTGCTCAAAGTTAGAGAAGTTCTCAAAGACTTTGTTAATCTCATCTTCTCAATCTTTTAACTTATTCTTCAAGTGATTTTTTATCAATAATTTAAATCATTTGAAGACATCTTCTTTAAAGTACAAAAATGCAAATAATATCTTGTCATGAAGTGAACTTAGTTTCTTGTGTGCTCTGACATAGACGTTCACTTGTATAAGAAAAGCGTCAAGCTTGTTTTTATCTTCATAGTACAGATTCGATGTCAATATCTTAATTAATGACTTGCTATTCAAGAATACAATGATGTTTGCTGATGTGATTCATTCTGAGAATGACATAATGATCATGATAAGATGATGCTCTGATATCTTGTGAAAGAGTGATGCTCAAAGTGTAATGATTGTTTCTTTAACAACACAAGATATAAACAGAGATCAGTATAATAACAAACTAATCATTAAACTGAAGATTTGAGAATAACTAAAACAATAAACTGTATTGACTATTACATGAGTTGAGCACGAAGCTTCTATTTAAGAGAATGATCATCGTTATATAGATATAAAAGAATCATGTCAAGTCATTTCTGCTCTGAATGATCTCTTTGATCATTTTCGAGCAAGATGAGTAAGATGAGCATTATGCTCATTATGCTCACTGTGATCACTTCTGATTCAAACGATCAAAGCGATCACTTCAAGACTCTGATTATACAATGATTATCTAATCATTGCTTTATTTAATCATCTGCGAAAGAGTTCTAACAATCATCAATAAACTTGAGTACAAGATAATTAAGTATAAAGTCATCATTTAATCTACGATTATACGACTTTAAAAGAAATACATGAAAGATAGAATGAACTTTATAAATGATTGAAAGATTAAAATGATACATCTGCTTGTCTATAAGTTCTTGTATACAAAAGAACTTTATCATCTTATTTAATAACTTCTTACTTGACTTCTTTTGCTTCAGATTTTTTGCTGATAGCATGACTAAATCATTGATATTAAAGAATTTAAACTTATATTTTCAATTATAGTACTTTGTCTGAGCATCAATTGCATTTTGTCATCATTACGTCAACATGTTTTGCATGTCTTGCAGCATTTCAACACGTTTTTTTGCTGCTGACACTTTTTCTTTTATATCATCATTCTTGATGTGTATATCAAAGATGAGTTCATAGTCATACATGACTTTAAAAAAACTACAGCTTAACGAAACATGCTTTGTCTGATGATAAATAAACTCAACTATGAGTAGAAGCGTAGTTCAATCATCTTGCTTTTCAAAATAATATACTTTTAGATAATGTTTCAACGTTTGATTTTATCATTCTGTTTGATCATCTGTTTGTGAATGAAAAGCAATGCTTAGTCATCGTTTCATCTTGACATGATAGCAGATCTTTGATCAGAACATATTGATAAATAAATTATCTTTATTGATAATTATATCATTTGATATCTCATATTTTAAAGCAATTTGCTCAAAGAATAACTCTGTTAACTTTACAACAGTCAGAATCTTCTTTATAAACAGATAATATGTCATCTTCATGTAATGATCGACTATCATGAAAATCGAGTCATACACGACTTCTTTTCATTTACTAGACGACAAATCTGTTATGAAATTCATAGTGATTTCTTTTCATGAATCTGTGAGTCGAGATAATGACTTCAACTCATCATATAATAAATGATGTTTCATCTTCATTCTTTGACAAATGTCACAAGTATTTACGTACTCTTTGACATCTTTGATCATACTTTTTCAGTAATATTTGCAATCTAATAGCTTGCTGATCTTGTCAACATCAAAATGTCTCGTTAATGAATCATCATGATGACATTTCAACAACTCTTCTCTGACAGAAAAATCTTCTGAAACATACAATAATTCATTGTACTCTATCATTTCTTGACTATTCAATGTTCAAGCTTTGACATCACTCTTTCATATACTCATCGTTTCACTCACTTTTAGTTTCACAGCAAATTTATTTTCTTGCTGTAAGATCTTGATGAGCTTAACTACAAATTTACTACTGAAGTTGTATATCATTTCATGAATTATCAATACTTTGACAATTGCATGTAAAATGAGTTGTTTGCAATCAACAGTTTCAGCAACAGAATTAAGCTGTTTCTCAGTTATGTTGTAATTTCTATGAATCAACGTTTCAATGTCTGTGCTTCTTGAAGTTGTTGATTTAAGTTGAGAGATTTTATCTTTTAAGAAATATACTTCGTTTAGATGCATTTCTTGCACTGCTAAAGTCATAATTCTCAGCAGCATACTTTTGACATGCATTGCTGAACATGTACTTCTGTTTTCACTGACATTGTGAACAAACATCTTCTTGACTTTATTAATTACTCATGTACAGTAAATTTCATTTTGCGATCTGCTTTCAACATGTTTCGCTGAATATCTTCATTCACTGACATTGTGAATGAATGTTTTCTCAACATCATTAATCACTCATGTTCATCAATGAGTTTCATCTTGCAGTCTGCTTTCAGCATGTTCTGCTGAATATTTGTTCATACTTATACTGTGAACAAACGTCTTCTCAACATCGTTAATCACTCATATACAGTATAGTTCTCTGATCACTACGAATATAGAGCTATTTAAGCTTTCTATTCTAGTCAGCTTTCGCTGTAGAGTGAGCAGCAAACAATTCGCAAAGATGTTCTCACTCTTATAGTCAGATCATCTCAATAATGCATCAATTGAGTTTGTCTTTTCTGATCTATGTGCTATTTCAAAGTCACAGATCAACAATCTTATGACTCATTTGACTTGTCTTTCATTTAACTTTCATACATTCATAAAACTCTTCAAATTATTATGATCAGTCAGAACTTCAACAGTATAATAACTATCTTTCACATAGTGTTGTCAGTGTTTAAACATCACTATTATGACTAGAAGCTTCTGATCATATGTTTCATAATTTCTTTCAATGTTTATCATTATTCTGAATCAAAATGCAATCAAATGTCACTGATCTTCATCATCTGACTGAGACAAAATACTTGCAACTGCATAATTGAATGTGTCGATCTCAATGCATATATGTCGCTCTGAGTCAAAGTGTCTTAGTATAGATGTCTTCATAAAGACGTCGCGAAGCTGATTAAAAGCTTGTTTCGCTTCGCTCAATCATATGAATGAGTTCATTTTTACATCTTTTACACTATCTCTCAGCAGTTTTGTTAAAGATTCTGCTATCTGAAAGTAATAATGTATAAAACGTCGATAGAAATTGATGAACTTCAGAAAAACTTGTATTTTTTGATACATTTTCAATCTGAATCACGTTTTGATGATGTCTACTCTACTTAGATTCATTGACACACTCTCTGTGAATACGACAAATTCTAGAAAGTTCACTTTAGTGATGAAGAATGCACACTTCTTCAAGCTAGCATATAGCTTGAACTTTCTTAGTTTCTTCAGAATTTGCTTCACATGATCTACATGATCAGTCTTCTCTATGAAGAAGATTAGAATGTCATTTAAATAAACAACACAAAAGTCATTTAAAAGCTTTGTCAAGATTTTATTAATATAAATTTGAAAGATGACAGATGCATTGATCAAATCAAATGACATGATCATATATTCAAAGTAATCATAATGAGTATAA
>JAABUY010003575.1_pt1 | contig 16975 bp, 21 predicted proteins | sample 5560271 | NCBI WGS metagenome assembly JAABUY01 (sample SAMN10711886, study PRJNA513374) | rock metagenome | isolation source: Antarctica rocks | place: Antarctica: Victoria Land, University Valley
GGACCATCACGGCCTATCTCGTCTTCCCCAACTGGACAACGCTCATGCAGACCCTGATCGACTCAAAACCGCCGCCCCACGTCGAGGCCCAACTCACACGGTGAGGCTAACGCAGCCAAACAGCCAATTAGAATTGCTGGTGGAACGGACGTGGGGCAGCCGCTCCGACTGGTAGGTGTCCAGAAGGTCGTAGGCCACGCCACGCCTCAGCACGGCTTCCAGCTTCCAGGCAAGGTTGGCGACATCCCGCAGGCCCGAGCACATGCCCTGGCCGGCGAATGGCGGCATCTGGTGCGCGGCGTCGCCGGCCAGCAGCACGCGGTCGTGGCGCCAGGACTGTGCGACGAGGGCGTGGAAGCGATAGACGGCCTTGCGCTCGACCCGCCAGGCATCGTCGGGATGCCAGGGTGCGAGCAGGGTGGCGATGAAGCTATCGTCCAGCACCTGCTCCGGCGTCTCGCCTGGCAGCAGCATGAACTCCCAGCGGTGGCGGCCGGCGCTCATAACCACGCAGGTCGTCGGCCGGGCCGGATCGCAGATCTGCAGGTTCACCCTCGGCGCCGTGTCCGGATCCGGCACAAGGGCGTCGATGACCAGCCACGGCTCGTCGAAGCCGCCATCGTCGAGTTCAATCCCGAGTTGCCCGCGCACGCAACTGGACGCGCCGTCGCAGCCGACCAGAATGCATGCCCTGACCGTAGCAGGCCCATCTGGGCCGGATAGCTCGGCGGTGACACCATCGTCGTCCTGCGCCAGCGTCTCCAGGACGGTGCCGGGACGCATCTCGGCGAGGTGGCTCTCCGCGAGCTTGCACCGCAGCGCGCGTTCGATGCCGGGCTGGTGGATCATGTAGCCGTTGGCCCAGCCGGACGGCGATGCCGCCGCATCCGGGTCGAACCGCAGCAGCACGTCTCCACCTGCGGCGCGAAACTCGTAGGGCGGCGCCTGGCGGACCGAGCCGGCGATGCCGTCCAGCACGTCCAGCTCCTGGAACAGCCGCATGATCTCGTGATCGATATGCGCCGCGCGGGGAAGCGAATGGGCGTCGATGTCGCGCTCGACAGCGATGACCGTAAGGCCCCGGCGCACCAGCAAAAGCGCCAGTGCGAGGCCTGTCGGGCCAAGCCCGCAGATCAGGACGTCGCAGTCGTGGTGCTCACGCGTGCTGCTCATGTGTCCGGCTCGCAGCGGTTCTCGATCGCGCCGAGGCCGTCGATCTCGATGCGGACGCGATCTCCGGCTTGCAGGAAGCGCATCGGCTTCATGGCCGCGCCGACGCCGCCGGGCGTGCCGGTGAACAGCAGGTCCCCCGGCTCGAGGGTCATCGCCTCCGACAAATGCTCGATCTGGCTCCAGACGTCGAAGACGAGGCGGGACGTGTCGGAGGATTGCCGCAACTCGTCGTTCACCAGGCCGCGTATGCCAAGGGCATGGGGATCGGCGACCTCGTCGCTCGTCGTGATCCAGGGTCCGAACGGGGCGTGCGTGTCGAACGACTTGCCCAGCACCCATTGCGGGGTGCGGTGCTGCCAGGCGCGTTCGGTCACGTCATTGCCGACACACCAACCGAAGACTGCGCCAGGCGCGGCCCGGCGCGGGACGCGGCGTCCGCCGGCCCCGATCACGGCGACCATCTCCGCCTCGTAATCCACATGGGGCGTGATAAGCGGCAGGCGGATCGGGTCGAACGGCCCGTTCACGGCGGTGACTGCCTTGCTGAACCAGACCTGTACCTGCGGCGTCTGGGCGCCGCTTTCGGCGATGTGGTCGGCGTAGTTCAGGCCGATGGCCATGATCTTGCCGGGCCGGAGCACGGGCGCCATCAAGCGGACCTGGTCCATTGGGATCGTGGACCCAGCCTCGCTCGCGAGCCGGCGGACCTCGCGCTCCAACGCCGGCCACCGCGCGATCAGGTCGATCATGTCGGCGGCCAGACGTGGGGCGGCGCGGGACAGCGGGACGATGTGCCCGTCCGCCACGAGCCCGAGTTCGGCACCGCCGTCCGACTGGAACGTCGCGAGCTTCATGCCGCCGCCCCGGACTTTGCCACGTCTTGCCCGATGGCCGCGATCACGGCTGCACCGTCGGCGCGGCCGGCCCCCATTGCGTGCCCATCAGCTCCTCGACTGTGGCGATACGGGGCGCATCCTCTGCGGTGAACAGGTCGCCGTCGGTCCAGTGCTCCAGTTGATGACCCCAGGGATCGAGCCAGTAGTCGAAGACCTGGCTGCCGAGCGTATGGCGACCGACGCCCCAGGCGGACCGGTGCTGCTTGCGCTCGAGGTGGTTGTGACCGGCCATCAGGTCATCGAGGTCGCGCACCTCGAAGGCGGCGTGGTGGAAGCCAGGTGCGTGCCCGGGTATCTGCACCAGGAAGATGCTGTGATGGTCGGTCGGCTCGGCCCCCCGGTCGCAGCGCAGGAAAGCACCCAAGGCGAACCCGCCGGGGAGCTGGACCTCGTCGGAGGTGATGAAGCCGAAACGGTCCTTCCACCACCGTTCGGATGCGCGGAAATCGCTGACCGACAGCACCACGTGGCCGAGGCGCACGACCTGCGAGGGCGAAGCCGGAACCCGCTTGACCGCGCGGACGCGCCTTCGCACCTCCGCGTCGTTCCAGCCGGCACGCGAGGGTTGCGGCGCGGCCGGCACGGGCGCCTGCCCCACGATGACGCTGACGGAGATGTTGTCCGGGTCAGTCAGTCCGAGCACGTAACCGCCGCCGGGTGCCTGGGCTTCGGCGATCGTCGCGCCGGTCGCGCTGGCCAGCCGTTCGAGGTCGGCCAGCGAGGCTGCCTCCAGAGTGACACCGAGGAACGCCGAGGCTCCCAGGCGGGTGCTGTGAATGAATGGCTCTTCGCCGGCGCCCCGCATGTAGAGAATGCCTTCCTCGTCTCCGGCTGTGCACGACATGCCGAAGTCCTCCAGGAAGCCGCGCATCAGCGTAAGGTCCGGCGCGGCGAAACTGACGTGGGCGACGTCGCAAACCTTGATCCCGTGCATTCCATCATCTCCCGGTCGCCGCGTGAGGGAGGCCGTTCCTGTCGCGGCTTAGTGTGTGACTGCCGCGATGCCCGCCGCAGCTTCTCAACTAGCTATGAGTCAGCTTTGAACTATATAGTCATTTAAGGCAAGCGCTTTGTGAAGTGATATCATTCCTGCAAACTGCCAATTATCAGCTGGACGCGTTCCTTCTCGTGCGCCTATGGGCGCAGCTGAGCAGATGGCGTAGATGGTCCGTACGAGGGTCAGACGAGCGGTGAGGTGGCTATCCTGGCTAAGATGATAGGTGTGGCGATCGTGCATGGTGGTGCGGCGGGGGGTGGAGGAGACGCGGCGGTCGCGACCGGGAAGGTCCGCCGGCGTACGAAGACGCGGGAAGCGCTGCTGCTCGCGGCCCGGACATTAATGGTCGCACGACAGAAAGATGGTTTTACCATTGACGATGTCGTCCAGTTAGCCGGCGTAGCGAAAGGTTCCTTCTACAACCACTTTCCTGACAAGGAAGCTTTGGCGGACGAGGTTTATAGAGAGACCCGGGCAAAGGAAGAGAGCGAAATCGAGGCTGTGAACCGGGCGGTCGACGACCCGATGGCCAGAGTTGCACGGGCGATGGCCCTTTATGCGCGGCTCGCCCTCACGTCGCCCGAGGAGGCTGGAATCATTACGATGGGTCAGGTGAGTGCTCTGTCGATCAGGTCATCAGCCAACGCAGGTTTGGTCCGCGACTTGAGGGAGGGTCTTCAAGCCGGAAAGATTGTCGTCCCCTCAATCGAAGCCGGCGCGATGCTCGTTATCGGACAGACAGCAGTCCTCATGTCACGCCTAAAAGCTCCAAGGGAACACGGCTCGGCGTGTGACCTGGCCCAGCAGTGCATAGCACTCACGCTGGTTGGGCTCGGACTTGAACACAGGGCAGCGCACCAGTTGTCGGCTCAGGCCGTAGAGGGCATCGTTCGTGGCGTGCTGCCCGAAGGCCGGCCGCCCAGCTGAAATACAGGCACGACGGGAGGCATCATCCGCCACTCGGAATCCACTCATCAGCGGCCTCCCGCCTCTTGCGATCAAGACGTTCGGCTCGTCCATGAGCAGCCGACCGAGCTGCGACGGACCGAGATCATGACCGACAACGGCGCCGAAATGACTCTGCCACCGGCCGTTACGCCACGGAAGGACGCGCAAACAATCCAAGAGTCGTCAAAAGTGCAGTTGCATCCGTCCGGCCATGGGAGTGCGCCCCTGGCGGTGGACAGATTGAGCAATTGGGATTGACCGCCCTTGCTGGGCTTCCGGAGGATGGAAGCCATGACGAGACATCGATCACACAGTGCCGCGTTCAAACGGCAGGTCGGTGAGGAGTTCATTGCGGGAGAGACGCTGCACGCGCTGTCGAAGCGACACGACATTTCGCGCCAGCTGGTCCAGATCTGGGTCGGCAAGTTCGAGGCCGGTGCCCTGGATGACGACGTGCGGGCGGCCCATCTGATCCAGGAATACGAGGCCAAGATCGCAGCGCTCGAGCGGATGGTGGATCGGCAGGCGCTAGAGCTTGAGCGGCTTATGGGGGTTTTGAAGCACGCACCCCGGCTGAAAAGCGCGGCCACCTCCGTCGTCACCGGCCCCGTGACGTCACGGTCAGCAGAGATACCGTGTTGGGGGTCGAGCAGAAAAAGGGGCATCCGGGGAAGGATTATATGCTTTCTGGGTCCGGACGACGGCATGGGCGTATCCGAGCAGTTTGCGGGCGACGGCGACCAGGATGACCTTGGGAGGAGTGTCAAAAACCTGGGGCGTTACGCTGCGAGCTGGATTGCTTGCTGGCGGAAGCGTCCGTCCAGCACCGCGGCCCTGACCTGAAGCACGCGATGGGCGCCGCGCGGTGACCAGCGCATTTGCCGTCGCTTGTTCATGCGCGCGTTGACCAGCTGATTGACCGTGCCCTCCGCACGTGAGGTCGAGATCGGCTTGCCGGCCTGGGAGCGCTGGCCGTAGTCGATCAGCGCGCCCTCGTTGTTCTCGATATAGGCGTGCAGCTCCGCGCAACGCGCGGCAAGGCGCCTGACGGTCGCTTTGGCGGCAGGTTCGTTCGGCACGACGGCGTCCTTGGCCCAGGTTGCGATCCGGCCCAGGGCCTCGCACGCCTTCTCGTGGTGGCCGTTCCAAAGCAGGCTGCGCAGGCGTTCCACGTCGATCCGGGCGTGGCCGAGCGGGACGAGGGGCGGCGGATCGAGGGCACGCAAGCCGCGCATGACCTGCTCGACGTGCTGCACGCGCATGGAGAGATCAAGCCAGTCGAGAATGTGCTCCACCGGGCCGCCCGTGGCCGAGCGCACCAGGGCCGGCAGCGCGGGGTCGCCGTCGCTGATCGCGGTGACCGCGTCGCCCTCCCGCCAGCCCTGGTCCCGCAGCGCCGCGCGTAACAACGTATGGGGCTGCTTGGCCACGCTGCGCACCAAGGCAAAGCGCCGGGTAGCGTGGCCCTCTCGCTCCACCTTGCCGCAGATCGCCTCGAAGTTCCGAACCTGATGACTAAGCACCGCGCGCACGTAGGCACCATCGAGCATGACGACGGGCCGGTTCGCGTCCGCTGCTGCGGCCTTGGCCGGCTCGTGTCGGACAGCCGTGATCTCGGCTGCTGCTTACCGGTCGGCTGCCTCGAGCTGCAGGGCGACGGCATGGGTGCAGTTGCGCAGGCTCTCCTGGTTCGCCGGCGAGACGGGCAGCAGCTTCCAGCATGCCGCACTCCATCCCGGAACGAGGTGCGTGCGTCCAGCTCGGCCGGCACCCGCTCCAGCTTTGGCGTGCAGCGAGCGGTCAGCAGCGCGCAGACAGGCGAGACCGTTACCTCCGCCACGGGCGCAGGCTGGCGGCAGCAGCAGACCTTAAATCGCGGCGCCTGACCTCGACCGTGCCGAACAGGGTCTGCAGCCGACGCGTGCGCCGGTCCTTGAAGGGCTGCAGCACCCCACATGCCGCGCAAACCTGGTGGTGGGCCGCATACGCCGCCACCTGCTCACACAGCATGCTCGCCTGCAGCTTGGCCAGCAGCGCCTTGGTCTCGGCGAGCATCAGGCCGACCTCCGCAAGTGTGCTGACCACCCCCGGCCGGCTGAACGTCACCAGCTCCGTCGTCTTCACCTCCCCCGCGCTCGTCCTCGCTTCCAGTCGCACCGTCCACTGCATCACGCTTGCTGCCCTCGTGGCCAGGCATCAGCCAGGCTGATCAACCCGAGACCAGTAAGCCACCTGCCCCAGGTTTTTGACGCTCCCGCCGGCGTTCTCGTCCTCGACCACGAGGTCGCGCAGAGTCTGCTCATCCACGACCGGGAACACCACGTCGCGCACGGCGCCGTCCGGCTTGGACAGGCTGGCGGCAGCGAGCTTGAACAGCAGCGCGGGCTTGCCGGCCACGCGCTTGAGATCGGTGATCAGCTCGCCCTCGACGCGCTTCTCCGCCTTGGCGCCGATGCGGTGCACGGTGGTGATCAGCAGCTCGGTCAGCGCGTCGGCGATTTCGCGCCCGCGCACGTGGCAGAAGGCGGCGAGCAGCGTCAGCCGGATCGGGTCAGGGTGACGCCGGAGTTCATGCAGCTCCTCGGCCCCGACCCGGCGGCGGTAGGCAAGCAGCATCCGGGACGGCACGCCATCGAACAGGCCGGCAGGGAGATTGACGGAGCGGATGCGGGTCAGCTTGGCAGCCTCCTCGCCCACGCTCTGCAAGCTGGCTTGGCCGGTACCGGACCGCAGGGCGAGCAGAGGCGGTGCCAGGTCGGGTTTATCGTTGTTGTGGCCCACTTTGCTTGGATCGGGCGGGTGCAGCAGGGTATTCAATCCAGCAATCGTCTCTGGTGGCAGGCGTGCGAGCAGGGCGGCGCAGAACGCATCCTCGTGCCGGTGCAGGACGGAGCGCACCAGACGCTCCAGGCGTTCGGGCGAGGGTGGTTCCAGATGCTGCGACCGGCACCGTTCGCGCGCGGCAGCCAACAGCCAATCCGGACGGCGTTCAAGGGCGAGCGCCTGGCCGTCCAGCCAGCGGCCGAGCGCCTCAGCATCGTCCAGCGTGGCTTCACGAAAGCCGAGCGCCGCACGGATTTGGGCACGATGGTATTCGATCGTCCGGCCATGCCAGTCGTAGCCCTGCCACGCTGCCGCGGCCACGCCGACCTGGCCCGCGCTGGCGTCGACTGCGGCGGCGGACACATCCTCCGGGCGGTTCGGGAAACGGCCCTCAGTCTGAAACAGTTTGAGCAGCACGGCAAAGCTATCGCCTCTGGCGATCCGTCCCCGGAGGGGCGGGATCGGCGAAGGCTGATCCCGAGGGGCGCGTGGCACCGGTCTTGTTGCCGAGCAGCGCGCGGTCGGCGGCGCGCAGGGTCCAGCGGTCCTCGACGTCGCCGGCCAGCATTCCGCTTCTCAGGCCGGTTCAGCCGTCGCGATCAGGCTCTCGAACACGAGCCTGACTGCAGCCCCAGCGTCGCGCGCCCGCTGCAGCACGAGGCCATGGACCAGCGCCATGAACAGGTTGGCCATGTCGTCGGGAGAAGCGGGCGGTCGCTTGCCCGCTTTTTCGAACAGGGCGGCAATCAAGTGGGCGAGGCCGCTCCGGGTCCGGCTCTGCAGCGCGTCATAGTTGGCGGCGAAGGTCGGGTTGCGGGCGGCATGCAGCTGCAGCTCGATGTCGAGCCTGAACCAATCGGCATCGTCGCCCAAATCCTCGAGATAGCGGTCGAGGGCTGAAGCGGCATCCTTGCCCTGCTCGGCTATTTCGAGGATGCGCCCGAGGGTTGCGATGTCCCGCTCTTTATGCCGGCGCAGGAGTTCAAGGAGCAGCGCCTCCTTACTCTCGTAATTGGAGAAGAACGCGCCTTTGGAAAAGCCGGCCGCCTCAGCGATGTCGGCGATGCTGGTGCCGTCATAGCCATTCCGGGCAACGGCCACACGCGCCGCTTCGAGCAGATGCTCGCGCGTGCGCTCCCGGCTCTCCTCCCGCGTCAGTCGTGCCATGCCCTTCACCTCCACCCAACGGCTTTCATTGAATCAAGATACCACTTGCATTCCAGAAACCTATTGGTATCTACTATATGACCGAACGGTATCTAAATACCAAACGGTCCACCACTGGAGAGGCGCCCCGCTATGCAAACCGCGTTCGTTACGGGCTCCACCGGCCTGCTCGGCAATAATCTGGTTCGCCTGCTCGCCAGACGCGGGGTTCGGGTCAAGGCGCTCGCGCGATCACGCGAGAAAGCGGCCAAGCAGTTCGCGGGTGTCCCGGTCGAGATCATCGAGGGCGACATGCTCGACGTGGCCGGCTTCGCGCCCGCCCTCACCGGCTGCGACGCCCTGTTCCACACCGCCGCCCACTTCCGCGATAGCTACAAGGGCGGCAAGCACTGGGACAGGCTCCACGCGATCAACGTCGAGGGCACAGGCCGACTGTTGGAAGCGGCATACGCCGCCGGCATCCGGCGCGCGGTGCACACATCTTCCGTCGCCGTGCTGAACGGTCCCGCAGGCCAACTCATCAACGAGACGATGGAGCGCCGTGAGGCGGATGCGGACGACTACTACCGGAGCAAGATTCTGGCGGACCGCAAGGTCCGCGCGTTCCTGGACGGCCACCCCGGCATGTTCGTCGCCATGGTGTTGCCGGGCTGGATGTTCGGTCCCGGCGACGTGGGGCCGACCTCGTCAGGACAGGTCGTTATGGACTTTGCCCGCCGCAAGCTGCCAGGCCGCATCCCCGGCAGCTTTTCGGTCGTGGACGCCCGCGACGTGGCGCGGCACCAGATCGTGGCCCTAGAGCGCGGGCGCAGCGGCGAGCGCTACCTCGCCGCGGGCCGACACATGACCATGGACGACCTGTTCCCGCTGCTGGCCGAGGCAAGCGGGGTCGCGGCACCCACCCGGCGCATCCCGCTCACGATGCTGCGCGCGCTGGCGGCCGGCTCCGAATTGTATGCCGGCGTCACTGGCAGGCCGGTGCTGGTCAGTCGAGCCTCGGTTAAGCTCCTGGCGCAGGAAGCGGGCCGGTCGCACTACGACCACGCCAAGAGCGAGCGCGAGCTGGGCTGCACGTTCCGGCCTGCGGCGGAGACGCTCGCGGACACTGTCGCCTGGTATCGGGCGAACGGTCACCTGCCCACCCGCTCAGTCTCTCGTGGAAACGTCGCGCGACGGGGGACGCAGGCGCCACGGAGTACCGTGCCCCGCTGATCGGCACCGCGACTTGGCCGCCGGTCACACCCATGCACACCAACACTAGGGATCACGATTATGAACAAGTGTCTTCTCAACCTCGCCAGCGCTGCCGTCCTGGCCCTCGCCGCCGCACCCACGCTCGCTCAGCAGCTCCCGGCTGTGGCACCGCCTAGCGCCAGCACCGCCGCACTGGTCAACCGCTGGCTGTATGATAGCCGAGGCGGAATCATCGGCAGCATCAAGTCGGTCAGCCCCGACGGCCGTACGGCGACGATCGTGCTCGGCGTCTACAGGCTCGAGAACGTGCAAGTGATCGAGGTCCCGGCCAGCGCACTGTCCGTTATGGGCGGCAAGGCCACGCTACGCGGCGAGACCAGCGAGGTACTGAACGCCTCTCCTCTACAATGACTACACAGCCTCTCGCCGCGGAGCCTCTCGGCTCCGATGACGTGTCGGGGTCGTCGATGCGGTGTAACGGTCGCTGCCAGTAGCCGATACCCATACGGCCGTCCCTAAAGCCGTCATTGCCGCATTGGGGTCTACCCCAGCAAGGCATCCACACTAGACACTTGATGGAAGCTTATTTCATCGTCACCGACACCCCTCCAGAGGATGCGTTCCCTCAGCTTCTGCTGCCGCTCCTCCGGTTCGCTGAGGAGAGTGTCGGCAGCCCCAATTCGCGCACGCTTGCGGTGCTGCTGCTCGACCCGCCGACAGGCGCGGTCACCGGCGGCCTATGGGGCAATACGCGTTGGGGATGCCTGTGTATCGATGCCCTCTACGTTCCCGAAGCTCTCCGCCATGACGGCTTAGGGTCGCAGCTCGTGCGGATGGCCGAGGAAGAGGCCATCGAGCGTGGATGCCACTGCTGCTGCCTCGACACCTACGCGTTCCAGGCAAAGTCCTTCTACCAGAAGCTCGGCTATGTCGTGTTCGGGACGCTGGAGGGGCCTGCGCCGGTTTATCCTCGCTACTTCCTGCCAAAGCCTTTGGCTGCGCCGGATTCCGACCCGTCCCATGCATCCGGCTGACCGATCGGCTTGGCTCGGACGTGGTGGGTTGGTCGGAACGAACTCCCTACTAACCGTCATTGCAGACCGGCGCCGGCATGGCGATCCAAGGATGGGCAGCCCAATGCTTGCGAGACGCTGGTGTCTAATACCAAGGCTCATTGACCAGAACCCATCAGACCTTCACCGGCTGCGGGCTACACGGGCCGTTGGGCAGAGTGCCCAACCTCTATGGGTTCTGATCAGTGAGCCTTGGTATAATACCGGCATGCCATTGGGCTGACCGGTATGCGCGCGGGGTTGGTGGCGCGGCCGCGCGCCAAAAACGACTCTGATACCGGTCGCCCGATAGGGCGGCTGGTATAAGGCCCTGCGTCCCCTGACGGGGGGAGGCGGGCCAAATTCAGGCAGTAGATCAGGACGGTCCATGTCTGAAAGGTCGACCAGTCTCATTTCCGGAAGAAACACCGGGGAGCCACCTGTATCCAAAGGCTGCTGCACCGGTGCGTTTTTCTTCTTTCTAGGGGCGTTGGTGCCACGGACACGAGCACTGGTAGCAAGGTCCCTGACCCGCACTGATTAGCGTCGGACGGAGACGGGCTTAGCGGTGCGGATCATGCGGTTGAGCACCGCGACGGCGAGGGCCGCCTCGCCCTGCTGACCAGGCAGGGTGCGAGCGCGGAGCTTGGGTCCTGGTGGCGCTGACCTACGTCAGCGTCATCGACGATCCGCAGCGTTTTGCCAAGTCATCCAGCGTTGGCGCCTATGTCGGCCTCACACCATCGCCTCTTGCGATCCGTCTGCGAAGCAGCCGGTGGCGGAGCCACCGGAGGCGGCGCTTTCAGTCCGGCGAGGACGACTACACAGGCCATATCTCAAAGCACGGCGACACGCTGCTGCGCACCTACCTGTTCGAGGCGGCCGGGATCATCCTGCACCGGGTTGCGAAGTGGTCCGTCCTGAATGCCTGGGGCACCCGGCTGGCCAAGCGGACCGGCGCCAAGAAGGCCACCGTCGCCGTAGCCCGCAAGCTCGCCGGCATCCTGCACCGCATGTGGAAGGACGGCAGCGAGTTCCGCTGGTCGGCCCATGACGCGAAGGCGGCATGACCACACGATAGCAACAAAACACGAGATCCGCCGGCAGCGGCGGGACGGTGTCCCTCGAGGGCACGGGGCGCTGGCCATCGCGTGGGCGTTGTTGCGGCCCTGATCTCAGGATCAGGTCGACCGCGAACCTGACATCACGAGGCCAACGCTTCCGACGCCATCATGCGGCGGAACACGCCGACCGCGGAGAGAACCATGATCCGACAAGGGCCATCTATCACCTACAAGAAATCTCAACAAAGGGCTTGACCCATGAACCCGCCATAAGAGAACGGTGCCCCGCCAACTGTATCGCGTCCGCCCTTACGCCGTCGCGGGCACCACACACTTCCTCATGGTTCCTGCAACCCGCACTAGAACCCACCAGCAGGCGCATCGGCGGCGCAGTCAGCGTGGGCTCTTGGCCAATCTCGATGATCAAGCTGCGCGCAAAAACCGCCTTTCGAGCAGGTCCTGTTTGGCTCGGCCATACATCTGGCGCTTGATGGTTTTCAGCCGATTGATCTGGCCCTCGGTCGGCCCGTTGCTCCAGGCCAGCTCCACCGCGGCGCGCACCGCGTCGTAGTCGTCGAGCAGGCGTTTGGCGAAGCTGCGCAGTTGCCGGGCGGTGCAGTCCCGTGCCCGCCGCAGCCATGGGTCGAGGCGAGTGGGAGCATGGTCGCGGACCAAGCCGGTGAACTCTTCTGCGAGTGCGATCGCCTCATCCAGCTCGGGGGTATGCCGGCACAACTCGGCCAGCAACGCCCGGTCGTCCGCGCTGCGCTTTTCCGACCGTCGCAGCACCAACCAGGCTGCGGTGCGCGAGGTGAATACCGGCCGGGGCGCCGCAACCAGCACCGGGCGGGGCTGCTTTGGCAGCTTGCGCACCGGCACGGTTCCTTGTGCCGCGCGCAGGCGCTGGAGATAGCGGGCAAGCGTGGGATAGCTGCCCCGATAGCCATCCTTCTTCAGTATCTGGAACAGCTGGCGACCGTGACGGTGACCGTTGTTCCAGTGCTCGAACACGACGTGCTGCCACGGATCGAGCAGGCTGCGCCCGGTGCCACGGCGGACTCTGCGCTCGGGAAAGACCTCGCTGCGCAGGTTGCGGAACACGGTCGAGCGGCTGATGCCGAGGTGACGCGCGATCACCCGCCCCGACCAGCCCTGGCTGCGCAGGGTCCACACCTGCTCATGCACGACAACGCGCCGGTCCCGGCGCTCACAAGCCAGAACCCGGGCCCTGGCTTGCGGCTGGGCGGGCAGGATGGACACAGTGCCGCGCTCGGCGGCTACGGCGTCGCGGCGGGCCTGCTCGGCCGCGCGCAGGTCCTTGGCATGGTCGGCGAACACCACCTCCAGCGTTTCGGCCAGGTTCTGCAGCAGGTGGAAGCGGTCGGCGACCTGAACGGCCCCGGGCGCACCGGTGCGGGCGCCCTTGCTGTAGGCGCCGGACCGATCACGTGCGATCACCTCGACGCCGGGGTGGTCGCGCAACCAGGCCGCCAGCACCTCCGCCTCGCGGCCGGGCAGCAGCGCCACCGGCCGGTGCTGGTCGAGGTCCACCAGCACGGTGCCGTAGGTGTGCCGCTTGCGCATCGCCCAATCGTCCACGCCCAATGCGGACGGCGTCACAACGTCGGGCAACGACGCACGCCGGACCAGGCGGAGCAGCGTGTTGCGGCTGGCTTTCAGACCGAGCTTACGGCCGAGCCGGGCGCCCGCCGCGCCGCCGAGTGCGACGCCCACAGCCGTGAGCCGCCGGGTGAGGCGCGTCGTCTTGCGCGCCAAAGGTGCTGTGACACCGGGAAGGCGTTCGGCAAAGATACGGCGGTCACACCGCTTGTTGTCACAGAACAGGCGGCGAATGTTCAATCGGACCGTCGTGTCGTACTCGCCCCAGGGCAGGTCGGCGAGCGTCCGCTCGTAGCGACTATGGACGCGCTTCGACCGTCGGCCGCAAAGCGGGCAAGGTGCCGTGGTCTGGCGTGCGTGAAGGTTGATGATGATGGCGGAGTGGGCGGGCTCAAGGCTCCAGGTTTCGAGCCGGACGTGGGTCGCGTCCGGCAGCAAGCACAAAAGTAGGTTCACCTAGCCTATATAGGAATGCTTCGTGCACAATCATCGAGATTGGCCAAGAGCCTCAGCGTGAGGCGATCCTATAATCGGTGGCGCGGCTGTCGCAGCTCCGGCCACCGTGGCTACAGGGCCGTCTCCGCAGCTGAAGCTGCCGAAATCTCGCGGATGGGTGTCCGCACGTGCGGATTGACATCCACAAACCGCGGCGAGGATGCGGCGGTCAACATCCTTGACGTCTCGGAGCCCGCACAGCGCCATCGTGGTGTCGAGCTCCCGGCGGATGATGTCGAGTGACAGGCTCACGCCCTGCTCCCCCATGGCGCCGAGGCCGTAAAGGAAGGCACGTCCGATGAAGACGCCGTGCGCGCCGAGCGCCAGGGCCTTGATGACGTCTTGGCCGGAGCGGATGCCGCCGTCCATTAGCACCTCGACCTTGGAGCCGACGGCCGCGACGATGCTTGGCAGCGCGTTGATGGACGACATTGCACCATCGAGCTGGCGGCCGCCGTGGTTGGAGACGACGATGGCATCGGCGCCGGTCCTTGCCGCGTTCTCGGCATCCTCGGGATCGAGGATGCCCTTGAGGATGAGCTTGCCGCCCCAGCGGTCCTGGAAGCGCTTCACGTCGTCCCAGCTCAGCCGGGGGTCGAACTGCGTTGCGGTCCAGGAGGAGAGGGAACTCATGTCGGCCACGCCTTCGACGTGTCCGTGGATGTTGCCGAAGTGGCGCCGCCGGGTCTGGAGCATGTTCCAGCACCAGCGCGGCTTGGTAGCGAGGTTGACGAGGTTGGCCAGCGTCGGCTTCGGCGGAGTGCTGAGGCTGTTGCGTATGTCCTTGTGCCGCTGGCCGAGGATTTGCAGGTCGAGCGTGAGGACGAGGGCCGAGCAGCCGGCGGCCTTCGCGCGGTCGATCAGCCGGTCGATGAAGGCGCGGTCGCGCATGACGTAGAGCTGGAACCAGAACGGCTGGTCCGTGTGCTCGGCCACGTCCTCAATGGAGCAGATGCTCATGGTGGACAGCGTGAAGGGCACGCCAGCCTTGGCCGCTGCCCGGGCCGCAAGGATTTCGCCATCCGCGTGCTGCATGCCCGCCAGCCCGGTCGGGGCCAGTGCCACGGGCATCGCGACGGGCTGCCCCACCATGGTGCTGGCGAGCGTGCGGTTGGTCATGTCCACCGCGATCCGCTGCCGCAGCTTGATGGCCTGGAAGTCGTCGCTGTTCGCGCGATACGTGCTTTCGGTCCAAGACCCGGAATCGGCGTAGTCGTAGAACATCCGCGGCACCCTGCGCTTCGCGATGAGGCGGAGGTCCTCGATCGAGGTGATCGTCCTGGTCATGTCATGTAGCGGCCCGCGTTGATTTGAATGGTCTGCCCGGTCATGTACTCGGTTTCAAGGATCATCCGCACCGCCGGCCACACCTCGTCGGGCCGCCCGAGGCGTCCTAAAGGAAGTTTTTCCAGGGGCGGCAGGTCCATCTCCTGCACAATGTCGCTGGCAATGAGGGCCGGAGCAATGGCGTTGGCCGTGATCCCATGACGTAGGAGATAGGTTGCGTAATAGTGCATGAGGCCTTCGGCTCCAGCCTTGGACGCCGCATAGGCGGCGGAAACCAGGCCACCAGTCCGGGCTGCAAGCGATGACATGAATATCAGCCGGCCGCCTCCCTGAGTGATCATGTGCGGCACCGTCGCCTGCGAGACCAGGAAGGCGGATATCAGGTTGGTCCGCAGGGTCTGCTCGAAATGTGCCTCGTCGATAGCGTCCAAATCCGTGATGCGGCCCACGCCTGCGTTGTTGATCACGCAGTCGATGCGGCCAAATCTCCTCATCACCGCCGCGACCATGGCATTAACTTCCGCGCCGACGCCGACATCGGCCTGGATCGGATGCACCTGGCCACCCATGGCCTCGATCTGATCCACGACCTGCTGCGCCGCCGCCGTGTTCGCGACATAGTTGACCGCAACGGACATGCCGTTGCGGGCGCAGTCGAGCGCAAGTTGCCGCCCGATCCCGCGCGACGCCCCAGTGATCAGCACGACCTTGGCTGCTTCCATGTCGGTCACCATTCCCTATCCCGCCGCGGCCCGCTAGGGCGCGGACACCCGCGCGTAGAGCGCGTATTTGTTCTCTGCACCCAACCGCTTGATCAGCTCGAACCAGCGCGCGACGTGCGCGGAGGCGACATGGGCATCCACCGCCGTCTGGTCCGCGAAGTTCTCGTACCAGACGAACCGGGCGGGGTCGTCGAGCTGGCGGTGGAGGTGGAACTCCATGCAGCCCGGCTCAGCCCGTGTCGCAGGAATAAACCACTGCGTGGCGTCCAGTATCTCGGCCTCCGTGCCCGGGGCGCACTGCATATGAGCCACGATGGTGATCATCGGACTGTCCCCGTCAGCATGTCGTGTAGCCGCCATCGATGACCAGCTCGGCGCCGGTCACGTAGCTCGATTCGTCGGAGGCGAGGTAGGTCGCGGCCTGTGCGACCTCGTTCGGACGTCCCTCGCGCTTCATCAGGCTCAACCCGGCGATGCCCGCGCGCTGCTCCGGCGTCAGGACGGCGAGGAAGGGTGTGTCGATAATGCCGGGCAGCAGTACGTTCACACGAATGCCACGGCCCACCAGCTCAGCCGCCGCGGCCTTGGCCAGCAAGACGACGGCGCCCTTGGTGGCCTGGTACGCTGTCGCGCCTGCCACGCCGACCTTGCCCCAGATCGACGAGACCAGGATGACCGAGCCGCCACCAGCCCGCTCCATGGCCGGCACTGTTGCCCTCATGCCGTTCCACGTGCCAGTCTGGTTGACGGCGACCGTGCGGTCCCAGGTGGCCTCGTCCTCATCCAGCAGCCCGGCCATCGAGCAGATGCCAGCATTGGAAACCAGGATGTCGAGGCGGCCGAACGCGGCTTCAGCCTTTGCGACAGCGTTCCGCCAGTCGCCAGGCTGCGTGACGTCGAGGCGTTCAAAGATCACGCCTGCTTCGGGCCGCTGGCGGCCCAGCGTTCCGGCAAGCTCCTGGCCGCGCCCCGTGTCGATGTCTCCAAGAACGACGTGTGCGCCTTCGGCGGCGAATGTCGCCGCGCACGCCGCTCCGATGCCGCTCGCGCCCCCCGAGATGAGGGCAACTTTCCCCTTGAGCCGTTCGACCACTTTGTTCCTCCCTGGATCGATTGTTCTTTGCCTAGCATGTGCCCAACGGGCCGGCGTCCTTACCCAGTGTCAGCAGGCTGCCACGACGCTCTCCACAAAGCGGTTGTACTCGCGCGCCTGCGTCACATGGGGGTAATGCCCTCCGGCAGGCAGCGTGAGCCGCCGTGCGGACGGATAGCGGGCAGCAACCGCATCCCGGGTCCGTGCAGTCAGGATCGGATCATCCGCGCAGTCGAGCACGGCGATGGGAAACTGCCCGCCAGCCATGAGCGGAGCAGGCGGCGCGCTCGCCGCGGCCAGCAGCCGCTGGCGTAGCGACTCCCCAGGCTGACTGTCAATCGGCATCGGAAGGGGACCCCCAATCGGCGTCCAAAAGGGACCCCCTTTGGTGGCTTGGATCGGCGGTGCCCGTCGGCCCGGCGCCGTGGGCGTAGGGCCGACGGG
>JAABUY010003576.1_pt1 | contig 16974 bp, 21 predicted proteins | sample 5560271 | NCBI WGS metagenome assembly JAABUY01 (sample SAMN10711886, study PRJNA513374) | rock metagenome | isolation source: Antarctica rocks | place: Antarctica: Victoria Land, University Valley
TGTCCTCGAGTTATTCCAGCCAAGTTCGACCACGGTAGTCCAACTTTGCCGAAGCTCAGACGACCGTCGCCGATTACAGGAGCTGAGCGTCGGGCCTATTTGCTGGTCGACGTAGCACCGTGACAGGCTCGCCGCATTCAGCCATGTCTTAGACCAAAAGAATTGTGCCAGTACTACTAAACAAAGTATGCAGAGCAGAGGGCGATTATGGCGAAGTAAATTCGCTGGGGCATAGCTTCAGTTTCTCAAGACTGACATCATTTTTAGTATTCTATATTTGCGTCTACCCGACCATACTTCGTGAAGATTCACATACGTCCTTAAATTTTCTGAATCAAGGTGTCACCTTCAACAATATGCTCGCCGACTTTTGCTGGCCTTGGAGTTGAGCGTCGGGATCTAACTGCTCTTTGGCGTCAGGCGAAATGGAATGATTCCGCGCTTGCGTGTGTGTCGCATTCAGCCATGTCTCTCGAAAATGCGTCTTGGAAGGCGCATAGCTGTCCGTACAGAGTTCCTTCACATGACGCGCTGGATGTGTGGTGGAATGGAGCAGCGATCCCATCATTTTCAGAGCGAGCAAATGCTGAGGAGTATCAGACACCTTTGTTGGGTGTCGATGGCATAAAAGAATGAAGTGATCATGCTGCTTATGTCCCCCACACCTCCAAGCCTACGCAGTCAAACGAGAAGGCTCTATCGCACTTGCATGCCTCCACCCTGCAGAGTACGTCATTGTCGTAGGCTGGGCAAGTGGCGGACGAGTTGTGGCTGAAAGTGCAGTCGAGCAACAAACCGTAGGCGCCCGCGCTATTAATCGGAAGGCTATGAGTCACGCATATCTATTTCCGAGGATGTCCCAGAACTCACCCGCCGCCGAACGAGATAAAGCCTGCCTCGCATAGCGCGAAGTACTGGTTCTTCCCGGTCCATCGAAAAGCCTGAGCTTCGGTATCGCCTGAAGGAAGTTTGAACAGAAACCTTTGAGCTTGGTGAATATCAATGCGTATAAATTTAGGATTGTGTACGAACGATTCACCGCTTCCATAGTACGTGCCCTCCCTCCTGGTGATGGCCTCATTCATGTAAACGCCAAAGACGTTGTCCTGAGCATCCCGGACCACCAAAACATTTCCCGATATTGGATGAGTGAAAGTGTACTTGTCGACGAGGCGGTAGAGTGTGGAGAGTGAGACGCCATGCTGATCAAGCGAAACTGTGGAAGGTCACAATAGAATCGCATACGTCTCGGCTCAGCACTTACATAACAGTGTCCACATTGCGGAAAGCCTTTGTCGTGGGGGCAGCTGTTTTCGTACCTGATGGAGGTAAGATTTAATCAAATCTTGATCAGGACATGCTCTCACTTTATCAGCGTTACTATGGGATAAGACCTCATACGTGCCCTCTCGCCTGCCGAGGAGTCGGGTTCCAGTAAAGTCATCTTCCGAGTTCCTAGTATGATTAAAAATCGCAGACAATTGTGGATCGTAGCCAGGTGCGCCCGTTGGAGCTATATGACTTCCAGCGACCTGCTCAGCGGAGGCAAAAGGGCTAAAGTGCGTGATGTCTATAGGGAGAGCGGTCAAACTGCGTCCACCGAGTTCGGTATGATGGAGAGACCGAGGATAACGATCGTGAACAGCAGGCGAGGCATCGACCACAGGTTCCAGGACCGACTTCCACTTATTCGCGAGCTTCGTTGTCGTCGCCAGGGCGTTAAGGAGTGTCGAATGCGCTGCGCTTCTCAACTGCGAGGTATCGACAGGGGTGTCATGCAGCTCGTTGCTGTGCCCATTTGACTCAGACCGAGGGTTACCACGTTGGCGGAACTTTATTAAGTCTATATGAGAGTCATCTCGCGGAGTGTCGAGTATTGGGTGAAAGATTATGTCGCGCCCGGCTTCCGACAGGAGCGGTGGAGAGCCTGGGCATGGCACAGAATACGACGGAGACGCACGTCGAGGTGAGCGGAGAGGAGGGGCATAGTCCGGTGATATCTCACTGGGTCGTGGTGGTAGATTGATATGAATGGGCCTCGATCTCGCTGCATCTGGAGGCCGCGCGTGATTCGTAGAAGGCGATTCCGACCACATCTCGCCCCCGAGCAGATCAAATTCATGTTTCTGACCGCCAGGATGAACATGACCGGCTGGCAGTGAAGCTTCCGACGACTTGAAGTCGTCGAAGGATCCCAAGAGATCGCCTTCGAGCAGATCAGGGGTATTATGACCAGCCGGTGGAGTCGAGCTCGTCTTGACGATTTCACATGAAGAAGAATTTGGAGGCCGGATGGAAGGTGAACGGCGCCGAGGACTGGGCTTGGGTCGAGAGGGTCCGGAAGGAGGATCGAGGGGTGGTAAGTGACTGGCAGAGGCAGACATGCCTAGAATGAGAGAAAGCGTCGCGGTCTACAATAGTTGTTAGTGAGCAACGAGGCAGGGGAAAAAAGCACGATATGGAAGATTGTCCACTGACCACTGACTGCGACTCGATATCTTTTTATCCATCTATCCGAGCGCAAACGAGGAGAATCGATATCGGTTCAAATGATCCATGAGGGAAGTTCAGTCAAAATGGGATCCCAGGCCACGTGGTTTTTCGAGTAGTTGTGCAGAGTCAAGCCATGCCCTATTGACTTCGCTCAATTCGGAGCCGCTTTCGAGCACAATGGCGAGGCTCAGACGACCCCGAAAGCGACCTTTGACAAACCTGAGACCGCATGCATCAGTCTCACACCGGGTCACCAAATCGACTATTTCCTCATTCCACTCTCTTTCGAAGCAACGAGCTCGTCTAGAAAGTCAACTCGCAGCAGGGACTAGCAAAAGTCAAGAACAGCTCATCGCGTCCCTTCAGCAGGTCAATGCAGACTTCGAAGAACTCGGAGGCTTGGTCGGATATCAAGATGCCAGCAGGCTGGGTCAGACTGGCGAGCGAGGAGGAGACAGCTCGAAGATTCTTATCGAATGGCTCAGAGATCGCGCGGGCGGCGGCGTGAAAGGGAAGGGCAGGGACACGACACAAGATCATGCTGAACACAGGCTGCGGTTCGTACTGGACTCTCAACAGCTCCCGTCTAACGAAACTGTTTCTTTCTCCACAGGATGCTTGAGATTGGAGCTTTGATACCAACCAATTATGCCACCTGCTCGTCTTGGATTGAGAACCTACCCATGGACTTATACTCTCAGCATCCCAACATACTCGAACAGGACTTCTTCGAGAGGCCTGTACCCAAGTCCGATGCCGAACGATTCGAAGTCATCAGTTGCAGCCTGGTACTCAACTTCATTGCTGACCCTCGAGACCGAGGTAATTCCGGTCCATCGACTCACTGGCTGACTCGACGTCAGGTAGAATGTTGTTACTCCTCCATGAACATCTCAGGCGTCAACAATCATCCCTACTGTTCCTCGTGCTTCCCCTCCCTTGCCTAACGAATTCAAGGTTCATCTCAGGCGATACCTTGCGATCACTCATGGCCGTTATCGGTTTCGAATTGATACGGGAGCGGTGGAGAAAGAGCGGCAGAGTTGGGTATTGGCTATGGGGTTGGCGTGCAGTCGATGAGATGCAGGATCGGTCAAGATGGGAGAAGAGAACTCTGGAGAATGACGGAGCAAGGAGAAATAATTTCGCCATACTGCTCCCAAGAAGGGAATCGAGCTGTCCAATCTGAAATTCGCGGTCAAAATCGGGTTGAGCTGCAGAACCCATTTTTCCACGTGATTTTGGTTCTGTTGACTTGACTTGTTTCCGTTGCCGACTTTCTCGCTAAACAATAAACAGCCATGCGAGAGATAGATTGACCTGTCGACAGGGCCCACGCAAAGGGAATGGATCCTCGTGCAGGAGCCTTTGCGTGCGAGAGAAAATTTCTCAGGACCTACCAAGTCGACTGAATCTGGAGCCTTGATCTGATCTTTGGCCAAAAATGGGGGCTCGTTCGACCGAGGCCGAGACGGTATCGACGCCCATGAAGTCAAGGCCATACGCGACGTACACCTTCATCATCTTTTATGCCATCCTCACCTGGCTTGTCTATCGATCATACGTCCAAGACCAGATGCATTCTGGATCCTGGGGATGTGAGATGAGCTGGATGACGCCATCTTACATCCGTCTTGCATGGCCAGAAGCGCCATCGAAAAAGTACTCCATTTACTTGTACCGTGAACAAGGCTGGGACACCGAGGAACGAGTGAGTTCACTCAGCGGGAACCCGTTTCTCATTCGTCTACAGCTCAAAGGCCACCCCGTCATCTTCATCCCAGGCAATGCTGGATCATATCAGCAGGTACGGTCAATCGCATCTTCAGCTTCGAGACAGTTTCATGAGCATCCCGGAGGTCGAGCGGACGATATGCAAGATGCCAAGAGCTTGGATTTCTTCGCAAGTATGTCATACACATGCTAGGTGATTCTGACATGGTGCAGTTGACTTCACCGGGGCGTTCTCCTTTCATGCAGCTACCCTTCGGGAGCAGTCCCTCTATCTCAAGCAGGCTGTCTCACGAGTTCTCGACGAATACAATCATCTTCCCGAGGAGTCTAGACCAGAGCGTGTCACCTTACTCGGCCACTCCATGGGCGGTATCGTAGCTCGTCTCGCACTCACCTTCGAAATCGACAAACTAGTCGACGTCGTTTTGACATTGTCTTCGCCCCACCTGTTGCCCCCCTTGACTTTCGAACATGACATGGAAGCGATCTATCGGCGAATCACCTACCAGCACAACGCATCCTCGCCCCTACTTCTCTCCCTGTGTGGCGGCGTATCAGACACCCAGATCGTCTCGGATATGTGTGCGCTCACACAAGAGCTCGTCTCAGTAGACGACGGTTTCGCGGTCTTCACCACTGGCGTACCAGGAGTGTGGACAGGCGTTGATCATCAAGCCATGATGTGGTGTCATCAGGTGCGATGGCGCTTAGCAAGGGTACTGCTGGAATTCACTCGGGTTGAGTCACGTCAAGAGCAGCTTGCCATTGCGGAGAGGTGGCTGTTGGGCCGGTCCGAGGGTCGTATATCGCCCGACCCAGCCGAGGTCATCGAGGTACCCGTGACTTCGACGAACATGACAGCTTTGCTCCTGCCTAAACCTTCGAGTTTTGTGCCGCGTGATCCCGCAGCACACATACAATGGTGTCCGAGCAAGGATACTTGCAGAGATCTGGTTATGGAGATTACCACTTTCCCATGGGTCTCTGACGATGAGGCGCCGTTTCCTCTTCCAGGAGAAGGGATTCGATCAAACGAGCTTGCTTTCGCCGTCAATTTGCAACTCCCCTCGTCCACGGGAACGCTTCAGATTCACGTGTCTCAAGGTGATGGGATTAGCGTCGGACCTCGCGTGTTCGGCTCAGCAAGAAGCAATACATGGGGTAAGCATAGAAGAGTGCAGATGATAACTTATGGAATGCAGTTTCTCACGCAATGTCTCCCATTCCTGTCCGTCTTGCACTGCATTTTCCGGGCATCGCCGCGAACTCCCTCTGTGTCTACAGATTAGACGTGATTACGGCAAGATGTGACGGTGAGAGGAGGCTCTCTCAGACAGGACTGATGGCTCAGGACATCGCCCCCTCGTCAAATACCAAAACAGGCAAACTCATAGCCTGCAGTCGACGACACATGAGTCTCGTTTCTTCCCGGTGTCCTCTTCTCCTATCTTCCTCCACTCACACTCCGGCAATGCTCCTTTTTTACGTCGCCAACACGAGCCTTCAGGCGCGGACATCGATCTGCTGCAGACTGCAGACTGTCCAACGACCTCCATCCGCCTGTCCTTCGACTTGTGGGCTAGCTTAGGGAAAGTCGTCATTCGATACAGGATGACATTGGTGGCATGGTCCCTTGGTTGGGCATCACTCTTGCTATATGAGCAACTTTCGGTCCTTGATCGGTCCAGTGAGTAACATCGCCGCTACACGTTGACGTGTTTCTAGATCATCTTCCAAGCCTCGATGAAGCTATCGAAGGTGTTGCTCGTCGATCTCTCACCTACACGACCGGTTTAATGGTGATTGCCGGTACTCTGCAAGCAGTTCTTGATCCCCTCATACCCACCGAGAAGCTGCTCCTGGGAACTACTCAGTTCTTTGCGATACCTCTTGTCGCCATCATGACCATATGGACGTTTGGAATTGTTGCAGTAACCTCGATCGTGGTTTCGCTGGTGTTTCGGACTTCGAGGCAGACATACCTGGCGCTGTCCTGGCCACGAAAACAATCGTCAGTGATCGAAGCTAGAGGGAGCGCTAATTGTGTCATAGTGATGCGGCCTCCTTGAGCTACACGAGCATTGCCTCCGCTGCCGTTCTGCTACTCCTGGTGTTCATCTTGATCCCTCGGCAAGTGGCATTCGTCATCCTAGTCTTGATTCAATCGGCGTCACTGGCGACTTCTGATCTGGAAGTGAGCAGTCAGGATGATCCCTGCTGACTGGTGGCAAAGTCACCTCGTGCAAACCTGCTGTTTAGTATTTTCGTCTTCCTGCTCTTCCTGTTGCCCTTCAATGTTACTATCATTGCCGTCTGGGGTCGTAACCTATGGGCCGACTGGCGACATCCCTTCACCACTACGGATCACGATGCTTTGCCATTGCTTCCAGTTCTCGCTGTGGTTCAGCTCGGATGGTCCGGCAATCCGCCCCGAAACCGGAAGCTGTGAGTTGGCTGTTTAAATGAAAGCTAAAGTCTCTTTCAGGTTCAACCGATTGGCTCGCCTCTTCATCCTCGCTTTCGCCATCAGCGCGTTTCTTTTTGGTTCTCGATGGACCTTTATACTCCCTTGGATGGCAAATGTCGTGTTGGTGTGTCTTGTAGGACTGCTCTGGCCAGGTGGATGATGCAGCTGTTTGTCTTGGCAAGATCCGGGAAATCCCGGTGTCCCTCAATAAGAGATTTCCGGTCACCGGTTACGACCATGACGGAGGTGCGAGAACTACTGTTTGACGATTTTACTCTCTACCGCGACTCTTTTACGCATGTCGCATGGTACAACATGTCGTATTGTATCGCGTCACGCTCGATTACGTCCCCGCGAGCCGTAGTCGCCTTCCGTCCGCTCAAACATCGAATCGCTCGACGAGGTTTGGCACGGTCAGTGAGGTCAGTAAATACTCACCGGATGCCGGTGACGCGTTTCAGAGCGAGCTCGTCTCGCGTACAATCACTTGGACTTCCGACCTCATCCCATGGTGAGCACAGAATAGCAGAGCTCAACCTTTCCTCTTCGTCTAGGCTCCAGGTCTTTATCGATGAGAATGATGTCGTTGTCACCTGGCCGGATGGCAAGCAGTCTCGCTTGTGAGCCTGATCATCAGTTTTGGGGTTATGCCACTGATCACCAGCAGTGACAATCAATACCTCTTTGACCATTGTCGATGTCCGCGATGTTTCCATCCACAAACAAGGCAGCGGATAAAGTCACTCCTCGATGTAAGGACATGATGGAGAGTTTGCGCTGACGCGCAGTTCCCTGCAGACGCCCGACCAGAGTCAATCCAGACTACTTCAGATCAAGTCACAATCCTATGGAATACACCCACCACCCACGAGTCGACCTACCCCTACGACTTTCTCAAACGGGCTTCTTATGATCCTCCTTTGTCCAGCCAAGCTCCAGATGAGTGGGCCTCTTTGCCCCAAGGCGGTATGTCATCTGAATTCAAGCAGACGGATCTTGTGGAATTCCAAGATTGCGCAATCACCGCCTTCGGTTCGCTACGACTCTCTCCTTCCCTCTGCCGTCGGCGAAGATTTAGCGGAAAGAGGGGTGCTACGCTGGCTGGACAAGGTGGTAAGCCAAAACGTCATCTGGACAGGCTGATGTCAGCATGACTTTGGTTTTTGTTTTGTTACTGGAGTTCCTGTAAATCCGGGGGACACGGAAAGTCTGATTCAACGGATCGCAACCATCCGACAAACCCATTGTGAGTGAAGGTGTGACAGAGCTGAGCTGACGGCAGACGGCGGATTCTGGGATTTTACCGCCGACATGGCCCATGGCGATCTAGCTTACAGCTCGGAGGCACTTCCAGCACACACGGACACGACGTATTTCACGGATCCTGCCGGGCTTCAAATCTTTCACCTCCTATCTCACACTGGCAAAGGGGGAACAACCTTGCTACTCGATGCCTTCTACACTGCAAATATCCTCTCGACACTCTATCCAACCTCTTATTCCTTGCTGTCACGCCTTCGTATACCCTTTCATGCATCGGGCAATTCTGGTACCCTACTTCGACCCGTGATCAGCCAGCCCATACTGCGACACGACGGCATGGGCCATCTCGTCCAGGTCAGGTGGAATAACGAGGATCGAGGCGTCGTCGGTGCGGGGTGGAGGCCTGATGAAGTGAGAGGATGGTATCGAGCGGCGAGGCAGTTTGAGGAATTGTGTCGGGATGATGATGCGGAGTATTGGGTTCAGTTGGGTCCGGGAACTATGCTTGGTGAGTGATTGGCCTTGAGGGATAACTGAAGTTAGTCATCGATAATCGCCGGGTGATGCACGGTCGATCTGCGTTCGACGGGGAGCGGCGGATGTGTGGCGCGTACATTGGAGCGGATGACTGGCGATCTAGACGGGCTGTACTGCATCAGCGGTTCGCGAAGAAGAAGGCCGACGAAACATGGGACATTGGGTGGTAATGCATCTCTTGCACATTTTAGATATTTAGTGGCGCCCGGAATGGGAAGTGATCGGTTGAGTCCTTCTGGAACGGCGAAGGCAAAATTCGGATCCTGGAACGCCTTGTCTTGATGAATCGAGTCAGGGCTGATGACTGACGTTGGACACGGTTCAGAGATGGACGATAGGCAATGAGGGGAGGAGGATCAACGCTGGAGCAGGTTTAGGCAGCAAACCATCTTCGTCGTCACAATCACCACTTCGATGCTCGCACAGCTGGTCGATCAAAGACACTGACAAAGCTAATGGTCCTGTCCCAGCAGATGTTCACGGACGAGATGGGAAGAGAAGGGCACTAGGCCGTCCTGATGAAGGCAAGTGGATGAGCTGCACCTGGAATGAATTCTAAGCTCGATCACCATAAAATTCATCAGACAGGAGACGAAATAGTCACGGTGTACAAGCAGATTTGGTCAACCATCTTTCAGCGGATCCTTCACATCATGAGAGGTATTGAAATGAGATGCTATCGCCACATCGTTGCACCCGGGATGCTATGCATGATGATAGGAAATGGGATAGGAAATGTCCGTTATGATGCCATGATGGTGGGTCGTGATATGTCCGTTATGATGCCATGATGGTGGGTCGTGATATGTCATCTATAGTTGTGGTGAGCCTCGTAATGGGTTGAGGGTGGCATTCGCGCGTCCCACTCGACGCACGGCCATGACGAGTATGTTTAGGAGGGATAGGGTCGCTGGTGGGGGATGACGAGGCAGATGCAGGCGGTGAGGGATAGGGCCGGGCCGGGCCAGAGCGGATAGCTGAGGATTTAGAGCTATGCAGGTAATTGTGCGGATAAATGGGTCGTGGCGACTTGTGGACGTCCTTGGAGAATGCACTCTCGAGGATCTGTTGGTCGATCTTGTTCAAGGGCAGGATACCATCCCGGACCGCTTCTATTTGTCGCATCTTCTTCTCGCCCTTCTCGACGTCGCGTTTGGCGTTGTTATACATCCAGAGACCGACAGCTGTGAGACCGATGCCGACAGCTTGAACTGAATGGACGGATTGCTTGAACCAAACGATGGCGAGGCAGATGACGGCGATGCGTTTGACGAGCGACGCGATCGAGTAGGTCACCGGCGAAGTGGAGGAGAGGATTGCGAATGCCAAGAGGTTTTGCGCAAAGTGGACAGTGCCGTTGACAATGAAGTAGATGATGACGGAAGGGCCAGTACTCGGTACGCTGTGATGGAGGAGTCGCCACGCGTCCGAGTAGATCCATACAGGAATCATGAGGATGAATGCCATGCCGCTGGAAAAGTAGAGGAGATTGATCTTGTCGAGTTTGTGAGGTGTAGACGATTCGGTCGGCATGATCCTTTTAAAGAAGATGGTTTGCGAGACGAAGACCAATGTCGAACCGAAGGCGCATATTAGACCGAGTACGTTGGAAATCGTCAAGTCGAAGGAGCAGGCGAGCATGACTCCTAGAGTCAAGGGGAGAAGCGAGAGATATGTCGCAGGAGAATAGGATACTTGAAAGAGAAGCGCGTAGGCGAGCACGGTGAACAAGGGGGAGAGCGCCTGGCGTAAGCCTTGAGCATTGAAAAGAAACTCACCTTGATCGTATGTACCGTACTGACTGGAACGCGACTGATAGCCAAAGATCCAAAGATGTGACCGCCAACCTGGAACACCGCCATTGGCAGAGTTCCACGCAATATTGACTTTGTGGGATCCTTGAGACGCGACGATAGGCCGACCTTGCTGCAGACGATACAGTAGCCGGAGACGAAGAAGAATTGGACGATGGTGAGGGTGATGGGATAGCGGAAATTGTTGAGAATGACTTTGCCGGTATTTGAGGATATGGCCGAGGAGATATACCACAGAGCGCATAGGCAGACGAAGCGGATGGTGGAGAGAGGAAATGATGAGGGAAGGCCAAAGGGCCGAGGTGAGGGAGATCTTCTAGGTGTATCCAGCTCGGGGGAACCGTCCACTGCCTTGTCGTAGACGCCTACTCCGTTCACCTGATCGCTTCCAACCATTCTAGGTGGCTTCCCCCAAATCCCCACCGTCAAGCCTCTCGATCTCCCCGTCTCAACAGAATCATCTTCCCGTGGCTGACCCGGAAATGATCGAAGAGGAGAGAGGATGTCAGGCGAAGTGAGGTCGGCGGAAGATGAGGTGTGGGCGAACGGCGCCCGTTGCCGAGAGTCTGCCATTTGCGATGGACGAAATTGGAACGATAGGAAGCGACGAAGGGGGATTTGACGGTGGATTCATCGCATGTTGAGGGACGCTTCACTCGGATGCTAGAGGTTGAGGAGGAGTAATGTTAAGAAAGAGTGTGAGAAGCCGTGTCAGCCAGCGAGGGTAGGAAAAACTTGACGCGTCGAAAAAGACTACCGCTCAAAAAATGATTCTTTTGACTGGCAAAAGGAAGGAACTCTTGCAGCGAGGAAGCCCAGATGTGTAAGTGGGGGCGAATTCAAGGGTTTGGTGAAAAACTTTCTGCTGCTGGGCAGGGCGACTGGATGACAACAGGTAATTCAGCTCCCCCCTTTCAGTAAACGCGGGTCGAGACCACGTGGGAATTGCCTATATAAGAACGTATGTATGAATGTCCGAATTGATGGGGACGCTGCCAACTTAGGCCTGTTTGCTAGTTGGATAGGCGAGCTGGTTACTACGCCTTCAACACTCTTCTTAAGTGGCTCGCCGTCGACGAGCTAGATCTCTCCCCTGAAAGCAGTGCCATCGGGTCTGTGCTCTGATTTGTGGAAACCGCCACCATTGGCGATAACGCCGGATATTACCGATCCCTCGTTTCCGTCCACCTTCAAATTGACTCCACCATGTTAAATGAAGGCTTCCGCACTTTGGACTACAAAGGGTAGCAAGTTCCCGCAAACAATGAACGCACTGCACACCAAAGCAGCCCGAAGTCAATTGAGATTCCCCGATGGTCCCCCAAACACTGTGGAACCAACTATGCCCGACACGTCGGACCTGGCGGAATCTAGACTGATCTAGTAGAAAGAGCTCGGGCGCGAGATGCGATATATGACCGGTGTTTCTGGAAGGCCGAGGGAGAAGGACGAAGTTCGGCGAGGTTCCAGCAGGTTTGCCGAGGTTACTGGAGATGTATAAATAGAGGGTCCCGCTCATTGTCTTTACCTAGGCTCCGAGTATCATTATTGTCACCCCATAGTCCTTCTCCATACCGTGCCATTATCCTTATCTGGTTGAGCCTCCACAGACAACTCTTGTTACCCACCGACGATCGATCAAGCTACGGATCCTCAGACCGTCTTTTGTCCGATTCGAATCATTCCGTACAACCTCGAGCTACCTCGAGTTACCTAGATCAGTTTCGAGATATCTCCTCTTGATATCGTAAGTGAGAACCACGTCATACAGTCGGCGGGTGCAAGCGCTCGATGGTCCGTGACAGCTCAGCACCGCCGGGTTCGTGCACAATCGGCGTGATCGCTGACGCCGACGCCGTCTTCGTCTCCGTCTCCGTCTCCGTCTCCGTCTCCCCTTTCTCCCTTTCTGCTAGTCTTTAAAGTCTCAAACACTCCAGAATCGAAGGGTAGCGGTGGCTGGACTAAGTTGTTGAGTAGGCTGCCGTCGGAGGAGATGTGATGGGTTGAGCCTGTGTCATTGGAGAAGTCGCCGGTGTCACTCTCGCTGGAGGGGATCTCGGCGAAGATGTGTCCAATATATGCTTGGGGTGCCGAGACATAGCCGTAGCCTTCGACGTTGTTGATTGACCCATTGCCGCCGCCGTTCTTCTTCTCCTTCAAGTAGGCTATAGCCTCTTTGATCCTCGCCAGCAGCCTTCTTCCGGCACTTATTGATGGTGTGATTGCGGAGGTCGTAATGGTCGCAGCGGGCTCTGTTGTAGTTGTCGTCGGTACTGCCGCTGCTGCTGTCATGATCGATACCGTTGCGCCTCCTCCTCTGGTCTGTACTGCCCTTTGCTTTCGAGCTTGACTTGGCTACCTTTTAGGTGTGAATATGGAGAGCTGGGAAAGCTGGCCGTTGGCCTTGTAGTGGGTAGGAGCTGCTTGACACTCGCGCTCATGCTCCAGGCCGCGACGATCTGCAAGGGACTTGTAGAGGCGGACAAGCTCTGTCCAGACTTTGCGTGGTTCAGGAAGTACCGCCGATGGGATCTTCAGCGACTCGAGATCGTCGCCAAGGGAGATGACGAACCGCTCGGACTTCTCCCAACCGTCGATGCGTACGTCTGAACTGACAGCTTCGGCGCTGAGAGTTGAATACTTCTCGTAGTGCTCGAGCATCCTCTCTCGCGTTGTTTTGAGCGGAAGTCACAAGAGTGATATGCGCGCTGAGAGGTCGGCACGACGGGAAGTGATGTCCACCTTGTGCGTGGAGCTGATATGCCCGTACATGTCGTTCGCAGACCACATGTATTCGATCTCGGCTTGAATGCCGTGGGAAACAGTGAACATAACCGTTGATCGTGCTGTTGCCTCCCTAGTTGCCCATGCATCCCACTGCCTCCCTGTGCCGCTGTGAGTGCCGCTCCCGTTGTGCTCTGAGTGGCATCCGGCTGCTCATCGCCTGCAACCTCCCCTGCCGCTGGATGTGCTCCAGGGTCCTTCCTGCATGGCTCCGTCTCCCTTCCTTCAAGCACTCGGTGTGAGCCTTTCTCGAGGAGATAAACCGTGACTGCCGTCCGCCAGTGGTGAAGGACTCGGTGACCTGTAGAGTGGGGACCGTCTTGGCGAGGGACGAGAGGGAATCCGCCAAGACGAGATATGAAGAATTTTGATCGATCGACGTTGATGGGAGCGTCTAGGATGATGAGGATAGAGAGCCTTGATCTAGAATGAACGCGATATGTAGGTGAGGTCTGCAGCCGTCACTCTACGGAGTCTTGTTGCGATCGGATCTGCAAATCTCGACGTGGATAGGTAGCAAGCTGGTCGCTACCAATGGAGTCGTCCTTGCCGTCCTCGTGGCTCGCAATGTCTGTCAAAGGTTATGGGACTTTGTAGCAGACACACAGAACAGTGGAGACTTTAACTGTGAGTCTGTGGGATTCGAGCACCTGTAGTGAAGATGCAAGACGTTCAAATACAAGTACGATGTATGAATGTATGTATGAACGTCCGAGGTGATGGGGAAGCTGCCAACTAGACCTGTTAACTAACTCGATAGGCCGGTTTGGTTGTACGCCTTCAAAAATTCCCCCTGGGAGGGGTCGAGACCAGGTGGGAATTGCCTGAGCAGCGCGTCGGGCTATTTCATGTCATGGCATACGTTTAAGTTTTGTTCTCAAGCTAAGCATCTCAGCTTGATGGGAATACCATCGTGACCCATCTCGCAGACATAGATGTATGGTGCGTGGACGTCTACCTTCCAACGATAATCAAACAAAATGATGCTCCACAACCATGCGATACACGTCGTTGAAACATCCTGACATCTCCCCGGATCGATCTTGAACCTGTCACAAACAGTTTGCACTGCAACTTGCTTTGCCTCGTCGAGACTGATTGTTTTCCGCGCTTTCCAGATCCTTTGTAGCTATTGTAAAGCTTATCAATCTCTCCCTTGAATTTCATTATGCTCCTTGCTCTCTTCGTCGAACCCTTGTCGGATAAGACGAATGACGATTCTGGCGGAAGAACCTTGACGAGCTCGACAAGGATTTTAGATTGTTTGGGTGCATCTGCATTGACATCGTTGAGAAGGGCCGCAATGTTGACTTCGCCGTTCGGTAGGACTAGCGTAAGCCGCTCGATGCCATCCGGTAGCAACGACCAAGGCATCTCTCTCGCCAGGCAGCGATTTCAGCTTATGTTCCGCTGGAAGATTTCAGCGCAGGACATTATTTCCACTCACTTGGAACGGGATTGGTCTTCATGCCAGTCACATGGATGATGAGATCATCCTTGCGGCCGTAGTATTTCCAAGTGTTTGGTATGCTTGGGTGTGGGGTGTAGAGATCGTTTGTCGCCCAACTGCCGTCGTCGCGATTGCACATGCTCAGGGAAGGGTAAGCACCCCGCACGACCAACTCAGATACCCCTTGGTCCTCTTGCTCGAAGGTGAAGTAAAGCTCCATGAGGGGCCTAGGGCGAACATAATCCCAAACGCCTTCGACTTCCATACCATCGAGAAGCGACCCTCCCTCGCTCGAGGCCACGAAATTCGATAATGACACTCCGGCCTCGACGAGTGCGTCGCCAAGCTCATCCGGAACGGGACTTCCCCAGGAGACCACGTGCTTAAGCCGCTTAAACAGCTCTATCCCTCCTGCATCCCTTAACGCCTTCAGGAGTGCGGAACGGCCCAACAGCTGTCAAAATTGCTAATTCGAAGGCATTGAATCAGGTTTTCGCCCGTGATTGGGATGGTCGTAGGAAAGATGTACAGCCGTCGTCCGTTCGCCAACGCGCCCCATGATGCTATTCGCGCATGACCATGACACAACGGCGTAGTGATGAGGTTATCACCTTCGGGCGGGCAGCAACTGCATGAGAGCTTTCTTGCCATCTCCGGTGATTCCATGGAATGGGCTTTGGGTCACCCGTCGATCCGCTCGAAAGGATGATGAAGACGGTCTCGTCTGACTCCTCGTCGTAGCTCAAAGCGGTCCGCCAGTGCGAGTCGTCGCCGACTTGTGGCATTCGTTCTATCGAGCACCACTCAACGGCCTCGACTCCGGGTAGGCACGCGGGCCACGTCGGCGAGTCCCCGGTTCTCCGGCCCATAGACGAGCAGACGAGCTCCCGTGGCTCGTAACAAAGATGGGAACGGATTCAGGTGACGTCGTGGTGGAGATATGAAGAGGAACACGACCCCTGGCATCAGCGACATCCAACTGGAGGCTTACAATCTCATTATTGCAAAGTCATCCAACAAGTAATCGATGCCACTCCTTCCCATGACTCCGATCACTTTTGATGCTTAACCCTTCCTCCGCGGGCGCAGACGCGAAGACTGAGCCTTGGCGAAGGCTAAGACGTAGCGATGAATCTCGCCAACGGTGTACTCTTGAACGACTCTGTCGTTTAGCCGAGTATAGTCGCATAGAACGGCCTTGTCGCGGAGATGTGTGGCTCGATAGTCCAAGAGGGCATTGTGCGATGTGTAGGCAGCATGAGCTGCTCGCTCTTCCTCTTCTGTCCCGATGACTAAGGGTAATGCGTTGAGCGGTAGAGGGTCATTGGTCCATGCTCGGTCGGCAAATTGATGACGCACAACACAGGCACGCCGTTAACTGAGCGGCTCGTGTGCTATGAAGCCTTAATTCTTGGTGTATCATCTTATGTGTGTGAGCGCGGACCGAATTAGAAGAGCCTGCTTACCGGAGACACTGACACTCGTCAGTAGTCTCGTCCGCAAGGGCCGAAGCTTGTCCGGCGGACGGTGGATCTTCGGGGTCGAACCAGCCGTTCCAATGGCTATTGGGACAGTAAACATCGCAAAGTATAACGCATCGCATCATCAAACTTCATATCCCGCCGCTTCAAGGTGATCATCTCACCTTCATGCTTCTGGAGCTCTCTTTACGATTTTATTCCTACAGACACACCACGTGTCACGATCTGAAGCGAGCCGGAAATCCAGCCGTAGAGAGAGGTTCAGCTTCACCTGCCATCGATTCAACGGTATCATCCCATCATCCTTCGCTGGCTTGGAGGTTCAAGATGAGAACCTTCTCACACCGAGCACATGCTTCTGCCCGTTTCCTCATCCTACGCTCTGCCACGACCGCTTCCGCGTTTCCACCCCGCATCCCCGTTGCCCCGACCACCTTCTCCGCGAAATCATCCCCTCGCGAAGTCCATGAACGGCCCGAGGTTTTGCGTGGACTGTCACCGACCTCCAAGATCTCCTCTCCCCATGGAGGACAGATATCGCCGAGTCAAGCGACGATCGACGCCTTCGAGGGTCCCAGCCGTCCCAGATTGCTGAATGATCGAACGGGAAGGAGGGATCTGCCGCCCTTGAAAGTGAGATAGCGATATACTGTCTTATCTCACGCATAGCTGAGGATCATTTTCTCAGAATAATCTACCGTCATGTACGTCCCTGACATCTAGTAGGGGTGGTCAAGCCCTGATCTTCTGATAATCGTGCGTGCTCGCTTCTAGACATCGCCCTTGCAACCCTTGGTGTTACCGTCTGGGGTTTGTTCATACTGTACGCAACGAACGCGGGTACATGATTCCTACGGCGATTAGTTGTTTAAATCTGAGCTGATGATGGTCCATTAAGAACGACTAGCCTCTTCCGTCATGCGATCTGTTTTGTTCCAATTGCGAAACTCA
>JAABUY010003577.1_pt1 | contig 16972 bp, 14 predicted proteins | sample 5560271 | NCBI WGS metagenome assembly JAABUY01 (sample SAMN10711886, study PRJNA513374) | rock metagenome | isolation source: Antarctica rocks | place: Antarctica: Victoria Land, University Valley
GGACGACGACATAGACTGCATGCGACGCTCCTTTGTGATTGATCTTCGCCTCAGACACGAAAATCGTAGCAAAGGAGCGTTCTTTCTGCCTCTCTCGGTATCCAACAACGAGAACGCATAAGCCCTGTATACACCCCTCGTCTTCGTTGACGCATCGGCGCGTTCAACAGTACGATGGGATGCGCGAACAGCGGTACACGCCTGCCCCACTTTTTCGAGATCGGGGCGGTGACGCGAACATTCAGGAGGGCAAGCGATGGCGATTTCCGAGCAATTCCCCGGTATCTATGCTGCGATGGCCACTCCCATCGCGCGTGATGGCGAGGTTGATCAGACCGGCATCACGAGCGTGGTAGACTATTTGTTCGCGAACGGTGTGACGGGACTCTCCATCCTCGGCTCGACTGGCGAGGGTCCGGCGCTGACCATCGCCCAGCGGCAGCATGCTCTGGAGGCGACGATGGAGGCAACGGCTGGCCGTGGCGCGGTCTTCACCGGCGCGGCCAGCAGCGTCGTTTCGGAGGTCATCGCCAGCCTAAAGACCGTCGCGGGGAGCGGTGCACGCGGTGCACTCGTGCCGCCGCCGTACTACTACCGGCTCGACACCGCCGGGATCGTCGGCTACTACGAGCGCGTCGCTGAGGCAAGCCCGGTGCCGATCATCATCTACAACATCCCCAGCATGACCAAGTTGCAGATTCCACCAGAGGCGGTTGCTCAACTGATCGAGCATCCAAACATCATGGGACTCAAAGATTCGGGCGGTGACTTCGGCTACTTCTCCGCGCTCGCGCGTATCGCTTATGGAAACGCGGGTTTCACCCTCTACACAGGCTCTGACGCGATGCTCGCCTCGTCGCTCTGGGTCGGTGGCCACGGCCTGATCGGCGGTGCCGTGAATGTCGTACCCGATGTGCTCTGCGCGCTCTACCGCGCGTATCAGGACGGGGATGTCGCACGAGCGATTGCGTTACAGGGCGATGTTGCACGCGCCAACGATGCGATGCGGGTCGGAACCTTCCCCGCCCCGATGAAGGGGCAGTATGCCCTCAAGGGATTGTGCGAGCGGTACACGGCAGCACCGATCCCGCCGCTCACCGATGCCGAAATGGAGCAACTACGCGCGCAGTTGACTAATGCGGGCGTCCTACGCAACGTCATGGTGGCAGGAGACTGACGGCGGTAGTGCCGTCAATCCTCGAATGCGCTACGCTGACGGGACGCCGAGCAGATCGCGCAGTGGGGTGTATGGGATAGTAAAGGCGCTGGCGACGGGCGCTTCGGTACAGCGGCCATCATAGGTGTTGACGCCCTTCGCCAGTGCCGTGTCCCGCCCAACGGCCCGCTCCATCCCCTGCGTAACGAGTGCGACGACATACGGCAATGTCGCGTTCGTCAGTCCTTGCGTGCTCGTGCGCGGCACCGCGCCGGGCATGTTCGTCACGCAGTAGTGCGTCACTCCACCGACATCGTAGACCGGATCGCTATGGCTCGTCGGGCGCGCCGTTTCGATGCAGCCACCCTGGTCAATCGCCACATCAATGACGACCGAACCGGCGCGCATCGAACGCACCATCGGCTCCGTGACGAGGCGGGGGGCGCGCGCGCCCGGAATTAATACTGCGCCGATCACAACGTCCGCCTCGGCGACGCTCTCCGCGACCGCGTGTGTGGTGCTGTAGAGCGTCGTCAGGTGGCCGGTGAAAACCTCAGACAGGTAGCGCATCCGCTCGATACTCTTTTCGAGCACCGTGACGTGCGCCCCCATGCCGAGCGCCACCTGCGCCGCGTTCGTTCCAACCGTCCCGCCGCCGACAATCGCCACTTTTGCCGGGGCGACGCCCGGCACGCCACCGAGCAGCATGCCGCGCCCGTTATAGGTCTTCTCCAGGTAGTGCGCGCCGACTTGAATGGACATCCGCCCCGCGACCTCGCTCATCGGATTGAGGAGTGGCAGGAAATTGGATGCGAGTTGCACCGTCTCGTACGCGATACCGGTCGTGCGGCTGTCCAGGAGGGCACGAGTCAGCGGTTCGTCCGCCGCGAGATGGAGGTAGGTAAAGAGGACGAGACCGGGGCGCAAGAAACCGTACTCCGCATGGGTCGGCTCCTTAACCTTAACGACCATTTCCGCGCCCCACGCATCCATCGCAGTGGGGACGATCCGCCCACCCGCTTTCTCATACTCGGCATCCGCGAAACCACTGCCGCTGCCCGCATTCTGCTCGACGAGCACTGTCGCCCCATGCGCGACGACCTCCGCGACGCCCGCTGGCGTCATCCCGACACGATTCTCGCGATCCTTCACTTCCTTCGGCACGCCAACGATCATTCCCACACCTCCCGAAAAGCAATGAGCAACGAGCAATGAGCAATGAGACAGAGACGCACCTCATCGCGTGCGCGTGCTTCTCCTGCATGTATGCACAGTATCGCACCATGAGGCACGTCCCAATCACTCATTGCTCATTGCTCGTTGCTCGTTGCTGATGAACGGCATACGCTTGGCCACGTAGATCGCGCAGGAAGACGGAGCGGCCACCGGGAGGGCCGAAGATCAGGCGGACGGCGAACTGTTGCACGCCATACTTCTGTGTTAACCACTGCGCGATCACCGCCGCGGCATCCTCCGGGTCGAACGTCGTCGCGCCATCCGTTTCGATCAGCAGACCTTCCGCGTGGCGGATGGCGCGGTAGCCAGGGAGAAGATTGATCGCCTCGATCGCGCCGTTTTCCAGTGAGCCGGTGCTGGCGATCGTCGCGCCCGTATCCGCGACAGCGATCTCGATACCGAGGTCCTGTGTCCCGTCCACATCTGGATCGTAACCGAGCGTCGTAATTCCGGTCCCCTTCTCCGCCGGATGCGCGAAGAGGCTGCTCGCCGCCGTCCCGCCAATCCTCTTCGACGTGACGAAATCTTCTCGCGTCGTTGGTGCGTTATTCACTAACGCCGTCCCAATGATCGCCGGAATGTTTTGCGTCGTCATGGTTTACCTACCCTCCGCCCCCTCCGTCCTTCAGCGTGGGAGGGGGTGACTCATGCGAATGCCGTGATTTGTTCTCTCAACCGCCCTACTGTCGCGAGAGGGCGCATGCTCTGCGCCCCTATTCCTCACCCTTCCCGCACCGAGTGACGGCAGGGACGGGGGGTTAGGCCAAAAACGTTTTCACCGCCTCCACAAATGCTTCCGGCCGGTCGTGCGCGATGGTGTGGCCGCTGCCGGGGAAGTGGACGATGTGGGCATTGGGCAGGAGCGCCAGCGCCCGTTCAGCCATTGCGTCGGAGAGCGAGCCGCCCGCCGTCGGGTCCGCTTGCAGGATGAGAAAGGGCTGGGTGATGCGAGGCAGGTTTTTCTCCAACTCCTGCTCTCCCTGTTTCCCGGCGATCATCGCGTCAAAGGGGCCGTCCGCTGTCATCTGGAGCCATGATGCCTCGCGCCGCCACTCGGCATCATCGCGGTTCGGGCGCATGAAGGCGAGCATCGTGACGAGTTCTTCCGTCGGCAAGTGTTTGATTTCGCGCACATCGCGCATCCGCTCGGCGGCGTACACACCATCGTGATAGGGCGGATCCACTGCGACGGCCCGCGCCACGCGCTCCGACTCGCGCGCCGCGACGAGCGTCGCCGTAATCGCACCGAGCGAGAAGCCAACGACGGAGACGTGCGGGAAGCCGAGCGCGTCAATCAGCGCGACGATGTCATCCGCGTAATCTTTCCAGCGGTAGCGCTCCGCGCCGTCCGGCTTGCTACTCTCGCCGTGACCACGAAACTCGACCATGAAGTGCCGCCCCGGAATCTGGGGCACAACATCCTGCCACATCAACCAGCGGTCCCAGATACCGTGCAGCCAGAGGACTGGCTGACCCTCGGGTTCGCCCGCCTCGACGACATGCAAGGAAACGCCGTTTGCCTCAATCGTGTGATGCTGGACTGCCACCGAGTATGCTCCCTTCCATCGCTTCCGCCCGCGCCGCGCGCGATTGCCGCACAGAGAGTAGCAACATTCCCGTTGCCGCCGCGAATACGGGCAGCGTCATGATGAGCGCCGTCGCGTGGATGCCAACAAGCGAGGCAAGCGAACCGTCAATCAGGCTGGCGAGTGGGCGGGTGCCGAGGAAGCAGACGCTCCAGAGCGCCATGATCCGACCGCGCTGATGATCCTCGACGCCGAGTTGCAGGAGCGTCGTCGCTCGCGTTTGCCCGGCGAGGTAGCCGAACCCCGCCACTCCGAGAGCAATGAACGCGAGGACGAGCGGCGAGAGGAAAGCATACGTGGCGATCCCTACCGCGAGCAGCGTCAGCATAATGAAAATGCGCCGGTACGGTGTCTCCGACCGGCCTGTGGCGAAGACGGCGGCGATCACCGCACCCGTGCCGAATGCGCCAATCAGGTAGCCAGCGAGAGTGTCGGAGTGGTGGAAGACCTGTGTCGCGAAGGCGGGCGCAAGCGTCGTTACGGGGTCGAGCGCGAACGAAACGGAGGCGACGATGACGAGCAGCACCGCGAGTTGCGGGGCTTGCCGGATGAGATCGAGACTGTCGCGCAGTTTCGGCTGCGCCCTCGGGTGGCGCTCCTCCTCGCGGGGATGGACGATGAGGAGCGCGCAAATCAGCGCCGCATAGGAGAGGCAATTGATACCAAACGCCCACGGAATACCGAATCGCGCGACAACGAGCGCGCCGAGCACGGGGCCGACCGCCCGCGCCATATTGAAGGTCACCGAATTCATCGCGATCGCCGCGCCGAGATCGTCCCGGCTGACGAGCGCGGGGACAATCGCCTGCAATGCGGGCGTCGCGAAGGCGGTCGTCAGGCCCAGCACCAACGCCAGCCCGATAATCACTGGCACGGTATCCAGATGGACTACAGCGAGCAGCGCGAGCGCCCCAGTAACGACCATCGCGCCGAGTTGCGTGGTGATAATCAGGCGACGGCGGTTAAAGCGATCCGCCGCGCCGCCCGACCACGGTGCGAGCAGGATAATCCCCGCGAACTGGGCGAAACTGACGACGCCAACGAGAAAGGTCGAGTGCGTGAGCCGGTAGATGAGCAGCGCCTGAGCGATATTCTGAAACCACGTCCCGCAGTTCGAGAGCAGGTTACCGACAAAGAACGGGCCGAAATCGCGTTGCGCGAGTACGCGGAGTGAGAATTGGGATGTGGATGCGGTTTCGGTGCGTGCCATAAAAACGCGCATATCCTCTCGGTGAAGCGGTCCGCACATCACAGGCTATCGCGGACGGAACATGCATCCTGTATGCATCATCTGCGCCATCCCATGCAACAGTGGAACGCGCCGCTTTATTCGGCAGTTCTGTTTCGATGATCCAGACATAGCGACGTGCAGTATGGCTCGAAACGGAGAGCGACGAGAGAAAGGAAATCAGTAGATTACCATTGCGAATGTTTGTAGCGAGTGGCCCAGCCGCCGTTCGTACTCGTCATTTGTTCGGGGCGGATAAAGAAGAGCCAGCGGGGTTCGTCCTTCGTGCGCTCGATGTATTCCAGCCCCGCCTGGCCACGATACTGCTCGGCCATGCGCGTGCCAATCGCCACCCACTGGCCACCGACGTTCGGCGTTTCGATCACTTCCGCCCGGCCTTTGACGAGCACGCGCCGGTACGGCACATCGGCGGAATCAATGCAGAGCGAGACGCGCCCATCCCGCGCCAGATAGCGCGCCCATTCCGAGCGGGCACGCGGGACGAGAAAGAAGCCGCCATCCGCATACGCGAACCAGACCGGCACGACATACGGATATCCGTGATCATCGAGGCAGCCGAGCCGCGCGATCACCGGTTGCGCCAAAAAGGCCGCGCGTTCTTCATCAGTCATTGCCGCCATGTCATCCCCCTATGCTTTCACGGGCGGTGCGCCGTACGCTGATCCACACGAGCCAGTGTATCGCATGCACGCCGATTTCCTTATAATCCAGAGCAGCATTCAGGATGTTCTTAACCGCATCAGCATGCGTCTGGGAGGTTCCGCGATGTCACATACCACAAAGGATCCGGCACCCACGTTCATCGGAAAAGTGGCGCTCGTCACCGGCGCAGGCTCTGGCATCGGCAGAGCGTCGGCGATAGCGTTCGCGCGGGCGGGGGCACGGGTGATCGTCTCGGATATCGCGCGCACGGGCGGCGAAGAGACGGTTGGGATAATCGCGGCCACCGGCGGCGAGGCAACCTTTGTCCAGACGGACGTGACGAGAGCAACCGATGTTGCGGCGCTGGTCGCGCGGGCGGTCGAAATGTATGGCCGCCTCGATTGCGCCCACAATAACGCGGGCATCATTACGCTGGGAAACATCATTGACTGCACGGAAAATGATTGGGATCGCGTGATGAACATCAACCTCAAAGGCGTCTGGCTTAGCCTCAAATACGAGATTCCCCAGATGATCGCGCAGGGCAGTGGCGCAATCGTCAATACCGCGTCCATCGCGGGCATCATCGGGACCGGCGGTGCGGTTGCGTACGGGGCAAGCAAGCACGGCGTGGTCAGCCTAACGAAATCCGCCGCACGAACCTACGCGAGTGCGGGCATCCGCGTCAATGCAGTCTGCCCCGGCTATATTGACACACCGATGGCCGACTTCATCTTCGAGCGAGTTCCCGGCATGGAGAAGCAGATCACGGCACAACACGCCGTCGGGCGGCTCGGCACGCCGGAGGAGATCGCGGCGGCGGTACTCTGGCTCTGCTCGGACGCGGCCTCCTTTGTCACCGGCCACCCGATGGTCGTGGACGGCGGGTATCTCACGTAGCCCGCTCCAGACGTGCTATACTGCTGTGCATGGGGAACGAACTAACCGCACCTGAAGCCGTCCCCCCATTGCCTCATGATCGTTCGGATCAGTCAGTACTGGCATCGTCGCACTTTCCGCTTTTCCTCGCGGCGACGGTGGCGTGGTTCTTCAGCATCTTCGTCCTCCAGGCCGCGCTGCCAAAATACATGGAAGCGCGCGGGTTTTCCAATGGGCGGATTGGCCTCGTCATCGGAGCGCTCTCGATCACTGCGATCCTCTTTCGGCCATATCTGGGCCGCGCCATGGATCGGGGAGCACTTGTACCCCTGCTGATCGTGGGGGCAGTGATGATGGTGTCATCGCCGCTCTACGGGATTGGCACGCTGCTCTGGGCGCTGCTTAGCGTACGGCTCTTTCAGGGCGTCTCCTCGGCGATTTTCATGATCGGCACTCCCGCACTCGCGGCGGGTCTCGCGCCCGAAACGCGACGGGGCGAGGCAATCGGCCTTGCCTCGGTTGCCTCGACAGTCGCTATCGCCATCGGGCCACCGGTCGGGTTACTGGTCGGCACTCTCGTCTCCTATCATGTGACGTTCGCGCTCTCGGCGGGGGCGGGGGCACTTTGTGGGCTGCTGTTGCTGCCGTTACGACCGAAGAATCTACCTCCCCGGTCCCCTTCTGTACCCCCAGTGTGGGAAGGGAGAGTAAAGCACGGATCATTATTCGAGTGGCGCGTGCTGCCAGCAGCGATTCCGAGTTTTGTGACGGCACTGGGAAATGGGGTACTCTTCGCGTTTCTCGTGCCGCTGATGGACGAGCGCCATTTGTCGGGCGCGGGTTTCTTCTTCACATTCGACGCACTGATGTTCTTCGTCGTACGCACGGTTGGTGGGCGGTGGTCGGATCGCTACGGGCGGTGGCGCGTGTTGATCCCCGGCATAGTCGCGCTCGGCGTCGCGCTGACCATCCTAACGGCCGTGCCAGTCTTTCCCGCCTTCGTTGTCGCCGCACTGATCTGGGGAGGCGCGATCAGCCTTGTGATCCCCGAATTGAACGCGCTCGCGGTGGACCTCGTACCCCTGGAACGGCGCGGGGCGGCGCTGGCGACGCAGACAGGCGCCTTCGAACTCGGTCTCCTCGTTTCCGGCCTCGCCCTCGGCTGGGTCGCGGACTGGCTCTCACTCCCCTTCATCTTTGCTCTCGCCGCCGCTCTCCTCTTTCTCACCGCCGCCGCGTCCTGGCTGCGGTACGGTCGAAACCGGGGATAAACCGCAGATCGGTGTACTATCTCTCCCCGCGCCGACACCCTTTCGTACCCTCGCCAGAGTAACAGAATAACGAAACGGCGATCATCTTGCGGCCTTTGCGCCGGTGCGGTTCATTCGGTTTGTCGGTTTGCTGGTCTTAACCCTTGCGGTCGCGGACGCCGCCAATAGGGTAGGTTTCCAGCGAATGGATGCGACGGTTCGGGCGCGGTTCCGACGAGACCGTGATGTTTTCCGGCTTCAGGACACTCGTCGGGGCCAACTCGGAGGCGAAGATGGGCACCGGAACACCAGGCGACTCGCCCGGGAGCGCGAAGTCGAGCAGCACGGAGTAGACCGTCTCGCCGCCCGTCGCGTCACCAGGCGGCTCGCTGCCAACTATCTCGCCCATCCGGCCCTCATACGGGTTTGGCACGCCCGGCTCGGACTTGACGAGCACGCGTGTCCCCGGTTCATATTGCTGCTCGCGCATGCCGCCCATGGGGATGAATCGCCGCTCGATATGATGCGACGCCTTGTGACTCCCACCCTGATAACTCATTGTTCATCCGCTCCCAATGTCCGTATCACATCGCAGATCACAGGCTGAACGCCCGCGCGACCGGTTTCGCCGTCAGTGTACGGAATCGTGGGGCGTTTGCCTACCCCCAGCCAAAGCACGAGCAATCCGTGGATTGCTCATTGGTCGTTGCTCCGTAAGTTCAGGGGGTAAGGTATTTCTGGTATACTTCCTGCGTCCGGTTTGCCGGACACCGAAACGGCGCAACGTGGGCGCAAAGGTGCGTCGCGGATCGCCGCTTTTTCGAGTGAACGCGAGAATGGATTCCATGACTGATCAGCGACACATTCGCAACTTCAGCATCATCGCGCACATTGACCACGGCAAGTCCACACTGGCGGACCGCCTGCTGGAAGTGACGCACACAATTGAAAAGCGCGAAATGATGGCCCAGGTGCTCGATTCGATGGATCTCGAGCGCGAGAAGGGCATTACGATCAAGGCGCGCGCCGTCCGCATGCGCTACATCGCGAAGGACGGCGAGGAATACGAACTGAACCTGATTGACACGCCCGGCCATGTGGACTTTGCCTACGAGGTCAGCCGCTCGCTCGCCGCCTGCGAAGGCGCGCTGCTCGTCGTAGACGCCGCGCAAGGCATCGAGGCGCAGACGATGGCGAATGTCTACCTCGCTCTCGAACACGACCTCGCGATTGTCGGCGTCATCAACAAGATTGATCTGCCCGCCGCGCAACCTGAGAAAGTCGCGTTGGAAGTGCAAAACTTCATTGGCCTCGTGGACGACGAGATCGTTCTCGCCTCCGCGAAGTCCGGCCTCGGCGTGCCGGAGATTCTTGAAGCGATCGTCCGCTTCATCCCGCCGCCCGGTGGCGACCGCGCCGCGCCCGTCCGCGCGCTCATTTTCGACTCGCACTACGACGCCTACAAGGGTGTGATTGCCTACCTGAAGATTGTGGACGGCACGCTGAACAATGGCGACCGCATCCGCGTGATGTCCAACGGCGTCGAGAGCGAGATGATCGAGATCGGCGTCTTCCGGCCCGACATGATCCCCGTTTCCGAACTGGCAGCGGGCGACGTGGGGTATGTCGCGACGGGTCTGAAAGTCGTGCGCGACTGCCCGGTTGGCGACACGATCACGACCGCCGCGAACCCGTCGCACGATCCATTATCCGGGTACCGACCCGCCAAGCCGATGGTCTTCGCGGGCTTTTACCCCGTAGATTCGGACGACTACCCGCTCCTCCGGGACGCACTGGAGCGGTTGAAACTGAACGATTCATCGCTCGTCTACGAACCCGAATCGTCTGCCGCGCTCGGCTTCGGTTTCCGCTGCGGGTTTCTTGGTCTCCTCCATATGGAGATCATCCAGGAGCGATTGGAGCGCGAGTACAGCATTGACCTTCTTGCCACGGCACCGAGTGTCGAGTACCAGGTCCACCTGACAAACGGCACGACGCAACTGATTGACAACCCCTCCGAACTGCCAACTGTGGATAAGATTGCGGAGATTCGCGAACCGCTGATGGACATTACGGTGATCGTCCCTGCCCGCTTCATCGGCGCGATCATGGAACTCGTGACGACGCGGCGCGGCACCTTCGGCAAGATGGAGTATCTGGACGAGCAACGTGTGTTGCTGACCTACCGGATGCCTTTGGGCGAACTGATCGTGGATTTCTATGACCAACTAAAATCCCGCACGCAGGGCTACGCCTCGCTCGATTACCAGTTCGCCGAGTACGAACCCGCCGATCTCGTCAAGTTGGACGTGCTGGTGAACGCACAGTCCGTGGACGCCCTTTCGATGATTACGCATCGCGCGTTCGCCCACACCAAAGGCCGCGCGCTCGTCGAGACGCTGCGCAAGTTGATTCCCCGCCAGATGTTCGATGTGCCGATCCAGGCGAGCATCGGTACCCGGATCGTCGCACGCGAGACGATCAAAGCGCTGCGCAAGAACGTCACAGCGAAATGCTACGGCGGCGACATCACACGCAAGCGCAAACTGCTCGAAAAGCAAAAAGAGGGCAAGGCGCGTATGAAGATGGTCGGCAGCGTCGAAATCCCCCAGGAAGCCTTCATGGCCGTGTTGTCATTGGATCGCGACATGGAGACGGCGGGGCGGTGATTGTCCTGTTTCCCGCCATGTGAGGGAAAGGTGCCATTTCGGTGTAAAAAGGCATACGATAGATTATACGTTGGTCTTCTTCGAGAAGAGAAAGGATACCGCTTTGCATGAAACGATCGTACGCCGTGCACCGCTCAGTGTCCGGCTCACCGATGACGGCCATCACGTGCTCGATGATTTATCCGTATCGCTTGGTGTAAGTAAGAGCGCGGTAATCGAGATGGCGATCCGTGAAAAGGCGCGCCGCGAATATGACGAGGATTCCTGGACGTACGCGGCAGAAACGCGCGCGGGCATCGCGCGCACGCGCGCAGCCCGGCTATCCAGTAACACCCACCGAGATGGAAGAAATAGCAATAGCAGCCGAAACCGGCGATGCGTCCTCGGTGATCGAGCGGATTATTGCCAAGTACCGCGCCCGCAGTGGCTGAATATACGAGCCTCATCACTACGCCCGAGTTTATGACCTCGTTCGCGGACAAGGGTTTCTCTCCGGCAGGTCGTTGGCACTTCCTGCAAGCATTGCTTTTGCTTGACAGCAACGAGCGGCATCCCTCACTACGTGTTCATCAGTTACAGGGCAACCAGGCAGGCATATGGTCTGCATCGGCATCTGACGAGTTGCGACTGACATTCGAGCGGTTACCGGAGGGCAAGAAACTTCTCCTCCGTTGCAGCCATCATTACCAGCGGTAGAAGGAGAGACGATGCGCGACACGCCTATGAGCCATCGCCGTTGACACTGAGTGGTACAATTGCGCTATCGCAAATCGAAGAGATTTGAGGAGTGTGACGATGGCTTAGGTATCCCTTGTCGAGGCGCACGAGCGCTTTCTCGAAGTGGTTGACCGCGCCGAGGGAACGAAGGAGCGTATCTACCTGACGCGCTCAGGGAAGCGCATCGCCGCGATTGTCCCCATCGAGGATGGCGAAGCGATCGAGAAGATCGAGGATCGCATTGATCGCAGGGCATTAAAGCGAGCGCGCGGAGATGGCGGTCAAGGGGACGATTCCGTGGGAAAAGGTGAAAGCGGAACTCGGGCTCGAATAGATGGCATACGCGGTCGAGTGTACCACCGCCGCGAGACGTCAGTTTCGCAAGGTGCCGCGCCCCGTTCGGGCGATGGTAAAGCCGGAGATTGACGCGCTCACGAGCGATCCGCGCCCGCATGGCGTCGAGAAGATGAGTGGCGAGGAAAACGCCTATCGCGTGCGCGTCGGTGATTATCGCATCATCTACGAGATTCACGACGCCGTCCTGATTGTTGTCGTCGTCCGCGTCGGCCATCGCCCCGAGGCCTACCAATAGCGATCAGTTCGCGGATCAACGCGGCGATGGCGAGGATATGGCCATCTCGCATTGTTTGGTCAAACTCTGGGCAGCAGGTCAGCCTGTGTATGGGATCATAGTTTGTGTGAGTATAGCCTCGTTACTCTCTCGCGACAGGTGTCAGTGCATCCTCAAATTCATCCTATCCTGACGCTTCTGACCGGTCTGCCCAACATCAGGGTGGGGTCGACCCCACCCTGACACCTCGCCGCTAAGTTACTCATCGAGGTGGAGATGCGCGTTGCGCTGCACCCCCGGTACACCTCTCTTGTCGCATGTTCGCGGTCAGGGTCATCACCCATCCCGCCGCGCTTCTGTCAACACTTTAACAACCGTGAGCGATTCGTTGCGCACCCCCGGCTGCTCCTGATTGGTCCGCGCCTCGTCCCCGCTGACGAACGCCTTGAAACCCTCTGCCGCCGCCGCCTCCTCGAAGAGGATCGTCGTATAGGTTTTGCTGGCAGAGCGATCCCCCATCCAATACCGGGCGACGAAGCCCGGACTCTGGCTCACCATCGGGACGAGCTGCTCGTGCAGCACCCGCTACTGCTCCTCCCAGCGACTTGCGTCCCTGTTCCAGACACCGATCATCGCATACCGGCCCTCGAACATCGTTCCCCCCTATCGGCTCACTACTCCCACAAATCCTATCTCAGGCCGCTATTCTGTGCCAAGGCACCCCCGCAGTCAAGGTGAGCATCTGAGGATCATTGGGGCGTACGCGCGTCGCGTGCGGAATACTGCGCCACATCTGCCCTTGGGCCGCGTTCTATTCTCAGTAAACGCTCCTTTTTGACACACGTCTCGCGGCGTGCGGTGATGGCAAACCTAGCTCATCCGCGCTATACTTGGTACAATCATGGCGCAGGGGCTTCATCGCCGTCAGTCCATTGGCCGCGCTCCCGGAGGTGCATGATCATTCCGTCCGCCAGTCCTCCCCATCGACGGCGTTCCGCGCCGCCCCTCGTCGGGCGCGAGCGCGAGCAAGCGCTGCTGCGCGACCGGCTCGCCGAGGCGTGCGCCGGGAGTGGCGGGCTCGTCCTGATCGGCGGCGAGGCAGGCGTCGGCAAGACCGCGCTTGCTGAGGCGTTGTGTGACGAGGCACGGCAGCAGGGCACACTCGTCCTCGTCGGACACTGCTATGATCTGAGCGAGACCCCGCCCTACGGCCCGTGGAACGAGGCCCGCTCCCACTTCCCGCCCTCCCCCGACCTCATGCCCCTGCCCGACGCGCTCCACACCGACGCCCGCAGCCTCCAGCAGTTCTTCGCGGAGGTGCGCACCTTCTTCGCCGCCGCCCGCCAACCGCTCCTCCTGTTCCTTGACGACCTGCAGTGGGCCGATCCCGCCAGCCTCGATCTGCTCCGCTTCCTCGCCCGCTCCCTCGCCACACTGCCACTGCTCCTCGTCGCGACCTACCGCCCCGACAACCTCGACCATCACCCCTTCTCCCGGCTCATCCCCCTGCTCGTGCGTGAATCGCATGCCGAGCGCATTGACCTCGCCCCCCTCCCGGCGGAGGCGCTCCGTCTTCTCGTGCAGCGGCGGTACTGCCTCGGTGCACCGGATGCGGACACACTGGTGGCGTACCTCGCGCGCCGCACGGCGGGCAACGCGCTCTTTGTGCACGAGATGTTGCGCGCCCTCGAGGAACGCGGCGCGGTGGCGACGGGCGGGGAGAGACTCGGCGCGTTGGAAGGCGTGGCGGTCCCGACCCTGCTGCGGCAGATCGTCGCCGGGCGGGTGGCGCGGCTCGGGGCGGAGGCGGAGCGCCTGCTGGGAGTAGCCGCAGTGATCGGGCAGCAGGCGCCGCTCGGTGTCTGGGCCGCCGCTGCGGGGAGCGACGAAGGCACTATCGAGACGGTCGCGGAGCGGGGATCGCCGCGCGGCTGCTCGTCGAAACACCGGCGGGGGTGGGGTTCGCGCACGCGCTGATCCGGGAGGCGCTCTACGAGGAGGTCCCGGCGCTGCGCCGGCGACGCCTGCACCGGGCGGTGGGCGACGTGCTCGCGGCGGGCGCCGATCCCGCACCGGACGCGGTGGCCTATCACTTCCGGGCGGCGGGGGACGAACGCGCAACGGCATGGTTGACCAACGCCGGTTGGCGGGCCTTTCGTGCGTTCGCCTACGAGACGGCAGTTGCCCGGTTCGCGGAGGCGCTGCCCCAGCTCGAGGGGACGGAACGGGTCCGCGCGTTGCTCGCGCTCGCGAGGCTGGATCCCTTTCAAAAATGGGGCATGCGCTACGCCGAACAAGCGTTCGCGGCGGCACAGCGCACGGACGATGTCGTGCTCGCAGCGGTCGCGCAGTTCCGGCTCGGGATGACGCTCCTCTGGCAGGGAAGCCTCCGCGAGGCGCTGCTCGCCATGGACGCGGCGACCGCCGTCCTGGATACCTACCCCGACGAGGCGCTTCCCGATCTCTACGGCATCCAAGGGTTGACGTTGCCGAGGGAGCTTCGTCTGGTCTATCGGGCACAGATGTTCGCCTGCAGCGGTCAGTGGCGGCAGGTGTTTGCCTTGCTCGGGGGAACGCCGGAGACGATCTTCGCGCGGCTCGACCGGCGCGACGCGGAAGCGGCGGGGGTCTGGGAGGATACGAATGCGAAGGCGGCAATCTGGATGGCCTGTGTCATCCTCGGTCGCGTCGCTGACGCGCAGCGGGCGCTGGCGCTCTCCCACGCGACCTTCCTGGCGATCCAGAACGATGGCGGGTTTCTGTTCTCGCTGGCGATCGAGGGCGTCAGCCTGGTGCTCCCGTTCCTGCTCGACGACCGGGACGCGCGGCGGCGATACGACGCGGCCGTGACGGCCGTGACCCGGCGGGTGGAAGCGGCGTTCGGTGTCGCGCCATCCAATCTCAACCACTGCCCGCTGCTGATCGCCGCGGGGCGGTGGGCGGAGGCACAGGCGCTCTGGGCGTCGCGGGACGAGGGAGCGATTATCCTCGACGCGCCATGGATCCTCCCCCACATCGGCGCGATGGCGCGGGCGCGCGGAGAGCGGGACGAGGCGTGGGCGCTGGTGCGCGAGGGGTTGCCCGATGGGCTTCGTACCGAACCCGGCACGACCTACTTCATTGCCCTCGACCTCCACAGTCTCGCCGCCCGCCTCGCCCTGGACGCGGGCGAGCACGATCAGGCGCGCCAGTGGCTGGAGGCGCACGACCGCTGGCTCGACTGGGCGGGACCCGAGGTGCGCTGGGGCCGCGCGAACGGGCAGCTCGCCTGGGCGGAGTATCGCCGCGCGCTCGGCGAGACTGCAGCGGCGCTGCGGCACGCCGAACAGGCACTCGCCGAGGCGTCAGCACCACGTCAGCCGCTCATGCTGCTTACCGCCCAGCGCCTGCTCGGTGCACTGGCGACGGAAGCCGGGAGATTCGCGGCGGCAACCGCGCACCTCGAAGCGTCGCTCGCCCTCGCCGATGCCTGCGACGCGCCGTACGAGCGGGCGCTCACCCTGCTGGCGATGGCCGAACTCGCGCTCACCACCGGTGATGGCGCGGCCGCGCAGCGACTGATCACCGAAGCGCGTGCCCGCTGCACGCCGCTCGGTACACAGCCAACACTCGCCCGCGCCGAGCACATCGCGCAACACCTCGCCACGCGGCGGGATGTACCCGTGACCCACCCCGCAGGCCTCTCGGCACGGGAGGGCGAGGTGCTGCGCCTGATCGCGGCGGGCCGGAGCAATACGGAGATCGCCGCCGCCCTCTCGCTCAGCGTGCGCACGATCGAGCGGCATGTCGAGAACCTCTACCGCAAGATCAATGTCCATGGCAGAGCGGACGCGACCGCCTACGCCTTCCGCCACCATCTGACCTGACGCACCTGCGCATGGGTACTGGTACCCATCGCTGCCACGCCAGAAATCCTCCTCAACGAATGGGTACTGGCACGGATGCGGCGGGCGGCGCGATGCCCTAGGCTGGGGATGTCGGGGATCCGACAGCTGTGGTGAGATGACCAGCTCACAAACACTATCGTAAGGAGAGTTGCCATGCGAAAACACCTCATTTTGCCCTTGGCGATTTTGCCCTTGGCGGTTGCGCTCATGATGGTCGCGCTGTTGCCCACACCGGCGCTCGCTAACATTAGCTGCGTCACCGATATCTACACAGCAAACGCGACCCCAAGCGCGCAGTCGGTGCAGCAGGGCACCACCGCTTCTTATCTGGTGACAGTAGTTACCTCCGGTGGGGCGTACGGGTACGGTCTTCCCCCGGACTCGAGTACGTTTTTCTCTACGCTGTCGGTTCAGGGCCTGCCTGCGGGGTTCACGGCGACGTTCACTTCCAAGGGGTATTACCAGAATCAAGCTATCGGGCAGTTGGCGATTAAGACCACGACCGGTTATCTCGGCACGTACACGCTGCGGATCATCGCGCCCATCCAACCGTGCATGATAACCGCGGGCAATGATTTCACGCTGACCGTCACGGACACGACGGACACGACTGCCCCGACGACCACGGCGACACTCGCGGGAACGAAGGGGAACAACGGCTACTACACGAGCGCCGTGACGGTGACGCTCGCCGCCACCGATCCCGACGGCACCTCGGACGTTGCCACCACCACCGACACCGTCGATGGCGTCGCGAAGCCCACGTACACCGCGCCGTTCACCGTCTCGGGCGACGGCACCCACCCCGTCACCTTCTCCTCCACGGACAAGGCGGGCAACGCTGAGGCAACCAAGACGCAGTCCATCATGATTGACGCGACCGCGCCGACCAGTGTCGTCGGGACGCCGGATCGGGCACCGAACGCGACCGGCTGGTACCACGCGCCCGTCACGGTGAAGTTCAGGGGGCAGGACGCGACGTCGGGCATTGACACCTGCACGAGCACGACCTACAGCGGGCCGGACAGCGCGGCGGCGGCGGTGAGCGGCAGCTGCACCGACAAGGCGGGCAACACCAGCGCCGCGGCGACCGTCACCTTCAAGTACGATGCGACCAAGCCGACCAATGT
>JAABUY010003581.1_pt1 | contig 16961 bp, 15 predicted proteins | sample 5560271 | NCBI WGS metagenome assembly JAABUY01 (sample SAMN10711886, study PRJNA513374) | rock metagenome | isolation source: Antarctica rocks | place: Antarctica: Victoria Land, University Valley
CACAAGCACACTGCAGGCGCTGCTGTGGGCGTCCGAGGCCGCGCCGGCGGCGGTGCGCAGCCTGACGCGGCGCGCGCTGCGGCGGCGGGCGCTCGGCGTGGCGGCGGCGCTGCGCGCGGCTGGGCATGCCCCGGGTGCGCAAACCCTGTGGTACGTGACCCTGTCGGTCTGGAGGGCTGCCAGGATCAAGGCGACATGGACATGTGTGGCGCGTACTCCATACCCTGTCGACATGGTCCGCAGACCTGCTTTTAGGACTGCGGCTTGCGCTGCGCTGCAGCGCCTTCCACCAGAGGTAACGACTCTTGGGCGTCGCACCGGCGGGCCGCCGGTCGGCAGGCAACTTCGTGGCTGCAGCGCCACATGCTGACAAACAGCGAATGCGGTCGCCGCTGCGCCTTGCTGGCCTCCAGGCCGCCACCTGCTGCACACACATGGTGCATGCTGTGAGGTGCACGATGCAGCGCCCTGAATGCAGGCGCGCGCACTGGCGTCAGTCTGCCGGCGATGGCCGGCATGCGTGCGCATCAGAGTCAGTCTGCGCATGACGGCCCGCAGGCGCACGCATCGGCATGAACCTGCCGATGACGGCCGAGGCGGTGGTCGCGCACCTGGGCGTGCTGCTGGCGGGCTGCGCGGCGGTCGGCATCGCGGACTCCTTCTCCGCGGCCGAGGTGGCCGCGCGGCTGCGCATCGGCGGCGCCGCGGCCGTCATCACGCAGGTCAGGGGAGCCGGCGCTGCCAAGCCAGGTTAGGCAGTAGGGAGGCGGTGCTGGCAGGCGAGCCTCGCGCTGCGGCCATGCTGCTGGGTTTTTTGGGTTGGGTGCAGGCTTCACGGTTCGGGGGTGGTGGCAGTGGGGGTCCTGCGCGCAAGGTCACTCTTGACTGTCTGGAGCTTGGCGGTCGCATCACTCGTTCGTGCACTGCACATGCAGCAAATGAGCGTCTGGGAAGAGCGGGCCTGGTATATAGGGTATAGGGTATACCCTATAGCCTGCGCTCATCAGAGCACTGCAAACTGCCGTGCGCATCATATCGTGCTGCCCTGCTTGCACGGAGCTTCCCACACCGCGCGCGCGCGCGCCGCGGCCCGCGCAGGACGTGGTGCTGCGCGGCGGCCGCCAGCATGCGCTGTACGCGCGCGTGGCCGGCGCCGACGCGCCGCCCGTCATCGTGCTGCCGGCGCAGCCTGAGCGGGGTGTTCAGGCGCGGGCGCTCTCATGCGCCGCCTCTTTGACATTCTGACACCCTGACGAGGCGGCAGGGCGCGAGCATGGCCGTTGCCAGCAGCGATGGGGAGCCTGCCCGGCGTGCTGACCCACCTGCTGGCTGTGATGGGCTGCGGGATAGGATCCTGGTCTCACCTGGCTTTAGAGTTGGCTGCTGCGGCCCTGCGGTAAAGAATGCTGAAAGAAATTCAGTCAGTTGGCAGTGACGCATGTCCTTCATGATGTGTCACATGGGTGGCGCGCATGCGAGCATCAGATACCGCATGCTCAATAGCGCGCCTAGGGCGAGGCCGCGTGCTCGCCCTAATCCCGCCTTGTCATGGGCGCGGCAGGTGACGCTGCGGCCTGGCGATGTGACATGGGCGGACTTCCTGGCATCGGGCGAGAACAGCGCGCCCAGCTTCGAGCCGCACATTGCAGACCCGGACGAGATCACCAACGTGCTCTTCAGCTCCGGCACGACAGGCGTGCCGCAGTGCAGACCTGTGCCCAGTGCTGTAAGTTACTGCACAATGCCTTGCACAGCAAGGGTAAAGTTACTGTAAGTTACTGTAACTCACATTGTTTTAAGTGAATTCCGGGAAGTTTACAGTAGCTTACAGTAATTTACTGTAGCTTTACAGTAAATTTACAGTTGCTATGCAAATAGTCTGCTGCACTCGTTCATCGACCCAGCTGTAGGAGCGCTGTGCGCAGTGACTCAGAAAAGACCTCAACATGCAAGCTGTTGCCTCTATGCGCGTGTAAAAATGGACCACGCCAATGCTTGCTAGCAGGCTGCTGGCTGACGGCCGCGCCGCGCTGCCAAGCCGGCAGGGGAGCCGAAGGCGATCCCGTGGACGCACGTGACGCCGCTGCGCTGCGCATCCGACTCGTGGGCGCACCTGGACCTGCACCCGCGCAACGTCCTGGCCTGGCCGACCAGCCTGGGGTGCGCCGGTGCTGCAGGCTTTGTCTAGGGTTGGGCACCACCCGCAGCACTCGCACAGCCTGCTCTTCGCGCCGCCTGCGCTCGGCCGACCTGCATCAGGCGCATGCCCTTCCAGGCCATCGGCTGTGAGATCTGTGACCCATATCCAGTGCATCCTGACTGTCTCCGATTTGTTGGTGTCATCCACCAGCGTGGATGTCGGAAGCATTTGTCAGCATGGCGGTCTGATGTGTGACCTCTGTGCGCAGGTCTCCCGTTTGTTGGTGTCATCCACCAGCGTGGATGTCGGAAGCATTTGTCAGCATGGCGGTCTGATGTGTGACCTCTGTGCGCAGGTCTCCCGTTTGTTGGTGTCATCCACCAGCGTGGATGTCGGAAGCATTTGTCAGCATGGCGGTCTGATGTGTGACCTCTGTGTGCAGGTGGATGATGGGACCGTTTGTCATCTATGGCGCGCTCATGACCGGCGCGGCGCTCGCTGTGTTTGAGGTGCGCCCAGTGCGCGGGCACTCGTATTCAATATGCTGTCATTGTCAAAGGGCCCATGGTGTGCAGAGCGTGGCCCGCCTGTGAAGCCGCAGCATGCCATCATTGGTATCTGCTGAGATTTTGCCGTGAAGTCTCCCAGCCGCCGTGACGCTATGCGGCGAAGCCAGACAATGATCACCACTTTTTTCTCTGCAATGTGCAAGCAAATAGGGTTGCCCATGGACGCGGCTTAAGCGTTTGGCTAGATCTGCACCTTTCATGCCCAAGCGTGCCAGGGCGTGCGGCGCTGCCTGCAGGGGTCGCCCCTGGGGCGCGCGTTCGGGGAGTTTGTGGCGGCCGCGCGCGTCACGCAGCTGGGCGTTGTGCCCGCGCTCGTGCGCACATGGCGCGCCAGCGGCTGCATGCAGGCGCGAGCAGGCCGCCTGCCTGCCATGGCGTGCCCTTGCTGGCGCCTGTATGCAAGGCGCCCGCATTGCTGGGCAGGCCGGCCACATGCAGTGTTACAGCGCATGGAAGCAGGTGTAGGGTTGCTCTGGCACTGTGAATATGGTTGGCAATGACGGGCACCCTGACAGGGAGCTCGCTGCACCGCATACAGGGTACAGCGCTGCTGCCTGCACGCAACATCCGGATGCGTGCGCCAAGCGCTCGCACAACTGGTGCTTCTCCTTGTTTGCTTAGCAGCCTGAACCTGTTAGCACAGTGACGCTGCACATCAGGCGCAGCGTCCGTGGCGGAGATGCACAGAACGGGAGGCAGGTCTCATGTCAGGAGTAGTTGGGCATTTAGCATTGCTGCAGAAAATAGCAACCAACTCGCCCTGCTTGACGAACCGCCAGCTGGCGACAGGGCCTGGACTGGTCGGCGCTGCGCTGCTACGCGAACACGGGCGAGGCATCGGTGCCGGACGACACGCTGTGGCTGATGGCGCGCGCGGGGTACCGGCCCGTCATGGAGCTGTGCGGCGGCACCGAGCTCGCGGGCGGCTACCTGTCGTCCACGCTGCTGCAGCCGCAGTGCCCCTCCACGTTCAGCCAGCCGACCTTCGGCGCGCGCGCCCAAATTACCCTTGGCTTGTACCTTTGCCTGGTATGTAAATAAAACAGTGTTGTGCTTCAGCGGGCGCTGCATGTCACCTGGCTGCTGCTACGTTTCCACCGCCTGCGGCCGGCATCGACGTGACTTGACGCGTGCCTGTGCAGCATGTGCAGAGCAGCTGCACGCCGTGCTATCCTCCATTGTACGCCGCTCTATACTGAGTCGGATAGGGTCTGGGCCCTCTTCATATAATGGCCGTGATCAAGAGTCCGCTCACATATCATTTTGCTCTGCTGCCTGGCCCGCGTACGCACAGGGAAGGACGACCGGGCGCGCGCGGCGCAGGCACGCGCATGGTGCTGCTCGGGCCCGACGGCCGGCAGAGCGCGCACGCGCCGGGCGCGCGCCCGGCCGCGGGCGAGGTCGCGCTGGCGCCGCCGCTGCTGGGCGCCAGCCAGCGCCTGCTCAACCGTGCCCACTTCGCGGTCTACTTTGAGGTGGGGCCCGCCGCTCCAGGTATTAGCCTTTCTTTGCCATTTTTGCGGCTTGCCTCTGCGCGGCATGACCGGACCATGTCAGGTGATTGGAAGTCACTGGCACCAGAGGAAAGAGTAGAGTAGGAGTGACGAGACGTACAGGCAACAACAGCCAGGCGGATAGACGTGGCAGGGCTGTAGCTCCTAGGTCTTCCTTTGATGTTAACAACTTTCACTTACCTGACATGGTGCGGTCATGCCGTGCAGAGGCTGGCAGCAAAGATCGGGTGTTTGTCTGCAACCACCGGCGCTGCCGGTGCGGCAAGAGCCTCACCTCACATGCCGGGCTGCCTGCGCGCGCCAGGGTATGCCGCGGGATGAGGCCACGGGCGGGCTGCTGCGCCGGCACGGCGACGAGGTGGAGCGGCTGCCGGGCGGGACTACCGCGCGCTGGGGCGCTGCGACGACACCATGAACCTGGGCGGCATCAAGGCGCGCCCGCTGGCCCACCTGCGGCTCGCTTTGACCACTGTTGTTTCTGCCTGACTGTGTGCGGTTGCCGGATGTGTGTAGGCGCTGACAGGCTCATCTGGCTAAAGCTAAGAGCATCCCATGCAAGGCTTGCCCTGTCGCCCGTTGCGCGTCAAAGACGGCCATTCAGATCAGGGCATTATGAAAGCAGTCCTCGACAAAAGCAGGCGAGCTTGGTCTCACGGGCGCGTGCAGTCCCAGGGCTTTCTGGGGGTGAAGGCACACTAGGACAGCCTTAGGTAAGCTCGGTGGACCTGGAGCGCGGCAGCGAAGGGCGTGCCAGGCCGAGCCCGAGGGGCGCCAGGAGTAAGGTAAATTTAAATCCTGATTCAACCGCAGGTGAGCTCGGTGGAGCTGGAGGCCGCGGTGACGGCGGGCGTGCCGGGCGTGGCGGAGGCCGCCGCCGTGGGCGTGGCACGGCCCGGCGGCGGCCCCGAGCGCCTGGTGCTCCACGTCGTGCTCAGGCCGGCGGCCGCCGCGGGCGGGGCGGCCCCGGCGGAGCTGCTGCGCGCGTGCCAGGCCGCCGTGCGCCAGCGCCTGAACCCGCTCTTCAAGGTGGACCAGGTGAGGGTCTCCCCCCGACTTGGGCACAGCCACTGCGCCTGTCGCTGCTTCTACCTGTGCGCCTGGCCCACGCTGGCCCATGGCCCTACCGCATGCGACGTCATGGCTGTGCTCCAGACACACTGATGACCGCTCGCTGCAGCTCGGATGCGCTGCGGCCAGGGGGTCAGCGCGCCTCGCGCAGCGCGGCAGCAGCGCTGAGAGCGCGCGCGGCGCCAGGTGGTGGTGCGCGACTCGCTGCCGCGCACGGCGTCCAACAAGGTCATGCGCCGCCTGCTGCGCGACCAGCCGCCGCCCGCGCGGCTGTAGGGTGTGGCCCGGGGGGAGGGTGCATCCGTGTACTCCTATGAGCTGCCACATTGTGAAGAGAGGGCAGAGGTCTGCGTGTTGCGGAGCGGCGAGTGCAGCGCGAGCTGCGCGCCTCGCATGGCGCTGGTGTCCCGCATGGCTCGGCATGGTTTATGGCCGAATCGAACAGGTGTTGGTGATTTGCCTTTGTAATGGTGAGCGCGTGTGCTGACTCAGTTCGTGCGAAGTGGTGTCTGCTGAGCATTACGTGCATTGTACGTGGAGGACCATGAGGCCGAAGTCAGTGTGTTAGGGCCACCAAGTGGTGCACGCGCGTGCTGCTGCACACTTGTCTAGCGGCTCGGTAGCATAGTTGACTACAGTCAGAGTTGACGGCCACCCAGGTTGGGCACAGAACATGGACAGCGACCGCCCGCAGCATATCGTGAACATGACATGCTCGCATGCGTTCAGTGTAAACAGTAATGCATGTCAGTGCCAATGCGACATGTCTCCGGCCACCAGCAGAATGTATGGAAGCGTGTTTGACAGGTTCAGCAGCAAGACATGCACTTATGGCATGCAGGGTGACCAACGTTCACATCAAGGACGGCATTTTGGGTCTGCAGAGGCCGGCGGCGTCATATCTCAACAAGCTGGATGCCCACGCACAGCCAGGCTGCACCATGCGTGCCTGGTCACGCCCAACAGGACGCCGGGCGAGGGCGGGGCTCAGGACGCCCGCATTGGCGGGGCCGCCGCCGGTTGCGCAGCGTAGCGCCAGGCCCGCAACAGGGCTGTAACAGGCCATGAGCGGGTAGGGTCCCTGAGCCCTACAAGGCTATAATCCAAGCTAGGGCCGCCGCGCAGCGCGGCATGCTCGCGCTCGGGCGTCTCAACTGCCGACCGGCGCGGCCGCCGGCGCGCGCTCAGCGCCCAGGCTGTCCACGAGCGCCTGCCGGGCGGCCCGCGCGCACCGGTCTGCAGCCTGGGCTTGTTTGCGCTGTAGCGCTGCATGTGTGGTGGCACCGGGTGCAAGGCGGGCTGCGCAGTGCTCCAGCCCCAAGGCTACGCTGCATCTGCTGCCTGCTTGCCGTGATCATCACCCTAGCTGCCTTCAGGCTGGAGACCTGATGAGACACACATGCCACTTCGTGAGGTATGACAGACGTTGCACGCGGCACGCTGCCGCGTATGACAGCTATCCCGCCCTACACCTACCCTACGTCACTCACGCTTGAGGCGCTGCGCGCGCCTCAAAGTCGCGCTCCGCGCGCTGCCGCTGCTGCCGCTCGCGCTCGAGCTCGCGCGCCAGCCGCTCCGCACCCGCGCCCGCGCCGGGCGCGGCCTCCGCGCCAGCCTCTGGGCTGCCGGCGCACGCCGCCAGCAGTGCGGCGTGCTCGCGCTCCAGCGCGCCGCGCTCATGGTCCAGGCGCGTGAGCAGGTCCATCAGGCGCTCATTCTCCTGGTGCAGCGCGTGTATGTCAGGGTTAGGAAGGGGTTTCTGAGGGGCGTCCGGTAGGGCTGGCGTCCAACCCTACGCCAACACCACAGCTCTGGTGACTGCTGTTGGGCCTACATGTCCTGCAGACAGTAGGGACCTATTTCGCTTGGGCCGGGGGTACTCTGCCTTGGGGACCCCAGGGAGGGAGGCGCCGCATGCTCGCCTGCATGCTTGCGGCGTCGCAAGCGGGCCGTGCAAGGCTCTGCCTTGGAGGAACACCTGCAGCAGCCACCTCCACATTGCGCGCTCGCGGCCCAGGGCGCCTAGAGAGACATGGGTTGGGCAGCACCTCGCGTACTTCGGCAAGATCCACACGGGCCTGAGCTAGCTCCGCGCCCGGCGAGCCGGGGCTGCCAGGGTCCGCGTGCGCGGCGGCAGCCGGGCGGCTGCGGCCCTCGGCGGCCCTGCACCACAACTTTGTCATCCCCGGCCTTACTGATTAGCCAGCATACCTGTGCCCCTGCCGAGGATGGCCATATGATGAGCAAGGCTCGCGCTGTGTGTTGTGGTGGCGTCTTGGCAGGTGCAGGCGTTCCCCAAGCAATATGCGAGCTGCAGATCGTTGCGCGCGGCTGGCCGAGAAACGGACAGCGCTGCAGGCAGAGCACGCGCGATGCAGCTAGAGAGGCTGGCAGAGAGGGAGTAAAGGGATCTCGTTGAGGTCCATGCGCACGCGTGCCATGCAAGGCTCCCCCTGCGTGCACGACGTGTTCGATGCGCAGGCTACAGATTTAGGGTAGGCCATATGGTAAGCCTAATGGGTATGCTATACACCCTATGGCAGGGTAGGCCTCCGCACCCCAGCGCGGCGGCAAGCGCGTCCGCCTCCGCGCGCGCGGCCGCCAGCGCGGCCTCCAGCGCGGCGCGCAGCGCGCCCAGCTCCGCCACCTAGGCGCGCAGACCCTTTCCAACCCTGACACGCCTGAGCGCGCCGGAGGGCGCGCGCACTAGAAGCCTTTCCGCCACCTGGGCGCGCAGCCGCGCTCCGCGCGCGCGGGCGCTGCCTGAGCATGCAGTCCTACTTTGCGCCACGTCGCCGCTGGGCAGGAGGACCTGTGCATGGCGACTGCAGGCGCCGCACCAACACAAACTCTGCAATTTCCTCTCCGCACCGAGTGAGCATGCCCGGCCCGGCCTGCATTCGCCGCTGCTTGGACGCACTCACACCCTGTCCCAGGTCAACTGCAGCAAGGCGATGCGCACCCGCATAACACCACGGGTGTCACCTATGCATACGTTGGAGCCTGTGCTGGCTGCAGGGCGTCTCAGGCGCCATGCATGCGGGCGCGCCTGCTGGCGTAGGAGGGCCGCCTCGTGCTCCGCCAGCTCCGCGGCATCGCCGGCGGCGGCGGCGACGCCGCCGCAGCCATGCGCGGCAGCCCGCGCGGCCGTGAGGCTGCGAAAGTGCGCGGCGCGCAGCTCGGCGAGCAGCCGCTCGAGCTCCGCCGTGCGCGCGGCCTCCTGCGCCAGCCGCTGCTGCAGCGCCTGGCGCAGGCAGCCAAAGTTTGCGAGAAGCCCTGCGGCGATCAGTACCCTGCAACCTGCCAGGTAGGTCAGTGTTGCAGACATGGCGACTCCAGGCCGCCGAGAGCTGCAGGACTGCCGTGCCGGCATGAAGGCAGCGAGCATGAGCGCAGGGCAGGGGCTGGGCCGGGCGCGCGCCTGGCGCTCGTGCTGCGCCTCGGCGAGGCCGCTCTGCGCCGCGCGCAGCGCGGCCTCGGCGGACGCCAGGCGCCGCTGCAGACCCTCGCGCTGGCGCTCCGCGGCGTGGCGCACCTGGGCGCGCGCCCTCCAACCCTCAAGGCTGGGCTTTGGAGCCAGGAGCCGCGCGCTCACCTGCCAGCCCATCCGGGCCAAGCATTTTAAGCATATCTTGAGAGCCTGCCTGCGGCAGGGCTCCAGCTCAATAGCTCGGCGCGCTTTGAACAACGTTCGCATGGTCGTGTGACCGGAGGCTCCCCAGGCGCTGACTGGCTGCTGCGCCTGCCTGCGCGGGCGGGCGTGGAGGCCCGCGCGCGCGCGCGGCCGCGGGGCCGTCCCAGGGCTTGGACAAACCCTTGGACAGGCCCTGGGGCGCGCCTGCTCCGCGGCGCGCAGGTGCTCCTGCAGCGCCAGGCGGTCGCGGCCCAGGCCCTCGGCCGCGCCCATGTTGGCGCTGAGCTCGCGGCTGAGCAGGTCCACCTGGCGTTCGAAGGCCTGCGCGCGCGCGCCCGCAGCGCATAAGCCCAACCCTATGGCTCCTGCTGACGCGGCGACGAGCCTCTGCTTGTGCGTGGCCAGCGAGCCGGCTGGGGCGGGCCGCGTGCACGGGCCGCGCATCAGGGAGGCGCGGCCGGCGCAGCACAAGCGGGAGTCCGCCTGCTCCCGTGCCTTTGCAAGCTGGACTCCTCAGCATTTCATTTACTTGGAGCTTGCAGGCAGGCCTGGAGCTGGCAGGCAGGCCTGGAGCTTGCAGGCAGGCCCGGCAGCCGCGCTCGCGCGCCGTGGGCGGTGCGCCGGGCAGTGGGGCCACCTGCAGCTGCAGCTGCGCCTGCTCCACCTGGCCGCGCGCGTCGGCCGCGGCCGCCTCCGCCGCGGCGGCGCGCTGCGCGGCGGCCGCCGCCTCGTCGCCGCGCGCGGCGGCGGCCGCCTGCGCCGCGGCCAGGTCGGCGCCGAGCCGGCGCTGGTCCGCGCTCAGGGCCTGCAGGCGGCTGGGCTCAGCAGTCTACATGGTATTATGCATGCCTAGCACCGCAACCGCTTCAGCAACCCGAAACACGCACATAACTTTCCCGAGAGTAGTGAGGACTGCTGGCTTCCTCTTGACCCGCTGCTTGCCCGGAACGAATTGCGCGGCGGCGCGATTGGCGCCCCTGCCGGGTTCGCCGGCCGGCAGCGAGTGTTTGCGTTCCAAAGGCCTATTGAAGCGCACTATCAGCCTCGAGACATCAAGCCACAAATATAGCTGAAACCACATCATACCATAACTGTTAAGTTGGGCACGCTGCTGCAGGCAGTGGCACAGGTGGACATCCCAGCACCATATGCGATGAATGGTGCGAGGCCGAGGCACATAATGCGTCACCTCGCAGGCCCTTCTAAGCTCTGCAGCATCGGCCTCATGCGCGGCCGCCCGCTCCTCAGCGGCAGCCGCGCGCTCCGCCGTGGCTCGCGCCTGCACAGAGCGGGGAACGCTTGCTGGATGCTATCTCACTGCATGGGCGTCCTCCATGTGCATCCCCACCCGAGGCATCCGGCATAGCCGGAGTGGCGCCGTCCTGGCGGCACACCATCCCCGCGGCCGCGGGCTGCCCGGCCCCTGCATGACCACACCCAAGGCGCGGCACAGCAGGCCGCCGCGCCCGCTACCCCGCCTGCACCTCGGCGCCCCCTTGCGCCCGCAGGCCGCCTGGCCCGTGCGGCAGAGCGCAGCCCTCCCGCAGCAGTGAGCCCGCGCAAGCTGAATGTTGCCCGTGGGGCCACACAGCCAGGGGTCTTGCCCCGCACCTCGTCGCGCGCCGCGTCGCGCGCCGCGCCGGCGGCGCCCAGCTGGCCCAGCACCGCCTGGTTCTCGCGCACGAGCGCGCCCAGGTCCTCCGCGACCGCTCCCAGCTCGCCGCGCAGGCCCGCGTTGTCCGCCTGCAGCGCCTGCGCGCGGCGGCGGCCGCCTGACGCCCGGCGCCCGAGCGGCCGCCGGGCGCGCTAGCGAATCTGTGCATGCTTCTGAGCAGCACCAGGCATCTGGGCATGCCCCTGATCGTGCCCGCCTCGCTGGTGCGCCAACAACACGAGGTACGGGGCAGCCCCCATGAGTGAAAGCGAGGATGCGGCACGGTCCAGATGGTGCTGCAGGATGCATGCTGTCAGAAAGCTGAGTGACTCCCCAACAACATGGACACATGACTTCATGAAACAGAGCTTGCTGAGGTTGTTGAAATCGCCGGGCCGAGCGCCCTTCACGCGCCTGCTGCGCGCTCTGCAGGGCGTCCGTGTGCGCCAGCAGGCGCTGCAGCTCCGATGCGGCCTCCGCGCAGCGCAGCTCCGCCTGCGCTAACCGCGCCTCGGCCGCCGATGCCTCCCTGGCGCCCCCGGCCGCCAGGTGTAGGGTTTAGGCACGTTTCCCTTCGTAGCAGGTGCAGATGCTGCACGCGACAAGCAGGGGCAACCGCAGTGCTTGCAGGCGGTACCAGCTCTTCATCCCGCACATGTGCAAGAAAGCATGCGTCCACCGCCTGAACAAGAGCGCTGGCAGGCCCCGCAGCGATGTGGGCCGGCTGGGCGGGGCTGCATGCAAGTGCTGTGCCGTGAAGCGCTGGGAAAATAAAAAACCAATGATGCAAGCAGGCCCGCCGCATGGTGCAGAGCGCAGCGCACCGCGCCGCAGCCGCGCCCTCGGCCTGAGCAGCGGCCATGCGCTGCTCCAGCGCCGCCGCCGCCTCGCGCGCGGCGGCGAGCTCCGCGGCCGCCTGCGGCACCGCGCGCCCTCAGCAGGTGTCGGCGCAGCCCTGACGGGCGTGCATGTCTGCATGCGTGGGGACTGACGCGCACTTCAACATCCCTGAAACCAACCCAGCAGCGCAGCTACCAGGGGGTGCTGAGAGCAGAGCGGCGAAGGAAACAGAGGGCGGCGAAACCGCGGGGCAGCAGTTGCGCCGCGGCGCATAGTTGCGTTGCACCAGCTGCCGGCCAGCGGGGGCAGGAGCGGGCCGCGGGCGCGGGCAGTGCGCGCGCCTGCTGCGCGGCGCCCAACTCGCCGCGCGCGGCCTGGAGCTCGGCGGTGCGGGCGGCCAGCGCAGAGCGCGCGTCCGCAGCGGCCGCTGCCGCCTGCTCGGCGGCCTGCGTCTGCGCCTGCCGCAGCCCCAGAGCTTTGCAGTCTCAGCGGCGGCGGCTGGCGTCATGGGCTGACCGCTCTGACGGCTGCTTGGTGCATGGTCGTGTCAGGCTGCCCCCGCCACGGGACTGCCGTGCCTAGAGCCCAGACCGTGCGGAGCACGCTTATCTGCACGCGCGTGCTCAGGCTTCCAGCTCCGCGCAGCGCTCCGCCGGCGCGCAAGCCCAGGATAAGGGGGCAGCGCGCGCACCCGCAGCTGCGCCATGCACTCCTGCACGGTCGCGTCGCCGCGCAGCGATAGCGCCGCCAGCGCCTCCACCTCGCGCGCGCGCTCGGCCGCCTCGCGGCGCGCGTCGGCCAGCGCGGCCGCCGCGGCCGCCCGCTCGCGCTCGCCCGCCCGCCTGCGCGGCGCGCAGCCGGCCCGATGTGTGCCTGGTAGACCCTTGTGTAACACTCTAACCCTGAACTGGCACAGAGCAGCAAGGACGATTGGTGAGAACGCCCGGCGGCCCGTCTTGCGCGTACTGGCCAGCGCGTCCGTCCGCCCGCTGGCCTGGCACGCATGCCACACCGCGACGTCCGCTGACCAGCACGCCCTTGCATGCCTGCACAGCCAGCGGCTGTGGACAGGGCTGTCGTATTGCATCCCCCCCGCGCACCATCGTAAGCAAGTCTGCATGGGAGTGCCCTGCGCACATGGGAGACCGCTTGCTGGCACAGGCCCAGTCGCGCCCTGCTCTGCTCCTCCATGGCGGCGCCGCATGGGCGGCAGTGAGCCAGGGAGCAGCGGCGCACCGCAGCGCGGCCAGCTCCTCGCGCAGCTGCGCCGCGGCGGCCGCCGTCGCATCGGGGCCGGGGTCGGGGCCGGGCGCGCTCGCGCAGCCCCGCTCGGCCTCCAGCGCGCGCACGGACGCCGCCAGCCGCGCCGCGTTCGCGGCCGCTTCGTCGAGCCCGGCGGCCAGGCGCGCGCGCTTCGCGTCAGCCTCGCCCAGCCGCCGCCTGCCGGCGGCCCCCAGAGGTCGGCGTGCAGCAGAGGCGTGCTGAGGTGCCTTCGCAACGAACACTGCATGTCGCAGACTATCGCTGCGCATGACAGCGGGGACGCCTTGCTTTGCTGTGCAATGCAGGGCCGCAAACACCCTGGCGTAGCAGTTGAGCACAGACCAAGACCTCTAGCACACACCTGGGCACAGATCCCAGGATGGGCGCCCTTCACTGCGCAGCGTGGCGTCGACACAGGCGCGCGAAGCGAGAAGCGGGGCGCGATGACCGCTGGGCTGCATAATGTCCGGGCAGCCAGCGCTGTGTCCAGGCCGCAGCCGGTGTGAAACGTGAGAGCTCCACCGGCGCGCAGAACGACAGCAGCGGTGCGCACCGCAGCTCGGTCAGCTCGTGGCGGCCGCCGCGCAGGCGGCCTCGGAGCGCGCGGCCTCGGCGCGCAGGCGGCCCACCTCGGCCTGCGCGGCGGCCAGCCTCTCGCCAGGTTCTGGCCCGGCCGGCGCGGCCCCCTGCGCCGCACGCAGTGCACCTCAGTGTGACGTGGACTATGTCATGCTAATTGACACAGGTAATGCGCAACCATCATGAGACTTGGGCATCATCAGAGCAGACAAGTTTTATGTGCGTGGAGGTACAGGCAAGCATGAGTGCTAGGCATGCAGCATTATTGATGCTGAGCAATGGTCGCATGTCAATTGCAAAGCCTTCTCCTTCAGAGAAGGTTACGGGGTCGAAGGCGAGCCGCGGCACCTGGGCGCGCCGCAGCGGCGACGGCAGCCGCCGGCCGGCGGCCGCCAGCTCGCGCGCCTCGCGCAGCCGCCGCTCTGCGAGCGCGGCGGCCCTGGCCGCCGCGCCGCGCTCCTGCTCCAGCTTGGCGACCTGGCGGCGCCCAGTCAGCCTCTCTCCATCAATTAATGTAAGCATGGTATTGCAGCGCCGCGCTCCTGCTCCAGCTTGGCAACCTGCATAGCGCCCAGTCAGCATTCGCCATAAGCTAGATTTATGGGATGGTGAATCTGCAGAGCGGCCGTCGACTCGCCAGTGCCACCTCGCATGCAAGGCTGCCGCGCCGTCGCCCCAGCGGCTGCGGCGCACACGCTATAGCTTTGCCCCTCAGTGGCTGCAAGGCAGCCGCACCGTCCCATTGCAAACACCGCGTGCAGGCAACCGGACGTTCAAGAAGTTGTATTTGTCAGCACGAACATTCAAGGCTGTCTCTGACCCAGATGTGCACATGTGAAAGTCATGCAGCACGAGGCAGGCTGCGGCCCAGCGCAGCCCGGCACCTGCACGCGTAGCTCGCCGAGCTCCGAGCGCAGCGCGTCGCGCTCGGCGCCCGCAAAGTCGGCGCGGCCCGAGGCCGCGTCGGCCGCCGCGGCGGCCGCCGCGACCGCCCCGCGCGCGGCCTCGGCCTGGCGCTGCGCCTCCGCGGCGCGCTGCGCGAGCGCCGCGCGCTCGGCCGCGCCCTCGGCCACCTGCAGCAGGGTCAGGGTTCACACATGGCCGAGGTCCAGCGGCGGTGCGCGCCCGGCCATGCGCTGCGCATGCGCTGAGCGCTACGCGAGTGCCCGCGCTGCCCGACAGCACGGCACCGCACAGCCGGCGCGCATCGGTCGTCAGGCGCGCATGCGTTGCGGCCCAACAAGGGCGCGGGCGCACCTCCCGCTCCAGCTGGGCGCGCGCAGCGGCCGCCGCGCCCGCGCCGGCCGCCGCCGCGGCGGCGCCCGCCTCGGCGCACTCGGCGCGCGCCGCCGCCTCGGCCGCGCCCTGCTGCGCGGCCGCGCACTCGCGCGCCAGCTGCGCCAGCGCCGCGCCGCGCGCCGCGAGCTCGGCATCCCGCGCGCCCAGCTCGGCGTCCTTGGCAGCGGCCGCGGACGCCGCGCGCGCGGCCGCCGCCTGCGCCGCCGCGAGCGCGGCGGCGTGCGCGTCGGGCAGGTTCTCCTGCGGCCGCACCCTGGCGGTCAGCACGCCTCGCCTTCTAGCGGTCTGTTGTCTAACGCTGTTTTCAGGTTCGCTGAGCATGCCTTGCCTTCAAGCAGTCTGTCAGCTCATGCTGTGTCGAGGTCCTGGCCGCCGCTTCAGTATGTCCGGCAGCCACACTTGGCGTCCTGCTCTTCCCATGCCGCCTTGGTATTTCGTATGGTTTTTCGTATGGTTTCTCCAGGGGCCTTTCAGAATGCAGTTGCAGGCGCCAGCTGTGAGCGCCCTCTGCTTGCGCCGCTGCGCACAGGCGGCGCGGGACGCAGGCGGGCCATGCTGCCACAAACAAGCGATGGACGCCTGCCCGGCCGCACACCTTGCCCGCATCGCAGACGCCGCGCACAGTGACGCGGCAGCCCGAGGGCAGCTCCTCCAGGCTGGCGCGCGCGCCGCCGCAGCGGCGCCGCGCCTCCTGCGCGGCCACCAGGTCCCCCCGCAGCCCCGCCAGCTCGCCCGCGAGCGCCGCGTTCTCCGCGAGCGCCTGCCGCAGGCCCGCCGCCGCCTGCACGCCAATGATGCTAGGGTTAGGGTTGCGCATCACACTCAAGCGCCAGGGGACCCCGCAGCTCCGCCAGCTCGCCCGCAAGCGCTGCGTTTGCCGCGAGCGCCTGCCGCAGCCCCGCCGCTGCCTGCACGCCAATTTTGCTAGGTTTAGGGTTGCACATCACCCTCAAGCGCCAGGTCCCATGCAGCTCCGCCGTGTGCGGAAAAGGCGCAGGCGGCCTGCGCGGCCTGCTACAGGGGGCGGAACGCGCTCCCAGACTCGTCTTAAGCCGCATGGTGCAGCTCACGGCGCCCGCCCTCGCATCGCGCGGCGCGCAGCGCGGCCGCGCGGGACGGCGCGCTGCTGGCCGCCCAGCGCCGCCGCGCCCGCCCGGCCGGCACCCCGGGGCCGCGGCGCGTCAGCCCGGCGAGCTGGAAGGCCAGCGATGCACTTGCAGCAAGGCGAGGTTCCAGACACGGCCGTCTGCCGCGCTCCAGCAGAGGCGCGCTGGGGAGCATAAGGGCGGGCCTGGACGCGCGCAGACAAGAACGTGCACAGGGCGCGCACGCGCACTGCCGCGCCGTGAAGGTGCGCCTGCCCAGCGCTGACAGCGGGACGTCCAGCAGCGTGGCCTCGCCCGCCGCGCCCGCCGCCAGCGCCGCCCAGTCGGCCGGCGCGCCCGCGCCGAGGGCGTCCTCCGCCCAGGCGGCGTCGTCGGCGGCGGGCCCTGCGTGCGCCCCGTTGTGCTCGCCCGTCGCGCTCAGGAAGGCCGCCGCGTCCGCCGCCGCGCGCGCCTGCGCGCCAAGCTCGCAGTGGCGCCGTGCGCGTGCCCAGCAGACGGAGGCGGATGCTGCGCGCCAGCATATGCGTGGCCCTGTGCATATCAATGCGCGTGGGACACACAGGCGCCAGAACGGCGACAGTCGGCGTATGCACAGCTGCCTAGCAGCCGGTCGTGGCAGGGGCCAAACGGCTGCGGCAAGACATCCTAGAAGCGTAATGGGTCTACCAACCCCGGCCCACTTGATCCAGACACTGCATGGGCCTCCCGCTGTGCGCCTCTGCACTCGTGCTCGGGTGCGGGAGTCTGGCGGAGCGGGTGCGCGGCGCACCTGGACGCGCGCGCGCTCCAGGGCGCGCTGCGCGGCGCGCGCGGCGCGCGCCGGCGTGACCTCCGCCGGCGCTGCGGCGGCGGGCGCCTCCGCCGGCGCGCGCGGCGCATCCGGCGCGCGCGCGGCCCGCGCGCCGCCCGCGGCCGCTGCCGCCTCAGCCTCCACCTGCACGATGCAGCGCGGCTAGGGTTCAGGCATAGGCTGAACCTACCCTAATCTGGGCACGCCGTCATCCTGCTGGATGACACCACGCGTGCGCTGGCGCGGAGCTTCGCGTCTGGTGCGCGCCCACTGTCGCGCTAACTGCATGCCGACAGATGAGAGGCGAAACACTGGTGACATGGTGTCATGCCAGCCAGCGCAGGCCCTTGGAGCCGGATGCCCGGCGGGCGCGTCAGGCGCATGTAAATGTTGCATAAATGTGGAGCACCTGCGTGAGCGGGTCCTCGGCCGCCTGGAAGCCGACGCCGTGCGCCATGGCGTCCCGCAGCTTGGCCGCCTCGCGCTGCGCCTTGCTCGCCGCCTT
>JAABUY010003583.1_pt1 | contig 16957 bp, 12 predicted proteins | sample 5560271 | NCBI WGS metagenome assembly JAABUY01 (sample SAMN10711886, study PRJNA513374) | rock metagenome | isolation source: Antarctica rocks | place: Antarctica: Victoria Land, University Valley
GTTTGACCGGTCCGCAGGTGAGGTGAACGAGCGCGAGCGCGGCGTTGGCGGAGTGAACCCCGTAGGCGCGGCGGACGATCAGCTTCACGCGGTTGTTCAGCGCCTCGGCTCGAGCGTTGCTCAACTTCAGCCGTCGGGCGGCGAGGATCCCGTGGCGGTGTTTGCGGATCGTGCGGCCGAGCCGGATGAATGGTTTCAGGCGGCTGCGGGACAGGCGCGCGAGCAGCCGGTCGATCAGCGTCGCGACGGTCTGCTCGCTCAGGCCGGGCGCGAAGATCGCGCGGACCATCTCCTTCATCGCCCAGGCGCGCGGGACCGTCCCGCCGGCAGCGTGCAGCGCGGCGAGCGTGTCGGCCTGGCGGTCAGTGAGGTCTTGGGGGTTCTTTAGCAGCGACCAGCGCGCGTCCTTGAAGTCTTTTGCCAGTGATAGCCGACGTATCGGTCGGAGATCACGAACCCGCCGAACTCCTCGCCCAACAGCTCCTTGGCCGCGGCCTGGGAGCGGGTCGGGTCGATCCGGTAGCACGCCGCCAACGCGGTGCTCGCGACCCACAGGCACCGATAGGCGCCCTTCAGCCGCCAGCCGGTCTCATCCGCATGCACCTGCTGGGCCTGCTGGATGCTGTGACGCAGCTGCTCCCACGGGTCCTCAGAGGACCTGTGACATGCGCATGATCACCGCGTCGACCGCGCCGAGCGAGATCGGGATCCCGAACATCTCGCCGATCACGTCGCGGACCTGGCGGCGCGATAGCCGGTACACGCCGGCCAACGTCGCGATATGCGCCTCAAGCCGGGGCGCGAACGCCGACCACGACACCCCCACGGGCAGATCCGCCAGTCTCAGCCGCCCGCAGCACGGACAGCGCAACCGGATCAGGTCGTACTGAAAGACGAGCGGACGGACCGGCGCCAGCTCCCACTGCTGATGGATCACCGGATCGCCGACCGGCGCCTCCGAGCCGTCGAACTCGTGACCGCACCCGCACACCTCCGGCAGATGCACGGTACCTCGGTCAACCCGCCCGGGGTCTGCCAGCTGCCGGTACGTGCCCTCATGCCCAGGCTGCCCACCCGCCTTGCGCTACTGCTTGAACATCCTCTTTGAGCTTCTCCCGCGCCTCCCGCCGTCGCTCCGCCCGCGTCCTCGGCGGATCGGTCGAGGGTGGGAGGCTGCTGTTGCGCGAGTTGCGATTCGACTGCCGCTCGAGCTCCTCGATCCGCAGCGTCAACGCGACACTCTGCGCGTGCAGCTCCACGACCAGCGCCTCGAGATCCTCATAGCCGAGCCGAGCCGAATCCGAGCTTCCAGAACTCACGCATGAAAGATTCCCTGCAAAAGCAGAAGATCCTGCTCAACCACCCAACAACCCCCTGAACGCGTACTCAGCTCCCGTATGACGCGCGAGCGGCCGCCGGCGCAGCTCGCCAAAGCAGCAGACACGGTGGGTACGCTTGTACTGGTCCCGTCATCCGATGCCAGCGACGAACACCAAAGTGAGCCGGTTCTCCACAGCCGATCCCGCCGCCACCGGGCGGACTGTGCGGAGGACCCAATCGCGATGGTGCCGGTACCGCGCAGCCGACTGGCAGACGTGTACGCCGCTCTCGCCGACGCTCCCCCGGCGGGCAGGACGCCCTGCACTGGCAGTCCGATCGCGACCGGACTGCTTCGCGGCGCGGCGGGTTGCGCGTGAGGTCGTCCGACCGGCCGCTCGGGAGCTTGGTCGCCAGGATCTCGGTGACCTCGGCGAGAGCCTGGCGGGAACGATCGGGCGCTCAGCCGCGCTGTTCGCCGATGGCGTCCAGATCGCGCTCCCTCATCGATGAGTGACGCACAACTCGACCGGCAGCGCTTTATCCCTCGTATTTCTCCCCGCCCCGAGTTCGAGGCGGCCACGATCGGCGGCTCCAGTGCGCTCCTTCACCGCTGAGCAGATACCGGCCCTGCACTGCCCACCAGAAGGTCACCAGGATCGGCCTGTCGGATTACCCGTCCGTCGTGCACGGCGCCCGGTGTCTCCGGTGGCCCGCTCCTTCTGGCCGAGGCCCGCTGGGGTGGTCCTGGGGTCCCTCGGACCGCTTCGGTGACGGCCACGGTGGTCATCGGCGCCGGCCACAACGGTCTGGTGGCTGCCTGTTACCTGGCGCGAGCCGGTCGCGACGTCGTCGTGCTCGAAGCCCTCGACGTGCCCGGCGGCGGGTCGCGATCTGCCGAGACGGTTCCGGGCTACCGCTTCGATCTGCACTCTGCGGCCCACAACATCATCAATATGACTGACATCCCGGTCGATCTCGAGCTGCGGTCAGTCGGTCTGCGATACCTCGAGATGGACCCGTTCGCCACGTCCATCCGCGCTGACGGCCGCCACGTCCGGTTCTGGCGGTCCATCGAAGCCACTGTCGCGTCCATCAGCGAGCATGACCGGGCCGAGGGGGTCGCTTACCGCAAGCTCATGGACCTTGCCGTGCCCCTGGTGCGGGCCGTCCTTCCTACCATCAGGGCTGACGGGTCAGCGGCGGCGGGTCTCCGTGCCGGTGGACAGCTCATCCGGGCGTTCCGTCATCGGCCAGCCGTGCTCGCACGGGACCTGCTCGGCCCGTACGGCGCGCTCCTGGTCAGGCGTCTTCCCTCTGACCTGACTCGGGCCCCGGTCGCGGCGTTCGCTGCGCACGGCGCGGTGGGCCCGGACGACGCCGGCGGCGCCATCTACGGCTTCTGGCAGGCCGCCTACCATCTCTTTGGCCAGTGGCATCCGCTCGGCGGTGCTCAAGCCCTCGCCGACGCGCTGGTCCGTCGTCTTGAGTCCCTCAACGGCCAGGTGCGCTGCTCGCAGCCGGTCGTCGCGATCGAGACCTCCGCCGGCCGGGTCGTTGCGGTGCGGACCGCCGGCGGGGAGCGAATCCCGACCGGCTGTGTCGTCGCCGCGATCGACCCGACCGCTACGGTCAACCACCTTCTCGACGCTCCGCCCGACGCAATGGTCTCGGACCTGGGCGGTGTCCGGCGCGGCAACGTCGTCCAAGGGGTGGTGCACGTCGCCACCACCGCTCTTCCGCCGTACCCTGACGCTCGGGCCGAGGACCATCGAGGTCTGCAGAGCTATGTCACCGGCCTCGACGATCTACGCGCCGGATGGAACGCAGCGCAAGCAGGGCGCCTCCCCGATCAGCTGCCGCTCTACGCGTTCTCCCCTTCCGCCCTCGATTCCACCCTCGCCCCGGATGGTCATCACACCGTCTATCTGTCCTGCCCGACCACCCCCGCAGAGGTCGCCGGTGGTTGGGACAGGCACCGGAGCCGTTTCGTCGAGACCGCGCTTGCCCGGTTAGGCGAAGCCGCACCCGGCTTTGCCGACACCGTCGTTTCCGCCTACGCCTGGACCCCGGATCGCATGAACGCCGAGGGCAGCTGGCCCGGATCGCATCCCATGCACGTTGACCTCGCGCTTGACCAGCTTGGGGCGTTCCGGCCTACCCCGGCGCTCGCCTCGCATCGCACACCGATCAGCGGCCTCTACCTGTCAGGGGCGGGCACGTCACCCACGGGCGGGATCGCCGGCACCCCCGGTCGCCAGGCCGCCCGGGCCGTGCTCCACGACACGCGACCGGCACGCCGCGCACGAACCAGGCCCCGACATTCCTGACCAGGCACCGAGTGCATCCGCTGCTGCCATTCCGTTCGCTGATCGGAGAGCAGATGTCCGACGCGGAGGACCGGCCACCTTCACCACCCCATCACGCCACCCGCGACATCACGTCTTGGGCGGTGTGAGACGGGCGTATAGCTCTGCAGATGCTTCCTGCACCCATCGCTTCCGTGAGCGTCGCCGCCGCACCGCTGCAACAGCTCATCATCAGCACCCCGTCAGCGCCGCAGTGGACAACTGCTTTGCCCAGGCCGACGTGCCCGAGCTCACGACCGCGGCGGCGACCCCTCGATCACGTGGGTTGCCGGCGCCGGATTATTCCTGGCCACGGATGCACGCGTCGGCCGACAGGATCCCGCATGAGTGCTAACGCGTGAGAGGGCTATCCTTTTAGGTCAGGTGAGCCCGCATTCGCGGGGGTTTGCCGCAACCCACCCAGATCGTGGAGGAGCCGAAAAGGCTCCTGCCCATGTGGCTGATCTCGATCCGTCGCCCGCGCGGAGAACAACAAGACCTCGACCCTCTTCGCCGTCTCTCTGCCAGTGGCGTTAGCAACCCTGAACCTCAGCCAGGTCGACTTGTCTCGCCTAATGTGCGCGAGATCGTCGCTGCCAGCCCGAAAGCCCATCGTGAACTTCGGACGCCGGAGCCTTGGGCGACCAACCTGCAACCACAGGGAGAGAAGCACGCCGGCGCCTGTGAAGCCAGCCGCGACTGCCGTAACGACGGATCCTCCATCCATCGGAATGGAAACTTACACGGACGTGACGCGTGGCGAGGGACATTTGGCAACCTGCGCTAGGCCACACGACCCAATAGTGGTACTCGCACCCACCATCGGGCCGGCGCAGTCTTTCGCCGCAGGTGGACCGAGAAGGGACCGGTGAAGGTTCGTCGAGAGCAATGACAACTACGGTCGCCAACCATCGAATCCGTCGCTCGCCTGTGCGCCCGCCGGCCGCCACGTTTGCAGCCACGACGCGGCGAAGGAATCGAACCTTCCAAGCCGGGGGCTGCCCGGCCCTGCCAGTTTTGAAGACTGGATGGGCCACCAGGCCCGTGCCGCGCCAGGCGGGATGGTAGGCCTCGGCACGGTGGCGGGTACGGTGTGGTATTCCTCGATGGGGAACCGGCAGGGTCGAGACGAAAGCGGGATGGCTCGAATTGATTGGGGCGAGACACGCGGGACATCAAGAGCTGCGCGCACAGCTCGCCGCCCGCATCGCCGCCGTCGCGCTCTCGCTGGCCGTGGTCATGGCCATGGCCATGAGCGCTCACGCCGCCCAGCCGGATCAAAGCTCCAGCCCCCCGGTCGCTGTTCACGTCTACCTCACCACTCCGGACCTCAACAACGCGCTTGCCCGGAAACCCGACCTGACGCTGGCCATTCAGGCCAAGAGACCCGGGGGGCCGGAGATCGAGGTCGACCCCCGACGCCGCTACCAGCGTTTCGTCGGCGTGGGCGCGGCGATGACCGACACCTCGGCGTGGTTGATCCACAACCAGTTGTCGCCGGCCGTGCGCGCGAGGCTGATGGACAACCTGTTCGGTGCCACCGGGCTGCGGCTGAACTTCCTGCGGGTCCCGATCGGCGCCTCGGACTTCACCGCGCGGCGCACCCCATACAGCTACGACGACCTGCCCCGCGGCCGCACCGACCCGGGCTTGCGGCACTTCTCCATCGCCCGCGACCTCCCGTACGTGATCCCCACGCTCGGTCAGGCCATCCGCCTCAATCCGGGGCTGTTCCTGATGGCCTCCCTGTGGAGCCCACCCGGCTGGATGAAGACCAACGGCGCGCTGAACAACCGCAACGGCAGCGGGCTGCTGCTGGCCTCCGCGCTCCGGCCGCTGGCGAGCTACCTCGTGCGCTTCCTGCAGGCCTACACCCGCCAGGGGATCCCCATCCGGGCGCTGACCCCCCAGAATGAGCCCGGCAACCCCACCCGCTACCCGGGGGTAAACCTGACCGAGCCCGCCGAGGCCTCGTTCATCACCCGGTATCTGACCCCGGCGCTGCGCCGCGCCCAGCTCTCCACCGCGCTCTACGGCTTCGACTGGGGGTGGTCCCGCCGGTCATTCGCCTTCGCCCGGAGGCTCGAACGTGACCCGGCCGCCGCCAAGCTCACCGGCATCGCCAGCCACTGCTACTTCGGCTCGCCCACGGTGATGGATGCCCTGCACCGGGAGAACCCTCGCCTGACGCAGATCGAGTCCGAGTGCTCGCCTGGGATCGTGCCGTACTCCACCTCCGAGTTGGAGATTGCCTCGCTGCGCAACTGGGCCTCCGCGTTGGCGCTGTGGAACCTGGCCGTGGATCCCTCCGGCGGTCCGGTGCAACCACCCAACCGGGGTTGCCCGGGCTGCACCGGCCTGGTCACCATCGACGAGCGCACCCACCGAGTCACCCCCACCCTGGATCTGTTCCAGCTGGGCCAGCTCTCAAAGTTCGTGCGCCCCGGTGCGCAGCGCGTCGCCTCGACGCACTTCGTCGGCTACTCCTACCCTGGCCCCAACCGCAACGTCGCCTCGCCCGGCCTGGACGACGTGGCGCTGCGAAATCCCGACGGGAGCACTGTGCTGATGGTCTACGACAACTCCCCGCGCGCGGCGGCCTTCACGGTGAAGGAAGGCCCTCAGCGCTTGCGCTACGCGCTCGGGCCCCGGGCCACGGTCACCTTCACCTGGCGCTGAGGCCCCCCGCGCTAGCGTCCCGGCCGACCCCCGAGGCCGTGCTCCAGTACCTCCTTGACCGCGGCGTCGAGCGCGTTCAGGCGGTACAGCGCCGCCGCCTCGGCCGACCCGAAGCGACCCCCGGGCGCCGAGCCGGCTCCGTGGTGGCAGAGCACGCAGTGCAGCAGCGCCAAGCGCCGGCCTTCGTCCAGCGCTCCGGCGCGCTCTGAGATGAGGCGCTCGCCGATCACCAGGTGACCCAGCAGGCGGCCCTCCTCGGTCACACCGATCTCGGCACCGAAGGTGAACTCGCGGGTGCGCCCCAGGTCGTGGGTGATCGCCGCAGTCAGCAGCAGGTCGGAGTTCAGCCTGGGGTGCAGCGTACAGAGCTCGTGCGCGAGCGTGGCCACGGCGACGGTGTGCTCCAGCAGCCCCCCGAGGTAGGCGTGGTGCCCGCCGCGCGAGCAGGGCGCGCGTCGCCAGGCTGCCCGCAGCTCGCCGTCGGCCAGGAGCGCGTCCAGTAACGCCCGATAGGAGCGGTCGTAGACCTCGGTAACGAGATGCTCCAGGAACCCCTCCAACTCGTCGAGGTCGCGGTAGGCACTGGGGAGGAACCGGGTCGGGTCGGCTTCCTCGGTGCCGGCGTCCACGCGCGTGATGGTGGAGACCTCCACCACCAGCTCGTCCCGGAAGCGCTCCACCATCCCCCTTACGCGCACGAGGTCCCCCCGCTCAAAGGCGCCCGCCAGCGCGTCGGCGTCGCGGAACGCGCGCGCCGGCACTGTGCCCGTGCTGTCGCGCAGCTCCAGGGCCAAATAGGCAGAGCCCGTGCGGGTGGCGAGGCGGTCCTTGCGCGTACACGCGAACACGCCCTCCACCGGCGCGCCCGGTCTCAGCGCGCTGATCGTCTGCTCAGAAGCCATCTGACCATGATGTACCGTGAACCGGATGCAGCCGTTGCAATGGGACTACCGCCCGGATGGCTTGCGCGCCCCGGCCCTGGTCTGTGCCTTCAAGGGCTGGAACGACGCCTCGGACGCCGCCTCCACGGCGATCACCTTCGTCGGCGGCGCCCTCGGAGCGCAGCGCTTCGCCACGATCGATCCCGAGGAGTACTACGACTTCCAGGCCACACGGCCGAAGATCAACCTGGTCGACGGTCAGACGCGGGAGCTCGTGTGGCCGGCGGTGGAGCTCTACGAGACGCGGGTCCCGCGCGCGCCCCGGGACCTGATCCTGCTGGCCGGCGCCGAGCCGTCCTTTCGCTGGCGCGGCTTCAGCCAGCTGATCGTGGAGATCGCCGAGGCCATGAGCATCCAGCTGGTCGTCACGCTCGGTGCGCTCCTGGCCGACGTGCCGCACTCGCGTCCGATCTCGGTCACCGGCCTCACCTCCGACCCCGCGCTGGTCTCACGCCTGGGCTTGGCCAGCTCCTCCTACGAGGGTCCGACCGGAATCGTCGGGGTACTGCACGCGGCCTGCCAGCAGGCGGGGCTGCCCTCGGCGAGCCTGTGGGCGGCGGTGCCGCACTACATCGCCGCCACGCCCAATCCCAAGGCGGCACTGGCACTCGTGCGCAAGCTCGAGGGCCTCCTCGGCGTCGCCGTCGACGCCAGCGATCTGGAATCCGCGGCCGCCGACTACGAGCGCCAGGTCAACCTGGCCGTGCAGTCGGACCCCGACGTGCAGGCGTTCGTCGAGCGCCTGGAGCAGGCGCTCAGCAGCGAGGCCCCGGAGGAGTCCGGCCCGCTCCCCTCCGGGGAGACGATCGCCAGGGACCTGCAGCGCTTCCTGCGCCAGCGCGGTGACGACGAACCGGGGCCCCAACGTCGCAGTGCCGGGGGCCCACTGTGAGCGTCAGCGCTCCGCCGCCGGGCACACCAGCCGGTAGTCGCAGATAGAGCAGGTGGGGTATGAGGGCGTGGGCTCAAAGCCCTGGGAGAGAATGCCCTCCGCCACCTCCATGGTCACGGCGGTGATCCACTCAGCGCGATCGCCCTCCTCGGCCGGCACGCTCACCTTCTGGTCGTCCAGCAGGTAGAGGTAGGCCTGCCGGGAGGCATCGAGCTGCCAGGCCTCGCGCGCCCCCACCGCGTAGAGCGACAGCTGCACGTCATCGACGAGCTGAGAGGCGCTCTTCGGCCGTCCCGTCTTGTAGTCGATCAGCTCGTACCCGCCGCCGGGAAGTCGGTCTACCCGGTCGACCCGCCCCCGCAGCAGGTGCGGCCCCAGCTTGAACGTGAACTGCCGCTCGAACCACACCGGCTCGCCTGGTTCGGACTGGAAGCGCTCGTGATAGCGACTCAGCGCCGTGGCGGCCTTGCCGCGCAGCTGGCGCTCCTCCTCGGAGTCGCCGAAGCCGCCCCGCCGCCACCCGGCGTCCAGGAGGCCGAGCAGCTGTGCCAGCGTGCCGGGGGCGCCCTCGCCAGTATGGAAGCGCTCCAGCACCTGGTGCACGAGGATCCCGAACCGCTGGTGGATCGTCGGCTCCTGCGGGATCCGGAAGACCCTGGCGAACTTGTACTTCAGCGGGCACGTCCGGTAGGTGTCGATGTCCGAGGCCGACAGCATCACGCCCTCGCCGCGTCGCGGCAGGAACGGCGCCAGCGAAGGCTCGTCGCGGGCGGCCACCGCCTGGGCGCGACGGCGGACATCACGTCCGGCGTCGAGCAGGTACTCGTCCAGCGCCGAGGAGGCGAAGACCTCGCGCTGCTCGGCGGTGACCGCCTGCAGGATGCGAGCGTTGACGTCGCGCAGCGCCTCCCCCACGCCCTGCCCCTCCGGCCGGGCGATGAGCGCTCCGACCTTCAGGAGCTCGAGATAGCGCACGACTGCGTGGGTGACGTCGAGATCGGTGTCGAAGCGCAGCTCGCCGAGGCGGCCGGCGGCGCGCATCGTCCCCTCCAGCAGCTCGTCGCGGAGCAGGCGGTAGGTGGAGTGGAGCGTCTCGGCGGGACCGAACAGCTCCTCCTCCTTTTCTTCCCACTGAAGGCCCATCGCCAGTCGCGCCTGCTCCACCGGGGGGCAGGGGGCGATGCTGGCGCCCTGCTCGCCCGCGGCCGGGTGGCAGAGCACCACCCGCCGCCGCGCGCGCGTCACCGCCACGTACAGCGACTGGGCCAGCACCCGTCGCCGGTTCTCCTCGTCCGCGGCGGGCAGCGACTCCCGCAGCAGCGCATCCGGGATCGGCTCGGCGGCCGGTCCCCGCAAGCTGGCAGTCAGCCCCAGCACGTAGACGTGGTCGGCCTGAAGGCCGCCGGAGGCCTCGAGCGTCAGGACCTGCACGGCCCCGGCGCCGCCTAGCTGCGGCTCCTCCTGCTCACGCAGCCCAAAGTCGGCCACCGCCGCAATCGACCGCGCGAACTCCCTTGGCGTCGCCTGCGGCCGACGCCGCACATAGGCGGCAGCCAGCTCGCCGAACTCGGCCAGCGCCCGCAGCCGCTGCACCACGTCCGGGTGCGCGGCGAACAGCTGCTGGCGGCGCAGTGCCAGGCGGTCGATCAGCCGGTGCACGTAGAGGTCCGGGCGGGTCGTGTCGATCGCCGCCACCGCCGAGCGGTAGAGCTTCAGGAACCTGCGGATCCGCTCGCGAGCCTCCGGTGGCACCTGCGGGGACTCGGTGGCCGCCGCCAGGGCGGCGACCATGTCGAGCTTGCGCCGCCGCGCGATCTGCGTGCAGCGGGCGATGTCGACCGAGCGCAGCTCGATCGGCGGCCGGGCCAGTGCCCGGACCACGGCCGGGGCATCGGAGGCGTCGGCCAGCAACCGCAGCCACGCCAGCAGGTCGCGGATCTCCGCCTGCTGGAAGAAGGCCGCCTCCCCCACGAGACGGTGCGCCACCGCGCGCTCCTGGAGCGCGACCGCCACGGCCTGCCCCTCCCGCCTCATCGCCGGCACGATCACCGCAATTTCCCCAACATCGATCCCCTCCCGCACGATCAGCCGCTCCACGTCGGCCGCCACCGCCTGCGCCTGCGCGCGATCGCCGGCGCAGCGCCAGAAGCCGACCTCTCCTCCCGGACCGGCCGCCGCGACCTCCGTGCGCCCTACAGGCAGGATCGCTCGCGCCGCCGCCAGCACCCCTGCCGGGCAGCGCCGCGAGTGCGGCAGCGTGACCACCGAGCTCCACTGCTCACCCAGGGAGGCGATGGCCGCGTCCCCCGCCCCCCGGAAGCGCCGCAGGGCCTGAGCCGGGTCGCCCGCCACGGTCAGCCGCTCTCCGGCCAGCTCCCGCGCCAGCCGGGCGGCGGCCAGGTCGAGCTCCTGGGCATCGTCGATCAGCACCGTGTCGAAGTGCCGGGCGAGCTCGGGGCGTCTGTCCACCAGCCGCCGTGCGTCGCGCAGAAGATCGCCCTCGTCCCGGGCGCCGGCGTCGGCCAGCATCCGCTCGTGGGCGGCGAAGATGTCGGCGAACTCCCGCTCGAGCACCGTCCGGTGCCCATCCTCGCCTCCCTCGGGCAGGGCGGCGGCCCAGCCGCCGTAGTCCACGGGATCGATCAGCTCTGCCTTCAGCGCATCGATCCGCCGGATGAAGCCGCCGAGCATCGTGGTGGGCCTGCCGCCGATGTCGTGGTGGGCCAGCGGCAGCTCGTCGATCCGCTCGACGAGCATCGCCAGGCGGTCGCCGCGGCTCAGTGTCGGCAGCGTCAGCCCGCCGCCTCCGCTCAGTCCCTCCAGTATCAGCCGCGCGAGTCCCGGGGGGGTGAGCGTGTGCAGCGTCTCGTAGCCGCCCGGCAACTCTGCCTCTAGGCGCGCGCGCAGCGCACCGGTGCGCGCGGCCGAGGGCGCGATCACCACGAGCCGCTCCGGCCGGGACCCCTGCTGGGTAAGCCACAAGAACCGGGCGGCGATCAGCGCGCTCTTGCCCGTTCCTGGGCCGCCCAGGATCAGCAGCGGCCCCTCCCGATGCGTGAGGGCCTGCCGCCAGGCAAGAGGAGGACCGTCGGTGCCGATCACGACGTCTGACAGGATAGGTAGGTAGATGAGCTCAACCAGTACGGCGCTGCAGGCGGATTGGCTGACGAGCTGCCGCCGAGCCGTCGAAGGCCTTCGACAGATGCTCGACGACGTCCCGAGCCCGGAGGAGCGGGTGCGGGAGACGGGCTTGCGGGGGCATGGTGGCGACTGGACGCTCGTAATCGATGACGCCGCGGAGCGCCTCGTGTTCGACGAGCTCGACAGCCTCAACCAGCAAGGCCACCGGTTCCTCGCGCTCTCCGAAGAACGGGGCGAGATCGACTACGGGGACAGTGGTGTCCGGGTCATCATCGACCCCATCGACGGCTCCCTGAACGCCAAGCGGGGCCTACCGCACCATGCACTGTCTGTGGCGGTGGCTGACGGTGAGACGATGGCCGACGTGGTTTTCGCCTACGTCTACGACTTCGGACCCCGGGAGGAGTGGTGGGCCCGCCGCGACGAGGGCGCCTGGCTGAACGGCGCCCTCCTGGACCCGGCCGCGACCGAGCGGCGCGAGCGCGACGGTCGGCTGGAGGTGCTGGGCATCGAGTCCGCCGACCCGCGCTGGGTGGCGAGCTCGATCGACGCCCTTCAGGAGAGCGCCTACCGGCTGCGGGCGCTGGGCACGATCGCGTCCTCGCTGTGCCAGGTGGCGGGCGCGCGCTTTGACGGGATGGTGTCGCTGCGCCGTTGCCGCGGTGTCGACGCCGCCGCCGGCCAGTTGATCGTCCGCGAGGCCGGCGGCGTGGTCAGCTTCCCCCACTGCCCGGAGCCGCTGGGGGCGCCGCTGGACGCCAATCCCAGCTCCCCCGTGGTCGCCGCCCGCACCCAGGATGCCCTGCGCCGGCTGGAGCAGATCCCCTCGTGATCGACTGGATCCTCGCCGAGCGGATCGCCGGCTACGTGGCCGGGACCGGCGACGCCCGCCCCCCGCGCACCGACCTGCGCCCGCTGGCCGCCGAGTCCGAGCGCCGCGTCAGCGCCTACACAGGGCTGGAGCCGGCGCGTGCGCTGCCCGAGCCGGAGGGAATCTCCCGCCGGGAGTGGGTGGCCAGCAACATCGGCTCCATGCGCGCGCTGCTGGACCCGGTGCTGCAGCGTGCCGGCAAGGGCCTCGGGCCGCTGCGCCCGGCGATGCAGCTCGGTATCGGCGCGGCGCTGAGCCTCGAGGTGGGGGTCGTCCTCGGCTACCTGGGCCAGCGGGTGCTCGGTCAGTACGAGCTGGTCATGCTCGACGAAGCCGTCGAGGACCGAGCGCCGCGACTGCTGTTCGTCCTGCCCAATCTCGGCCAGGCGGTCGAGGCCTTCGACGCCGAGGAGCAGGAGTTCCTGACCTGGGTGGCCCTACACGAGGTCACCCACGCCGTCCAGTTCGCCGGCGTTCCGTGGCTGCACGGCCACGTCGCCGGCCTCGTGCGTGAGCTGCTGGCCCAGGCGGAGCTGCGGGTGGACGCGCCGCGCAAGTTGCGCCTACCCAGCCGCGCCGAGGCGCGGCGAATCACGACGGCGCTGCGCAGCGGCGATCTGATCGCAGTCGTCACCAACAGCGCCGAGCGCGAGACGCTTGACCGCGTGCAGGCGGTGATGGCCGTGATCGAGGGCCATGCCGAGCACGTGATGGACGCGGTGGCCCCCGACCTGCTGCCCTCGCTGCCCAAGCTGCGCGAGGCACTTGACCGGCGGCGCAAGTCCCAGTCGGCCCTGTCCCGGATACTGGCGCGACTGCTCGGCCTGGAGCTGAAGCTCAAGCAATACGAGCGGGGAAAACGGTTCTGCGATGCGGTGGTGCGGGAGGGCGGTCCCGACGCGCTCCGGCACGTGTTCTCGGGCCCGGAGGCGCTGCCCTCGCTGGCCGAGATAGAGGACCCGCGCGCGTGGCTGGCCCGCACCCGGCCAGACGATGAGACGGCGCTGCCGGTCGCCACCGATGTCTGATCCCGGCCGCCTGTAACACCCCATCGCAGCCGGGGTACAAACATATGTTCGGTGAGAACGCGCCGAGCGAGACAGACTCAAACCAGCACTTTCCCAGCGGATAAGCGAGAGAGATGGCAACCACCAGCAGCAGCAACACGGGTGCCAGCAAGCCCACCACCACCCGGGGAACGGGCACCAGCAAGCCCACCTCCCGCAGGACCTCGGCCGCGACCCGCAAGCCGGCAACGGCCGCCAAGCGCGCCGGCCGCGCCGCCACGACGAGCTCCTCGTCGCGTTCGACCGCTTCACGGTCGACCAGCACGCAGCCCAAGACCTCCGTCGCGCTGGTCCAGGTGCTCGCCGAGCGGGCGGTCCTCGTCCCGATGGGCGCGAGCCTGCTGGCGCGGGACAACCTCGTCTCGACGGCCAAGGGCTTTGCCACCAAGTACCGCACGCGCGCCAGCCTGGAGCGTGAGCTCAAGCGCTACGAGCGTCGCGGCGCCACCGCCCGCAACCGCTTCGAGCGCCAGGTGCGCAAGACCCGCACCCGGTTCGAGCGTGAGCTGCGCCAGCGGCGGACTCGCGTCGAGCGTTCGGTGCGCCAGAATCGTCGCCGGGTCGAGCGTGAGGTGACCTCGGTGCGCAGGGATCTGGAGCGCCAGTCGGGTCAAGTCAGCTCCCGCGTGGAGAAGATCGTCTCCGACGCGCAGGGGCGACTCACCAGCGCGCTGTAGCAACCACTTACCCCGCGTCGGCGCCCAGGAGAGCGCGCGTTGCGGGAGAGATTCGCCGGCCTCATATCCCGCCGGCGAATGCAGTACCTCTCCTCCCTCAACCGCCGGGGCGTCACGCAAGTGGCGCCCCGGCGGTCTTCAACGATCGGGCATCGAGCGCGGCAGAACCCGTCTGCCAGAATGGGTAGATGCCCACAAGAGACCAAGTGATGGAGTCGCTGCGCGCCGTCATCGACCCCGAGCTCCGCCGCGACATCGTCGAATTGGAAATGGTGCGCTCCGTCGAGATCCACGACAACGGCGTCGTCGACGTGATGGTTTCCCTGACCACAGCCGGGTGCCCGATCCGCAGCCACTTCCAGACTGGCGTAGCCCAGGCCGTCCGCGAGCTGGAGGGTATCTCGGGCGTCAACGTCAGCTTCGACGTTCTCTCCGACCAGGAGAAGACGGGGCTTTCCCGCAAGCTCGGGCGCGGCTCGCTGCCCGAGGGCGCGCTGGCCCAGGTCAAGAACGTGATCTGCGTGGGCTCGGGCAAGGGCGGCGTGGGCAAGTCCAGCGTCACCGCCAACCTGGCCGCCTCGCTGGCGGCCCAGGGCAAGCTGGTCGGTGTACTCGATGCCGACGTTTGGGGCTACTCGCAGCCGCGGATGCTCGGCCTCGGTGGCGAGCGCCCGCGCGTGAGCGGCGAGCGCAAGCTGATCCCGCTGCGAGCCCACGACGGCATCGCGGTGATGTCGATCGGCTTCTTTGTCGAGCAGGACGCCGCGGTGGTGTGGCGCGGACCGATGCTCCACAAGGCCCTGACGCAGTTCCTGGAGGACGTCGAGTGGGGCGAGCTTGACTACCTGCTGATCGACCTGCCGCCCGGTACCGGGGACGTGTCGATGACGCTGGCGCAGCTGCTGCCCCAGGCCAAGTTCCTGATCGTCACGACGCCCCAGCCGGTCGCCCAGAAGGTGGCCCGCCGCTCGGCCGAGATGGCGGGCAAGCTGAATCTGGAGATCGCCGGGGTGATCGAGAACATGTCCGGCTTCGTCACCCCGTCCGGCGAGCGGTTCCCGATCTTCGGTGAGGGCGGCGGCCAGCTGCTGGCCGAGGAGCTGGAGGTGCCGCTGCTGGGCAAGGTGCCACTGACGATGGCGCTGCGCGAGCAGTCGGACGCCGGCACCCCACTGGTGCTGGCCGATCCCGACGATCCGGCTGCCCAAGCGCTCCATCAGGCCGCGCGCGGGCTGATCGCCCTGACGCCGGTGGAGCTTCCCGTGATGCAGGAACCGGCACCTGTCGCAGCCCCGGCACCGCCCGCGGCGGTCGGCATGTCGCTGCCGATGGCGTAGTGGAGTGACCGCACCAGCCAACGGTTGGAATCGTTACTCAGCCAACTCGCGAACTCTCGTCCGGCGAGCGCTCCGTACGGGCCCGACTGCTTGTTAGAGTTGGCTCAAATGAGTGGCACAGTCCGCGAGACAGATCCCGACCTCGCTGAGCTCCTCGCCGCTGAGGAGCGTCGCCAGGCAGAGACGATCTGCCTGATCCCGAGCGAGAACCACACGTCTGAGGCTGTACTCGCCGCGACCGGGACAGTCCTGGTCAACAAGTATTCGGAGGGTTACCCCGGACGCCGTTATTACGAGGGCAACTTTTTTATTGACCAGGTCGAGCAGCTTGCGATCGACCGTGCGAGGGCGCTCTTCGGCGTTGATCACGCAAACGTACAGCCGCACTCGGGTTCCCCCGCGAACCTCGCGATATATCTCGCTTTCCTAAAACCGGGCGAGAAGGTCATGGGCATGTCGTTGCTCGCTGGAGGCCACCTGACCCACGGCTGGAGTGTCTCTGCGACCGGGAAGTGGTTCGACGCCGTCCACTACGGGGTGCGGAAGGACACCGGCATCATGGACATGGATGAGGTGCGGGAAATCGCCCTCCGGGAGCGTCCGAAGCTTCTCTTCTGCGGCGGCACGGCGATCCCGCGCACCATCGATTTCCCTGCTTTCGCAGAGATCGCGCGGGAAATCGACTCGCTGCTCGTCGCGGATATGTGCCATATCGCGGGTCTCGTTGCCGGGGGGGTTCATCCCTCGCCTGTCCCGTACGCCGATGTGATCATGACGACGACCCACAAGACCTTGAGAGGCCCGCGTGGCGCGCTCCTCATGAGCCGCGAGGAGCACTCCTCCGCTCTCGACCGGGCAGTGTTTCCAGGCCTTCAAGGCGGCCCGCATCAGAACCAAACGGCTGCAATCGCAGTCGCCCTTCATGAGGCATCCCAGCCTGACTTCAGAGCTTACGCTCACGCGGTCGTAGAGAACGCCAACGCTCTTGCTGAAGCGCTCATCGAGCGCAGCTTCGATCTTGTTTCGGGAGGAACTGATAACCACCTGATCCTCATCGACCTGACTTCCAAAGGAATCAGCGGCAAGCCAGCCGCAGTCGCACTGGACCGCGCGGGCATCGTCACAAATGCGAACGCGATCCCATTCGATCCGCGTAAGCCGTTTGATCCATCGGGCCTGCGCATCGGCACTCCGGCGGCGACGACCCGTGGCATGGGGCCTGAGGAGATGACGACGTTAGCTACCTGGATGGACCAGAGCATCACCGCCGCGGTCGCCGGAGACGACGAGGGACTCGACCGGATTCGCGTCGAAGTACAAGAGCTCACCGCTCGATTCCCCGCGCCTGGCCTACGCGGCGCTGTCTCAACGGCCTAAAGACCACTCTCGCCTAAACGCGTCCCGGGCAGCCTCGTCTGCTTCCGCAGGGACGTCCCCGGCGGCCAAACAAGCCGCGCGGGTGTAATCGGCGGCACGCGTGGCTTCCGCGTCCGCCGTATCCGACAGAGAAGTTCTCGCTGGTCAGCTGACACGATGCGAGAATGTGCGCCGTCGAACGGTAACGACCGTGCCCTTAGCTACTTCCTGAGGAAAAAGTCTGGGTGATTTGAGGGGCTTTTCCGTCCGCTCTGGTTGACAAGATGCCTGGTAGTGAACGGGTTTTGGGTCGATCTGAGGAGGGCGTGTG
>JAABUY010003584.1_pt1 | contig 16951 bp, 18 predicted proteins | sample 5560271 | NCBI WGS metagenome assembly JAABUY01 (sample SAMN10711886, study PRJNA513374) | rock metagenome | isolation source: Antarctica rocks | place: Antarctica: Victoria Land, University Valley
ATTCTAGCAGCAGCGATATCCTCTGCATCTTCCACTTCGTCAAAGGCTCTGCCTGCACCGCCATCGCCGAAAACACGGTCCATAGCTGCATTAGCATCAACGTCACCATCAAGAGCTTCCTCTCCAATTAGCTCGTCGCCGGGCGCTGGTTTGTTGAAGTATTCTGTTGTAAAGGTACCGTCTTGTATGATGATATCGTCCAGGCGACGTTTCTGGTTTGCCTTACGAAGAATATTAGCCTCGATAGTGTATTCACTGACGAGACGGTAAATGGAGACGTCTCTTGTTTGGCCGATTCGGTGGCAGCGGTCTTGGCATTGCTTGTCCATTGCTGGATTCCAATCTGAGTCGTAGAAGATGACGGTGTCTGCTCCGGTCAAGTTGATACCCAACCCACCTGACCGCGAGGAGAGGATGAACACGTCAATTCGGCTGTCACTGTTAAATCTTTCCGTCAAAACCTGCCGCTCCTCTATTCTTGTTTGGCCGTCCAATCGAAGATAGCGGTGACCGTGAATGTTGAGGAATTGCTCGAGGATATCGAGGACTTTGGTCATCTGGGTAAAGATGAGAGCACGATGACCTCCTTCCTGAAGCTTGCGGAGCAGTGTATCGAGTCGTTGGAGTTTACCACAATCGTATTGGAGGAGCCGCTTGTCCGGGAAAGCAATAGAGAGACGCATGCGGGCTTCGTGAAAGGCGTCAGGAGTGAATGACTCGTTGGTGGAACGAACCACTTCCACGCCACCCAAGGACAGAGCCAAGGGCACCATATCGGTCGCAACAACAGCAGGAGTTATACAGGCGAATTTCTGAATGGTCGTTTGCATGGCTTTTGATCGCTGGGGCAATGTTAGTACCATCTCAGCGAAAGCTGGCGACTGTCTCGAGAACCAGTTCGAAAGCTCCACCCTTCGTCCGGGCATTGCGGAGGACGGCAATGATAACAGATCCATTTTTAACCGTTCCATCAAGCTGTAGCTGTATAATGGACGTCTTTGGCTGCGAAGACTCGTCAGGTAGGCGGAATGGCGAAGTTCCTCGAATCTTGATCGCCTAGCAGTGTTTTCCATGCTCGCAAGTGTAGATTTGACAGATGTGCCGTCGAACAGCATGCCTTGGTCTACGCGACCCCATGCCTGGCTTGTCAGCTGCCTTAAAGTGCCAATAGCACCAAGTCTTTGCTTTTGAATGGTATCAAGAGCAGAAAGACGCTCGTTAGCACCTGGGAGCAGATTCACCACGTTCAGATTAACAGTACCGACCGATTCATCTTGAAGCAAACGTCGGCGGACAAGGAGCTCTTTGATCTCGAAGTCTGCAACTGCTGATTTGTTCATCGCGAAAGAAGTGACGATCTGTCGGGTTTCGAAGAGATCGGGATGGTTGCAGACTTTTCGAAGCTGCATCAGGCAATTGATGATTTTCAAGAAATTGCCAGTAGCTAGAGTCTCCCGGGTCTGCGCTCGGGACATGAAGCCGTCGTATAAATATCGCTGACGCTTTGATAATTTACAATACAGCACATATTCTGTTTTTCCTGGCATCTGTTTCTCGACATCTGCTTTTAACCTCCTTAGGAGGTGGGGTCTCAAGACTCGGTGAAGTCTCGCAACGTCGTCCTTCCCCTCTTGATCAATTATCTCCTTGCCCTCCATAATCTGGTCAACCGGTCTCCGAAACCAACTGTTGAACTGTACCAAGTCTCCGAAACCTTCAAGCTCTGTACTATCGGGAGGCATCAGGAAATATAACAATGACCATAATTCTGTAAGGTTGTTCTGTAATGGTGTCCCTGTCAGAAGTAGTCGGGAATGAGTTCTGAACGTCAACATTGTTTGCCAGCGCTTAGAGCGGAAGTTCTTAATGTTGTGAGCTTCGTCGAGTACCATATAGTGCCATGCCTTTCGCTTAAAGATCTGATTATCCTGTGAAATGAGTTGGTATGAAGTAATCCAAACATTCCATTTATCGTCATCCATCCAGCCTGTGCGTTTCTTCCGTCGCTCCTCTTGTGTCCCATAGTAGGTTAAGACTTTGAAACCTGGTAAAAACTTTTTGAATTCCATTTCCCAATTTAACATGACACTCGTAGGCACTACAATCAGATGAGGACCCCAGACCTCGTGCCGCTCGGCAAGGTGAGCAAGCAATGCTATAGTCTGTATCGTCTTGCCCAGACCCATCTCATCCGCCAGGATCCCATTAGTATTCTCTCGATATAACTTAGCAAGCCAGTCAAGACCAGCATACTGATATTCTCGAAGGGTACCTCGAAGCAGACTTGGTACCGGCGTTATGAATGCATTAGTTGACACTGGAGTTGCTGGTAATGAGTCTCTATGACTTTGGACCACGGAATCAGAACTTATCAAGTTGGCCAGAGCACATGGTTGAGTTTGCGGATCTCGAGTGTTTGGAGTGAGGGTGGTTTCCGGATTTTTGAAATGTTCAGGTGGCCTCAACACACCGCTAATATCAAGATCATTCGATGCCTTGTGGGTGCCCAGGTAAGGTTCCTCACTATTGCTGGCGGAAGGCGTTTGAACCTGAGTGGCGTCTGGGATCAATGAGACTTCTTCAACTTCGTCTTCGGACACATCGCCCTTTTCATCAACGATTTCCGGTCTACCATCATTATTCCTCGTCGCATTAGCCGCGTCAGCAAGGTAGTCTATCTTAGGGAAGAAACCGAGTAAGCCTGGGTCTTCTGATGCTGCATCGCTCTCCTCGTCACCATTCTCACTCGATTGCTCGTCACCATCATCGGAGTCATCATCCATGTCAGTACTCTCGTCACTATTATCCATCATAACGTCGTCAACTTCCTCTACCACCACGGAAGCCCTAGCTTGTTCGGAGTTTTCGACTTCCATCACGTCCTGAAACTCGGCCGCGGGACTTGTATCAGCGTTCCTGCAGTCTAATTTGATATCGCCAGCTTTCACACCCATCTCTTCCAAGCTCTCCTTATCTGGCTTTGAAGACCGTTCAAGGCCTTCCTGTTGGATTGCGGCATACTTTCGACGAAGCTCTTCATCAGTTAGTCCTTCATCATCGTTGACTGCTTGACCGTCACTCTCCGATTGGCTTGTGGACATGTTTTCCTCGTCCCCACTTTCGTATTCAGAATCAGATATCTGGGAACCCCTGCTTCGCTCTCCTTCCTCGTCACTATCAACCTCGTCATCACTGTGGATGTCCACAGAAGGGGCCCGCCTTCTTTTGTCCAGCAATTGAGTCGACTGCTCCAACAGTTCATTCAAGGCCTTTCTACCTAGAAGATGTTGCTCCTCTTTCCATCTCTCAAGTCGTCTTTTCTCCACCTCGGCCGTAACGATCCCCCACTTCTGTAAAATATCTGCTCGCACTTGCTTGTACCGCTCAAAGTAGAGCTTCTCTAAATCTTCCAACATCTGCTTTTGGGTTTTTGGTTGTTTCCTCAGCCACTCAGCCGCTGCAGCTAAAGCAATCCTCTTCGCGTTTCTTCTGTGCTTGTCTTGTTCTTGCACCATCAATTTGTGGAAGTAAATAGCATGTGCGAGTAAGTGATCTCGATGGGCGTACTGCTGAGGGGGCTCGTCTTGAGGATCCGGTACATAAAGTGAACATCTGCCTTCGCTAAGGACACCTCCGGTCTGCGCAGCCTGGAGGATTCGCTGTCGTAAACGAGCTTCTTTTAAGGCCTCCTCGTCCGTCATCTGTCCAGTACTCTCCGCAGCTCTAGACCCCTCCTGGTCCACCCAGTCTTTGAAAGAAGGGAAACGTCGAGCGAGAAGAACATGTTCCGGATGCTGAATTGTGACAGTGGGCATGCGAACTTTGAGGCTTAGTCTCTGGGGCTTATAATTTGGGCCTGTTATCACGATCTCCTCTTCCACACTATCGTCCTCTTCCGCCGCTTGATCTTCATCGCTCTCGTGCCACCCATTTGTTGTCATTCCCTGGGTCTTGTTTCTCGTGGTGGTGCCTGCCGAGGTGCGTCCAGATCTACGAGTCTGATAGGTGCTTGTGTTTTGCGGCGACTGAGTGGGTGATTTTGGAGGGGATTTTGGGGGTATCCTTTTTTTATGCGAACGTTTGAGGGGAATTGCTGCAGAAGTAGTAACAGCCTGTCTAATAGAGGTACCGTTGTGTTGGCCAGTTTTGGCCGGTGACTTGGTGGAAGTGTTGGCCGGCGATTTGCCAGAAAATTGTGCCCGCTTGCCATTGACCTGACACTGACCTGTTGAGGGTGTTAAGGTTGATGATTTAGAGATAGATGCGCCACCATGTTTACTACCAATGACCTGCGTTTTCTGGATGGCGCCACGCGTCTGACGTTTATCGGCTTGAGGTTGTAAACCGAGAGGGAGGAAGTTTGTCCGGGATGATTTCCTTCGGCCTCCCTCGACAAATGATGTAGGGCCATCCACCGCAATTCTTTTCCAAGGAGGCGAGACAGGTCTGATTGTTGTCGAGGGTTGTGGTGTGGCAGAATCTGTAAGCTTCCGCTTCTTTGCAGGAGGTCCATCATTATTATTATCTTCACTTTCGGAGTCTTTGTTCTCGATGATATTTGAAGTAGCAAGAGGATTTAGGAATGCAGCTTGAGCTTGGCTATCCGTGGGTGTTGCGTTGGTTTGATCAAGCTGATCGTTGTTTTGATGTTCACCGTTGTCAAGCGTGCCGTTTTGCATTTCAGCACGGAATGACGAGAACAGCAATCCCTTACTCGAGGACCCCCAAAGATCCCAGCGAAATTTCACTCAAACCAATTAATTCTGGCATCAATCGAAAGTTTAATTCGAGCCCAGGACGGTGATGAAGTTTGAGCATGTCATCAAGTCTGTAGCGTAAGGAAATCGCGGTCAAAGATGGATTAAAGTGTGCCTGATGGGTTTGATTTTTCGAGAAGGATATTGCCGGACGGGGTGCCATAAGCACGCTAAGTGCCGTTATACGCATATCCCATGTACATGTTATCACGCCCAGCCTGGTTTAGTGAATCGACATCATTCATCAATCGTTGAACTCAAGTAAGCTACCACCGACGTTGAGACCAGCAGCTTTGTCGCATGACACCGTAGGAATTCTTTTGTTCCAATCCATTGGAACCTATAGAACTGAACTGCAGTAGATGCTATCCCGACGCCTCGCAACGGCGCGGCCGTTATCTCACCTCCTCCACAAACCAGTCTCCTCCCGTATGCAAGTAAGATGCCTTACGCAAGCCGATGTGGATGATCCCGACATGGTCTGTCCTCTCCTGTCATCACCAAGCATTCTGGGGGAATCTTTCTGCTAACCACCGATAATCCAGAACGGCGGCTACATCAATCCTCCCCGAATAAAGCGTCAATTTCGTGACCCTTATGGTGATTGGTGGGATAAACAAGAGCGCCGCAACTTCGGTGAGCCAGTCCACGAGGACAATGATATTCTCGGTATCTTCAGTCCATACGAGTACACACATTTCACGCCACAGAAAGCGTTCTTTTTGATGGGGTGTTTCATTGCAACAACGCTGGGACTTTGTGGGGTCGTGAGGATGTACTACCCGGATAGGCCGAGTGTGCCGAGGACGTTTCCTGGGGGCTTAGATAGGGAGTTAGGAGGGGAGGGGGCTGTGTGGGTAAGGGCTGGGCCTGTGCTATTGCAGGGTTATTGAAAGCTAACTGATGTGTAGGCACCGAAGAACTTGGAGGAAACAGACGTCTGAAGAAACAAAGAATCGGAAGCTTAACGGTCTTGGAGAGGCAACCGGCGCACCTTTGTATATATATATTACATGAACATCCAACCCAGTGGGAAGTCGAAAGCCGAAATGATGATATACCATGCTACTCAAATAGACTCCATACACCGATGCTATGCTAATCAGGCCTGTGCTGCGTGCACAAGCAAAACGCCATAAAGCGCACCCGCAGTGTGCGACTGTCAAAGAACGCCATCGACGCCGTGGTCTCCATCGGGGCATAAATCGCTAAAAGACGTATTCGTAAGGCCACAGAAGATCAACGCCTGGGAAGATTCCCCGTCATCCTCCCACCACCCGCCAGAAGGCTCTGTCTTACTATCATCTCGGCCGCTGCGGCCGCTGTCAGTCTCTCTTTCTGCCTGCTTCGATCTTTCAGGTATCTCTCCGCTTCGGGTCGCATCCTGAGTATCCGCAAGATCATGTCATCATTCGGATCGGCCTGTGCTTCCTTCCATTTTTCTTCTTTGGCCTTTTTCATTGTACCCAGGTTTCGGGACAGCATGATACTTTTCGATCGCCGGGTCGATTGCATGGCTAGCAAGCCTGCTGCACCAGCAAAGGCAGGAGATGATAAATTCGCAGGCGCAGAAAGTCTGTGCTTATGCGACTGCTGTCGGGCAGCAGTAGCGGAGGCCATACGCTCCGAGGTACGTATCAAAGCTTCGGTGGATTCAAAATAAAAAAAATTAAGGTTAGTAATGTCGAAGTATTTGGGCGACTTGAGAACCTCAAGAGGGACGCCATTAGCCTCTCCGGTCTCTTCGTCTATCGCATGGAAGAACTCGAACAGGTACTGAAGCCATTTAAAGACAATATCGACTTCTTGCTGGTTCAGCTGACGTTGCTGCGAAGGTTTGTCGGAGAGCGGGGGAACTAATAGCACTTCCAAGGTGACTAGCACCTCTTTCCAAAGTCTAGTCATGACCATAATCATGGCGGCACTGGTTAGGGTTTTGTTCATGATAGCGAAGTTATCATCAAAGTACGCAAAAAGAGGCTTAAGTGCGTTTGTAATCTCGGCTTCCGTAAGTGCCTGCGTTGCTGGTGACGGTCGGTTCCTATTGAAGTAGCTGGATACCGAAGACATAGATATTCCCTTCGATAGCAAGCTTCGTAAAGCGCGCCGGGAAAGACAGTGATTGATATACGCCGAAAGCTTTTCGAGGTTAGCTTGCATGACTGAAGTACAGGTGAATTAGCTGACCTTATCCGTAATTTTTCTTGTCATATCTCTCTCTGTCCTTTTAAGCGTTCGGAACGCCTTACCGAAGTAGAATTGAATATCATCCCGCTCGCCCTCCATACTTACACGCAGTAGGATTCGGCCCTGAGTATCAAGATCTAGCCAATACTCCCGGGGAAGGAAGTCGTTGAAATGCGAAGGATCCAGCTTAAGAGAAGCCCTGCCAACGCAGTCGTGATCTCCCAAAGCATCCCAATCCCATACAGTGGCAATGATGTTCAAAGGTCCTTGCGTAGTGATGTCAACCGTCTCATCCCATCGGGGGTTGAGATTGCGATAAATAATTCTGGTCTTCGCTAGACGTTTTTGGTACTCATCGCCAAGAACAACGTACGGATCACTAAATCCATTCATATCGCAGGCCTTTAGATCTTCTGCTTCCACTATCTTGATTGTGAAAACGTAGTTAGTCACCTGCCTTTGCCTTTGGGTTATTGGTGGAGCATGACTTTGAATGACAGCGGCGCAGGCGTCAACATTGACCTCGTGCTCCAACTTATCAAGCTGGTGGGCGGCAAAATCAATGTTGTTCAACTTTACAAAAGACTAGATGAAATATGAGCATATTATTTCTTAGTGCGGGATGGGATAAAGACCTCAGGGAAGAACTGGAAAGGTTCAATTTTATCCTTGTTGTTCCAGGTATCCTTCGCCAGTTGGAGCCACTTTTCCTGCTTCGTTTGGTTCATCACGGCTTCTTGTTCTGGTATCAGTCTGTCCATCTCCTTCGTAAATTTCTGTTCTACAATCTCGCAGTAACGAGAAATGCCAATGCCAACGACTTTGGCGAGCGAAGTCATGAATTTCGCGTACTGAAGATCATCATCCCAGTTCAACTGTACGACTCTGTCAATGGTCTGATTGAAAGAACTAAATATATCGATGATGGAGACGCTGTGTCTCTGATCCTCGTTGGGAATTTGGCTGCTGTTCTCCGTCCGCACGCGAAACTGATCTTGCTTAATAGCTTGATCTACCCATTCCGTAATCGTCAATTCCGTCATGCGAATCCAGCGCCAGACGAAGTCTGCAAGAAGGCCCTCGATGTGAAACGCAAACGCAACACTGTTTGTGGTTGGTTAACATCATATGTTCCTGTGGTTGCAATGTTTATTGACCTACTTCGGAAGGACTTCGCTATGGATCCGTCGAATTTCTACTAATTCACCGTACAATTGGAAGCCATCCTCAACAGGCACTTCGTCACCCCTTTCCTTTGCCAGTTGAAGTATTTGAGCTACTATGTCTCGAGCATCTTCCGCGTAGAGAGGGAGGATAGTCTCCACTAACGCTCTTAGCGGATTCACGCTACAACAAAACCGTTAGCTGGAAGACACAAGCGCCTAAGGATCAAACTTTACCCCATAACCTCAAGATTCTTCTTGTATCGTTTTTGAATTCGTTGAGCTAAAGCGACAACCGCCTTGCCCAACTCAATTACGTGGTAGACTTCCCATGTCTGTTGATCCTGTGGTACATGCTTCTCGAGAAAACCTCGGTACATCTCGTGGGCTTTCTGCTGCAACCCTTCATATATCTGAGCAGTAGACACCTGAAGATCTTCAGGGCTCTTGGAGAAGCCTGGATCATCATGGACGTGGTGTTCGAGAACGTAAAGGATAGGACCTGGATTCGGCGGCTTTTGATCGTAGCAATACTGTAAAATACTGTATAGGTCTCGCATCAAGGCATCATGGAGAGCTGAGAGAATTTGCTGGTTCAAGGCGATGTCTGCTAAAGTCCATTTACTGCGGTCATAAAGTAACGTAGTTATAAAATTGGTGCTCTTTCGATTCTCTGGAAGTGGTTCCTTGATGAAATTGAAAGCAGCATCCAGAGTATCAAGAGTGATCTCTTGATCCATGAACTTCTCACGGACGACATCAAGGAAGAGGATGATTCTGGTAACCATGGTTATCCGCCAGCGAAGGCAGATCTCGTGAAGTAGCTCAGTAGACTGCTTCGAAAAAAGCTTAACCGGGGCGGTATCGGCTGTACCCTCTGATGGCAGTAGACTATTATCATTTAGATCGTGACTTAACGCCTGTGAGAGTATGAAGCGGTAATAAGCCCTTGTGTCGGAAGGGATGAACTCGAAGATGTTGTCGTCATCATTGGTGGGTTCCGGGCTTTGACTACCAGAACTGAAGGAACTCATATCCACTGGTTGGTCTATGACATATGATGAAGTTTCAGAGCCATCTGACTGCCTCGAAGTGTCTGGATATCCTAGATCAGAGTTTTCCGAATTGCTGACCTGGTGATTGAACTGTGGCAAGGTAGTAGAGGATGTGTTTTTGGCCAACTCTGGGTTTGACTGCATTATTGTCAGCATCATTTGGGACAAGTCCTGGACTTCTGCCTTTTTCCAAGCCTCGTAGCCTTCTTCCACGTCAAAATCATTACTTCGTAAGGTCTTTCGCGAATTCAGGTTTAGGTACATTTGATAAGTCTTCAGGTCCTGTAATGCAGCTTTTTCAGTCCAAACATTCTTGTATTTATTGATGTCTGACTGGACTTGGGTATTCCTAAGGCCAAATATTCGTCCAACAGTCAGGGCTAGTGGCATATCTTTGACTTCGTAGCTCAGAGGGACTATGACCTCGATAGTTGAGCCTCCAGCACCTCCATTGCGGGACGTTGTAGCGGCTAAATCTTGGTCATGGGCCAATAGCTTGCTCTCCAAGGTCGCGAGACGACTTGTCAACTCTGGCCGATCTCTAACCCAGTCGTGGTCCTTGAGGACCATACTAATCAACCGAATGAACAGGGCGAGATGACGGTCTACCATGAGTTTCCAGGAATCATCGCTCGGCGGTTTCCCCTTTTGTAGCTCTTTGGTTGCATTAGAGAAAAAGATAAGGACTAAGTCCTCAACTCGCCGATCCTTCTCCATTCTTTTCTTGAAGCTCTGCTCGGTAAATGCGTTGAAGAAGGCAGCAAAGGTACGCTTAATTGAAGGATCATTGTATTCAGGCTTTTTCTCCTTCCCCATCAAAACAGTGGTCAAGCGCTTTTCGAGTTCCGACATGAAGCCATGGGGGAACCTTGTGCTCTTGGAATCTCTCAGGATGCTGAAATCCTTGAGCAGATCGTTGACGGAGGTGGACGATCGTTGTATCTGAGCTGGGGGCGCCGGAATATGTTGGGTCCTTCGTGCTCTAGGCTGGAGTAGATAGGCAAGGTAGGCCACTCGAAGGGCGTATAGGTAGGCATCGTTATGGGTGATGATCCGCTTCTGGGAGCGGGAATCGTTGCGAGAGTGGGCCCGATGATTTTGTAGGCTATCGATACGCCTATTGATAATTCTCGACTGCGTGGAAGATGTAGACATAACAGTCGTGAGTGCTCAGTCTGGGGCTTGGCCGCAATTCTCCACGCTCCAGGTTGGAGTTCGGGGTCCACATGGATTCACACTAAGCTATGTGACCTGCACTGTATCCTCAAATCAACCAAATGGAGCATGGACAATTTGAAAAGCGGTGAGTGAATTGCTCGCCCCCGACAGTGGTATCGGACACTACCTAGGTAACCCAGTCATTGAGCATTTGATGTTTCAGGATTAAGGTACACAAACAAGGTACGCGCTAGGGTAAACCCTGAGGCTCCTCCAACGTCATAGCAGCGATCCCTTAACTCTCGTCCTCCCGTGCCTCCTTCGATAGATAAAACTACCATCGGATGGTCCATCGTTCAAAGCCCACTGCTATTTCAAGGAGATTATGATAGTCCTAGCACTGGCTTATACGGCTACATCTATCATTAGATCTATTACAGTAAAAACCATAGATCACAAACGCCAATCGTCGTGCTGAAATAACCACATTTACAGCTTCTCAATTGACAGAGAGATAGCCAGCTTGTTGGTCGCAGCGTGGTCAGACGGCGACCGATGGAATGGCTCCACATGCCCTGCAGTAACATGACCCACTCTCCGCCGTCTTTGTTTTATCATGCGACACTATGATCTTGGTCCTACAAGATACGTATGTGAGCAGCGGTCATGGAATTGGAGGGTACTTTGCTGAGAATGCCACACACCGGCTCTGTTACTCTTTGCTCTATCCAATGTGAAAGTGATCACGATTTGGCAGTACGAGTTGGCTAATGATGAAGCTTTCATCCTCTGTTGCTAATGTTGTCGAAAATGGTTGGAAAGCGGTCACGCGATTCAAGTGCTACTTTATGTCTATCTCAAGGGACCTGGGAACCTCAAAGCTGGACGAAAATCCTATTCTTTCGAGAAACAACAAGTCTAGCTGAAGCTATGTTTTCTACCTCAGCTGTTGGTAATACGGACCAATAAGCAGGATTTAATCCGTGCATTGCACGCGAATGCAGATCGTGTATTCGTCTCATTTTTGCTATTCGCATACCTTTGAAGACGTCTCGTTTTTTTTGATGCAGGAACGCACTGGCAAAGTCGACTAACAGTGACAATCGCCGCTCTGCTCGAATGTTGCAGATCGAGATTAAGAACACTGCCCATGCGGCTTCCCTATGTTCAGCACTTACCTAGAGAATACTATCCTAAGAACGGCCGCGAAGGGTACCTACGTGCACAACGGAACGGACGGTACCCCCACCGCACCTAGGTCCTTTGGCTCAACAAACAACAGCGCAGATTTTCCATGAACCTCCAAGGGTTGTAGCACTGGAATACAGCAGACACACATATCTGATAAATCGAACCAGTGAGAAACCAACGTACATGAGCGATTTTGAGAATAGGCTTGCTGAAGTGATCATGGGGGGTCGACTATGGAGTCCTGCTTGTTCTTCTAGACCTTGTGGATTGGGAAGCTTTCAGATGCATCAGTATAGTAAGTCAGCTCACAAATGAAGGCCGATTCGTTTGAGGTTGAGATGGAGGATAACCGAGAAGGACCCTGAATACATATCCAAGCATATGCGACGAAGACTTTCCTCACTTCGACCCACAAAGTTTGCTTTTTTTCCGTCTAGTTCCACGTTTGGAGAATCTAATGGAAAGAACGACACTGTCATACAAGAGCCTCTGATGTCTGACGATACTTTTTGGATTGGGAGTCCGGCTAATTTAGTGCTCTGATGACCTCATGCTGCCCTTTAGCCCCTTTAGGGTTTTCGATATGGTAGTACACTAATTGATAGTAGTATGGGCCGTCTGGGTAAGTCGGGAGTACGGTATTGCGTAAGAGACATGAATAATTTTTTCTGTTCAGCAAATACATATAGTCTACTCCCTGGAGACCATACATACGCACATCAGTTGCACATAGCAATATATATTTTCTTATATTTCATATAAACAATCGTCGAAATGGGAAGCCAGGGTACCGACTACAAGTTCCAGGGCTGGACTGGCCTTGACCCCAGTGCCGTTGAGGGAAACATGAAATGGCAATCATATGAGCCCAAAACATGACAGGAAACCGATGTTGACATTAGGGTGACCCATTGCGGCATCTGTAGCTCCGGTAGGTAACTCGGACGGATCTGGTTGCGGCATTTGAACGGCTCCCTCTGATTGACATGTTCCAGACATATACACACTCCGTAGTGGATCAATGCCCTCAAATTACCCTTGCTGCGTTGGGTACGTCAGTCAATGCCTCGACTATACGACGTTTGCTGACTCGAAATAGGTATGAGATTGTAGGGACTGTGGTCAGAGTGGGAAGCAAGGCCGAAGGCGGCCTCAAGTAGGTTCGATCTTTTCCCTGTTGGGGACCCTAGCTGATTTTACTAAGGGTCAGAGACCGCGCTGGCGTGGGAGCTCAATCTTCGTCATGCCTGAAGCCCGATTGCGAGGACTGTCAAAGTGGTCTTGAGAGCCACCGTGCCAACATGGTTGGAACGTACAGCTCCAAATACCCAGATGGAAGCGTTTCTTATGGTGGCTACTCAGATTACTGGAGAGGGCCTACGCATCTCGTGTTCAAGATCCCAGACCAGATTTCTTCGAAAGAGGCTGCGACTATGCTGTGTGGTGGTATCACAACTTACTCTCCTCTGAAGAAAAATGGCGCTGGACCTGGCAAAAAGGTTGGTATTGTAGGAATTGGAGGACTAGGACACTTCGGTCTTTTGTACGCCAAGGTACGATAACTATTTCCAACACAAACTCTTAGCAATGCTAACACTATGAAAGGCTCTGGGCTGCGACAAGGTTGTGGCTATCAGCCGCACAGGGGGTAAAAAGGCCGATGCTATGCAGGTTTGCGACATAGTATTTCATTCAGTCTCGAATACTTGCTAATCTCTAAAGATGGGAGCGGATGATTTCATCGCCATTAATGAGGACAAAGATTAGGCCCAGCATCATGCCCGGTCGCTCGATCTGATTGTCAGCACTGTCTCCGACTCCAAGATGCATCTAGATAGCTAACTTACGCTCCTACGAAGTAACGGGACATTCATCCAAGTGGGAGCTCCAGAGGACAAAATGCCAGCGTTTAGTGCTTTTGCCTTGATTGCGAAGGGAGTCAAGGTCGGAGGTAGCATCATTGGCTCACCACGGGAAATTAGGGGTATGATGGTTCTCTGATTCTCTTCAACTGGGTGTAATTGACACTGTAATCAGGAAATGTTGGATTGAGCGTTAAGAAGAATGTGCATCCTTGGATCCAGAAGCGAACTTGTAGAATTCTCCACAAAGTTAGAGTAATTTTATAGGGCAGTTGGGGTATAGCGTTATATACCTATATAGAATTTCAAACCTGAATAAAGACTTGACCATGTATGATGTCGGTCGCGGCACTAAGCATGCTGTTTCGGCTTATCGAAGACCGAGGGACCGAAGCTTTTTGTTGCTTCTCACGTCACGCTCCGGTGACGGTAGAGAAGATGGCTGTCCTAAGTACGCATAGGCCTTTGTTGGCTCTTGAATTAAATATCTCACACGATCAAAGGTTGCTGATCTATTCAAGGAAAGAATGACTTCTTCACATGGCCTCCTGAATGGGAAAGTTGCAGCTATCACCGGCGGACTAACAGGCATTGGCCGGGCCATTGCCATAGGATTCATTGAGCATGGCTGCAAAGTAGCGATAAACTATCTCGGTGGGACTGGAGAGGCAGAGTTACTCAGAGAGATGGAGAACCAGCTTGAGCCTTATAGGTCCTGCTTCGTAAACGTCGCTGGAGATATATCGAAGCCAGGGTCAGGAAAAGCTTTGGTCGATCGAGCTGTGGAAGAATGGGGTAGACTGGACATATTCGTCAGCAATGCTGGCATATGTCAATTTGCTGAGTTCTTAGAGTAAGTGCACTGTATCCGTTGCTGATCTTCCCAGCTTCGCGGGTTAGTGCTGACAGACGATAGAATAGAACCGGATTTGTACTCCCGCACCGTCCGGACCAATCTTGATGGCTCCTTCTACGCTGTTCAAGCTGCCGCGCGCCAAATGGCAGCGCAAAGTCCGCCTGGCGGCTCCATTATCGGTGTCTCTTCCATCTCCGCTCTTGTGGGTGGAGGCTTGCAGACTCACTACACGCCTACCAAAGCTGGAATATTGAGTCTCATGCAGAGCTGCGCGGTCGCTCTGGGGAAACATGGCATAAGATGCAATGCATTGCTGCCGGGCACAATCAAAACGCAGCTTAACGACGAAGACTTGAACAACAAGGAAAAGAGAAAGTACATGGAGGGAAGGATCCCCCTGGGAAGAACAGGCGTGCCGGAGGATATGGTAGGTCCGGCAGTGTTTCTGGCAGGAGATCTAAGCAGATATGTGGTTAGTGAGGCTCAAGATTGATCTGATAATCAGCCTGCTAATAGTAGTAGACCGGAGCACAGCTGCTCGTTGACGGAGGCCTATTCGTAAATTTACAGTGATTTCCGATTTCTGATGTCGGCCTGGATATCACTGTGGCCCGTTCCTAGGTGGAAGAGTCACATCATGCTTGTTCAATGGCTGTATAAGGCAGCTTCCAATAAGATACTTCCTTTAAGACGAAAAGACAAGTTGTGCTCTAAGAGCACCTAGAGTCTTGGAACCCATCACAAACACCGTAGGGGCTTTCCGTCGTTGCAATTCCTCCGTCTTCAAGCGCCTGGCAGAATTCGAGCACTCACATCGCAAAGTGCTTAAAAGGATTGAATGGTTCTTATTTCTAGCCTTCGAAATTTCTATTTACGTCTCCTAAGCGAAGTTCTTCCGTTTGAGCACGGCACTGGGATCCGTCTCGCTCAATGCGCAGATGTTGTAAGCTCTTGCAGCGTTGTCTCCAAAAAGACTATCTCGATCTCTGCCTTCGAGTCTTATGTCGGCAAATTGCTTTACTATCCACCACCACTACGATAATCTCGAAGTTAGCAATTCCTTGTTGAAAGGAAACCGTCTGTGGGTTCGGAATAGGAGCAACTAGGTTCGAAAACAAACTTACGTTCATCCACGCAACGCTGTTCCCACCGCCTCCCATATTGCACACGGGCCAATCACTCCCGAACATAATGCGACTTGCTCCGAAATCTGAAAGCACTCTGTCCAGCCAGTCCATCATCCAGCTGTAAGTTTGTCTCATTAAATCCGCTCTTGTCCAGAAGTCTATTTGTTCTTGCTGAGGGGAAAGTGGTCGTATTTCAGAGAAGCCACCAGAGATTTTCATATATGTCTTCGAAAATAGAGCGAGTTCACGTATTCGCGTTTCCCAAGTACGGAAACTTGGATCGAAGGTCGGGCTACCCATCGGTTGGTCAGATTCGCCTGAACATCTCAAGTTCGGCTTGCACATGTGATCTAGATGAACATTAATTGCTTCCCACTCAAGGTCAGAGAGGATTATCTTCTACTAATGATCACGGTGACCTTCTTCTCCTCTAGTACCCCCTCATGTGCTTTACGAATCATTTCCACTGCCTCATCAAGCTGCCAGTCGCCACCGCTTCTCTGGTCGACGCCCAAATCAAAGGTATAACCGTGTTCTCCAAGCCACCGAAGAGAGTCAATGAAATTAGGCTGCGTCATAGTTCCCTTGGGCTTATCCTGGACGAGATACCGGAAGCCCTTGACAAGGTCCTTATAAGAACCAGCTCGCGTCTTTACCTTTTCAGCATATCTACACAAAGCTTCCGAACCGAGTGGTATCGGAGCCCATAAAACAATTGCAAGGCAATGCTGTGCATGTTCCGGGTTATGACCTTCTCCTAACCTTGGTATTCCCGCAGCCACGCGCGAGATCCAGTCTAATTCACGGAGAGGTTGCTCCCATCCCTCGTCGGAGTTCAAGTGGCTCTTTCTGTCAGTCTCGATGAAAACGAAACCACGAAATTTAGGTGCATGTTCAAGTGCTGAGAGGTATTCGTCAACTGAATACTGTCCATTCAAAGGGTGCCCATCTTTGCACCATGCCAGTGTTCCGATCTCCGATGACGGATACAGATGGATGTGAGAGTCAACGAGGCCTTCATAAGCCATGCTCAGGTCTGAACTACAAAGTCAGTGTTTCGACACAAGATACAGCACAGAACTGAGTTAGCAATGACCCTTACGTGACTCTGCCAAGGGCAGTTAGGCTACCTATAGCTTTTTCAAAAAAAGACACAGGGAAAGTCGGCACCGTATAGAGCCTGCTGTCGACCGCACTTCTACAGTCATGAGCAGCGCCTTTCCAGGCTTTGTTAATCAGCTCGGTACACAATTATCTGCCTCATTGGCCGCCTACTACGATGGAAAGAGCCTCTTAACTTGAACAACGAAGCAACTTCTTACGGAAGTCTTCTAATTAGCATATTCCGCGGTATCTTCTTCCTCGCTCTGAGCTACGGCGGCTGCCCGAAAGCGAGAAGTGGAAACGCACGTCATGGTCGGCATCTCGGTGCATCTGTTGATCATCTCCAGGGTCCATCTCCCCACTAAAGGTCTGATGGCATTTACATAGAGGACGATGCAAAGGATACAACGCCCTCATAGTTTCACGTTCACCTTCCCTTTCTACCAGGCATATACAATGGCAAATCCTCCACCCTCGGGCGTATACGCCCC